>JYMV01045551.1_pt1 | contig 21214 bp, 14 predicted proteins | sample 338911 | NCBI WGS metagenome assembly JYMV01 (sample SAMN03354496, study PRJNA234377) | hydrothermal vent metagenome | biome: Deep sea; feature: Hydrothermal plumes at the Eastern Lau Spreading Center, Western Pacific Ocean; material: Seawater | place: Tonga | collected 2009 | depth 2000 m m
TGATATAAATTATTAAATGTGTATTGAAGTCCCATTGTCATGGTGTGGTCTTCTGTACCTATGGTGCAATAATTTCCATGATTCGTCGACCCGGATGTGTATGATGTATTATTAAAATCCATGTATTGCATCATGAATTCTCCGTCACCGGTGGGTGTTGTATAATAATCAGGATCCAATAGAATAAGCTGAAAAGTTTCTGTCGAATTATTTTGATACGTTCTCACCCTGGACCATTGAATATAAAATCTTTTTTCTTCCACATCGTACCAAGTATAAACCCTGCCCTGGCTAGAGACTTTTAAATCATCCCAGAAAACAGCTATCATTTTTGATGGACCACCGACCCCAGGAATTTGATAATTTCGAAAAGACTGAAGGGTTGATTCACCCATGGCTGCCCATCCATTGGAACAGATACTTATCTGATCATATTCTTGACCATAAAACTTAAAGGTAAATGGTAAATCTACGGTTTCAACATCATCATTGTTATTTCCGCTATCATTTAAGGATGACAGGTGACTTCCAATGCCACCATACCTATTATCAATTTCAACCCAGTTATATGTAGGTGCCAATGTATAGCCTATGTCACCACTATCATAAATGTAATAGCCATGAGCATCCGGACCAACTGGGTCATTGATGGTTGGTTCACCTATTTGAACTTCAACAATTGAATTGGATTCATACCCTTGAGCAGTTTCTACATTTAAAATAAAATGAACAATGGCGCCTGGAAGGGTTGCCTCCGATACAAAAACTTCAAAATAATCACTCCCATTCATAGATGAACCGTCACTCATGACTGAAGACCAAGTCCCTGTATTATCTAAAATTTCAATTAAAGGTGATGCACAAGTTATTGTTCCGGTCACCTCAGAAGCATTTACGGTCCCTGAATTATTCAGTTCAATTTTAAAATGGGAAGATTCCCCAGGTGTTAAAATATCGCTGGATGATCCAATGACATCTACACTAGTTGCAAACAGATTATTCCCCGATACACTCACGTTTAACATACCTGATGAAGTTGAACCGCCATTGTTGTTAAAATAAATAATTAGATCAAGATTTGCACCGTCTGGTAATCCTTCTGCAAGTGTAACAATATAAGGTATCGGTGCACCTACAGTATTTCCGGAAGGTATTGCACCATAGTTTACCGTGGCCGATTGAATTGTAACATATCCACTTTCACTGGCAATGACACCATAAACATTTTCAGCATCTTCACTACCAAAATTGCTTGCACTAATAGAAATCTCCAATGTTTCTCCACCATTAGCAATACCATTCCCATTTCCAATGGATTCACCAAAATTATCATCATCAATTGTAAGTGTTGATTCTGAAACATTCACAGATACACCTGGATCATAAATCTGGAACGAACTTTGGTAGGGATAATGGTTTTTCTTTGTCACTGTAACCAATGCAACACCAGTTTGTGATGATGGAATAGGTAGACGAATAAAACCATTAGCATTGGTATATCCTGATTCAAAGATCTCATCATCCATTAGAATTGTTACCCAGCCTTCTTCCAAAGCACCGGACGCTTTTGCCACAGTAATATCTATATAATTAGTTCCTTTTGACAGTGCATATGGATGATCCACTGTTATTTGCTCAGGATATGAGCTCCACATGGACAATGATGATTCACCCATGAGACTATTCCAATGTGAAAAAATATGGCAGTAATTGCTCGGATTAGTTGGATAACTTTTATAAAGCATCATTTTCCCATACATGAGAGCCGCACCGGCAGATTCAATACCTTCAACCAATGCGCCATAATAAAATCCCATATCAACTATATTATTGAACATCGTATGTGTCCCTAAGGTCGCTGTTCCAATACAAGCTACAGATCCCTTTGGATTTGAAGCCGTACCGGCACGAATAAAGGATTCACTGAGTGCCTCTCCACTCCCAAACGACCCAGTACCACACGTAATAACAGTTGCAACAGGAAGCATGAATCCATTACTTGTATTATTCACGTTACTAGAATTAAACCCACTTACACCCCAATATCCTCTGTAATTAAAAAAGGAGACACCTGCAGTGATTCCAGCCTGCATTTGGCTTGCCCAAGGAGAATTATAAACTGTATTGACTTCTTCAAATCCAGCAATATCTAATAATTCATGAATATGTTCATTGGTAATTATACAAGAAATTCCAGATGATGATGGGTCACCAACAAGACAAGCTCTCTGAAACCAGTTTTCACCTAAATAGGGACTGGATTCATAATTCAATGTTTTACCTATGATGGTTTGCAAATCGGAGCTGGTATCAAATGAAAGGCGCCCTAGGAATAAGTCAGGAAATTGATCGTTCCCTTCCAAGGTTGAATAAGGGTGATCCCCATCACCGTTATAATTACTCCAGGAATCTGTCCATGTGGGAATATCATAAGATCCTTCTGCATCACCAATAATGGTCACATGAACGGGTGGATTATCCCAGGTTTCATAGGCATTATCAATGTAATTCTTCAAGTTATTCCTATTGTTCACCACATTGGATGAATTAACATAATTTACTTCGTAGCCAACCCGATGTTTCCAATCCATTAATTCTTCAACGTAATTCATCATAGTTGTTGTGAGATTACTTGGTAGAACGTAAAGAATGGCAGGTTGCTGGTATTCTATTTCATCTCGGCTCAATGATGCATAATTCACTACAAGGGATTCATACAAAGGTTCAAATGCACGGGATCGTTTGGCAGGGATAAATGGCATCTCAACTACACCGTCTTCCACCAATTCTACTTCGACACTTTGTATAACTGTTAATTCTTCTGTAACCGGATTGTATTGAAATGGGGTGACTGATACCTGAACCATGGTTAAACCGCGCAGTACAATGGGATCGGAGACAGTTGCAATGGTTTCCGGATAAAGAGCATTCTGTGCATAGGAATCACCTTTGACAAGTTTTCCTGTAAGGTTAGCATCCCAACTTTCGAAGGGTAGAATATTAACATTTGGGATTGTTTCTGTTTCCTGGACATTGACAACGACAGAAAAAGATTTACCGGGCTCTACAGCATAATAGGTTGATATAGTGGGCAAATATGGTTCACCGGGGTCACTTATGGAACCGGCATTTTCCATATTCAGATTAATATAACTTTTTCCATCCTGGTCAATTTGCTGTAATTCAAATTCGGGTGTCTCATACTGAATTTTCATAGAAGAATTCAATGAGACTGCCTGAAATCCATCAAAGGTTACGGGATTTGGAGTCTCTGCAGCCACCACGAAAGATAGGGCCGCAATGAAACCAATTTGAATATGTGTTTTTATCATATGAATCTCTATTGTATGATTAATAAGTGAAAGAATTCGGGGTAATAAAAACTACCTATGTAAACACCTATTCCAGCTACCGCTAAAAAAGGCGCCATAGGCATAGCCCGATTCTTATCAAAATCTTTTACTAATGAAACGACTATCCACACTAGTAAACTCAAAACAGATGCAGAAAACAATGTTAAAGCCATTCTCATTGGGCCTAACCATGCACCGAGTACTATCCCAAGCTGGATATCGCCAAATCCCATACCTTGCCGTTTTGTAAAAATCCATAGAATTCCCATTATAATTAAGGGAATTATAGCACCAACAAAAACACCCCACAAAGCAGACACTAAAAATACAGTATTAAATATCACCCCCGCTATGGATAAAACTATACCAACAAGAATAAATACAAGGGGTATCTGAAATGTCCTAAAATCTACTAATGCAATTCCAACAAGTATCGTATAGATTCCTGAGAATATAACAGCATCAATGATTGCTAAATGGGTAAATGCCCAGAGCGAACCAAAGATAGATATAAGCTCAAGAAAAAAATTATTATTTTTAAGTTTAAAACCATCAATAGATAGCCAATTGATGATACTCTTTGTAGCAAAGCCTGCTACTATACCTACAAAAATTGGTACTAAAATACTCATAAAATCATAATCCAGATTGTAATGCTGAACCCAAATGGAATACGGGAAGATAAGTCAGAACCACCATAAGGGCTATGACGGCGCCAACAAGAAGAATAAGCAGTGGCTCAATCAACGTGGTCATTCTATCTACAAGAGCATCAACCTGCTTTCGATAATAGTCAGCTGCTCTATCTAATAGATCGTCCAATTCACCAGTCTCCTCCCCAGTAGATGCTAGCTGTAATAAAATAGAAGGGAACACTTCTGTACGTCTAAGTGCAGTAGAAATATTATACCCATCACGTATTAAATCAGATGCATCATCTATTGCTTTTTCATAGACTCTATTATCAACAACTTTTCGTAACAACGCTGTTGTCTCTAAAACGGGGACACCTGCACCAATAAGGATTCCAAATGTTTTACAAAATTTATTTAAAATAGATTGCTCCATTAATGATCCAAAAACAGGGAGCTTTAGTTTGATAGAGTCAAGTGCAAAGCCACCTCTTTGTGTCTTAGAGATAAGCCATATTATAGAAAAGACCATGAATACAACAAAAACTAAAAATCCTATATTATTACCAAACCAGTTACTAAAGTCGATCATTTGTCTTGTCGCAGCAGGTAGCCTCGCTCCTAGCTGTGCATAAACCTCAGAAAATTTTGGGATTATAACTAACAACATGACCATCAGCATACAAATAAGAAAGACAATCATAAAGATAGGATAGTTCATAGCAGATTTAACTTTTCGCCGCGTATCATCTAGATTTTCAAGGTAAGATGATAACTGCTCCAAGATCTCATTAAGATTACCGCTAACCTCTCCAGCCTTGACCATTGCAACAAAAAGAGTATTAAAGACGCCTGGGTGTCTGGCAAGAGACTCTGACATGTTGAGCCCTTTTCTTATATTATCACTAACAGAGTTGAGGATCCTTTGGAATTTTCTATGTTTCTCTTCCGCACCAAGACTCTGTATTGCTCTCTCAAGTGTAAGACCTGCAGAGAACATTGTGGCTAACTGACGCGTAAAGAATACAATATTGGATAAAGGTATGCGATTCTTAGCTTTCTCAATTGATAATTGGATTTCATCTAAGAAAGGTCCAAGAAAATCAAAGGTATCATCCACTTCTTTCATAGAGATGACCAACTGCCCATTTGCAGACAATTTTTGAATCGCCGTATCTAAAGAGTCCGCACGGATTTCTCCCTCTTTTCGATTGCCTTCCATATTTTTTGTTAAATAGGTGTATACGGCCATTATAAATCTTCTATAGTAGACCTTAAAATTTCTTCCGTAGTTGTCGTACCATCAAGTACGCGAGCGAGACCTGCTTCACGAAGAGTTACCATACCGTTATTTAATGCTGCCTGGCGAATATCATCTTCATTTGCGCTTTCATAAACTAGTTTTCTCAGCTCTCGTGCCATAGGTATCATTTCAAAAATAGCGAGCCTACCTTTATACCCTGTATTACGACATTCAATACATCCTTTTCCGTGATACAATGCATCAGTGACACGACTTGAATCAAGACCAATCATTGCTAGCTCTTCTGGAGTTGCAGAATATTCTTCTTTACAATTATTACATATACGCCTGACTAAACGTTGCGCCATAACAAGATTTAAACATGAGCCTACAAGAAACGGAGCAATACCAATATCTAAAAGACGTGTAATAGTACCTGGTGCATCATTTGCGTGGACTGTCGAGAATACCAAGTGACCCGTCAAAGAAAATTTAACAGCAATGTCAGCGGTCTCTCCATCCCTGATCTCACCAATCAATAATACGTCAGGGTCCTGTCTCAGGATCGAGCGAAGAGTAGATCCGAAGGTCAGTCCAATATCTTCAAATACCTGTACCTGATTCACTCCATCTAACTGATATTCGACAGGATCTTCTACTGTCGTGATATTAGTTTTTTCATTCTTTATTTCTTTCAGAGCAGCATACAAAGAAGTTGATTTACCTGAACCAGTTGGCCCAGATACAACAACCAAACCATAGGGCTGATTAATCACCTTTTTAAAAACTCCTAGATTCTGTTTTGGAAATCCTAGGGAGGTCAGATTAAAATCAAAACCTATCTTATCAAGGAGTCTCATAACAATCTTTTCGCCATAAACAGTAGGTAGGATCGAAACACGAATATCAATATCCTTCCCAGGTGATTTAATAGAAAAACGTCCGTCTTGTGGTAGACGTTTTTCTGCTATATTAAGATTAGATAGAATCTTTATACGTGTTACCAGACCACTCAATGAAGATCTAGGAGGAGTCATAATAATCTGTAAGACACCATCAATTCTAATTCGAACATAGACCTGCTTTTCCATAGGCTCAATATGGATATCAGTCGCACGTTCTTTAATAGACTCCTGAAAAATCAAATTTACCAGCTTAACTATTGGTGCATCTTCCTTAGATGCCTTATCTGGCGATAAATCTATGGTCTCTTGGGACCCTTCATCCCCCGATATAACTGTAATACTGTCTATTGTTTCAGCAACTTCTGCTGTTTTCTGGATTTCTCCATAAACCTTATCAAGCGATTTCTCTAGGAGTGTTGGACCGGAGACAAGAATATCAGGAATTAAGTTGGTTAGTCTTTTTATAGAATCTATGGCAACAACATCTTCAGGGTCTTCCATAGCGACTATAATTGTAGTCTCGTTTCTATTCACTGCAAGAACACGATTCTCTCTTGCAAAATCTTCAGGAATCAAAGCGGCAACAGTAGAATCAGCTTCAAGAAGTATGAAATTATCAGCTTTTCTGTACCCTAATTGCTGACTGTATGCAGTAGCAAAATCATCTTCTTCGATCATTCCCATTTCAATAAGGGTCACACCGATTTTATCGTTTGTCGTTTTTTGCTGGGCCAAGGCTTCATTTACTCCACCTTCTGTAGCCTTACCATTGTATACTAAGATTTCACCAAGCTTGGAAAATTGCGGATTAAAATCTGGGCTCATAGTTTTGTATTCCGTTTTTCTTTTTTAATTAACCTAATCACATAGGGCTGGTGAACGAACCAGTAAAATATCAAGTGGTTCGCTTGTTGTGATCTCTGGTATCAAAAGAGTGGCTGAAATACTAGCAGTGAAATCATCCCAGGTACAAATGCCTGTTTCATCATCTTCATTTGCAAGTGTACACAGTGCCTGATCAAACTCAACAATAATTCTCGCAAAACCATCTTGATCAGTCTTGACAATGGGCTCACAACCGATCATAGAGTAGCCATCCCACTCACCATTTCCTTCACCTTCATCTGAAGTATTTGGAACACCATCAAGACCATAATCATTAAAAAACTCAGAAATTTCTTGAGAATCCCATTCTCCATTTCCAGTAGTATCAAAACTATCATGGTTATCATTATAGGTTCCCCAATCTAGTGTTGAAGGGTCATCATCCAGACCATAATCCCTCCAAGAGAAACATCCATCACCAGCACCAGCACCATTAACACCTTCATCAGCCCAATCTACATTTTCATACTGTACTTCATAGAAGTTATTTATGCCGGTACCATTGAACGCTATCGGCGCATCAACAACGGCATTCCCATAGTAATCAATCACGATCGCCGTGATCTGAACCAAGGCAGGGTTACCATTTAGAGTAAAGTCGTGGTATGTTGCACTCGCCATTAGGGAAACTTGACCTGGTAAGAAAAACATCGTAGCATCCCCTTCATCTTCATTAATAAAGGTTACTACCGAATCTCCACCAGCCCCATATGTAAGTGCACGTACACGACCAATAGCACCGATTGCATCTGTTGAATAAACAATATTAGACCGAGCTACGCCTGATGTAGCCGTACCACTTAAAATTCCTTCATTATTGGTAAAACTAACACCTTCAACAAAAGCATCAATAAGTGTATCAGGGAGCATCGGGTCAATAGACCAATAAACATATGTCGAATCTTCGACAGGGTTATAATGAATGTCAGAGACAATAGCTGCACACTCTGTCTGATAGAATCCTCCGCCAATCGCTTCTGTTGCATTAGGATCATACTCTGCTTCAATGTGATATGGTGCTCCAGAGGCTATAATTACAGGGACAGCTATACTTGTAAGATCAACCACTCCATCCTGATCACAGTCACAAGTAGCCACGATACGAACTGGCCCGGGATCAGTACCACTATTTATTGATACTGATGCAACACCATTAACCGTGTAAATAGTTGCTGATGTTTCTCCAGGTGTTTCAAGATAAGCATCACCCAAAAGAGGCTCTAAAGTAAAGACAACAGGTGTAGGTGTGTTAATAAGTGTGCCATTGTCATCATAGACTTCCGCTCTAATAAAAGTTGATTCAAGTCCACCGCCATCTCTAACAACAATATGTCCAGGTATTGATGAAGGTATCTCCATAAACGCACAGGACTGGAAGGAAGGATCTTCAATGTAGACCTGAAGTGAATCCTGTATAAGTATACCATCAAAACCCGGATGAGAGAAAGTTGACATAATATCGGATACGCCTACATCTTCTGGATTGCCCAGGTCTGTAAATGATACAGAGTCTACGCCAACGGAATCTGTAAAGCCTGTGGCAGCTATAAATCCCAATGATGCAGTATAATTGATCTGAGCATTATTCACTGGGTTTCCAAGTTTATTCAAAAGCCTGGATACGATCCAAGCCGTTGTTTCTCCGCCATCCAGTGAGATGACATCTGTATCGGTTGTAGCAAATAGATTATAAGGCCACACATCGTCAGCAGCATAAACATTAAAATTTTCTGGGTCTGTGGTCATATCCCCGAACTTTGCAAAAATAGTAACACCCTCATAGTTAGGAGTTCCAGGATTATCCTTGTAGACATTACCACCATCATCAAACTCAGCAACGACCTGACCATTTGTATTGGATAACACATTTGAATAGGTTATTGACCCAACCGAGACATTACTTGATGTTGCAGTGAATGCAATTGGTATACCTGATATCATGTTTCCAGATGTGTCTGTAACGGTCGCTATCAATCGGGTATAGGAAACAGCACCGGATATGTCCTCACCAACAACGACAGTGCTTCCGGTCTCATCATAAGTTACCGGAAAAATCTGCAAAGCAAGACCATTGTCAGTTCCAATCGTAACCTGCGTAGAATCACTTACAGTAGCTGAAAAAGCAGGATGCTCAAAGGAACATACTATATTTGCTAGACCAATATCCTCTTGATCTCCATTATCCGTGAAGGTCATGGTAACGGATCCGGTACTATCCGTGGTGCCTTCACTTTCTATATAACCTTTGTTTGAATTAAACAAAAGTATCACGTTATGCAGTGGTGTATTTGTCTTGTTAAATAATTGCGCTGTAATCTGGGCGGTCGTAACACCGTTATCAAGTTTGATGTTGTCGACATCAGATGATACGTTAATAGTATAGGGCCAAACGTCATCTTGTTCCTGATAAACATTGAACTCTACCTTGGCTGCAGGACTGGTACCATATGTCAGAGTTACAACCAATCCTTCAAAAACTGGAGTGGTTGTGGCATCTACTTTCATTTCAGATGAATTCGGTTGAAATACATTTACAACCTGACCATTCTCATCTGTGATTACATTTACCCCATTTGAGAAACTGTTACTGATATGGCCATTATGACTGAAACTTATTGTCTGATCTTTAAAAGCCTGACCACTTTCATTTTTAAGAGTTGCAACAATTCTCATGGAAGAATAGCCCGAGACTACTTCCCCTACACGTTCTCCACCTTCGTCAGCAATGGCCTGTATCTCAGTGACCTCTATCGTTGAATTTGTGCTACTCTGTGAATCGTCCGGTACACGATTATCGCATGCCCAGTTAACAAGGCTAGAACAAATAAGGATACTAATGTTTAAATACTTAGAATATTTCATGCTATTCTCCTTCCTCATTTGATATTTCATCATCAGTATTATGGGCCGGATTATTTAGATCCACTCCATCACTCTTTGCCATTTCGCTAGATGATCCTTTAATTACGTATTCTTCATATTTAATCATAGCATCTGATTTTACTATTCCGGTATAAGCATCAACTACAATCCTGGGTGTGATCTGTATGATTAAATCTGTCTTCCTTTCCAATACACCAGTTGACGTGAATAATTTTTCACCTATAAATGGTAATTTATGAAGATAAGGGAATTTATAGGTTGTGAGTTTCCTGTCATTACTTAACAAACCACCTATAATTATAGACTCACCATCCTTTACCCGTATAGTCGTAGAAGAAGTTCTACTCTTTACTCTTGGTATATTTTTATCTGGACCAATAAACTCAAAAATCGTCGAGACCTCTGGCTCTACTTTCACAGTGATATATCCATCTGTATTCACCGTTGGCAGTATATTTAGTTTTATACCCACTTCTTCTCTTTGGACCTGCACCTGGCCTCCGACACCACCAGAGCTCAAAATATAAGGAACAATATCCACTAGTTTAATACTTGCCTCACGACCATTGATGGTTGTCAACCTTGAATCTGCAAGAACCTCAGCCTGGTTATTTTTTAGAAGCATATCCAGTGTTATATCAAATGCAGTAAGCTGCCTGCTAAAGTATTTAGGGAGGATACCTGTCTTATCTTTTGCAAAGAGATCACTAAGACGATTAAAGGGCATAGTTGCAGGAACATTACCAAACGTTTGGTCATCTGGTATAATTGAACCTCCTCCATCTACTAAAGGTACGCCACCTTCAGCAAGAATAGTTTTATAGCTAGAAATTTTTGACCAATCAATTCCTAACTGCTCTTCGACATCTACGGCTACTTCTATCAATCTAGTCTCAAGCATGATCTGTATCGCTGGAACATCAATACTCTCAACAACCTTAATGATTTCTGCTATTTTTTTAGGAGATGCATGAACAAGAAGTTTATTCCCTGGAATATCAACCTGCACTTGTTTAGAGATATCCTGTAAAAGATTTTTAACATCTTCAGCGGCAGCATATTTCAAGGTAAGCACATAAGAAGTAACACCCACCTCTTCTTTTAATTTTTGGGGGTCTGCAACAAGAAAGGAATTCCCCACCACTTCATAACTAAGTCCAACAGCGCGAACAATAAGATTAATGGCTTGTTCAATCGGAACGTCATCCAAGTGAATAGAAACCTTATCTTGCCTATTAACGTTCGGATCAGTAACAATATTGTAGCCACTTTCCTTCGCAAGTATCGCAAGAATACTTGGCAAGAAAGCATCTTCAGCATGGATTGTTATAAGTGTTGCATCTTCTTCCGGACTACCATTTACTTTGGATTGTCCAAAAATTGGCAAAATGAGTATACCTATCAAAGTAAAAATCATTGCCTGTTTTTGAAATTTCATAATGTATTTATCCTTCATAAACCTTTTACCTGAGTTCAGTAATTTTAATTATTCATTATTTTTTTAGTACTAGTCACATCTAGACCATCAATATCAGTATTATAACTGACCGACTGATACCCTGGTGCGGGATATATCTTAAGACCGTTATCGGTTTTAATGATCACTTGAGTTCCATCGATCACATCAACTGTCCCAATATTGGGTATTGTATCGCCAACCGTGATAGTATATACACTTCCTCTATAATCGATCTGCGCTTGAAAATGCTCATTTCTCTGGTAAACAAGGGCAACTCTTAGTGCATTTCTATTTCTTTTTATTCTTCTTCCAGATCCATCTGCAAGACCAAGGACATTCGTGAGCATCATGGGTGTATTTTCGATCTCAAACTCAAATTGGCTACGCTCTTCCAGCCGGCCCTCAAGATAGGAAATTATATTTTCAAGTTCTTTATCTGTACCAAACTGAAGGTCAGTCGAACGCTTTTTAACACGATTATATTTTTTGTTCATTGGAAAGACACTAAAACTAGACGCAACCAGAGATATGATGGTGAACAAAACAAGAAGGTTCCATATTGTGACAGAGCGTTCACTCATGATGACACCTTTGATTTTGATTTCACTAAAGTAATGGTTGATAGGTTGACAACAAATTCTTGCTCCAATAGTTTCTCTTCTTCAGTATTTGTCTTGATCCTCTCGATCCCATTCTTTACTTCAAACTCATCAACTGTTATCAGTCTGGGGGATCGCTCAATTTCAGAAAGAAACATACCGAACTGCTCAAACGTACACTCCAGGGTTATAAGATAAGGGGCCTTGAAATAAGTTATCTTATCAACACGCGGTTTTGGTTTGATCCCTAATAGTTTTATATCGAGATCATCAAGTATATCAGTCAGACTATTCAGAAAAGGCAGGTTTGCATCATCCGCAAGAGAATCGGCCTTTGAAAGAGCTAAGTTTTCTTGAAAAAGTGTAAAAACACGGTCAAGTTGGCTTGCTAATATCTGCGCACTAATCAGATTCTCATTAAGCTCTTCCTGCTCTTCTTCAAGCAATCTTATTTCAAAAGGTTTTTCACCGATCAGCACCGAAGCGCTTGCCCAGTAGGATATCGTTAACAAGATTAGTGCTCCAAATAAAATTATATTTCTTTTTTCTGGCATATCAATTATTAGGAAAAGGATTTACGTTTGGTTGTTTTAATGGCTGCTTCAATCTCAAATCGAACAATCTCCTGGCCACGAATATTTACTTTACTATGACCATTAAATTTTATTCTATTAAAATTATTTGAGAATTTTTTATTCTTTCTAAGCGTCTGTACATATTCATCAATGATCTCAAAATCTTTACGATCTTCGAAGGTAAGAGCTATGCCTTTAATAATTAACTTTGATCTCTTGAAACGCAGGCCTGTGATTGATATATCATCAGGTGTAAGTCGGCCCATTTCTTCTAGATTTTGTGCCCATAGGAACCTGTTATGTTCTAGATCTGCAAAAGACAAAATATCGCCCTTTGATAAATTTTTTCCTTCTGACTGAAGCTTATTTATCTCTTCTTTTAGTCTCCCGATCTCCAACTGCTTTTGATCTATTATATCATTATATCCAAAACTCACCATCCAGACCTGAAAATTGATTCCAAGCATTAAAATCAGTAAAACGCTAAAAACAACCCACCGTCCCTGCTCGCGCACCCTTTCCATACGAGTTTCAGCGCTTTCAGCCTTGTTTAGATTAATAACTATATATTGTTTGATCATGAAGACATTCCTCCCCGAATACCAAGCCCCAAAGCAGTTGTGAACTGACCAGGGTTTGTTACAGAGATATTTTCTGCCCCATCTACATTTTCAAAAGGATTCAAAATAGCTGACTCAATATTTAGTTTACTGGTAATAAAATCCGTTAATCCCGGCGTTCCAGAAGCACCTCCCGATAGGAATATCTTAAGGAAAAAACTTTGCCCCGTTTGTTTTCCATAGAATCTTAGTGACCTGCGTAGGTCTTCTACAAGATTATCATAAACGGTTCTCTCGGCGATTCCAACGGCTTCTGTTGGGTCTGAGCTGGAGTTACTGACTGTTGCAGATACACCATCTTTATAGAGCATATCCTGAGCAGCTATATATCCTATCTCTTTTTTATCAGATAATTCTTTTACAAAATGATGGCCTCCAATTGGAAGGTCTCGAGTGAAAAACTGCTGACCTTTTCCATAAACAACGAGGCTCGACGATACGGCTCCTATGTCTAACATAACAACGAGCCCATCCTCTGGCATGGTCTTAATGAATGAGAATGCATTGCTCATGGCAATAGGATTAACATCTACTACTCCTGGCTTCAGACCACACTCTTTTATTAGACCCAAATGGCTTGTTAAAACACCTTTTGTACAGGCGACAAGGCCAACATCTATCTTATCAACTTCACGCTGATTTGATCCTAATATTTGATAATCGATCACTGCATCTGTTCCATCCATCGGAATATGTTTACGAGCCTCAAATGTCATAGCAGACTCTAACTCATCTGAAGGCATCTCCATTGTAGTGATCTGTTTTATACTTGCGGATGAGCCACTGATACCCGTAACCAAACCCTTTACTTTCTTAGGGTTTATTCCTTGCTGCCTAAATAATTCTTTAACAGCCATGACCCAGTGTGCCTTATCAATTTTCTCAGGATCAAAGGCCATATTTGGTTCAGGAACAAGACGCGAACCTGCGTCCAAGACCTTAAACCCATCTTTTGTTTTTTCTGTGGCAACCAGTTTAACATACTGTCTACCAATATCAAGCCCTAGATACATTATTTAACCTTGGTATTATTCAATTGAGTTTGCTTCGCCATAGGATGCCATCTTAAGCATCACAGTATTATCACTGCTCTGAAGGTCTGGGAAATATGGTGGCGGTTTTAGCTGGAGGTTCCAGTCATAGTGATAATCTTTACTATATCCAACACCCGGAGACACATTATATGGACCTGGATAATTTCTATTCATGTAGCCCCGTTTAAACTGGACGATGGAGCCCCATAGATGCACCGTACCCCTGTGATCATCATCGCCGGTGTAGATCCCGGATTGTTCATCCGAACGATAATGATTTCTATGCCCACCGCGCCCATCTGCTATAATTCCAAAACCAAGGCCATCATTCCAGTGATAGCCCAATAAACTGTTTTGCCAGTAGTGAGAAAGAAAGCCGCCATTCATGGCAAGTATAGCAGCATTAATCTGTATATCAGCCCCATACTGTTGCCCATGCGCTCCATTTGGGCGCGTATTTGCCACAATAACACTTCCTCCGGCAATAAGGCCTAGCACATTAGCTGTCCCTCCATCCATGGGATGGATCACAGCTCCATTGCCATAAGAATCAGAAAAAACAACGTCATCAATAAGCCAAATATTACCCCATACTCTGTCAATGACGTCATTATCATCGTGTCGCCTGTATTCAGTAAAGTCATCTGTTACTATTGTATACATCCCATCAACTATACCCCTGACAAGAACCTGCCCACCTTGCACGTAAAGAACTTGAGGTGAATTACCTTTCGCAAAAAAACTACGACTCATATAGACGTACTCACTATTATATATTTGATCAGGACAACTAAATATATCGCAGGCCGTTCCTCCTGCTGTCCAATAGTCAAAATCAAAGTGTTGGATTCGTCCAGCTTCACAGAACTCTATACCATTATCAAGATGGTCATGATAGAAATGATAAGTATTCCACTCCACATCTTGATTTAAACCGGTAGATGCGCTTGTGTTGATAAACGTTACTTGTTCATTATCACTGAATCCATTTCCATCAACACTGAAATATTCTAAGTCTAAGGGAGTAAAAAATATTTGGATTTTTTCATCGGAGTCAGTTACAAAATTAACTGCAAAACTTGCTGTCTTGGTACCGGCTTCATTCTGAATAAGTATTTCATCTCCGGCGTTAACTAAATCAACAATTTCAGCTCTAATATTATCCCCACCAGCATCACTCGTACTTAGTATCAACATATTTTGAGGTTCGTATGCACCTGTTGCGTCATCGAATTCATTACTTAGACCAAATCGTGTATTTCCAGCTGCTGGTGTGTATGGGCTACCTGTACTACTGTCCCAAAAAAAATCATACTCAGCAGGTGGACTTCCAACAGGTGGTATATTATACCACCACTGAGCAACCCAGTACCCACCTGACACAAAATTGATTTCAGTCATCATCATAGTATCTTTTTTACCAGGGCGAAAAATTTTATCATCCGCAACAAAGGTTCGTGTTGCATGTTGACGGGCATTCTCAGCAGAATTATTTGGTGGAAAAATAATTGTGGAAACTGTATCAAGTATTGTATTACCATCATCATCTTCAAAGATATCATCACTACAGGCTCCCCAACTACCTATACCCCCACCATTTTCTATTGCTTCAAAGGTAATATTAACCTCTCCTGAAAATTCAGGACAACCATAGTTACTAAATACCATATCACCATTAGTATGAACTTTACCTTCTAGTTGATCACCAGCGCCAAAGTTAACCACTCCAGTATTTCCTGGTCCTATGGGGGCTTCAACATCAGTAAAATACATAAATTCTTCAAAACCTTTGGGGACCATAGTCGTATAGACTCTTCTCTCAATGGAGACATCCGTTCCACTTGGCGTTGTGTATTCAGCAACCCCAGTAGCATAGGCAATATATTCTTTTCTTGTTGAATTAATTTGCAACCTGGTGGAGCAGGCAATATCTTTATATAAACCTACAGGCTGATCATTCTCATCTTTTCCATAATCAACCCCATTTTCAAGTAATAAAGTATCAGATGTAATCTGAGGTAAAATGATAACACCAACATCATTTAATCCAGCTTCAGCTGCATATAGAGCTCTCCACTCTGCATATCTATATTTTTCCATTGCAGACTGGCTAAATGAATTCTTTAAGTAAGCAACTGTAAATGACATACTAACAAGAGTAAACAGCAATGCTAATGGGGCTACACTTCCTCTATTAAACTGTCTATGCATTATCTTCACTCATTGCATTTGTAACTTTTGTTTGTATGTAGGCGGTACCAAGAAAAACAGTTCTATGATATGTATGCTCTTCTATTATGTCTTGCGTAACCTCATCCATTACGTCTGACTTCATTGCAAGATTAAGCGTTAAATGAATATAAGAATTTTTAAATACCGATAAACTCGGACTGCCCGCGGTCTCGTATTGCACTACAAAATCATCCACATATATTTCACGCCGGCCTCGACCTCGAAAAACACCTTCAATTGGGAAATTTAAGACACCATCTACCGGATCATCACCATTAAACCGAATACCATATTTGTTATGGCACGATATTGTAAGCTCTGGAGAAATATCAGTAAACTTTTCGTACAGCTTTATTCGCGAGAAACCATTCTGACCATCGATCTCAATTTTCTGTGCAAGGTTTAATTCACGAGTAATTTCTCGCATAACATTATTGCCGTACTGTCGAAGGTCTTGCCTTACCGTATCAGCCTGATAGTGCAGCATCACTGCCTGAGCTCCACTGGTCATTCCAAGTGCGATTATGCTAACGACTACTATGCATGCAGAAAGCTCAAGTAAGGTCATCCCTTTTGATGTATATTTAAAAAATTTCACCATTAAATCTCAAACACTGTCATTATTGTTGATAGCTTTCTCTCTTGGACAACATTGCCCGCATATGATCCTGGGGGCGTTATAAAACGGTCATTCCACCTTATCCAACATTCTAACTCATAACGAGTAAAATCTGTTGATCCAAAGTCATTAAACCTATCCAACCTATCTAAATCATAATATAATCTTGCTCGAATAGAATTCTTTTTTCCCAGAGCTCCAACAAGGTAGACCTCATCACCATCAGGATCACCAGCTCGTTCCGATGGAGAAAGGTTACCATCTGCCACCCTACCTTTCCAATATTCCATATAATTTAACAATTCTTCTGTGGCACGCTCTTTGACCTGTAATGAATGTAGCTCACTCCTGCCATGTACAATGCCCATTAATAGACCAATACAAGCAATTGAGATTATAACTGTGGCAGTCATTACCTCAATAAAAGTGACGCCTGGACTAGTCTGCTTAAAATTCATGGCTTACAATACGTTTTGGACAAATAGTTTTGGATTTTCAGCAATCCCTTGAGCCATTTTTCTTTCTATCTCACCCTTTGAGACAAGGCGCTGTAGGTCCTGGTCTAAAGATTGCATACCTTCTACACCACCGGACTGAATTATTGATGGTATTTGGTATATTCTATCTTCGCGAATAAGGTTCCTGATAGCTGTATTTGCAATCATAATTTCACACGCAGGTATTCTACTTTTCCCATCTTTAGTTTTTAATAGTTTTTGAGCGATTACAGCTTCTAAACTTTCGGAAAGCATAGACCTTATTTGACTCTTTTGGCCTGAAGGAAAGATATCAATTATGCGGTCGATAGTCTTTACGGCACTTGAAGTATGCAGCGTAGATAAAACCAAGTGACCAGTCTCTGCTGCTGTTAATGCTAACGAAATAGTTTCAAGGTCACGCATCTCTCCGACAAGAATGACATCAGGATCTTCACGTAAAGCTGAACGCATAGCATTTGCAAAACTATGTGTATTAGCACCAAGCTCTCGCTGATTGATTAAGCATTCCTTCGTTTGATGATAATACTCTACTGGGTCTTCAATCGTTATAATATGAGATTTCCTCTTAGTATTGATATGATCTACCATAGCAGCTAGAGTCGTACTTTTACCAGACCCTGTTGGACCAGTTAGAAGTACGAGTCCGCGGTCTAATAATGCTAGATTTTTTAATACAGGCGGAATACCTAAATCATCGAAGTCTTTTACCACCTCTGGAATGGTTCTAAAAACGCCCGCAAGTCCCTTAATCTGACTAAAAAAGTTCACACGAAAGCGACCTTTACCTTCCAGACTCGCTGAAAAATCAATCTCTTTTCGCTCTTCAAAAAGTTTTATCTGATCCTGATCCATGACTTGAGGAAGAATAGATTCCATATCTTCATTTCTAAGAGGATCCATGTTTAGTGGTTGCATAGTCCCATTGATACGAACCATGGGAATGGACCCCACGCTCAGATGGAGATCCGATGCACCACTATCAACGGAATAAGCTAGAAGTTTATTTAAATCCATAAAAAACTATTCTCCTTCAGGGGACCCGTATCCTAAAAATTTTCCATTGTCTGCATCATAAACTACTTGATGACCTGCGCCACCCGACATTTCCTCAGTGCTTGTAGCTGTTATCCGGCCACCTTGATCACTTAATTGAATATCAAATGTCCATTTGAGCTTCGTTGACCGGCTTATATCCAGTTGCCCTGCCTGTTCTAACTGGTCTGTCTCCGTTGGCCACTCACCCCGCGTCTGGTAATACATTTTAGATGCATTATTGATATTAGACATCACCGTCCGGGCTTCTGATGCATAGGAACTTTTTACATAGTCTAAATAGGTAGGTAATGCAATCACAGCAAGAATTGCTACAATTACAACCACAACCATGATTTCAATCATAGTAAAACCTGATTGTGTTTTTCGTTTAAGGTTCATGACTTTTCGTCTCCTTATTTCAATTAAATTAGCGAGGTAGAATTATTTAGACATCTCCGCATGGACGATGCACTTCTCCCAACTCAATTAAAAAACGAAAAAAAGTGTGATTTTACTCACACTTTAACTAGATTATTTCAGGTAGAGAACCTTTTGGGTTTCAAGCAAGGATAATGAGGTAAGTTTAATAAAATAAATTCCTGTAGAAACACCCGCGCCATTTTCATCTTTTGCATCCCAAATCACACTATAATATCCACGCTTGGCTTCACCATTTTTAAGTGTTTTTATCAACCGGCCATTCAAGTCATAAACAGCTAAATGAATTTGGCCAGTTTTGGCAATATCGTAGGAAATGGATGTATTCGGATTAAAAGGATTTGGATAAGGAGAGTCTAATGAAAATTCAGAAGGGAATTGTTCATCCGAATTCAAGTCTAATAAGTCAGACAGCAAATATACAATGCCGTTGAATTCAATTTCTTCAAATTCATAAAGATGATCGATGCCGTCACGATTGGGATATAGATCAATGATCTGGAATGACGAATCCAATGTTACAATTGGAGGCAGAATAGCATAATAATTGTAATCACCGTGGTAAATAGCCCTGTCCACGCCAGATCCTCCTATGAGTATGTCATCTCCACCATATCCAATAAAAGTATTATTCCCGGTTGTACCACTAATTTGATTGGAAAAATCATTTCCGTAAAAATTGATGGATTGATCTCCCGATGTTTCGATATTTTTTAAATATTGGGAGCGATACGTATAATCCAGCCCTTCTTGGTTTATCATGAAAAAGTTGGAATTAAAGCCCTGGGGTAAAACAGCCGTGTACTCCCAGGCTTCTCCAAAAAAACCATTAATAATTGCAAATAATGCAGAATCACCTATCGCCATAGCTTCTCGAGTAATAAAAGCATATTCCTGATCACCGCAAAATCCATCGCCATTGGGATCATGGGCCCAAAGTCCAAAATAACATTCTAATCCCATAGCAAAGTATTCTTCGTCAAAATCATCTTCAGGTAAATCACTCAATGGATTATAAACATCGTTATTGATGGCATTTAGCATAGCTGATTCGATAGCGTTTTGCATAGCAGGCAAGGCCAACTGAACCCCGAATCCATGCATAAAGTGTAAAACTTCTTCGTAGGTTGCATCCCTTTCGGTACTATTCATGTATTCCGAAGAACCTTCGGGAAAAACTTCTATAGCAAGGAGATCCTGTCCATTCACTCCGGAATCAAAAATATCCCAGATATACGGATTTTCATATTCATCCTCGTCATTCAATAGAAACATTATTGCATTGCTTGTAGCCATGGCAATGGCAATATTCGATTTGTCACTGCCCCAGTCTGTGTCTGGAATATCAGTGAGATATGATTCAAGCACGCGGCGAGTATGTAATATTTGTGGAACTGTGAAATCATCCTGAATCAAGAATTGTATCAAATCGCCATTGGGTGCCACAATATGAGTATACCTGGAGGCCACATTGCTGAACAGAGAGTCCACATCATCCGGTAAATTCACAATTCCATTCTCTGATGATGATATATCAATATTTGGGAGAATAGGCGTTGAGTTATCTCCAGTTACAAAAAGATTTACACCAATACTCGCAGATTCTACATTTGGAGCAGTAACATTGATATTTGCAGAATAATAACCCGCATCCATTCCGTTCGTTACAACCTGGACATAAATTTCGGTTGATTCACCCCCGAAAAGCACCCCGGATAAATCACCTGCTTCCGCTGACAAAATGAGCCAGGAATTTTCATCCTCCGCTTCAGCTGCGGCCCAACTGAATTCACTTGAAATAAATGCTTCATTTGCGATAATTTGGGTCCCCATACTGCCATCATTATTCTGGAATCCAATGGTGCCGGAATTCAGAACACCTTCCATATTTCGGTAATTTGCAGCAAAAGAGCCATCAGGATACAAGACGATTTGAAAATCAAATTGTCCCCAATCATCTGGATTCCACCGAACCACATCATCGTACCAGATAACTGCTCGATACTGATTGACATGGTAATAAATATTTCCGGATGAATAAGAATTCCCGTTTTCATTATTTGGATTGAGATCATCCCAAAATCCAAATATGGCAGGTCGTGGCGCATTGGGAGATGGAAGATTGCTATTCAACCATGCATTTTCATTCTGACTTTCCCAACCAACCCAACCGTTGGCATTGACTTCAACATAATTATATGA
>JYMV01017427.1_pt1 | contig 21196 bp, 19 predicted proteins | sample 338911 | NCBI WGS metagenome assembly JYMV01 (sample SAMN03354496, study PRJNA234377) | hydrothermal vent metagenome | biome: Deep sea; feature: Hydrothermal plumes at the Eastern Lau Spreading Center, Western Pacific Ocean; material: Seawater | place: Tonga | collected 2009 | depth 2000 m m
CAGAAGCATCTCCTGCCGCAGCTGGAGAAACATCAGCACTGCAATCATCTGAGTTAGATGAAACGGTGTAGTCTGCAGGAATAGTCAACTCAGGAGCTGTAACGTCGTATAGACTTACGTACTGCTCAGTCTGAGTTTCGTTTCCACAATCATCAGTAGCTGTCCAGAAACGTATCATGCTATAAGGACAACCTCCTGAAGCACATATACTAGTTACAGTATATGTTATTTCACCACAGTTATCAGTCGCTGTAATAGGTAAGTAGTCAATACTGTTACCATCACCTGCAGAACACTCTACAGTTACATTGTAATCGTAAGCGTCGAATACTGGAGCAGTAGTATCAATGATAGTGATGGTCTGAGTAGCGCTTGAAGCATTACCACAGTCATCAGTAGCTGTAAACACACGAGCAATAGTGTAGTCGCCTGCACAATCTCCTGCTGTAGTCGTAGCTACAACCTCTATTGACACAGAACCACAGTTATCAGTCGCTGAAGCGTCATCCATAGGGTGAGCGTCAGAACACTCTGCTGTGTAATCAGCTGGAATGCTAAGTACTGGTGCAGTAGTATCTATAATCGTGATAGTCTGAGTAGCTGATGACGCGTTACCGCAATCGTCAGTAGCTGTGAACACACGCGCAATACTGTAATCGCCTGCACATAGTCCAGGTGTAGTTGTCGAAACAACCTCGATTGTTACAGAACCACAGTTATCAGTCGCTGAAGCGTCAGCCATAGGGTGCTCGTCAGAACACTCTGCTGTATAGTCAGCTGGGATGCTAAGAACTGGTGCTGTTGTGTCAACTATAGTAATCGTCTGAGTAGCTGAAGTTGCGTTTCCACAATCATCAGTCGCTGTAAACACACGAGTAATAGTGTAGACTCCTGCACATGAACCTGGTGTTGTAGTAGAAACAACGGAAATACTTGGATCGCTACAGTTGTCTGTCGCAGAAGCATCATCCATAGGGTGCTCGTCTGAACACTCGGCAGTATAGTCAGCAGGAATGGTAAGTACTGGTGCAGTATCATCAACTAAAGTAACAACCTGCTCAGAAGTAGATATGTTACCACATTCATCTGTTGCAGTGTAAGTACGTAAGTACGTTCCGATAGGTTGAACACAACCTCCGCTAACAGCAACATCTACGAATGTGATAGATGCAGAACCACAAGCATCAGATGCAGATGCATAGATTGTCTCGTTAGGGTACTCATCACATGCTATAAGTATAGAAACATCATTCGTGAGAACAGGAGCTGTAGTATCCTCGATAGTGAACGTAGCAGCTGTAGTAGTTGCGTTTCCACAATCGTCGGTAGCAGTAAATGTTACTGTAGCTGAACCAGTAGCTCCACAATCGTCAGAAAGTGCAGTAAAGTCGTTACTCCAAGTAACATCTCCACAGTTATCCGATGCAGTAGCACCTCCGTTAGAATCTAACCAAGCTTGAAGCTCTGCACCGTTTCCTGATCCGTCACACTCAGCAGTAGCATCAGAAGATGCAGTGTCGATTGATGGAGCAGTGGTGTCTTGGATAGTAAGAGTCTGTGTATGGATACTTTCGTTTCCACAAACGTCAGTAGCTGTCCAACGACGTATGAGGGTGTAGTTGTCTGGACAATCGCCATCAACTCTAACCTCTCCAGAGTAGCGATAACTTCACTGTTATCTGCAACAGCAGGAACTGCATCACACTCAGCTGTAGCATCAAGTGGGCCAGAAGTAATTACTGGGGCAGTAGTATCGTTACGGTCTACAGAACTAATTGAAGTAAGAACACGACCACAATCTAAATCAATAGCTGTGAAAACAAACTCTGCATATTCCTCACACTCTAACTGTTCTTCAACACAGTTATCGAGGTCGATTACGATATCACCTGAAAGACCGTCAACAGCTGTACCGTTAATAAATCCATTCCAAGCAAACCATCCACCTAAACCGTAGTTACAGTTGTGGTTGTTCACACCCTCTCCAAGCTGAAAACGCTTGTTATAAGATGCTGGCATGTGTGAAAGCTGAAGAACTCCAGATAAATCACCATCACCTACTAGGTTACTTCCTTCTGCAAGGTCAAACACAGAAATAGAAGCTACGTCCACGGCACACTCAGAGTATCCAGGTGTGTTAGGATCATCTGCAATTAATAGAGAATGCATAGGGCTAAGAGCTAACCAGTCTACCGCATTATCTTCGTTATCGAAAGTAGCGTCGATATGGAAAATCTGAGCAGCATTGTCGCGACAATGAACCGTTCCTACTAGACGAGCTGTACCTGAGTTAGGTGTATGAACGAATTGTAATGGAGCAGATGGGTCCTCGACAAAGTAATCACTGTCTGTAATACCTAAAGCACTTAATCCGTAAATACGAAGTGCGCCATCAGTTGCGCCGTATGCACCTACATTCGGTTTGGACGGCAGATCCGCCGTCAACTTCACTATTAGCGCTTAGAATTGTACAGAAAACCTCATAGGATCCACCCAAGCATAAGTTAGATGCTGTCAATGCGGTTATTCCGTTATCTGACAGATATTCTTCACAAGAAGTAGGAAGGTCTTCAGCACATTCCACCTCATAGGAAGGAAGAGCATCAGAAAAAATAATAGGGCAATCGGGTCCACATGGGTCTGCGCCGGATTGAGAAGTTTGTGCAAAGACGGAAGATAATCCTAGTAAGCACGCGGGAATAAGTAATAACAGTTTACGCATAATGATACGATTTGGTTTAGATTCAACATAGCAAGACTCGAAAGTCCATTACAAACATAATACATAATTTTACATAATGCAAATCTTTTATTTTATTTAGTTAGTAAATTGCGAGAAGACTATACTATATTTGCAAACTCTTAATTGGTACTATAGCTCAGTTGGTAGAGCAATGGACTGAAAATCCATGTGTCCTAGGTTCGAATCCCAGTAGTACCACAAGACTAAGACAAAGAAGCCCGCACAGTGTGCGGGCTTTTTTTGTGGGTTAAAAATGAATATAAGAATCGAAATTGTCGAACTTTGTGGTTGATGAATAGAAAATGGTAAGTGTAGTTACGACATATAGTGAGGGCGAACTCGAAAGGGTGGTCGGTAATAGTTCTGGGGTCGTAATAATCGCAGATAGCAATCTACCGAAAAGCTATGTGGATGGCGTAATGGATGTATGTATTAAAACGACGAAAGTTCACTTAATCGAAATTGAAGGTGGGGAGAGTGTGAAAACTCTAGATAACGTTGATAGGATGTATGAGTTCTTTGATAGTGTGGAAGCGGATAGGGAGACTGTGCTCATTTGTTTAGGGGGAGGAACAATTACCGATATGGGCGGCTTTGCTGCGAGTACATATAAAAGGGGGTTAGGTTTAGTGTTGTTGCCCACAACCGTGCTAGGGATGGTGGATGCTGCTATAGGTGGGAAGACTGGTGTGAATCGCAAGTGTAAGAATGGAGTGATTAAAAATCAGATAGGCACTTTTTATAATTCGTTGATGGTAGGCATAAACCAAACCTGGCTTGCCTCACTCCCACCAGAAGAAATTAGGAGTGGATGGGCGGAGATGGCGAAACATGCTTTGCTGATCGGTGGGGAACACCTAAACGATTTTAAGAACGTTTCGAGTGATTTAGATGGGGTGGGAAGGTTTATTAAAAGGTCTGCCGAAATAAAGGAGGGGATCGTTCGAAGGGATGAAAAGGAAAAGGGAGAGCGAGCCTCTCTTAATCTCGGTCATACAGTTGGGCACGCATTAGAAAGCTTGAGTCTGGATAAAACCGAAGACTCGAGCGCTAGAATTAAACACGGAGAAGCCGTCGCATGGGGGCTCGTATTTGCGCTTGAGGCATCCGTTATTAAACTAGGATTCGATAAAAACATCGCCTCGGAACTTCAACAATGGATCGTTACTGGTATAGAAAAACGAGTGAATATGGGGAGTTCGGAGGAGGTTTGGGCTAAAATGAGAGGGGATAAGAAAAACATAAACGGAAACGTTAGGGATGTATTACTCCAAGCGCCGGGCGAAGTTATCTGGGACTTCGAATGGAACCGTGAGGAATTCACAATCTTGTGGGAGCAATTCCGCGAGAAATACGCCTGAATCGTCGCCTTAATAAATATCTTTGCACTCATATGGAACAAACCGCAGCTGAGTTAGCAGTACTTCTAGAGGGTTCTGTTTCTGGAAATCCAGAAGCAAGAGTCCGTAAGCTTGGGAAGATAGAATCCGCAGGAGCGGGCTCTGTGACTTTCCTAGCTAACATGGAATACGAGAAATTCGTATACAATTGTGGAGCGACCGTAGTCGTAGTGGGGCAAGATTTCAAGCCAAGTCAAGCTCTACCTAAGGACATGACTTTAGTTGTAGTAGAAGATCCTTATCGGGCTTTTGCGGTATTACTAGAGTCGTACGACAATATTTTAAAGCGAGACGAGGGTATTCATTCATCTGCGATCGTGCATCCGGACGCAATTATCGGGAAAGGATGTGCTATCGGGCCTGGAGTAGTTATAGATAAGGGTGCGGTAATTGGAGATAGGACTGAGCTTAGGGCACACGTATATATAGGGAGGGATGTAACAATCGGCTGTGATGCGATGTTTTTCTCAGGAGTCAGAATTCTTGACCGATGCCAAGTAGGTAATCGTTGCACTATACAGGGCGGAACGATTGTCGGATCAGATGGGTTCGGGTTTGCGCCTAAAGAAGATGGCTCATACGCTAAGGTTCCGCAGACGGGGAATGTGATCCTTGAGGACGATTGTGATTTGGGCGCGTTATGCACTTTGGACAGGGCTACCCTCGGATCGACCATCATCCGAAAGGGTTGTAAGCTAGACAATCTCATTCAGGTTGCGCATAATGTGATCATAGGTGAAAAGACTGTTATTGCAGCCCAAACCGGTATCGCAGGCTCTACCACCATCGGATCTCAGTGTATGATAGGAGGACAAGTGGGGATAGGTGGGCACCTTAAGATTGCAAATGGTTCGCGAATTGCCGCTAAGTCAGGGGTATCTGCGAGCCTATTAACTCCGAACGGTACTTATCAAGGAAATCCAGCAATGCCTATTAAAGCATTCCAAAAATTCCAAATTGCACTTCGCAAGCTAGTACGTGCTGAGAAAAACAAGAGTAGGCAGAGCGAGCAGGGTGATTCAACTAGTAAAAGAGACCAAGAAACTCAAAATATATGATTCAATCTACTAAGCAACATACACTTAAAGCTAAAGCAGCCTTTAAGGGAGTAGGATTGCATACTGGTGAAATGTGTACTTTAACTGTTCTCCCAGCAGATGAGAACCACGGTTATAAATTCCAAAGAACAGATTTAGAGGGTGAGCCTACAATTGATGCTTGTGCAAAGCATGTTAGTTCAACATTAAGAAGCACAACACTTACTCAAGGCGACGTCGAAGTACATACAACCGAACATATTCTCGCTTCTTTATACGCTTCGGGTATAGATAATGCTCTTATTCAACTCGACGCAAGAGAAGTTCCTATACTTGACGGTAGTGCCCAGGTATATATTGAAGGATTTGCAAAAGTCGGAACTGAAATTCAAGAGGCGGACAGGAAATTCTTCAGAATCAGAAAAAATATCAGCTTCGCAGATAAAGAGCGGGACGTTGAAATGCTAATCGTACCTAATGACAACGAGGATGAAGGTTTACGACTAACGGTAATGGTCGATTACAATAGCCCTATTCTAGGTACTCAACACGCGAGATTAGATGGACTTGCTGATTTCGCTGTGGAAATAGCGCCATGTCGAACTTTCGTCTTTATGAAAGAGGTGAAGGCGCTAGCCGAACAGGGGTTGATTAAAGGGGGCGATGTTGATAACGCTGTAGTTCTAGCGGAGAGGCCTTACTCTAAAGAGGAGTTGCAATCTATTGCTGACTCGATGGGGAGGGACGAACTCGGAGTGGTCGAAGATGAAGCGGGCGTTGTTAGCACTTCAGCTCTTAGATTTAGCAACGAGCCTGCTCGTCATAAACTTCTAGACATCTTGGGCGACCTAGCTTTGACTGGACGTTATATACAAGGTCACGTCCTTGCTGCTCGCCCTGGCCACGCAGCTAATGTAGAATTTGCAAAGGAAATTTGTAAGAAAATGATTGATTTCGAAAGTAAACCCGACCTAAGAACTGATAGAGAGCCCATACTCGATATCAACGCTATTTCTAAACTTCTACCGCATCGTTATCCATTCCTACTCGTAGATAGCATCCTCGAGATGAATGAGAGTAGTATAACCGGACTTAAGAACGTCTCGATGAATGAACCGTTCTTCCAGGGTCACTTCCCCGGCAACCCGGTAATGCCTGGAGTCCTTCAAGTTGAGGCAATGGCGCAAGTAGGAGGAGTATTCGCGCTTTCGAGTGTGGAGGAACCTGAGTTTTGGTCTACATACTTTATGAAAATAGACGACGTCAGATTCAAACAAAAAGTACTGCCTGGAGATTGTATAGTATTTCACTTAGAATTAATCTCACCTATTAGAAGGGGATTAGTACATATGCAAGGAAAAGGATACGTTAGAGGAAAACTAGTTTCCCAAGCCATCCTTCTCGCAAAAGTAATTAAAGACAGAGTCCCTACCGAAAATTCAGAGAATTAATTAGTATTCGCGCAAGCCACATGTCAGCAACCATCAGCCCACAAGCTTTCGTACACGCCGATGCCTCAATTGGCTCAGAGGTCGTTATTGAACCATTCTCATATATTGGACCAAACGTATCAATAGGCTCTCGAACTCACATCGGCCCTAACGTCTCAATAATAGAAAGTACTACTATAGGAGAGGATTGTAAAATATTTTCAGGAGCTGTTATTGGCGCCGAGCCACAAGATCTCAAGTTCGATAACGAATCTACTACTGTTGAGATCGGAGATAGGACTGTCGTTAGAGAGTGCGTTACTATACATCGCGCTACATCCGACCGACTAAAGACCGTTGTGGGAGATGATTGCTTAATCATGGCTTACGTACATCTCGCTCACGACGTAAAGGTCGGCAACCATGTAATTCTCGCTAACGCCGTTAACGTCGCTGGGCACGTTACAATTGATGACTGGGTCATTATCGAGGGGATGGTAGGAGTTCAACAGTTCATACGTATTGGCGAACACGCTTTCGTTGCCGGTGGCTCCCTCGTTAGAAAAAACATCCCACCTTATATAAAGGCCGCACGTGAACCTCTCTCCTACATCGGAGTTAACTCTATAGGTCTTAGAAGAAGAGGATTCGACGTAGCTAAAATCCAACGCATCGAAGATATCTACAGAACGCTGTACATTCAGAATGTAAATATGAGTCACGCCCTTAAGGTGTGCGATGCTGAATTCCCGGCTTGCGAGGACAAAGACTTCGTTCTAGGCTTCATACGTGAGTCAGACAAGGGAATAATAAGAGGACCTTTCTAATAAACCCCCTCGCAACAAGCTGTAAATCAGATGAAATCACCTGAGATTGCGCTATTTTCTTATTTATTATCGATTTTATTTACGAGCGTAAACGGCTGATTAATAGCTAATTGCGTACTAAGGTCATTTTTTTTTGAACTAAAACGCAACTTATTTAGACACATAGCAGTAAAAGAGTGTGAATCTTTTTTTTTACCCTATCAATCTTTATAAGATGAACAAGTTTTATTCAACCCTCGCTGCTATCGCAGTTCTTACTTCTGGTAACATTCTGGCTCAGGATGCTGCTGCTCTTACTAACTCTTTGGATGCTACCTCAGCTTTCGACTGCTCTTACGATGTAAAAGACGCTGACAATACTATCCTATTAAACGGTTCTTCTGCAACCCAAATTTTCACAGCTTGCACTGATGGAAAACTTTTGGAAGTTTCATTAGATATTAAAGGCTTAAATGATCGTGGAACTTACACTGTTGAGGTTCGCTCAATGAATGGTGAAATTCTTAATCTTGCTAGTTTCAAAAAGGAACAGGTTTTAGACGGAAAAGTGGTTCTTCCTATGGAGACTCACGTTAAGTCTGGAGCTCGGTACATTTTAAATGTAACCGCAGAAACTGGATACGATCTTAGTCTTCGTTCTAAGCAAGGTCCTATGGGAACGCTTACTATTGACGGTACACCTTACCGTGGTCAGCTTGCTGGACAGTTTGGTTTTAAAACTGTAAATGCTACTACACTTGCTAACGATGAAGGTCGTGTTGCATATGGAGGTGATGACTCAATCACTCCTTTAAACAAGTCTGCTAACGGTCTTTGTAACACTGAGGTGTATAACCACACAGGGCGTATCGTTACTACTGGTGAGTCTATTGTTCAGACTTTCACTGCATGTTCTAATGGTTTTTTAAGCCAAACTTCAGTTCAAATTCAGCATATCGATGCAGACTTCGTAGGTCGTTTGTTCATTAAAGATCCTCACAACACTGTTCTTTTATCTCAAGAGGTAACAGCTCGTAACGTTAGAGACGGCGTACTAGTAGTTCCTATGAACATTAAAGTTCGTGAAGGATTCACTTACAAAATCGGTGTAAAGTCTATATATGAAACTCGTCTTGCAGTTCAAGCGAATAACAAACCAGCAGACGCTCTAGGTACTTGTACCTTCAACGGAACTGAGCTTGAGACAAACCTTTGCTTTTCTGCTTTAGTTAGAGAAAACCAAAACGACGATGATCCTTCAACTTTCATCGAGTCTACTTTAAAAGTAATAGCTTTCCCTAACCCATTCGAGAACGAGTTAGGTATCCGTATCGACGGAATCGAGGAAGGAAAGGTGATCGTTCAGTTGATTGACTTCACTGGAAACGTACTTCGTGCTGACCTGATTAACATCGACCCAGATAACAAAGTAATTACTTTCAACACTGACGATATAGATGAAGTAGGATTCTACTCACTACGTGTAGTGCACGGTGATAAAGTTACTCACACGACTGTAATTAAGCACTAAGCTCAAAAGCTTAAGCTTAACTCCCTACTAACAACATAAGAAAAGGCTCGATCCATTACGGATTGGGTCTTTTTTTATTTTGACTTTTTCTGCCAATTCCAGGCATCTTTTAAAGCTTCTTCAAGCGAGCGGGTGGCGTGCCATTGAAGTTCTGATTTGGCCCTTGAGGCCTCAGCCCAAATAGAAACCACATCCCCTTCCCTCCTCTTGCCTAAAACATGCGGAACGGGAATCCCAGTTGCTTTCTCAAACGCCGCAATAACTTCCAGCACTGAGACCCCAGATCCTGTACCCAAGTTAAACGCCCTTGTGTGCGAACTTCCCGTCAGGTTAGACGACAACGATTTGGCGATTAGATACTGAATCGCCGCTACGTGTGCTTCCGCCAAATCCATAACGTGCAAGTAATCCCTTACGCAAGATCCGTCTGGTGTCGGATAGTCGGTGCCGAACACCGTTAAAGGACTTATTGTACCAGCTGCGGATAGGCATAGGTAAGGAACGAGGTTGTTGGGGATGCCTTTAGGCGATTCGCCGATAAGAGAGGACGGATGAGCTCCTATGGGATTGAAGTACCTAAGTAAGGCAGAGTTTAACTTAGGGATGTCGTTTGTTTTCGAGTGTTCTTCAATTAATTTCTCGCACTCTTGCTTCGTAAAACCGTATGGCGACTCTGATGGCAAGAATGGTGAGTTTTCATCGACAGGTACAATCTTCGGCTCGCCATAAACTGTGCAGCTTGAAGAAAAAACCAAACTCTCGACCTCGAATTCTTTCATTACATCAAGAAGTACTTTCGTCCCTCCTATGTTATTGTCGTAATAAAGATCTGGCTTCTCTACACTTTCCCCTACGGCTTTGAGCGCAGCGAAATGTATAACACCGGTTATTCGAGTCCCCTTCTTTAATTCCGACCGAAAAACCTCGCTCACCCCTTCTCTATCTCGACAATCCACTTCATAAAACGGCACCTCCACACTCGCCCCCCGCCCCGCATTTACTAACGACCTCACGCCCTCGACCGCACTAAGCTCGGAATTACACAAATTATCGAGCAAAACCACCCTAAACCCCGCCTCCACCAATGCTACTGCGGTATGCGACCCTATATATCCCGCTCCACCCGTAACTAATATCGAAGACTTTATATCCATACTCCAAATTAACGACGAGAAACCCCGCTTATTGAAATTCGACGTAACCTTTTATTATTAACTCTCGTAAGGAATTACATGCTTACCCCATTTGATTTGACATATCTAGAAGATGCATTCCAAGGGAATCGGCGATTAGTAAACGGAATAATTGAACTATTTCTGAAACAAAGTCCCGATTACTGTGCTATTCTAGAAAGTCGTGTTGACGCGGGTGAACTAGATTGTCTGCATACCGTAGCACACACACTGAAATCCAGTGTTAAAATGTTGGGGCTGAAGGATACCGAATATTTGGTATTAGGTATAGAGACCAGATCTAAATTTTCAGAAAACACATCGGAACTTCCTGGAATGGTATATGAGCTTGTTTACGAACTCAAAAGAGCTCATACAGCACTCAGCCTATATCTATCTTCCACGAATGAAGCCGGCGAGTTTAATTCTGAGGTAGCTTAAAGAAACGAAAACTCTTTACCTACCCTAGCTCGAAATAAATGGAGCTGCCCATGCACAGAAAACCTACTGCGTAGCCTGTGTAGACCTCCCATCGAGTATGAGCTTTCAAATAAAGACGGCTCCATCCCATAAGTCCTCCTCCAATTATTATGGCCGATATCCATGCGATATCAATAGTGTTATAAATATTCCCTACAGCTAATATTGCTGCAAGTACACCACCTGAACCCAGCATGTGCATACTTAATTTAAATTTGAAAGTAATCAGCCATCCTACGAAAATTGATAATACAAGACCTAGTAGAAGTGATCTGTACAATACGGGGATGAAAATACCTGTAATCTCCAGTGATAAAATATATGCAAGGGTGAAGTAAGATAAAACGATAAAAAAGGGCATGGCTCTTTCCTTTCTGTCAGTTATGTCTAAGTCAGATATGACTTTTCTTTTATGCATAAACCAAAGAGATACCGCTGGAGCTAGTGAGTTGATTGAGATAATCAACGTTAGGTAGAAAAAGATTTCAAATCTATGGGATAGATATGGGTCGAAATGCAGAAGGAGGAATAACGACGCAAGAGGCATAAGAAGTGGGTGAAGGATAGCCGATACAAGTTTTGCTAGGAAATTCATGAACTCAACTTATAGTTACTATACTAGATTTCCTTGCGAAGTCTTGCAACCGAAATTCCGAGCTGCTCTCGGTACTTGGCGACAGTTCTACGAGCTATGTGATAACCTTTCGAATTAAGGATGAGACCGAGCTTTTCATCGGTCAAGGGTTTTTTCTTGTCCTCGTCATCTATAGAATCCTGAAGTATTCTTTTCACTTCTCGAGAACTCACATCCTCTCCGCTATCAGTTGATAGACTCTCCGAGAAAAAGGTTTTAAGTAGAAAAGTTCCGTAAGGTGTTTGGACGTATTTACTATTTGCGACTCTCGAAACCGTACTGATATCCATATTAATTCTCTCTGCGATATCCTTGAGTATCATAGGCTTAATATCAGTCTCATCACCACTTTTAAAATAGTCTTCTTGGTGATCAACAATAGCTCTAATTGTTTTCATTAATGTGAGCTGTCGTTGATGAATCGCATCGACAAACCATTTTGCCGCATCGACCTTTTGCTTTACGAAAGTCAGAGCTTCCAGTTGAGATTTAGATGTCTTAGCCCCGCTAGAGTACGTATCCATCATCTCCTTGTAAGATGGGCTAATTCGAAGCTCGGGAGCATTCCTTTGGTTTAATGAAACCTGAACTTCATCGTCCTGCATACTTAAAAGGAAATCTGCAACTACGTGCTGAATCGTCTTAGAGGATTCACTTCCTGAATTTCCGGGACGCGGGTTTAATCTTGTAATCTCGTCGAGAGCCGACTTTAGCTCCTCATCCGAAATCTCTAATTTTAAAGTCAGAGAGTCATAATGTTTCTTTGAGAACATTTCGAAATGATGATCTAATATATTTTCAGCAATAGAAAGAGATTCTATCCTTTCTTCATCTTCCTTATCCTTAAAAACATCAATCTTACGTTTAATCTGAATTAACAAACAATCTTGCACACTTACCGCACCTACGCCAGCGGGATCAAGGGTTTGGACTACAAAAAGAGCCGACTCTAGCTCCTCCTTTTCCACCATTAAGTTTTGAGTGAATGCCAAATCATTTACTATACTCTCTAAATCGCGCCTCAAATAGCCATCATCATCCAGCTGGCCTATGATGTGCTCACCTAACATGCGCTGGTTTCCTTCCAGCATATGAAGTCCTAACTGACTTATTAATAGCTCCCTAAAAGTCGCGCCGGCTCCAAGTGGAATATCCTTATCCTCAATATCGAGGCCATGATTTCTTATGCTAGTCTTGTAATCAGGCGTTTCATCGTCGAGGTACTCTTCAAAATCGAACTCCTCCATCGATTCATCATTCTTAACCTCTTCATCAAGAACACTATCACTTTCCTCCTCTTCTAGGCCTTCTTCCAAAGCGGGATTCACTTCAAGCTCCTGTTTAATCCTCGCTTCAAGCTCTACAGTAGGCACCTGCAATAACTTCATCAGCTGGATTTGCTGAGGAGAAAGTCGTTGGAGTTGCTTTTGTTGTAGACTTTGTTTGAGCATTTTTTATTTAGTTAAAATTCTGCCGACATAGGCGTTCTAGGAAAAGGAATAACGTCTCTGATGTTCGACATTCCTGTGCAATACATCACTAGTCTTTCAAATCCCATGCCAAACCCACAATGTTTCGCTGATCCGAATTTCCTGGTCTCAAGATACCACCAAACGTGATCTTCGGGAATATTAAAGTCCGCGCACTTCTTCTTTAGAACATCTAATCTTTCCTCACGCTGAGATCCTCCGATCAATTCACCTATCCCAGGAACAAGAACATCCATCGCAGCAACCGTCTTACCATCATCATTCGATCGCATATAAAACGCCTTAATCTCCGCAGGGTAATCCGTCACAATTACAGGTCCGCCCACATGCTTTTCCACAAGCCACCTTTCGTGCTCACTATGCAAGTCATCACCCCATTCACAAGGATATTTAAACTTCTTCTTTTTGAACGGCTTTGAATTCCTCAGGGCATTAATCACCTCAGTATAAGTCATATGCACGAATTCAGATTCCACCACGCTTTTCATCCTTTCGCTCAACGTGTCATTATGTCTATCCTTTTCAGGAAGCTGTTTCTCAGCTTGTATTTCTCTGTTTTCAAGAAATGCCAAATCGTCCTTCCCGTGCTCCATCACATACGCTAAAACATACTTCAAGCAATCTTCAGCGAGCTTCATATCGTCCTTTAGATCCGCAAATGCTATCTCAGGCTCAATCATCCAAAACTCAGCTAAATGTCGTGATGTGTTTGAATTCTCCGCTCTAAAAGTCGGGCCGAAAGTATAAACTTGACCCAATGCCATAGCGGCAAGCTCAGCCTCGAGTTGACCACTCACTGTCAAGTTCGACGCCTTTCCGAAGAAGTCCTTCTCGAAATCTACTTTTCCATCTTCGCCCTTAGGGATGTCGTCAAAGTCCAAGGTCGTAACCTTAAACATTTCTCCTGCTCCTTCTGCGTCTGAACCCGTGATAATAGGAGTATGAAGTTGAAAGAATCCCGATTCGTGAAAAAACTTGTGTACTGCAAATTGCAGTAGATGTCTAATGCGAAATACCGCAGCAAAAGTGTTCGTCCGAAATCTCAAGTGAGCTTTTTCACGAAGAAATTCTAAAGAGTGTTTCTTCATTTGAATAGGAAACTCATCCGGATCAGCGCCCCCCAGCAATTCAAGCTCTACCACTTGAAGCTCGACTGCCTGTCCTCCACCCTGACTCTCCACTAAAATCCCGACCGCCCTAACAGCGGCCCCTGTATTTAGTTGCTTCAAAACGTCCTCGTCTATATCATCCCTCTGAATAACTAATTGTAGATTTTTCAGTGTTGACCCGTCATTTACCGCGAGAAATCGATCGTTCCTAAACGTCCTTACCCATCCGCAAACAGTCAGCTTATTATCTGACGGTGGTGTCTCTAACACCTTAACTATTCGTTGTCTTTCCATGTAAGACAAATATAAGTTAGGGCACTCAGGTTTCGCTTGTAAGAACTAAAGAAAACCCAGAATCTCTGAATAGACTACATATCTAGCTTGCCGTCCCGTAATCTAATAATACTCTCAGCTCTAGCAGCTATATCCTCCTCGTGAGTCACCATAATAAGTGTATTTCCTCGTTTATGAATCTCATCAAACAACTCCATAATTCCTTGAGAAGTGACAGTATCTAGATTTCCCGTAGGCTCATCTGCAAATATGATAGACGGTTTCATTACTAAGGCGCGGGCAACAGCGACGCGCTGCCTTTGGCCTCCACTAAGCTCATTAGGCTTATGGGAAGCCCTATCACCTAGACCTACTTGTTCTAATACCTCAGTAGCCCTGGATATCCTATCTACTTTGGGAATCCCTGCATAAATCATCGGAAGAGCAACGTTTTCAAGAGCAGTATATCTTGGAAGAAGATTGAATGTTTGGAAAATAAAACCTATTTCCTGATTCCTAATAGCAGCGAGAGAATCATCATCCAGTTGTGAAACATCCTTATTATTAAGCAGGTAAAATCCAGAAGTCGGGGTGTCAAGACATCCTAAAATATTCATCAACGTTGACTTGCCCGAGCCTGAAGGACCCATCAAAGCTATATAAGCACCCTTTTTAATCTCAATATCAAATCCATCAAGGGCTCTAACTGTCGAATCACCAACTTTGTACAGTTTGGTTAAATTATCTGCCTTAATTATCGGATGTCCCATGTGAGCAAAGTTAAGTCTTGCAACTTATTATGACGAAAAGAAGTCGTATGTTTGAGTCAATTGAAACCATTCCTTATGAAACTTACTTTTGCTCTATTATTTTTATGCCTTATATCCTTTGGATTATCTGCACAAGTACTAGTTGAGCAACCATATACCATTGAACAATATGTCAGCGAAGTTCTAATTGGAAACGGCGTTACTGCAACAAACATAACTTTCATAGGGTCAGAAGAGCAAATAGGCTACCTCTCGGGAGCTGAAGGCCTCTTTTCAGTAGCTTCAGGACTTGTATTAAGTACTGACCATGCGACGCATTTAAGTGACCCAGGTTGTGCTGACTCTCAGGTTTGCGGTGGATGCGCTGGTGCAGGGACAGATGTAGATCTTCTCAATGTTGCGAATTCGGTACCACCTCTGATAGGCCAAAGCTTTACCGTTAGCTCAGTTAACGACCTCTGTATTTTAGAATTCGACTTTGAAGCAGGGGGAGATAGCATTTCTTTCAATTATGTATTCGGGTCTGATGAGTACTTAGAGTGGGTGAACTCTACGTATAACGATATTTTCGCTTTCTTCCTTTCTGGTCCAGGGATTACAGGACCATACGCTGCACCTGCTGGATTCCCTAACGGATCTATTAATATTGCACAAGTTCCTGATAGCGACCCGCAATTACCCATCACAATTAGCTCAGTAAACGACGTTACTAATGCTGGTTTTTACGTTGACAATGTGGCCAATACAGGTATATGCATAGACGGGTACACTCACACTTTCACTGCTGCTGCACAAGTTCAATGCGGCGAAACATATCATATTAAACTAGCAATAGCTGACGGATCAGATAGCGCATTAGAATCCTTCGTAGTACTCGAAGAGGGTAGTTTCTCATCTAACTCAGTTGAAATTATTGCAAGCGCTGCAATCGACGGAGCGGAAGTTTTCCTTGGCGACACCACAGTAGTGGAAGGATGTAATACGGCTGTATTTACAGTTATAAGGCCTGACGACACATTACAAGATACTATTACTTTAAACATCTACGGAACCGCCGTAAACGGAAGTGACTATACTGAGATTTCTACAACATGGATACTTGAGCCTGGTGAAGATTCGTTTGACCTAATATTAGATCCTTATAATGACAACGCCAGCGAGGGAGCTGAGACTGTAACTATAGAATACGAATACGTTAACGATTGTGGCGACACCATCCTATCTAGCGCTACTATAGTGATTATGGACCCTGACCCTATAACCCTATTCACCGCACCGGTGGGATGCTTAGATGCTGATGGAAATATTTACTTATTAGTGAATCCCCTTAGCGGGTTTGGTCCTTATGACTTCCAATGGGATACCGCTGAGAATGACACTCTAAATGAATTCACTTACAACACTAACTTCATACCAGGCTCGGCAACAGTTACCGTTACTGATGTGTGTGAATCGGTGACTGAAGCTACAATTTATTGGGAAATACTAGATGAATTTATAGGTATGGATGAGACCATTTGCTTAGGCCAAACCTCGACCGTACCCACCTCTGGCGGGACGGGCGGATTTAGCGAGATACTGACTGAGATAGAAGACCCGGATGGAAATATGGTTTGGGTTACAATCTTAGGAGCATCAATCGATACAACCTTAGTATCATTCTTAGATAACATCGATGAGGTGACTGGACTTTACGACGGGCTGTACAATACAGGTTCGGGAGGTATAGGATCTATTGAAGTGCAATTAATTGACGGTTGCGGAAACATCACATTCAGCACTCTCAGTGTTGAAGTTTGCGAGCTTGAATTTTTCAATATTTTCACTCCTAATAGTGATGGCAACAACGATGTCTTTAATATTATGGGGCTGCAAGGCTATCCGGGGAGTCGACTCCGCGTTTATGACAGGTGGGGAACGATGGTTTATTCGAATCTCAACTTCCAAGGTGCTTGGAGAGGGATAAATAACACAAACACTCCACTTACAGAGGGGACATACTATTACACGCTTGCGGTCAACTACGCAGGAGAGGATCCTTTAGAATATGAGGGGGATGTGGTGACCGACCTAAGTGTGGACGGTGTGGTGACGTTCTCTGGGAACGTTATGATCGTGCGATAAGCGAACTGCCCGTCATTTCTGAAGGCTGCTCGATTCCGAGTAGATCTAAGATTGTGGGGGCGATGTCGGCTAGCTTTCCGTCCTTAAGTTCTGTGGCTTCATCGGAAATTACTATTACCGGAACGGGATTAGTTGTGTGCGAAGTATGGGGCGATCCGTCGGGGTTTACTACGCGGTCGGCATTACCGTGGTCGGCAATGATAACGAATTGATAATCATTTTCCAGTCCGACTTTTATCACTTCTGCAAGGCATGAATCTGCTGTTGAGACGGCTTTTACAATGGCGTCATAGATACCGGTATGACCGACCATATCGGGGTTAGCGAAATTTAGACATACGAAGTCTGCTCTGTCGTTATTCATCTCTTCACTCACAAGACTTACTAATTCCCAAGCTGACATTTCCGGCTTGAGATCGTAAGTAGCGACCTTCGGACTGTTCGCCATAAGTCTATTCTCTCCTTCGAAAGGCAATTCCCTTCCGCCATTAAAAAAGAATGTCACATGAGGGTACTTTTCAGTCTCTGCAATTCGCAACTGAGATAGATTTGCTTTCGAAACCACCTCTCCTAGTGTATTTACAAGGTTAGGCTTATCATAAATGACACGGATATTCTCGAACGAATCATCATAATTTGTCATCGTAACGAAATGCAATGGGATTTTATGCATTCCGAACTCCGGTAAATCTTTTTGGGTCAAGGCAGTTGTGACTTGGCGACATCGGTCTGTTCTAAAATTAAAACAAATCACTACATCGTCAGATCTCATATTACCATCAACACCTGAAATCTTAAATGGCTCAATAAACTCATCACCTATAGCATTTTCATACGATGATCTTATTCCATCGTTAGCTGAATCGAACTCCGTCACCAACGTGTTACCACAAAGGACATTCCAAGATTTTGCAATCCTATCCCATCTCTTATCCCTATCCATCGCAAAATATCTGCCGTGGACAGATGCAACTTGAATTTGGGATTTCGTTTTGAGTAAGTGATTTTCTAATTCTTTCACAAATCCAGTACCAGCCATCGGCGCAGTATCCCTGCCATCAGTAAACGCGTGAATAACCGCATCTTTTACCCCCGAAGTGTTTACTGCATCAACAATTGCAAGAAGATGGTCTAGCTGTGAGTGAACTCCCCCACGAGAAACAAGTCCCATAATATGTAGTCTCTTCCCTTCTGACTTAGCAATAGAAATAGCTTTCTGCAACTCGGGCTCGGAAGCGAAAGCACCACTTTTTACAGCTTGGTTTATTCGAAGTAGATCTTGAAATACAACTCGACCAGCACCAATGTTCATGTGACCGACTTCGGAATTACCCATTTGGCCTTCAGGAAGCCCCACAAACTCACCATCAGTGCGCAAAGAGGCATGCGGCTGACTTTCGTGCAAACCATCCATGCAAGGCGTAGGCGCGTTGAAAATGGCATCCGACGCATCCTGCGCGCCATACCCCCAACCATCTAAAATCACAAGAGCTACTTTCTTTTTACTCATCTTTAATTCGTAGGCCAAACCACCACAAAGGTAGCCCCTCCACCACTAGTAGATTTAATCGAAATGTCCGCGTCGTGCATTCTCACGATTCTATAAACCAAATGAAGTCCTAACCCCGTCCCCTCAACATTTTTATCTCTAGCTAGTCTATAAAAGGCTTCGAAAACTAGTTCTCTTTCCTCAGGCTTAATTCCAGGCCCATGATCGATAATCGAGAGAGTAGTTTGTTTCGGGTTTATATCTAATACGACTTCCACCACAGCTTTTTCCGGACTGTATTTAATCGCATTTTCAAGTAGGTTTGTTAAACAAAGCTTCCACATCTCTTCATCGCCTAGCAACAACACCTCTTTGTCTCCATTTACCTCAACATTAATTGATGTTTCAGGATTTAAGTGTTTAAAAATCGATACCTCTACCTCAATAAATTCAGCAATGTTGAATGGGCATCGAACTAAAGCGTCGGGGAGATTTAAACGGGTTGCCTGTAAAATATCTTCAACTCTTCGTTCCAAACGAAGTGTCCCGGACTTAGCTACTTCAAGCATATCCTCTCGCTCTTCCCCCTTAAGTTTCAATCGGTTAATTGTGTCTATCGCCAATCTGATTGATGCTATGGGTGTTTTCAATTCGTGAGTTACCGCAAGAATGAAATTTCTTTCTCTCGCTAATCGGTAATTATCTGCTCGAATTACACGCCAAATCCAGGTAATCCCGAAGAAAAACAGCAAAGCAAAAATGCTACCTTCTCCTGCAACCATTAATATCGTTTTCTCCCAATCATTAACCGCTTGAAGGATTTGGTCTGACGAAGCCCCTAAAACTGATCTCGCTTCTAATAGATCAGTCGCCGAGCTAATTAACAAGTTCGCCCACCAAGCTAATTGAAGGAAAACATAAGTAGATAAAACGAAAAAAAGGACACGCGCTCTGCGTCCCCTTTTCATCTTAAAATTCTTAATAGACAAGTTACTTTCTTGAGCCGTTACCTTTGCCGGCATTGCCGCCACGTGTGTTTTTATCTAACCAAGGTGCTGCAGGAGTCAATTTGGCTACCTTTTTTGAAACTAAAAAGTGCTGAACAGTTCCGCTTCTCTCAAGTGTAGTCCAAACAGCATCCACTTCCCATCCATTAGATGAAAGAACGTTTAAAGCTTGTCCTAAAGAAGCGTACTGATGTTGAGACATTTGGTATGAAGTAGCTATAGACTCTTTATCTGCACCAATTCTATCCATGATAGGGTCGAAACTTATTTTAACGATAGATTTACCGTTAAGCTCGAAAGCCATCATCTCACCGTAAATTTTAAAATCCCCACTTTCAACCATAGAGCTCTCACTCTTACTCTTGCCTTTAGTGTTATTCTCTGACTTAGAAATCTGCGCTTGTACTTGAGAAGACATCATCATAATTACAGCAGCCAACACAATAGTAATTCGTTTCATTTTATATAAATTTTGAGAGCGGAATATACGACTTTCTAAGTTTAAGATGTTGCTCAACATCCCCAACTCTGTTAAAAAGCCATCCCTTTCCTCTCCATTTCATAGTAATATTCCAATGTGGATCTTCTAGGAGCCTCTCCCAAGCAATCTTCATACTTTCGGACCAATCAATATCATCAATCAAAATTGCACCCCCAGGATTGAGTTTGGTTTTCAAAATCTCAACATACTTAATCGTAGATGGACCATCGTGATGTCCATCAAGAAACACTACATCCCACCCACCTTTATCTTCATTGAGTAGGGCATTAAATGTTCCGATTTTACTTTTAATTTTTCCATCATATCCCAAACCCTGCCAATTACATCTTGCATACTCGGCTGTGTTCCTACATCCTTCCCACGTCTCAACATCCCACCCCGAAGCTGCCAGATATGCCGTTGTCACGCCTAAAGATGTCCCCATCTCTAGAATTCTCCCTCCTAGCCCTTTACTTCTCCAGAAAATTAAAATACTCATAATCGATAATGCAACTTTCTCACTTTGCAATACCACTCTGGCTATTTTATTTACAGGCCTAATATCATTGCTAAAGACTCTGCTCCCCGCACCAAAATCATCAACTACAATCATATCAGAGCTTTTCAATAAGCTTGTACGTAGTTGTTCTATCTTGGATAGTTCTGCGATCAATAGTTCGCTTAAACATATATCTTTATACTTCACACCTCCTTCAAGATGTCTAGCAAGATCGAAAAGGAAGGGCGAATGTATTCGCCTCCAACTCGTATTTATTTCTTTTTGCTTCAAGTTGTCAAAGATGAGAACAACTTAGTATATTTGCACCCGCGTTTAGGGCGATTAGCTCAGTTGGTTCAGAGCACCTCGTTTACACCGAGGGGGTCGGGGGTTCGAGCCCCTCATCGCCCACTTAAAAAAAAGAAAGCGGAAAAGCCTAGTACACACAGTGTATTGGGCTTTTTTGTTTTCCACAAAAAAATCTAACCACTACTATTTAACTATATATTTTCAATGCGTCGCCTACAACAAATATGCTTCCGCAAACTATAGCTTTCCTATTCTCCACATTATAGCATCGTTTTCTTGCAGAGGTTACTGCATCTTCCACGGTGTCAAACACATATCCTAAAAGCCCGTTTTTCTCACCTATTTCATTTAAAACCGTCACATTCATCGCTCGTGGGATGTCTGCTGCACACCAATACATAACTGATGACTT
>JYMV01018103.1_pt1 | contig 21196 bp, 18 predicted proteins | sample 338911 | NCBI WGS metagenome assembly JYMV01 (sample SAMN03354496, study PRJNA234377) | hydrothermal vent metagenome | biome: Deep sea; feature: Hydrothermal plumes at the Eastern Lau Spreading Center, Western Pacific Ocean; material: Seawater | place: Tonga | collected 2009 | depth 2000 m m
CAGTGCGTCCCATCGAGCCTTCCGTTTGGCCATCCCAGCCCGCTTGGCCGCCTTCTCGGACTCCGACAGTGCGTCCCATCGAGCCTTCCGTTTGGCCATCCCAGCCCGCTTGGCCGCCTTCTCGGAGTCCGACAGTGCGTCCCATCGAGCCTTCCGTTTGGCCATCCCAGCCCGCTTGGCCGCCTTCTCGGACTCCGACAGTGCGTCCCATCGAGCCTTCTTCCCAACTGATGCGATACCTTGAGTCGAGGTGCCGGTTGTGTCGGTACTATGGAGCTGCACCTGCCCACCACCCGCACCTCCATTGACAGAGCTTGGAGCAAAGGTCGACCCCATCTTTTCGCTGCAACCAGCGCTCACGACAGCAGCCACAAAGAGCAGCCCTATCAGACTCGATACCCGTAGTTTCGGCAGGCCTTGACGCATCCCGACTATAGGATCCTCTCAGAAAACCCGGTGATAAAACCCAGGAGGTATTCTAACGCGAATGGCAGAGCCGTTCAAAACTGGTCACGTTGAAAAAATGAGCTGGGGATTAAGGATTCCGGGATTTATCATCGATAGGCGCTGGCTTACCTTCACCGAGGTGCACGCGACGTTCGAGTTCCGAGAATCCACTAGCGGCTTCCGGCTCCGGCCACATCATCGCCACCACTACCGCCACAACGAAAGCGAGCGGAATCGACACGATACCGGGGTTTCGTAGCGGAAACACTGCAGCAGCATTACCCAGCATATCCACCTGGATCGTCGGGGATAGATAAATCAGCAACAAACTCGAGAGCGTGCCAGTGAGCATACTGGCCTGTGCTCCGCGCGTGGTGAAGCCCCGCCAGAACACCGAAAGCAGCAACGCCGGAAAGTTGGCACTGGCCGCAATTGCAAAGGCAAGGCCGACCATGTAAGCAACGTTCTGCCCTTCGAACGCGATCCCAAGAACAATCGCGAGTACCCCGAGCAAAACCGAGGCGACCCGCGCCACACGCAACTGCTCCTGGTCAGAGGCCTGGCCATCACGAATCACATGGACCCACAGGTCGTGCGAAAGCGCAGCTGCACCAGCCAGAGTTAACCCAGCCACCACAGCGAGAATGGTGGCAAACGCCACGGCTGAAATGAACCCTAAGAACCCGGGTCCGCCAACTGCTTCGGCCAACAGAAGTGCTGCCATGTTGCCGCCCGCATCAACGTTCCGGATCTGGTCTTGACCTACGATGACCATCGCACCGAAGCCAAGAATGAAAGTGAGCAGGTAAAACACCCCGATAATCGCCGTAGCATAGGCCACCGACGTTCGAGCAGTTCGGGCATCCGGTACGGTGTAGAACCGCATCAGGATGTGCGGAAGGCCAGCTGTGCCAAACATTAGTGCCATCCCGAGCGACAAAGCATCGACTGGATCAGATACGAGTCCACCGGGGCCTAGCACGCCGAGGCCATACTGGTCGCCCGCCGCCTGGAAGAGCGCAAGTGGATTGAAATTGAATTGTGCGAGTGCAAGACCCGCCAACAGAAAGGCCCCGACCAACAAAAGTACCGACTTAATAATTTGTACCCACGTGGTCGCAAGCATGCCACCAAACAGCACGTAGGCCAGCATAACAGTGCCAACAATGATGACGGCCAATTCATAAGGCAATCCGAATATCAGCTGGATGAGATGACCCGCGCCCACCATCTGTGCAATCAGGTAGAACGCCACCACAGCAAGCGACCCGACAGCGGCGGCCACACGCACCGGCGCCTGACGCAGCCGAAAGGCTACGACATCGGAGAACGTGAATCGTCCAAGATTCCTGAGTGGCTCAGCAATCAGGAACATCACAACCGGCCAGCCGACCAAGAAACCAATCGCATAGATGAGACCGTCAAAGCCTGAAAGCGCGACCAGGCCAGCAATACCAAGGAAACTAGCCGCACTCATGTAGTCCCCCGCGAGTGCTAAGCCGTTCTGGAGGCCAGTGATGCTTCGACCGGCGGCATAGAAGTGCTCAGCGTTATGTGTCCGCCGCGCGGCAAGGTAGGTGATGCCCAGCGAAAGTACGATAAAAATAAAGAATCCCGCGATCGCGATCAGATTAGGCTCACCCAGACTACTCGTCACAACCGCCCCCGCAGCGCAGCCACGCCACTGTCGTAGTGCCGGTTGGCCCACCGGACATAGACCCAGACAAGTATCCACGCCGCAACAATCACAAGCGCGCCGAGCAGAATGCCAAGACTTAGACCAGGGCTCACAAGAGTCGCGAGAAGGGATTTACGAAACGCGACCAGTAAGATAAATCCAAAATATAGGACCATCATGGTAATCGTGAGCCCGATCGCGATACGCCAGCGTGCAGCGTTTAGGCGCCTCAACTCATCCAAAGAATCCATAATCACCAATCTACGCTACTGGGTTTCAGTTCGACTTTGCGTCGTCTGGGCTTGAATAATTATATTGCCCGCTGCGTCTCTCAAAACGAGTGTCACGTCTATTTCATCTGTGGATAGAAAATGCTCTGTAAGTAAACCGCTGATAATCCCAAGGTCCATCTTCCAGACCATCGTCTGCCTATCATCCTGCCAATCTCCGATCCAATACGAAGAATCTCCTTCTGACGTAAAGTTAAACCGGTGGTATGACCCATCAGCGTAATTAATCATGTCTCGGCTGTCCTGTGACTCACCAATAGATGTGACCTCCAGGTAGTGATTAGACAAGACCCATTTAACCTCTTGGGTGGCTGTTTCGTCGTATTCTCGAGGAACCAACTTTGTAGGGCTCATGACCGTTCGAGCTTGCCATGTTCCGAGATACCGGTTCAAAACACCCGAGCCTTTTAACTGCGCTTCTTCTTCGGTAGAGGTTGTTGCCGGTAAAGCGAACAAGGCCATCGTCAATGCCAGAATAAGTCGTGTCATATTGTTCTCCCCTGCACGGAAACGCAACACGCCCTCATCAGGTTTCCAAGTGTTCGCGATTCGGAACAGCCGTAACGTATAGGGCAACCGCAGCCATTGCAAGATAGCCAATCACAACGTGACGGGGGTAATAGACACCCACTTGGTAAAACAGATGAGGGCTCAAGAACACGAGTGGTAACCCAACCATCAACAGATCAGTTACTCGCCCGAACCGCCACAGCGCTCGAACAGCGACACCCACAGCGACCAGCCAGATCAACTGTAGACTACGGAACAGTAGTTGTAACCCTCCGCCAGCGAGCACATGGTCCTGGTTCATCGTCGGGCCGTAAAGGAGAAACTCTAGCTGCGCCCAGACCTGTCGTCTGGCCTCCGGGTCGCCTAGTGCGTCTCGCCAACCGTCTGGTGGCAGCACAAGATTCACCGGGCCACTGGTAGGCAACAGCCTGAATTGATCACCGTAATAAACATTGTGGAGGGCTGGAAACAAGCAGATAGTGGCCACAAGTCCCAACGCGGGCATAAGCGTCCGGTCCCGCTGCTGAACTGCGGTCCGACCGCGCATCACAAGAAGCCACAACAGCGCCGGAGCTTGGTCAGTCCGGGCAACGAACGAAGCCGCTAGAGCAGCAAACCCTTTTCTTGTAGCTTTTCGACCTGGACCAAACAGCCACGTGAAAGCCAGCGGGAACGCCACCCAGGTTGTGTACTCTGACACTCCTCGACGGATGAGGCTTGCGACGACTGTGCTATTAACGAGAGTCACCAGAAGGACGGTTCCAGTCAAAGCAACGACCGTCCCAAAATGACCACTGCCACGGAATCGCCATCCGAGCCATAGCAACGCACTCGTCACAATGATGCGGGCAAAGACAGCAATCTGGCCATCGCCATCGCCAAACACGAGATGATTAAAGAACATCACGTATCTTGACAGCGGCTGAGCGTTGAAGACATCTTCCCCAGCACGCAGCGACCCAGTCTCAAGGATCGAGCGAGCAAAGGATTCATACATTAAAAAGTCCCCACCACCATCCCTCAGTAGCACCGAAGTCAACGAAGGATGCGCGCGGGCTTCATGCGCAAGGATGACAATCGCCATTCCGGCACACGCCACGAGGCAATGACGCCGTTTCCGGCCCGGCATTGTGACAAGGGCGCCGGCGGCAAGCGCAGACAGAAACATATAGCCGTTGATGGCGGATGGTGGGTCTACGACTGGACGTAGCGTAATCAGAGCGGCTGCAACACCAGCTCCGAGGAGCCACGGCCACTGCGCTTTGACGACCGGCCAGTAAAACCCTACTAGGATGAGCCCGCTCACCACAGCGAGGAAGTCAATGAACCACCCGAGGAGACGGGTCCAGAGAGGTGGTGCCAAAGCCGAAAGAGGGCCCTCTCGCCCTTCAAGACGAAACGTGGCCAGCGGTCCTGGGGCACCGTCTCCACCGGAACGTTGCCCATCGTCAAATCGATAGGACACGGTGAGGTCGTGCCGACCCGCGGGAATACGCATCTGCTCGCGCGTGATGCGGTCATACGACGGAGAAAGTCTCAGCCGTTCTGAGCCGATTTGCACCTGCCCTGCGCCAACATACGTCACAGTAATAGATTCCGAAGCATTGAGTTCTACGGCGCCTCGCCAGAAAGCGGTAAATGGGATTCGTTCACGCAAAACAGAGCCCGCTACCCACCAGTAGTAGTTAAAACGCAGTGAGTTCATGAACGAAAGCTTCCAGTCGTCTGGACCAAAATCGATGACCTCATCTACCCGCGTCGCTGTAAAGCGCGCTAGCGGATTGTCGTAGGACTTCTCGCACAGCCCTATCGGGGGCTCATACCCCATGGCCCGATAACAAACAGGAAATCCCTGGTAGGTGCCGCTCATAAGCAGGACACTTTTACTGACAAGGCCCAGACACAGAAGCCCGGCGACAATAGCGATACGACCACCGAGCATTAAAGGCACACGGTAAGCCCAGCTTCGCCGAAGCCATCGCGAGCCAATCAGTGGAAGAAGCGCAAGGGCACTGAGTAATTCCGGAAGAGAACTAAGCGGTAACCCGGAGGCCTGAACATAATTGGCGCTTGGGAACACAAGAAATACACCGACCAACACTAAAAGTGGCAAGGGTGTGCTGAAAGCTTTCACATTCGCGTCCCTTCCACGTACGAAACACAGTGTGGGTGGCGATACGACCTGAATGGGGTCACACGTGACAGGGTGTAATGAATTCCTAGATCCAAGAAACTGCTACAGTGCAACGACCGAGCCCGAGACCGAGAAATGCTCCGACCCGTGCAAAAAGCTGTTCGAATTCTTGAGAGGAACCACGATTGGTCACTGATATGTGAGCAGAGGGTTTCGTGTTCGGTTACTAAAACCTTCTCATTCTTCGCGACGGCCAGAAATCTTGAACGCCTAACACCGCCGTTCCTCAAGTTCCGTATTCGCCACATCACCTCAGAACCACTTACGGCCGGTGCCATCATCGACTATTCGTTACGCCTCCATCACATCCCAATCCGCTGGCGAAGCCAGATTGAGCAATGGGAACCCCCGCATCGATTCATCGATTATCAGATTCGAGGGCCGTTTAAGCTGCGGCGACATACCCACACGTTCCGTGCTGACGGTAACGACACGATAATCACCGATACGGTGCAGTTTAACCTCTACTGTCGAACACTCAAACACACACCAGTCCTCACCTGGATTCATGATGACCTGAAAACAATCTTTGAATTTCGGCAACGTGAAATTGTGAGGGTGTTTGAAAATGGGTTCGAACGTGCGGAGACACCCTCCGTCCTGATATCCTCGCCCCCTCATGCCTGACACGATCAATAGCAGTCTGATATTTCTCCGTCGTGACAAGTGGGCCGGTAGAAGAGGGCTTTCATGTATGACACAACGACTGCCCTGGCTCCTAATCACCACGTTGTGGTTTTTTAGTGTTGGTGTCCATGGGCAGTTGATTACTCCGGTGGCGTCAGAGCATCAAGCGCTTTCGGTCGAAGCGCTCGTGGCACCACCCAGCGATCGCTGGCCGACCAACGGTGGCAACATCTACAACCAGCGGTACTCCTCCCTCGACGAGATCAATCTGGAAACCGTGGGCAACCTTGGAGCGGTGTGGCGGGTGCACCTAGAAGGCTCCGGTGTCGGCCAAAAATACTCTGGGGAAGCGCAGCCGATCGTGAGCGACGGAGTCATTTATTTGGTCACTGGAGCCAACGATGTTTTCGCTATCAGCGTAGTTTCCGGTCAGATTGAGTGGCGGTATAGCGCAAATCTGGATCCCGACATTTCACCAATCTGCTGCGGGTGGACTAGCCGTGGCGTCGGACTCGGTGACGGCAAGGTCTACGTCGGACAACTCGATGGTCGGCTCGTCGCGTTGGACCAGCGGACAGGTCAAGTGGTTTGGTCAACACAAGCCGCACGATGGGAGGACGGCTATTCGATTACGAGTGCACCGCTGTATTACGACGGCCTAGTAATCACCGGCTTCGCCGGTGCAGAGTATGGCATCCGTGGACGAGTGAGCGCATTCCACGCTGCCGATGGGTCCCCGGCTTGGGTCTTTCACACGATTCCCGGACCTGGCGAAGTAGGACATGACACGTGGCCGCAAGACAACGAGGTGTGGATGCACGGCGGGGCGTCAGTCTGGCAAACGCCGGCCGTCGATCCCAAGTTGGGCCTACTCTATTTCTCCACCGGGAATCCCGGACCGGATTTCAACGGTGCAGTCCGGGCTGGTGATAACCTATTCTCAGTCTCGATCGTTGCGATAGACGTGGCAACTGGACAATATCGCTGGCACTTTCAACAGGTACACCATGACCTGTGGGACTACGACTCACCGAGTCCAGTCGTTTTATTCGATGTTGAGATCGATGGTGTCGTCCGCGAAGCTTTGGCTGAAGCAAGTAAGACCGGCTGGGTCTACATCCTCGACCGGACCAACGGTGAGCCACTCATCGGCATCGAAGAACGACCAGTACCTCAGGAACCTCGTCAGGCAACAGCGACCACCCAACCCTACCCAATCGGCGATGCCATCGTGCCACAATCGATTGCCATTGCGCCCGAGGGCTATACGCTCGTTAACGATGGCCGAATCTTTACGCCATTCTGGACCGAAGGCGTTGTCGCCAAACCGTCGCCCTTCGGCGGTATTAACTGGCCACCACCTGCCTACGACCCGACGACTGCCACTCTCTACGTCTGCGCCAATGACCGAACGCAGTTCTTTAACGGCGGCGATCGGGATTTCGAGATCGCTGCAAACGGAGCGAGATATATCGGCGGTACATTCGCGGGTGTGCCAATGCCGTCGACCGGTATTTACGCTGCGGTGGACATGACAAGCAACCGCTTGGTGTGGCGTCAGCAATGGGCAGACCTGTGCTACAGCGGTTCTCTGGCTACAGCAGGGGGACTCGTCTTCGTTGGACGGAATGATGGCCGTCTAACAGCACTCGACTCCAGTAGCGGTCGTCTCGTGTGGGAATTCCAAACGGGCGCTGGCTCAAATTCTGGACCGAGTACATTTCAGCACAATGGGGAGCAGTACTTGGTTAGCTACTCGGCGGGGAACCTCTTTGCTGGATCACCACGTGGAGACAGTGTTTGGCTCTTCTCGCTAACAGGCACTCGGGAACCAGCACAACCGCCAGCACTAGCGGAACGGCCTCCGGCACCAGATCGAGAGGCCGACGTCAACCTCGGTCGTCGGGTCTTTGGTGAGGCCTGTAGTTTCTGTCATGGTCCGAACGGGGACGGAGGACACGGTGGTCCGGCACTCAATGGGCTAACAGACCTCGACCTCGGAGTCGTGGGCCTTATTGTCACGGAGGGCGGCGCTGACATGCCGGCGCTAGGGGCAAGTCTCACATCAGCTGAAACCCAGGACGTGTCTGCCTTCGTCGTCGAGCGGCTGATTGTGCGTTAGCCCCTACCCTGGGCTGACCACCATCGTATTGGGTCTATGCGCTCGCCGTAACCCAGCCACCCATCGAGCCATAGCATCAACCGTCGCAGTGATGTGCCTGCGAGCCAGCGTCCAGCCCGAAGCCACCATTTCGAAAAGTCCTTGTTGTAGGGACAGACTCTGATGCAAATTGAACAGTCACTGTTTTGGGCCGCCCAGTAGCCGAAGCACTTCTCACCGTCAATTGACCATTTTCTGACACCCTTAATATTTGACTGGTTGTAGCGTTCGGTGCTCGGAGGACCATGTGGAATCGCCTGGACGGGACAGGCCGTACTGCACCGCTGGCAGGCGTCACAAAATTTCTTCACGCCAAATTGAATCGGACTGTCGTGCGCCAGCGGAAGATCAGTGTAAATCTTTCCCAGGCGAACACGTGGACCGAACTCCTTCGTGATTAATAGCCCATGCCGACCATACTCGCCGAGCCCAGCCTTGATCGCGAACGGAATGGCCAGAGACGTGTCATTCATGCTAGCAACCGCCTGATAACCAAGGTTTTGAATGTACTGCGCGACTGATAAGACAACCATCGCATCCCGTGAGTACCCGGCTCCAGTCGCAGCCCCGCTGAGTGCGGACGGGACGGTGCGGATCAGGTCGTAATCCATCGACTGGGCCGTGACAATGACATTCGTCACTTCGGGGGGAATCTCTTGCGGCCGCTCGGTAAGGGAAAGGTCGCTAAACTTGTTCATATACATCCAGCGCTCGTCGTAGTCAGTAATACCAACGAGGTCGGCGCCAAACCCCTTGGCGACGCGCTTAATCTCGGCAGCAGTCTCAGCCGGCGTGCCCAAATCGATACGTTCATCCGCCACGCCACGGGTTAGCGTGAACTCGTCATTGAAACCTTCGCGCCGGTCAGCGTCCCGTTTCAAGTCGGTAAAAAGATCGGAGACGTGCCAAGCAGCATTGCGCAATGCGTAATCCTTTTGTGTAAAACCGTCGGTCAACCGCCAATTGCTGAGTGGCTCACGATAGGTTGCGTAGAACAGATCACTTTTCACACTTCGGACCCGCGCATCCCACCAGGATCGGCGAAAAACGTCATCGCGCTGAGAAAACCGTTCAAAATCAGACTGAACCTCAAAACCGGCCTCGGAGTCTGCCGCGTCGCGAGCTGGACTGGGAGTTTGGCGACTCATCACGCTGTCGAGCTTAAATTGAAAAGGGGTTTTTACCAAGGCCGTCCTTGCCACGCTGACTTGTTTTCGTGGCTGACAGTATTCGCTGAGCAGCACAGTCGGCACAATTAATGGTAGAATAAGGAGTTCGGCCCGCCTGTAGAGAAAACGCTGTAAACCTTCCGAACGAATCTGGATACGTCAACCGTGAACTGGCTCGAAATCGCAACTGCCATCTCGGCCGTTTTGGCTGGCTCCGTCGTGCAGGGGGCTGTGGGGTTCGGACTTGCGTTGGTCTCCGCACCTGTTCTTATTCTGATCGATCCGCGGTTTATTCCGGCCCCGTTGCTGCTCGCGTCACTTTCACTAATCCTACTCACCGCTTACCGTGATCGGCAAGGCATCGACCTGTCTGGCCTGCGCTGGGCAGTAATCGGCCGTCTCTTTGGCACCGGCGTGGGGGTCGTTGCGCTCACTATGATTTCCGGTAGTCAACTCACCCTCACGTTCGGAGTAATTGTCCTAGTTTCGGTCGGCCTCAGCGCCTCCGGACTCCACTTGCGGCCCAACCCAATTCCCCTGATTGGTGCAGGAACAGTCTCCGGTTTTATGGCTACAACTTCGTCGATTGGCGGACCACCGATGGCACTCCTCTACCAACACGAATCAGGAACTCGGTTACGTGGCACTTTGGCCGGATTTTTCATCGTTGGCGTATCAATCTCACTAGTGTCACTAGCCCTCATCGGGCGACTGGGACAAGAAGAACTTAAGCTCGCACTAATATTGCAGCCGGGGATCTTGATAGGGTTTGCTGCTTCGTCGAAAGCGATTGACTGGCTTGACGGTGGTCACACGCGATTGGCCGTCCTGACCGTTGCAGCCGTCATGGCTTGTGTCGTAATCCTGAACGAGTTGTATAACTAGTTTTCCAGCCCCGCAATAGCCAAAATGGTCGTCAGCACGACCCGCAAACCGCGGACCGTCGGTTCAGGATCAACGTCAACCCACTCGTCTAGCGAGTGACTTCGGCCGCCGAGCCCGCCGCGACCAATCGTAATGGCTGGTATACCTAGACTAATTGGTAGGTTTGCATCAGTGCTCGACGTCCGCGGCACCGCCTCAATCCCGAACAACCCAGCCGCAGCGACGGCTGCCTGCATAATCGGCGCACTGACCGGCGTAAAGCCCGACGGGCGGTCTCCGATTAATTGAAGTTCGAGTTCGATTGGACCTTGGGATACCGAACGCGTAGCATTTTCTTGGTCAACCGCTAAATCCATCGCGCTGAGAAACGCCTCGACGAGCCGGTCAAGTTCTTCCGGGGACTCTGAGCGCATGTCAACATCCATAGAGGTTTCGAACGGAATCGAATTGACCGAAGTACCACCTCGCACGATCCCAACGCTGAACGTGGTCTTAGGATCTTTCGACACCGAGAGGGCCGCGAACCGCTGTATGGCGCCCGCCATAGCGAATGCGGGATTGACGAGCCCGAAAGCACCGTAGCTGTGTCCTCCAGGTCCGTTGAAGATTACGCGGTAGCGGCGGCTCCCGAGCGCTCCATTCGTAATCGTAGATTGACCTCCAGACTCGACAGATACAAACTTCGCAATCCGATGCCGATAGGCACCCTCACGAAACAAGTATTTCACCCCACGAAGGTCGCCCGGGCCCTCCTCCCCAACGTTCCCGATAAAGAGAATGTCAGACCTCGTGGACACGGATGCGGCATCAAGTGCGCGAATAACGGCTAGGACAGCAGCAAGGCCAGCTGTGTCATCACCGATCCCTGGTGCAATCAGCCTAGTGCCGTTCCTACGGACAGTTACATCCGTCTCCGCTGGAAAGACCGTGTCAAGATGCGCGGCGACGGCAAGAAGCGGCCCGCCGCCCACTCCAGGACGCAGAGCCATCACGTTACCGACCTTGTCTTGTACAGCGTCATCCAACCCGGTCGCCCGCAACATCTCAAGATACGCAGCCGCTCTATTCCCCTCCGCAAACGGTGGCGCCGGAATTTCAGTTAGCTGAATCAATTCTCTGACGAAGCGGTCAGAGTCCTGGTCCAGGTAGTCAAGGGCAACCTGATATGCCGAACTTGCCTGGAGCGATGAAAGGTCAACCGGCGGCTGAGCCCAGACAGTAGACGCAAGTCCACTCAGTAACATTGCCAAAAAGTATCGAGTCCTCATTCAGTACTCCAAACAGCCAGAGAGTCTCTAAGCCCCTACCGGGCCCACAACATTGTGCCAACCTTCACCGACAAAATCTAATGGTGAGCTATACTTGGGACAAATGCCAATCTACGAGTATCAGTGTCCCAAATGCGATCACCGCTTCGAAATCCTCCAGCAGATGGGTGCGGGTTCCCAAGAACTCTCCTGTCCGAATTGCAGTTGCCATACCCTCGATAAGCAATTCTCCACCTTCTCCAGCTCAATCACTGACCACATACCGAAGGCACCGGCAGGTGCAGGCGGCTGCGGGACTGGGCGTTTCACCTGAGCAGCCTGATTCCAGGCGGCCCGGTGGGTCGTTATCGAAGCAACCCGTTGTCGGGTCGATAGTTCTCACACCCACGGACAGGCGACGAACCGTTCGTCTTTTAGTTCAAGTGGAGGCACCGCGTCCGCACACGAGGCGTGGACAATCGGGCAGCGAGTGCGGAAACCACATCCAGAGGGTTTCCTGATCGGGGTCGGTATGTCCCCGACCAGGTGGACGCGTTCATCAAGTCGCGCGCGTGGGTCGGCGCGTGGTACGGCCGAGAGTAACGCACGCGAATACGGATGCATTGGCTGGTTATACACCGAGTCGGTAGGCCCGATTTCAACTATGTTGCCAAGATACATCACCGCGATCCGGTCAGAGATATGTCGTACGACCGACAGGTCATGGGCAATAAAGAGATAGGACAATTCGAATTCCTGCTGCAAGTCCTGCATGAGGTTGATCACTTGAGCCTGAATCGACACGTCGAGTGCACTCACCGGCTCATCTGCAATAACTATCTTCGGATTCGTCGAGAGTGCCCGTGCGATACTAACTCTCTGACGCTGCCCACCCGAAAACTCGTGGGGATAACGGCCGGCCTGCTCGCCCGTTAGACCGACTTTTTCGAGCAGCCACATTACCTTGTCTCGTCGGTCAGCCGCCGAAAGCTCCTTGGCGTGAATCGTGAGTGGTTCTTCAACGATGTCACCCACGGTCATTCGAGGATTAAGCGAGGAGTAAGGATCCTGAAAGATCATCTGGAGATCCGAACGGTAGGGCCGCATTGAGGCTCGGCTCAGCGTGGTCAGGTCGACAGTCTGTGCATCATGGTGATAAAGGATCCGACCCGACACCTCTACACCGTAGCTCATGGTGCGAAGGATGTTCACAATCGCCCGCCCGACAGTACTCTTTCCACAGCCAGACTCACCCACCAGCCCGAGTGTCTCGCCGCGCCCAAGCTTAAGCGACACACCGTCAACCGCTTTCACTTCAGCAATCCGCCTGAGGAAGATGCCTCCGTGAACTGGGAACCGCACGTGAAGATCGTCGACCTCGAGAACAGGCTCCATTACAAGTCCAACAAGTGACACCGAACCAGATGCCCAGGCGCAACCTCAATAAGCTCGGGTTCTTCTGTTTCACAGCGTTCCACCTTCACGTCACAGCGAGTGCAGAATTTACAGCCAGCCGGCAGGTTGTGAATACTGGGTACCGAGCCGGGAATGGCAAGAAGTCTGTCGGTTCTTGCACCGTCGAGGCTCGGAAGCGATGCCAGCAAACCTTTGGTGTAAGGGTGCTGGGGCGCATCGAATAATCGTTCCACCGGCGCTACCTCCTGCACCTTGCCGCCGTACATCACAACGACCCGCTGACAGGTTTCAGCCACCACTGCCAGGTTATGGGTGATAAGCAGGACCGCTGCGTCTGGTTGCTTCGCTTTCAACCTAAGTATCAGTTCGAGGATTTGGGCTTGAATGGTCACGTCGAGAGCCGTGGTCGGTTCGTCTGCGATCAGTAACGCCGGACCACAGGCCAACGCAATTGCGATCATCACACGCTGGCGCATACCACCAGAAAAATGATGCGGGTACTCCTGCATACGCAGTCGCGCCTCGGGAATACCGACCAACTCGAGCATCTGGACAGCCCGTTCGAATGCTTCCTTTTTCGAGCAGGTCTCATGTGCCTGGATGACTTCCATCACCTGCATGCCGATGGTAAAGACCGGGTTAAGCGATGTCATCGGCTCCTGAAAGACCATGCTGATTTCCTTGCCCCGAATGTTGCGGATTTCTTCCAACGGCAACTTCAGCAGGTCCCGTCCTTTGTAGGTAATTGAACCGCTGACAATGCGTCCCGGTGGATCAGGAATGAGTCGCAGCACGCTCAAAGCAGTAACACTCTTGCCAGAACCCGATTCACCCACCAAGCCAACGACTTCACCCTTTCCAATATCGAGGTCAACGCCGTCCACCGCCCTAGCGACACCTGTCTCAGTAAAAAAGTAGGTCCGCAAACCACGAACCTTAAGGAGCGGCTCCGCCGGTTGTACGGGTACTGAACTTGGTTCCATAAGGCACTACCTGAGACGAGAGAATTCTTTTGGGTCAAAGGCTTCACGAACAGCCTCACCGATGAAAACAATGAGGAGTAGTGTCACAAAGACGGCACCTAACGGATAAAGCACGAGCCACCATTTCGAGAGGTTGTTCATCCCTTGTCCAATCAGCTCTCCCCAACTCGGTGTCGGCGCTGGAAGACCGAAGCCAAGAAAATCCAACGCAACGAGCGAGCCAATGTTGGCAACAACCGCAAATGGTGCAAAGGAGACGACCGGGGTCAGCGCGTTCGGCAAAATATGCCTAAACATGATGGTTAGTTCGGCTGCACCCATCGCAATCGCCGCACCAACGTAGTCTCTCGCCTTCTCACGATAAAATTCGCCTCGGACGTAATAAGTAATGCCCATCCAACCGAAGGCCGACAAGAGAGTTACTAGAAGCCAGAAAGCGGGCTGCAGAAATTGGTTCCGCCCGGGCAAGGAGACCGGCACAACAATCGAACTAACAATGATGATTGTGTAGAGAAACGGAAGCGAGGCCCATATTTCGATCGTCCGCTGACCAAGCAGATCAACCTTCCCCCCTAGATATCCGAGGGCTGCCCCAACGACGGTACCCAAGGAAAAGCTGATCAGCGTTACCACCACGGCAAAGGTAAGCGAGATGTTGAAGCCGTAGGCAAGACGGACGAATACGTCACGCCCCCGATCATCAGTACCGAGCAGGTGCTCAGCTGATGGTGGATGCGGTGGAAAACCCTCCCGGTCGAGCAGTGACTCATTGGGACCATACGGATACAGCGGCATTAACACCCAATCGCCAGAGGCCTCCTGAGCAAATCGCCTCTGCAACTCGCGATAGTTCGCTTCACCGATCGCCACCTGCCCGAACTCAGCCGCCTGATAGACCCGAAATCCAGGAAAATAATATTGACCGTCGTAACGAACCGCGATTGCATTGTTACTGGCTAGAACCGGAAGGCAAAACGAAACCACGTAGACGGAGGCAAGCGTCACAGCAGCCCAGTAACCCCGCTTGAGCCCCTGAAACTTTCTAAACCGGCGACGAAGGATCGATTCGGATCGAGCCGGTGCAGTAGGTAGCGCCGTTTGTTCCGTCATTTGAAACGGATGCGGGGATCCGCCGCGGTATAAATCACGTCAGACAGAATATTGCCAAAAAGCATTAGCAGGCTGGAAATGACGAGAATGCCTAGCGCAACCGGATAATCACGTTGCAGGATTGACGTATAACCAAGGTAGCCCATACCGTCAATGTTGAAGACCTTCTCAATCAAGAATGAACCGGCTAGTACCAGGCCGAATACGTGACCGAGTCCAGTCGCCAACGGAATTAGAGAATTTCTAAGTGCGTGCACAAAGATAACGCGGTACTCGCCAAGGCCTTTCGCGAACGCCGTACGGATGTAGTCCTGTCCGAGGTTCTCCATTAGAGAATTCTTTGTCAGGATCGTCAACGTCGCAAACGAACCCACCATGTAGCAGAACACCGGCAGAAACATATGGTGAAGTTGGGCAACGACCTTCTGACCGAGGTTCAAGAACTCCCAGTTGTATGGCCGAAATCCTCCAAGCGGAAAGAGGCTCCAAAAACTACCGCCACCGAATAGCACCAACAGTGCGGTGCCAAGTGCCCAGCCAGGAACAGAGTAACCGAGAAAAACGACGATGCTGCTAACTACATCAAATCTTGTACCATGCCGAACCGCCTTCATGACGCCCAAAGGGATACAGATTACATAGCTCAGCAGAAATCCGGTGAGCCCAAGGAAGATTGAAACCGGAAACCGAGACTTGATCACATCCCAAACCGGCTCCTGATAGATATAGGAATTTCCGAGATCTAGGCGCATGACATTCCAGAGCCACTGCCCATACCGAACGTGAACTGGTTTATCGAAGCCGTAAAACCGACGAATCTCGTCGATCGCATCCTGAGGAAGTGAAACAGCAAATGCTCCAGCTCCACCGCTTACACCACCCTCTGTCATCATCGCCATCCTGTACTGAAGAATCTGTCGCTCGACCGGTCCGCCAGGGACGAAATGCATGATGACGAAGACAGCGAGTGTAATCCCAATGAAGGTTGGGATTACCAAAAGCAATCTTCTGAGAAAGTACGCACGCATAATGACAACACCGTGCAGAATCCGACGTCACGCCTACCAACACCAGCGAGTCAAAGTGTTGTTAACCGACTACTAGTGACCGTCGGGCAGCGCCCTTGATTGACCAGAGTCCTGAACATACTGTTCCCAGTAACGGACATCGGTCTCCCCCACCTCCAGTGATTCGGAGGTGCTCGCCATTGCCTGCTGCCAATGCGCCTCTTTCTGGGGATGGGACCACCATAACGACAGTGGATCGCGATAGTAGCCAAAGCGACTCAGGTAGCCTTCGGGGGCGCCGAACTTGTTCCAGAACGCAATCCGGAAGAAAGGCGCTTCCCACCCAAGAATGTAGTTGTGGAGGTCACCAAGAATGCCATCGACCTCACGGATGATCTCCTCTCGCGCTTGCTGATCGAATTCCGTGTCATACCGAATGAGCAATTCGTCGATTCGTGGATTCTTGACAGCGGTAATATTGTTCGTGTTATCGACATCCGCCAGTGAGGAATGAAACGTCGTTTCCGGATTTGGGAAAAGTAGACCGGTATAAGCAACCGACACGAGGTCAAACCTTCGCTCGTCGATCAACTGGATCATCGTCTCGAACGTCACAAGCCTGAGGTTCAGCGTGATCCCAACTCGACGGAGGTCTTCCTGAAACATCGTGAGGCTTGGTTCCAGACCCTGCTGGCCATACAGCAACTCGGCGGTCAATGGCTGGCCATCCTTTACGAGCCGCCCCTGAGAATTTCGCTCGGTCCATCCAGCCTCAGCAAGCAGCGAAACCGCAAGCTCGGGGTCGTAGCGAATGTCGGGGTTGCCTGGATTCCGGTATGGCCCAGAAAAATAGCTCGTCTTACGGAAGTACTCGCCAAAGAAGAGTTTCTCAATCATCAATTGGCGGTTGTACAGGTGCGCAAGTGCACGCCGCATACGAACATCCTGCCAGAACTCACGTCGGGTATTGAAGGCTATGCCGGACATTCCCAGCGGATACTCGTTAAACACCTTCCGCTTCTGCAATAGACCGCGCTGCACTGGCTCGGTATCAAGTTCTTCAACCCATTCACGTGAAACATTGACGTGGTAGTAGTCGAGATCTCCTCGTTTAAACATCTGGAACGCGAGATTATCGTCACGGACAACGATCTGATGTATCTCATCAAAGTTATGTAGGCCGACGTTACGCCGAGAGTTCTCCGCCCAGTAGTCAGAACGCCGGCGGATGATGACACGATTACCACGATCAACATCGGCTTCATTCACAATGTAGGGACCCGTCCCAGGTAACATCTTATAGTTGTAATCCCTGATGTATGTTTCCCCGTTGATCGTGTTGAGCACGTGGGCTGGATAAATCGGCATTGACGAGAAGTAGAGGAAGTTTCTCCAGTTGAGTTGCGTACTCGTCACACGGACGATATATGGTGATTCCGCCACAGGCCTGTCGTATTTCCCGTAGACGAGCCTAGCCGCAGGATCCTGCAGTCCGGGATCCATCATCAGCTCCCAGGTTGCTACAACATCCTCGGCTGTGACGGGTTCACCGTCAGAAAATCTAGCGTTCGGATTAATCCGATATCGATACGTCAGCCGGTCCGGCGAAATCTGCCAATGCGTAGCAAGGGCAGAAACCCATTCGGTGCTCGTGGGGTGCAGCGTCAGTAACCCCTCGTATACGAGACCATCCAGCATCAGGTCGAACTCTGTCGTGTTCGGACCGCGATATCGAAATGTAGTCGGAAAATCCAACTGATGGGACCGAATAACCCCTCCTTTTACCGCCGAGGGATCACCTATTAGGTCAAAATCAAGATTCGTTTCCCATGCTTCGCTGGCGAACCCAGAACCGCCATTCTCCGCCGATACCTGAGGGTCAGCGCCTTCGTCGGCATTGGGGAACACCGGATAGTCGTTCTTATCGGCCGAAACCGACCTTATTTGCGACGTAGGAACCGTATTGTTCTCTTCGGGTACGGAACTCGAACCGGTACATCCGCACAAAACGGACACACCCAGCCCAAGCATCCATACGAGACGCTTCGTCATGACGTTAACTCCTCAGAAGACCCCAATCCGGTCGCTTGGAAAATCTATTCTAACAACCGGCTCGAAGACAGGAGAAATTACTTTTCAGTACCTGATCTTGAGAAACTTAGGCTCTTGGTCACGCAGCGACCACGGGTGTTACCCACCGACCACACCTGCGCCACCCATGCTCGGAACATCAACACTCGCTAGCGGTAAGAGACACGACCTCGGCTGACCTAGCTTTCATTTCGTTCAACGAACCAGTACGGTAGCCCTGAAGGTCGACCGCGACGTCCTTGAAACCCGCAGCACGAAACTCGCGCACGACAAGGTCGCGCAGGCTTGACTCAAGCAACCGCGGTATCTCTTCCGGCTCAACTTCGATCCGCGCGACCACATCATCGTACCGAACCCGACACACCTTAAACCCCTGAGCATGCAGTGTACGCTCACACAGCCAGACCTGCCGAAGCCGCTCCGGCGTAATCTCCGTACCGTATGGAAACCGGCTCGACAAGCACGCTAGTGCCGGTTTATCCCACACCGGTAAACCGATCCGGCGGGCGGCTTCACGGATGTCGTTCTTCGTAAAACCCAGCTCGTCGAGTGGCGATCTGACACCCCGCTCAAGTGCCGCTTTTCGCCCTGGGCGATAATCTCCACGATCGTCAACGTTGAATCCGTCGAGCACGTAGGGAATCCCGAAGCGACGTGCATGCTTTGTTGCTACTTCGTAGGTCTCGACTTTGCAGAAATAACAGCGGTTAATTGGATTAGCAGCGTATCGCGGGTCGTCGAGTTCATGGGTCTGGACGAGTACATGGCGAGCACCAAGCTGCTCGGCAAGGCGACGCGCGTCGGCGCCTTCTTCAGGGGCCAAGCTCGGCGACACAGCCGTGAGTGCAATGGCATCTTCACCAACGACCGCGACCGCCTCAGCTAAAAGATAGCCAGAATCGACACCGCCCGAGAAACAAACGACCATCTGCTGCATCTCGCGCAGCACCGATTGGAGACTGGCCACTTTTGCATTCAGCACCGGCATCAAGGCTAACCTACTAGCTCGGTTGCACGATCGAGAACGACACGATCAGTGGATGTCCACCTTTGATATTACTGCTCATTTACCTCGACTTAGAAAAACGCCCGGCCGTGCCAAGCCTCTCGTGCTGGAATCTCCCAGCGCCCGTCTCGGACGGCGCCAACGTTTGTAAGCGTGTTGTCGAAAACATGGGTTTCTGGACTCACGTCACCTACACCAGCAAGAGCGGCAAACTGAACACGCGACACACGCTCAATAGCATCACCCAGCCGGAACAGTATAGGCCCACGGTCCGCTAACGTCACGCCGATCACCTTCTCCAGACGCTGAATTTCACGTACCAGCGCATCAACGGAACACCCGGACGCTCCAGCTGCCGACTCGTCTACACCGATGAACAAAAAGCGTTTGAATTTCCAGTCACGGCCAGCAGTCAGATGCGATCGATGAGCGGTCCACTCCATCAAAAACCTGTCGATTTCGGCGAGCAAGCGGTCGGAATCTGGGTGTGAAAGCTCGTGATCAGCAGCGAAGATCCATAAACGCGCCGATCCCGGTAGCTGCTCGAATGAAGTCAACGGCATGTCTTACTATCCATGTTCCAGTGGACGACTCAGGCTCCGCACCGACTGATCAATCGTCCTTATTACCTACGCTAGTTGGACGCTTCACCTTGTAGTTCCTGGGCCACAGTCTCCACGTCATGCAGCACTCGGAGCAGATTGCCACCCCAGAGTTTCGTGATCTCCTCTTCGTTATACCCGCGTCGGACAAGTTCCAACGTGACGTTGAACGTTTCACTGGCATCGTTCCAGCCCACGATTCCCCCACCACCATCAAAATCGGAACTTATGCCCACATGATCGAGACCAATCAGCCCGACAGCATGGTCGATGTGGTCGACGAAATCCTGTACATTGGCCGGAGGCCACTGTTCGTCAAGTTCAGCCATTCGACGGTCATAGTCAGCACGTAACTCGTCGCTAAGATTTCGAACCCCGGCCCGTCCTTCAATTCCCATCTCCTCTCGAAGTGCGGCAACCGCCTCCTGTTTCTCTGGCGGCGGCGCCTTAACAAACGAACCGAGGGCAACAGTCTGCATCACACCACCATTGTCTCGGAGCGCAAGTAGTTGCTCATCATCCATGTTACGGGGATGGGGATTAATAGTGACCGTGCTAGAGTGCGAAGCGATCACCGGAGCCTGAGATACCGCTGTCGCATCAAGCATCGCCTGCTTCGCGATATGGGACACGTCAACCATGATCCCAAGACGATTCATCTCAGCCACAACCTCCTCACCAAACTCGCTCAATCCATCGTGCTCGGATTCTGGTTCACTCTCACGTGGGGTTGCCGAATCGGCGATGTCGTTGTGACCGCCGTGCGCGAGCGTAATATAACGCGCGCCAAGTTCGTGATACTTCTCAAGTAGGGACAGATCCTGACCGATAACGTAGCCGTTCTCAATGCCTATCATGGCCACCAGCTTACCGCTCGCATGTATACGCTCGACGTCATCGGCCGTGTAGGCTAACTCGATCTCATCCGGGTACATTTCCTCAGTCATCCGGTGAATCGCTTCAAACTTCGTCATCGCGTCGGCTTTTGCCTGCTCGTAATTCTCGACCGTACGCTCAGTTTGTCCGACAAAAACGATGAAAAACGCCACGTCGAGAAGACCCTCGCGCATCTTGGGTAAATCGACTTGCCGATCGCCCCGCACGCCGGGGTCCACCTCTTCAGTGGCAAAGTTAAATGGAATATCGTCGTGAGTATCGATAGTGAGGGCCCGCTCGTGGATACCACGAGCCAACTCAACAATCTCTTGCTCTGTGGGTTCTGACGCGACCTCGCTTTGGTTCGTACCACCACTACACGCCCAAGCGACTACGCTGACCAACAACAAGGCTGCGAATCTTAGAATTTTTCGTGACATGACACCCTCCCCCATATCAGTGTCGAATGGAACATGCTGAGGCAGCAACTTTCGCGCGGCGGGTAAAACCCACCGCGCGTCGGTAATTCGACCGTCGGCTATCCAGACGTCGTCATGTAGTTACCCGCATTCGCCGCAACATGCCGAACCCCTTCTAACAGACGATCCACCTCATGCGGCATGTTATAGAAGTGGGTTGAGGCACGAACGCCATTTAGATTACCAGTACCCATGGTTCGAATGTGTACACGGAACTCATCAAAAAGAGCCGTGACAACATTTTGCATCGGAATATCGTGTACCGAAAACAATGTCAGTCCAGCACTAAGACCTCGGTCACTTGACGTCCACAGGTGTACGCCCGGAACCTCGTTTAACCCCTCCCTCAATTGCGTGCTGAGTTGTCGGTCCCGTTCCTCAATGTTTCGCTGGTCGTGCGCTATCCTTAAGACCTCAA
>JYMV01040851.1_pt1 | contig 21180 bp, 20 predicted proteins | sample 338911 | NCBI WGS metagenome assembly JYMV01 (sample SAMN03354496, study PRJNA234377) | hydrothermal vent metagenome | biome: Deep sea; feature: Hydrothermal plumes at the Eastern Lau Spreading Center, Western Pacific Ocean; material: Seawater | place: Tonga | collected 2009 | depth 2000 m m
TATCACAACTGCCTGCCTCAGGATTGATGGTCACTCGCTCTGGCCGCAGTGACAATGTTGTGCGACTGCCTGGCCCGTCAATATTAATTGCCAATGCCTTCAGGGACTCACCAGTCTGGACCTCGGCAACGCAGTGACCGTTGCTGGCTTCTTTTACTGTGCCAACGAACGTATTGTTCTCGCCGATAAACTGTGCGACAAAAGCATTCTCGGGCTGTTCATACAATACATCGGGTGCCGCGACCTGCTGAACCACGCCATCGTCGAAAACACACACACGATTGGACATGGTCAAAGCTTCTGACTGATCATGTGTCACATAGACCACGGTTACACCCAGATTCTCGTGGATATGTTTGATCTCGTACTGCATCTGCTCACGCAGCTGCTTATCGAGCGCCCCCAGTGGCTCATCCATCAACACCAGCTTGGGCTCGAAAACAAGTGCTCGCGCCACGGCAACCCGCTGTTGCTGACCGCCCGAGAGCTGTCCCGGACGTCGACCGCTAAAACCTTCCAGCTGGACCATACCCAATGCTTTTTTCACGCGCTCGTCAATCTCAGACTTAGGTGTCTTTCTGACTTCGAGCGGGTAGGCCAGGTTCTCACGGACCGTCATGTGTGGAAACAGGGCGTAGTTCTGAAAGACAATCCCGATATCCCGTTTCCACGGCGGCACATCGTTAATCGCCGTGCCATCCAACATGATCTCACCACTGGTGGCGGTCTCGAATCCGGCCAGCATCATCAAGCAGGTGGTCTTGCCGGAACCGGACGGGCCCAGCATGGTCATGAACTCACCTCGCTGAACACCCAGGTTGAGGTCCTTGACCACGAGATTCTCTCCGTCGTAACTTTTCTGTACTTCGTTGAAGCTTACATAGGCTTCTGCCTGATTTGTGTCCATATTCTTCAGCACTTCCTTTGTTGTTCAGTCACGCGTTCTGACCGCCACACCAGCTGTCTACTTTACGGAGCCGAATATTCTACTACTGATGGGTAACTCTAAATTAGTCAATAGGCACATCCATGCGCTCTTATCCGGTGAGACTTAAGTTTTCCCACATTGTGGCTTATTCTTCAAGCATTCTTACCACTTGACGACTCTATTGTCGCGAAATATAACGTACTACGCAAAGATCGCGATGGTTCAAGTCGTTTCATGGTGCACCCCGGGGCCGAATTAAGAAACGCTCATGACGACGCCGCAACAGCTCAACACAAACCAAAACCACCACCGACAATAACACCATGATCGTTGCAACGGCGAGTATCGTCAGCGTAATTTCTTGTCGTATGCCAGACCAAATCAGCCGCGGCAGTGTAACCTGATTTTCCCCACCCAGGAAGATCACCACGACGACCTCATCAAACGAGGTCACAAACGCAAAAAGTGCACCGGTAATGATCCCCGGAAAGGTCAGCGGCAACATCACTTTTCTAAATGTTTTTAATGGCCGGGCACCCAGACTGTACGACGCCCGCACATACTGCTGATCAAATCCCATTAAGGTGGCCGTGACCGTGATTACAACAAACGGTGTACCCAGCGCGGCATGAGCCAGTATCAGACCCAGATGGGTATACGCCAGGTGATACTTGGAGTAGTACACAAAGATACCGGCGGCCGTAATGATGATCGGTACGATCATCGGTGATATCAGCACCGCCATGATCAACCGCCTGAACGGCATGTGGGAGCGGCTCAAGCCAACAGCCGCCAGTGTGCCCAGTGACGTTGCAATCAATGTGGAAAATATCGCTATAAAAAAACTGTTGCCTGCGGCCGATGCCCACTCTGAACCACGCGACTCCGGTCGGGCAGAGCGTATTGCTTCATAGGTCCCAAATAATTCACGATACCATTTCAAAGAGAACGCATCTGGGTCCAAACGCAACATGCCCTCACTAAACGTAAAGTAGGAGTCCGCGTTAAACGACAACGGAATGATGACAAAGAGAGGCCCAATGAGCAGCAAAAACACCAAAGCACAAATCAGTAGAAACAGGTAGTGCCAGATTCGACCCAACAACCCGGTATAAGAAGGCAATCCGCTCACTGCAACCCCGGTAGCGGAAGTCTTATCAACAGTTGGGAGAGAAAAAGACTGGTGTTAGCGAAGTACATGAGTGTCCGTCATCGACAGTCACACTCTATACTACACTGCGGTACTCGAAGTACGCTGATCTCCTCAAGCCCGTACCCAAGCGATTCCAGAACAGCATCGGTATCCTGACCAAGCTGTGGCGGTGCCTGGGTCGGCCCGATCACCTGTCCATCAACCTTGAAACCAACATCCATCTCTGGCCACTGTCCGCGTTGTGCAAACTGCGGTTCCGCCACCACTTCGGGCAGGGTTCTGACCCGCGATGCCGGGACATTCCATTGTTCAAAAATACTTTCCCACGCCAACGCTGTATTCGACTGCAACTCAGCTGCGATCACGTTTCGCAACGCTTCCGCATGGATCATTCGCACTTTAGGCTGGGCCCACCGTTCATCGAGCAGTATGTCATCACGCCCCAGGGCCTGACACAGGTGCTGAAACTGGGCCTCAGTATTGGCAGCGATCATCAGCATACCGTCCGGCGTTTCAAAGGCACCCGAAGAAGGACTGTTGCTCCAGGCCGCATTGCCGGACGGTTCGGGCGTCCAGCCGCTGCTCAGGTGGCTCGTCACCAGTGAGGACATCAGCATCATAGAGGTGTCCAGCATGGCGACGTCAATCGTTACCCCGCGGCCAATGGTTTTTGATTCGTACAGAGCGGACAGAATTGAAAATGCGGCATTAAGCCCGGTTGCGTAGTCTACGTACGGTGCACCGACCTTGGTCGGTCCGGATTCGAGCGTACCGGTTGTACTCATGATACCACTCATACCCTGCACCACATGATCATACGCAGGACGATTGCTGATCGGACCATCCTGGCCATAGGCTGAAATAGAACAGTAGACAATGTCAGGATTGAGGGCTCGAACCGAATCCACATCCAGTTTCAGTCGGGCTGCCGTACCGGGGCGGAAATTTTCAACAAAGACATCCGCACGTTCGATCAGCTTGCCGGCGATCTCTAATGCTTCACGCTGCTTGAGATCCAGTGTAATTGATTGCTTATTGGCATTCTGTGTTAAAAATGCAAGGCCCATCGACGCATTATCCAGTTCGGAATCAGCGCCACCTCGCCGCGCCCAGTCACCCAGATCAGGGGACTCTATCTTGATGACCTCAGCGCCCAGCAGTGCCAGCTGGTAGGTCGCGTAGGGGCCGGCGAGCACAGCACTCAGATCGACGATACGGATACCAGTCAGCGGCTGAAATTCTGATCTATCGGTCATGAGTTATTCGCCAACTGATTGGTTCAAGCCAACAAGGATTCGGATAGATCACACGATCTGGCGGGTCACCATCAGGTCTTGAGTAATCCACTTATAGACTTTGCGCACACAATCTTGCCATCTGTATGGTAAGCCTCATGATTGGATTCGATATCCTTCAAGCGGTAGCGATAGTTCACCATCAGACAGGCTGACTGCAGCTGCCCTCTTTTGGAGGTGTCACCCAGCCAGTTCAGCCGTTCAATACTGGCGCCATTGGAAAGATGAAAATTTGCCACGGGGTCCAGTGCCGATTCTCCCCGTTTTGCTTCCATCAGGTAATGTGTGCACAGTACGAGCAGCGGCTCGCGGACCTGGTCCACAGCGGCCACGTCGCGCACCCAGCTTCGATCTGAAAAGATCCGGTTTAGATCGCCGTGATGCTGGAGCCAGCCGACGGCATCGCTCAAGTTACCGCTACCGCGATCTTCACCAGCGGTCAGTTCCTGTAGCCAACTGGCAAATCCGGGAATGGGTGAGAGCGTTGAAAATTCCTTGAGCTGTTTGTGGTCACGGCTCAGTCTGTCGACAACACGCTTGATCAGGAAACTGCCAAGCCCGACACCATCAAGACCAGATTGCGTTGCTGATATCGAATAGAACACAGCCGTATTGGCTTCGCCCAGTTCGACCTCGGCGCCCTGGATGCTGAGTAGATTCTGAATGTTATCGGGAATACCATGCGTGAGCGCGACCCAGCATAGCAGCGCCGGTCAGCCGCGGCCAGGCGGTGCTTGATGTCACGCCATGAACGAATCGGATGGACTGCCTCATAGTTGGCAAGAGTTTCCAGCAGAGCCGCGGGTGCATCCCAAGTGATGCGATGAAGTTCCAGAAAACCGATATCAAACCAGCTCTCCAGCAGATTCTTGAACTCACGATCAAATGCGTTCAGTTGTGGATCCTCGCCTTTCAGGGCAATTAATTCAGACCGCATACTGACCAGGAACTTGATCCCATCCGGCAGATCATTGAACTGAGTCAGCAGTCGAATTCGCGCAGAACGAAGGGTTGCGCGCAACGCCGCTTCGGCCTTCAATCGTCCACTCTGTGCATCAGAGTCAAGGCTTACTTCAAGCCAATTATCAACCCCTTGTCGCAGGTCGGTCGTATCCACACCGTAGTCGGCAGCCAGTAGACGCAAGAAATTTCTGCGCCCTTTAAGATCCAGATCCAAGTACACACGGCCGAGTTCGACAGCACGGGCATGGGCAGATACTGCACCGCCGCTACTCAACAGGCAGGCGTCAATCTGGCGCTGAACCAGATGATGGTCCTCAGGCGGCAGTCCTGGACGGATGGCGCCGGTGATCCGGCTACGTGCCGTCTGACCCGCATCGATCCACGCTCGACGCAGTTGCTGCAAACTGCGTCCGAGTGTTAACTTTCTAGCGGTCAACATGTTTATACTTGGTCCGGTACAGGAGAGGAAGTATTGTAACGTTTGCAGCCGTCAAAACAGCATGTATCAGATCGGTGTGGCCCCGCATTTAAACACCGAAGGCTGACAAGCAGAACTATTTCCGACCGTACAGCAAGTTTCCTTGATGATAGAATCCCCGCCCTTTCTCACCAACCGCTTTTGAAGTGGAGTCCACCGACCGCCATGAACAACGTCAAACAATATCCGTCATGTGCTTGAACTTGCGAGAACAGTCAAGCACAACAGGAAGGATTATCAGAATCATATGCAGGGTCACACCCTGGTTATGTTGTTTCAGAAAACCTCGACCCGTACTCGCGTATCGTTCGAAGCCGGCATGACCGAACTCGGCGGGCACGCCATCAATCTCGACTGGCGGGCCAGCAACTTCGCACTGAGCAAGGTGCGGTTTGAAACGAAGTACCTCAGTCGAAATGCGGCCATGATCATGGCCCGGCTCAAGGATAATGCGGATATCGTAGAAATGGAAGACGCAGCCTCAGTACCGGTCATCAATGGCTGCTGTAATCTGTACCACCCTTGTCAGGCACTCGCCGATGCACTGACCATCGCTGAGGATCGGGGCGGCAATCCGGATGGCGCACGGCTGACGTATATTGGTGTTTACAACAATGTGGTCAACTCGCTGGTCTCAATCAGCAGCTCCCTGGGAATCCACCTGACCCTGGTCTGCCCAGTTCGCGATATAGACACAGTGGACGAAGAATCCCGGCAGCGGCTTCAGGATGCCGGTCTCCTGACCGAAACTCTGGATGTTACCGAAGCGGTATCACAAGCAGATTACGTATACACCGACACCTGGCTCGATATGGAATATTTCAATGATCCCTCGTACCAATCTGAAAAGGATCAGCGAAGTGAATTGATGCTGCCGTATCAGATCAATTCGACCCTGATGGCCGGGAGCCGGGCCAAAATCATGCACGACATGCCCATTCACCCGGGTTATGAAATAGCAGAGGATATGGTTGAAAGTGATCGGTCGATTATCTACGACCAGGCAGAAAACCGGCTCGATGCCCAAAAAGCGATCATGCTGCACTTGCTGCATGATCTCTGACCGAAAGATGGACGACGTCCGGTACTGTCAATCGTAGAGAGGATCTCCCGTCTTGGCTTTCCGTTCTCGCCAGACAATGAGCAGGCCTCCGCCGATAATAAAAAAGACCCCGGGGATCAGGCGATGGAAAGGCGCTTCATCGAAAAACATCCACCCCAGCAGAAACGCAAACGGAATACTGAAATATTCAAATGGCGCCAGATTGCTCGGTGCTGTCAGGCGGTAGGCAGTCACCAGACAGAACACAGCTGAGCCACCGGCAACACCCATCGCCAGTAACCACAACCAGTCCTGGTAGGTTGCGACCTCGACATAACCTCCGGTGAACACCACCAGCATAACCGCGCCGGTCAGAGCGCCAGCGAGAGCGTACAGATTGATCAGCGCAGTTGGCACACTTTTATCAAACAGTTGTGCAGTAACGCTGGAGGCGGCATAACCCAGCGCCGCACAGACGGGCAGCAGCGCATACACATTAAAACTGTCTGCATCCGGACGCATCACCAGCACAATACCGACAAAACCCACTCCCACTGCTGACCATCGCCAAATACCGACTCGATGACCCAGTATCAGGATCGATAACAGAGTCACAAACAAGGCACCGGAAAAAGCGATAGTTGACGCGGTGGCGAATTCCATATGGACGAGCGACAGATAAAAGCAGAACTGTGCGATGGCCACAAAGCCCCCGCGGGCGATCGCGAGCTTCCATTGCACAAGCCGCACTGGTCGGCCCGCTTCACGCCAACCGGACGAATAGAACAGCACTAAAACGCTGGGGATAAGCCCAAACACATTTCTCAGCATCGATAACTGCTGGGCGGGGTATCGTGCGCCGAGGTGCTTGATGATGGCACCCATCACATCAAACAGGAAAATCGCAAGCATAATGATAACGATCGCGTTAAAAAGGGGCGACTTCTGTGTAAGGGTATTCATAACCCAGCCCCTAGAGCTCGAATAGCCGTCTCACGCTTTTTCTGATTTATGTCCACACCCCTGTTGAAACCTGCCTCACGCTTGCCTAGGATGGCGTGAACAATAGCGCAAACCTACTCTCGCAACGAGAAATTTCATGCCTCATTCACCTTTGCTATACCAGCACGACGGCCGACTGGCACGAATCACACTTAATCGACCAGAAGTACTCAACGCCATCAACTCCGCTATGCCCGACGAACTTGCTGATGCGGTAGAGCGAGCGAACGCTGAGCCGGACGTGCGCGTTATTGTTCTCTCAGGTGCGGGGCGCTCTTTCTGTGCGGGTTACGACCTTGATGCCTATGCGCAAACCCCGGGGACCAATCCAGGCATCCAGGAGATGCCCTGGGATCCGCTGAAAGATTTTTCATTCATGAAACGAAACACTGATCAGTTCATGAGTCTGTGGCGTTCTCCCTTGCCGGTGATCGCAAAAATTCAGGGGCATGCGCTGGCCGGCGGCAGCGATATGGCCCTGTGTGCCGACCTGCTTGTCATCGGAGAAGGGGCCAAGCTGGGTTATCCACCTGCCCGGGTCTGGGGCTGCCCGACTACCGCGATGTGGGTTTATCGAATCGGTGCCGAACGGGCCAAAAAGCTGCTCTTAACCGGCGACACCATTGATGGCAGAACAGCCGAGAACTGGGGACTGGGTCAGTGCGTCCCTGATTCGGCACTCGACGACACGATTGAGGATCTTGCGCAACGTATTGCAACCATTCCGCGAAACCAACTGATCATGCAGAAACTGATGGTCAACCAAACATTGGAAAACATGGGGATCGCCTCGACCCAAACCTTGGCGACCCTGCTCGATGGCATCGCCCGGCATTCTCCTGAAGGGGTCAACTTCAAACAGCGGGCTGAAACCTTCGGCTGGAAGCAGGCGGTGCGTGAACGAGACGAAGGAACATTTGACTGGACCCGAAATCAACCCTTTAAAGAAGAGCCCGGCGAGGACAACAGCTAAATAGACAGTGTTATTGCGGCACACCGACGGCTACGATTCGGTCCAGCCCGCGAAGATGAGTATCCAGAATAGGCGCAATACGCTGACGCGAAGCGGTACGTCGTACACATTCGTCGATCGCCGGAAACTCACCGCGCGCAAGATCCTTTGAATAAGTACTGGTCACCAGAAGATAAATGTCCGGCAGACTGAACCGCTCTCCCAAATGATATGGTCCGGCCTTTGCCAGATGATCTTCAACCAGTGCCCAACGTTGGGTGAACAGGTCGCTGGCTCTCTTTCGAATAGCCTCAATATCTCCTGCGCGCAGGGTATAACGGTGGGCATAGAAACTGCGCTTTACCGGCTCCTGTACCTCAGTAGCGTGATAAGCCAACCAGTCCAGCATCATCCCGCGCTGAGGGTCAGTGGGACCGGGTGCGAGATGTTCCAAACTATGCCTGTCACACAGGTAGACCATGATGGCGATGGTTTCACAGACCACATTGCCATGATCATCGACCAGTGCCGGAATGGTGCCCCGGGGATTGATCGACAGGAACCAGGTGCTTTGATGCTCGTTAGCGGTGATATCCACTGCCCGCTTTTCAAAGGGTAGACCCGCCTCTGCCAGCACCATGTGCGCAGCGGTCGCGCGCGATCCATCTAGACAGTAGAGCGTGTACATGTCTTCTCCTCCGGTCTGGTGCAACCTGCGATCAGCACACCGTCTGTAGCGTCAGGGGCGAGATTACCAAATGCCGCTCCTTTGTGTTGTTGGACAACTTGACATTGACTCCAGGACCATTGACGTTACCTCGACACTGTTACGAAAATAACCTGGATGACATTACCTCAAACAACTCTCACCGTACTGCCCGAATGGATCGACCATAACGGACACATGAACGTGGCTTATTACGTCCTGGCATTTGACTTTGTGACTGATACTGTCTATGAGACCTGGGGACTTGGCCTCGATTACCCTGAGCGAGAAAACCACGCCATATTTACGCTGGGTATGAACGTCGACTATGTCAGTGAAGTATTCGAAGGTGAACCCCTATCTGTTGCCACGCAGCTTTTGGATATGGACCACAAACGTATTCACTACCTACACACCATGGTCCACGGCGACGATGAACGGCTTGTAGCACGCAACGAATGTCTGTGTATGAACATCAGTCTCGATAACCGACGCAGTGCTCCGTTTCCATCCAGCGTACGCAACAAACTGGAACCGGTTTTCTTGGAACACCAGAAACTAGCCATGCCAGATAGTGTTGGCCGTACACTCCGCATCCCCTACAAAAACTCCTGATGTCCTCAGTTCAATCGTCCCTTTAGGGTGGCCTGCAACAGTTCAGCCTGCTCGTGCAGTTCTTCTGCCCCGTGGCCCTCCAGCAGTGTTTCGATATCGCTCAGGGCTGCTTTGATCTCACCTGCCTTGGCTTTCAAGGCAGCAATTTCCAGACGGAATACCGGCGCATCTTTTGCCAGCACCAGCATCGATTCAGTAATCCGCAAAGCAAGACCAGTGTCGTCGCGCTGGCGGGCCCGGATCCGAATATTGTTCTGAAGCCGTAACAGAATCTCGCGGTTGCTCACAGGCACAACACCGTTCATTGCGTTCTCAGTCGAATCTTCCTGTGCTGCTGTGAATCGTTCATGGAGATTGCTGTCATCCAGTTGCCGCGCCTGGTGGAAAGGGTCAAGTATTGCGGGTTCGCCGATTGTCGAGACCTGTATCAGAAAGTGAGCTGGAGAATGTATACCAGCTGCGGTCCATCCCTGAACACGCCAAGCATGTATACAGATGATCCCCAAGGACACCGGAAGACCGCATCGTCGGTCAATCACACGGATCAGATTGGCGTTCTGAATATCGTCGTAAGACCGTCTATCACCGCTATATCCATGCGTCGTATAAACCACGGCTCTCAGGGCGTTAATACATTCGGTCAAACGACTGTCCGGGCGCGTCATCGCAGCGATATCTGAAGCCAGCAGATCAAGGTGCTGCCGGTAAGGTACAAGATCGACAGACGGATCATCCAGCGCAGCCAACAGTAACGCTGTTTCCGCAAGGTCGATGTCAGCGTCCCTTGTGCTGACCGCCGCTCTGAGTTTTTGCAACAGTGTTGCTCTGTCCACCGGTTGTGATCCTCAGCGCAATCAAGAACAGTGACCACCAAGTATGACCTCAGGTTTTGTCGTTCACAATCAGCTGTGGATTTTGTAGATCGACTGCGTTAACGTTCCTACCAATCGTGGGGGATAACGGCATATTTCAAGATGCTTTGAGTGTGGTAACTCATTATGACGAAACTCAGTGGTGTTAACGACTACGTAACCCGTTCGGCCACCCATCTCGAAGTGTTGGCAACCGAGATCATGGCGGCCATCGGCTGTAGCGACGACATCGCGTCTATGGTTGCGCATCATCTTGTGGATGCCAGCTGTAAGGGCATCGATTCGCACGGTGTGATGCGCCTGATGTGGTATGCAGAACAAGCTGAAAGTGGCTACTTTTTGCCGTCTGCCCGACCCAGCGCACACCAGAACCAACGCGGGGCCTGGATCATCGATGGCGGCGGCGGAATGGGTATTCCGGCAATGGCGATGGGCATAGACAAAGGAACGATCCTGGCCAAGGAACACGGTATGGCGGTTGTGGGCGTAACCCATTGTGCCCATACCGGCAGGTTGGGTGCGTTCTGTGAACAGGGCGCAGCAGCGGCCTGCCTCACGATCACATTCGGCGGCGGTGGCCGGCAGAACTGGCGCCAAGTTGTACCGTACGGCGGCGCCAAGGCAAAGCTGCCCACTAATCCCTATGGGTTCGGCATTCCTGGCGGTGACCGTGGTCCTGTCATCGTTGACTTCGCGACATCTGCCGGTGCCGGTGGCTGGATCTATCTTGCCAAAAGTGCCGGTGGCCGGCTGCCTGACGGACTCATTGTCGATGCCCAGGGCAAGCCTTCGACTGACCCCGACGATTACCTGAATGGCGGCGCCCTACTCCCTGCTGCCGGCGCGAAAGGTTATGGCCTAGCGCTGATGGCTGAACTCGTTGGCGAAGCTCTGCTGGGTGTAGCTACTACCGAATTGAACTGGATCATTCTGCTGGTCGATACCACCCGCTATCGTGACGATTCAGACTTCAAGCGTGCTGCTGAATCGGTTCTCAGCGACATTCGTGAGTGCCCAGCTGCTGATGGTTTCGACCGTGTAGAGATTCCCGGCGAACGGGAACGGGATCTAGAGAAAATACGCCGTAAAGAGGGGGTTCCAATTCCCGCTGCAACATGGGATCAGATCGTAACACTCGCCGACCAACTCAACGTGCGTTCAGTGAGGTGAGGCTCTCTATTCCCAGTTACCCACTCATGGTCAAACCACCGGACACACTGATAACCTGCCCGGTGACATAAGCCGCATCATCACTGGCTAGAAAGCTGATTGCGCCCGGCAGGTCTTCGGGCTTTCCAATTCGACCCATCGGTATCGCGCGCTGCATTGCCTGCCGTAGTTTTTCCGGATCACCAGCACCTTCCGCGTAACTGTCAAAAAGGGCGGTATCCGTTGGGCCCGGGCAAACAACGTTGAAAGTGATGCCATGCCTGGCATGTTCGCGGGCCAGGGTTCTGGCAAAACCGATCAGGCCGGCTTTGCACGCGGCGTAGACAGACTCACCCGACGACCCGACACGGCCGGCGTCGGAAGATACACTGACGACCCGGCCATAGCTGCGCTCAACCATACCGGGTAACACCACGTGATGCATATTCAAGGCACCAATCAGATTGATATCGATAATCTTGCGCCAGAACTCGGGATCGGTTTTCAGGAATGGACGAAACAGATCCCAGCCTGCGTTATTGACAAGAATATCGACCCCGCCCAGTACTTTTTCGATCTCTAGCAGCCCCTGTTTGAGCCCCTCCAGATCGGTGACATCGATACCTAAGGCGAGACTCTGGCCACCGGCATCTGTCAGCTCATCTGCAATGGTCTGCGCAGCTGCGGCATTCTTGTCCAGTACTGCCACCTTTGCACCTTCTTCAACAAATCGACGACTCGTCGCTCCGCCTATACCCCCCCCGCCACCGGTAATGACGGCGACTTTACCCGCAAGCCGATTCATAGCGCTGACCTCCAAGTGCGGCACTGATGTGCGCACACATTCACACCGACAACATCTGGAAGCAGGTCAGCTTAACAGAAAGCCGGCACCCTACGGCAGCGCTGTAGAGACCTCTGATACCATTAAACCTTAAGGACACAACACGACAGACAAGTCGATACCCAATAGGAGACCGAGGTATGAGAGCAGCTGTACTGACAGAACGGGGTAAAGCCGGACTTGCTGTCACAGACTTTGCCGAGCCTGTGCCTGCTGCCGGTGAAGCGGTTATGAAAGTGCACGCTGCTTCAATCAACCACGTTGATCTCTATATGCGGGACAGTGGCGCAGGGATTTCCCACGAACTACCGCTGATCCTCGGCGTTGACGGCGCAGGTGAAATCGTCGAGGCGCCGGCTGGCTCACATCTCAAGCCCGGTGATCCCGTGGTACTTTACCCCATGGCCAGCTGCGGCCGGTGCCGCGCCTGCCAGGCCGGCGACCAGGCCAACTGCAGCACATTCAGTATTTCTGGGGAGACCCGGCACGGTTCCTTTGCTGAGCTGATTGCTATGCCTGAACACTGCTTTGTGCCCAAACCCGAGAACCTGAGTTGGGAAGCGGCAGCCACGCTGCCCGTGGCCTATCTGACTGCCTGGCGGATGCTGTTCAGCCATGATCCACTTCAATCAGCCGAGACTGTTCTGATTGTCGGCATCGGCGGCGGTGTTGCTGCGGCCTGCCTGCAGATGGCAAAAATGGTGGGTGCCCAGACGATCGTGACTTCCTCGAATGACGAGAAACTCAAGTGGGCCAACAGTCTGGGTGCAGATTTCGGCATCAACTACAACACACACCAGGTTGCTAAGCAGGTGATCGCACTGACCGGTGGCGAGGGGGTCGACATGGTTGTTGACACTGTCGGAAAAGCGAGCTGGGGAGACAGCCTCCGCTCCCTTCGCCGTAGCGGCCGACTGGTAACCTGCGGCGCGACAACAGGCGGCCATCCGTCGGCTGACATTCAGCGACTTTTCTCCAAACAACTTGCGATCTATGGGTCAACTACGGGCAGCCTGGAAGAATTCAGACAGCTGATTGAGGCTACAAAGCGTGGTCTGATCCAACCTCTGATCGATAGACAATATCCACTTGCCGAACTCGCCGAAGGTCTGGAGCGGATGGAAAGAGGAGAACAGCGAGGCAAGCTCGTGGTCAATGTTTCCAGTTGAGAGGATCAGCACAACAGGCGATACTCTAACCATGGCTCTGCTATCCGTACTGGATCTCTCTCCGATCACACAGGGCAGCCATGCCGGACAGGCACTTCGTAACAGCCTGGACCTTGCACGCCGGACAGAAAATCTCGGTTACAACCGTTACTGGGTTGCGGAACACCACAACATGGCGGGCATTGCCAGCGCCGCTACCGCAGTCGTTATCGGTCACATTGCCGGTGGAACACAAGTCATTCGCGTCGGGTCCGGGGGCATCATGTTGCCGAATCATGCGCCGCTAGTCATCGCAGAACAGTTCGGCACACTCGAATCTCTATACCCGGGTCGAATCGACCTCGGACTCGGTCGGGCACCCGGCACCGATCAATTCACAGCCCATGCACTTCGACGCAATCTCGCTGGCGATGTAGACCAGTTTCCACGCGATGTGCAGGAACTGCAGAGCTACTTTGGGTCCAGCCAGCCCGGCCAGCGTGTTACAGCAGTTCCGGGTAACGGGCTGGAGGTTCCCATCTGGATTTTGGGGTCGAGTCTCTATGGCGCCCAGCTGGCTGCGGCACTGGGCCTACCGTACGCTTTTGCTTCTCACTTTGCACCAGCTGCCATGATGCAGGCCATAGAAATCTACAGACAGCGATTCGAACCTTCCGCACAACTGGCTGAACCTTACGTTATGTTAGGCTGCAATGTGTGTGTCGCCGAAACTGACGACGAAGCCTGGCTGCTCCGCAGCTCGGCACTGCAGTCCACCTTGAACCTTCGGCGCGGGCAACCTGGCCCGCTACCACCACCGGTTGAAAACCTGGAAAGTCGGATCAGCCCCCACGAAAAGATGATGCTCGACGAGCTGCAAACAGCTTCAATGGTTGGATCTCCCGAAACTGTGCACCGGGAACTCGAAGCCTTCATAGCGCTTACAGCCGCCGATGAATTAATAATTTCTGCTCAGATCTATGACCACAGCGCAAGATGTCGTTCCTACGAGATTGCAGCTGATGTTGCCATCCCGAAGGCGGCCTGATGCTGGACAGGAGTGACGAACCGACAAACACCGTGACCCACCTGCCCAGCGCCGAACATCAGATCCGCGCTGAACAATCTGCACAACAAGCGTCGCGTAAACAGCACTGCGGCAGCACTGAACTGCTGACTTCAACTTTCCACGACGCTTTGACTCGACCGGAGCGCATTCTCTGAAACAACTCGCCCGGTCACTACACCAGATCTTCAGTCCACAAGGTCACATATTTCGCGGTTGGTGGGTGGTTGGCGCCGGCGGCCTTGTTCAGTTCACGGGAGCTATCCTGTTTTTTCAGGCATTCGGTGCTTACTTTCTCCTGATAGAGGATGAATTTGGCTGGAGCAAGGCGTTGTTGGCCGGCGCTTTTGCCCTTGCCCGACTCGAGAGCGGCCTGCTTGGACCGATCCAAGGCTGGATGATCGACCGGTATGGACCACGGGCAGTCATTCGCTGGGGTCTGGTCATTTTCGGACTGGGGCTCATTGGATTCAGTCAAATGGAATCGATCATCGAGTTTTATGTTTATTTCTTTTTTATCGCGCTTGGCACCAGCCTCGGTGGATTTCTCTCTGTCACCACAGCACTGGTCAACTGGTTTTCAAAACATCGGGCAAAGGCGCTGGCACTGTCACAGTTCGGATTTTCGTTTGGTGGAATGCTTGTGCCCATCACAATCTTTTCACTGGAAACGATAGGTTGGCGCATCACCGCAGCGGCTTCAGGCATTATCGTCCTGATAGTGGCCTGGCCACTGACACGAATTATCGACCACCGACCTGAGGACATCGGTGAAACCCCCGATGGGATCCCATACCAGGGGCCAACACTGTCGACGATGAGTCCAAATCCCACAAACACACCGGCATACAGGCGGGCTGATTTCACCGCCCGGGAAGCTTTGAGAACCAGAGCATTCTGGTTTATGTCACTCGGCCACGGTACCTCTTTACTGATTATCGGCGCCGTTATGGTTCACCTCATTCTTCACGTAAACGGACAACTGGGTTATTCGTTGACAGCGGCGGGTCTGGTCGTCTCACTGATGACTGCCATGCAGATCATCGGCCTGGTGAGCGCTGGATTTCTCGGTGACCGATTCGATAAACGATTGATCGTCACCGCTTGCATGGGATTTCATGCCGCAGGTCTGCTGCTGCTCGCCTATGCGCACAACATTTGGATGGTAATCGGCTTTGCTGTGCTACACGGCATTGCCTGGGGAACGCGTGGGCCGCTGATGCAGGCTATTCGAGCTGACTATTTTGGCGCGTCTAATTTCGGTGTCATCATGGGATGGTCGTCTTTAATCGTGATGATGGGCATGGCGATTGGTCCACTCTATGCCGGCTACATGGCAGACCGTACAGGCAGCTATGTAAGCGCGTTTACGACTCTGGCGATCACCGCTTTGTTCGGCGCTGTCTTTTTTCTACTGGCGACAAAACCTGTGAAGCAGCTACAACCGGAGTCAGCCCAATCACCTACTCAATAACCCACTCTCCCACTGTGCATCCGCCTTTTAGCTTGTTCAGCCAAACAGATCCCCGGCTTTCTTGGGTGAGAGCCGAATCAACCGGGAAGTACGCACTGCTGCCTGACGATGCACTACAGCTTTCTGGTAATCAGGATTCTTGACCATCGAAACGAACGCGTCGGTAGATGGGTACTGGGCAATAAATACAATATCCCAGCACTCGCTGTCTGGACCGATGAGAACAGATTCGAAGTTCGCGCTGTAGGCGATTGACCCACCCACCGCTTTGAGTATCGGCCCACTCTCCTCACCGTAGGCCCGGTATGCTTCCTCACCGCTCAGCGCCTGCCCGTGCCGGGCATGCTGCTGCGGATATACCGCAGTCTGGCGCAACCGAACGAGATTGAGCATATGGATTTCGCCCTCACCGTTCAGAGAACGAAAAGCTCTGAATGCATCCCGGGTTGGATCAACATAGTTTTCTGTCATGATGTTCTCCAGATACTGTTTGCTGCAGGCACTACAGCCCATTTCTTGAATACCTGCCGTGTTCAGACCATAGACCGCCAAATTCCGGACTGCAAATCTCCCTGACCAGCTTGGAATGGAATTTCTACTACCCGAAACAGGCCAATATCAGTTAAGGTTTCCCTATAGTGAAATGACCGTCGGGAGAACAGCAATGCAGATCAGTGCGTGGTTTCCAACCCGCGACATCGGAACAGACCCGGTCCGGGTTCGTGACTGGGCCCAAGCCGCCGAAGAACTGGGTTACGACCATATAGAAGTACCCGACCACGTTTTCGGGGCAACGGCACGCGACGGCTGGTCACCGCGGTACACCGAACAGGATCCGTTTCACGAGACCTTTGTGACCTTAGGCTTCTTGGCCGCGGTCACCACAACAATCGGCCTGGCAAGCGGTGTACTGATTCTGCCCCAGCGCCAGACCGGCGTGGTGGCCAAGCAGGCAGCACAGGTGGACATACTCAGCGGCGGTCGGCTACGCCTGGGCGTCGGGGTGGGCTGGAATCATGTCGAGTACGAAGCGTTAAACGAAGACTGGAAGACCCGGGGTGCCAGACAGCGTGAGCAGGTCGAGGTACTCAAGAAACTCTGGTGTGACGATCTGGTCACCTACCAGGGTCGATTTCACCACTTCACTGAGGTCAACATCACACCGCGTCCGGTGCAACGTCCGATCCCAATCTGGTTTGGCGGCAGTTCAGACGCGGTTGTAAAACGCGCGGCGCAGATCGGCGATGGGTGGATGCCGATCATGACTCCAGATCACGAGGCAGAGGCCAAACTCGAGCAACTGCAAAATCATCTGAGCGACTGCGGACGCGATGCCAGTGCCTTCGGTATTGAAGGTTGGCTGCGAATGGACAAGGCCGACCCTGATGAATGGGGCGCAGCCGCTGAGGGCTGGCGTAAGCTGGGGGCCGACATCGTGATGCTCTATCCGATGTACCGTATTCCCGACCTCGATGATCAGATCGAGACCCTGCGCCGGTTCAAAGAAGTTGTGACCGGCTAACGGCTGATTCGGTAACACACCATCAGGATAAACTGAACATAGCTCTCACCATCCTGGTTCGTCATAGACGAAGCGGTAAGCCTCCTCTGCGCGAATGATGTGGCCGGCTGAGGGCAGCGGGAAGTGCGCAGTACAGATCAAGGTATCGCTCTCACAGTAGCGATCCAGGAACGTCCAGCGCGTTTGTTTCGCTTGCTCTGCATCCCAGTCCGGCCACGCCGTCCATTCAGGATGCAGGCACTGAACCGGCGAGTGCATAAGGTCACCACACATCACCGCTGCTGCACCTTTTGACTTCAGCGATATGGCAACATGGCCGGGTGTGTGTCCCGGTGTGGGTTCCAGGAAGACCTCATCGTCCAATGCATAATCGTTTGCGACAAGTTCGGCCCTGCCCGCTTCGATAATCGGCAGCACACTATCTTCGTACGGAGTGCGCGAGAACTTTTCATGTCCAACATCGCGCCAGAGCTCTACTTCCTGCTTCGAGAATACATAGCGAGCATTCGGGAAAGTCGGCACCCAGCGGCCACTCTCAAGCCGGGTGTTCCAGCCCACATGATCAGAGTGCAGGTGGGTACACAGGACAAAATCTATGTCCGCAGGATCAATGCCATGGGCAGCCAGTGCACCAAGGTAAGTCGTGTCGGACTTAAGGTGCCAGTGTGGTCGGTTCTCACGCGACTTGTCGTTTCCGACACAGGCATCGATCAGGATTGTGTGGTGGGTGGTTCGGACAATATAACTTTGTATCGGTAACTTGAGTTTTCCCGTCTTGGGATCCATGGCATCCGGTTCAAGCCAATGGCGATGGGGTGCCCAGTCTTCCTCGGCAGTCTCAGGGAAAAATTCTAACGCGCTGAATGGTGTCACCAATTCCAGCACTCGCAAAATCTCGAGCCCACCCAGCTTTCTGGAGCGCGAACTCATGCGACCGACCGCGCCAGCAAGGGCTCAAACAATTCCTGCAAACCAACCGTGTTCATTGTCAACCGCCCGGGTTCACCACTCTGATCGGTGCTTCGCGTGCGCCGGGCACAGGCCAACCGTCTGGCCAGCGGTCACGCTGCTCAAGTTCATCGGCGGTCACCATGTGCCGGGGATCAGCTACCCGATAGGGAAACAGGATGCCATCCAGGTGATCGTGCTCATGCTGGTATAGATGGGCTTCCCAGTCTGTAAACTCACGACTGAGCGGTCGGCCGTCCCGGTCGTAGCCATCGACCTTGATCGCACGGGGCCGACCGACATACGCCTTGAGGCCGGGTACAGACAGGCATCCCTCCCAGTACCACACCGGTGCTGGATCGAGAATCTTGATCTCTGGATTGATCCAATACACCAGAGCTCCCGATCCGGATGGATCACGCATCAGAAAAAACCGCTGGAACCATCCAAGCTGCGGTGCAGCAATACCGTTCGCACCATGGCGTTTAAGACCCGTCTCGAGCAGGGCCAGACGTTCCTGGAATAAGGTTGTGCTGATATCTTCCAGATCAACAGAAACCGACGGTTCAGCCAGTTGGGGGTGGCCCAGGGTGAGAACTTCAGGCAACTCTTGACTCATAACACAAGCTTACACCCAGGTCGCCCAGGTCGCCAACGGCAGCTTTTCTCAGGCCACAATCAACTATCATATCGCCCTCATTTCATCTGACGCGCCACGCATCCTGCCGATGCGCGGCCGCCCGGGGCCGGAGACGCTGCGATAAAATCTGAAACCTTCATCACCGTAGAACAGGAACACACCGACGCACTCGGCCACCTCAATCATGTTCAGGCAGTCAAATTCATGGAAACTGCCCGGGAGGACTGGTATCAGCAATGCGGTCAGCCGGTACTCGATCCAGCCGGATTCGGCACGATTGTGGTCAATATCAACTACAACTACCGCGGCGAGTGTTTTCTCGGTGAAGCGCTGCGCATCATCACAGAGCCCGTTGAACGTGGCCGCAAAAGCTTTGTTTTACGTCATGAGATCATCAAGCCAGACGGTGCAATCCCAATTGACGGACTCGCCACCTGTCTCATCATGGATATGAAGGCTCGTACGGCCATCCCCGTGCCGGACTGGATCGCTGAGCACTTTCCTGATTGTTCCTCAGTCGCCAGCCAGAGCGACCACCGCATCAGCCATAAACAGTGCACCCGGCAGTTCCATTTTCACCGGTGTACGCGCCGGATAGGGTTCCGTGAAATAACGCGTGCACATCTGATTCAACGAGTCAAAATGACCCCAGTCAGTTATAAAGACTGTGAGTTTGACGACATCGGCCAGGCTGGCTCCGGCATCCTCGACGATCACTTTCATATTCTCAAACACACGTTCGACCTGGGCCTCAAACGTATCGCCAACAACTTCGCCCGTCTCTGGATCAAAGGGGCCCTGTGCTGAGACATACAGGACACGCCCAGAGACGGTGACCCCGGGTGAATAAGGCCCTTTGGGTGCCGCCGCGTTTTGGGGGTGAACTGCGGTTTTCATGCTGATCGTTCTCGATTCACTCCACTCAGCAGTGCACCGCTTTGCGCATCGCGACCCACAGCCTGCATACCACCGGTAGCCCACGAGTAGGGCGGCAACACGGTAATTCGATGCCCAAGGGACTCGAGCGCTTTGCGGGCTGACTCTCTGACCCGGTTCTCGATCTGCACCTCGGTACCGTCCTGCAGCCGCGCGCGCGGCATATTGATGGCGTCCTGCAATTCAAGACCATAGTCAAAGTAACCGACCATCGCCTGAACCGTAGTCTGCAGGATGCCATAACTGCCCGGCGTGCCCAGTGACAGCACGCCCTGCCCGGCGTCGGTCGTAATCGATGGTGCCATGCACATAGCCAACCGCTGACCTGCGGTGATCACATTGGGAGAGGATGGGTCCAGATCTCCCCAGTTCAGGAAATTATTCATCACCACTCCGGTACCAGGCACCATCACCCCGGACCCGTAGGGCGATCCCAAACTCTGCGTCAAGCAGACCAAATTGCCTTCGCTGTCGGCCACAGACATCGAGGTGGTATGCTCTTTAAGCGCTGAGTGATCAAAAGGCCCCCCGCTGGCCCAGTTCTCTGTCGGTCCGATCACCGGCTCGCCATCCGCGGTACGGGCCACCAGTTCATCAACATCAGTCAGCAGGGCATCGATCTCAGCGCGGTCTTTCTGGTTGTTCTGGATTCGTACACCCGCAGCGATCCGGATCACCCGAAAAACCAGGTCCAGGTGGTCGGCGGTGAGTAAGTCCCGATTTTTGAAATCAAATGCTTCGAGTATCCTGAGACTGAGCAGCACCTGAAAAGACTCTGCTGGCGGCGGCGGCACATTGACACGGTAGTTGTGATAAGGCGCCGAGATCGGTGCCTCCCAGATTGGCGAAACGGCCTCGAGGTCGGCCATCGAAATGGCACCGCCCTCAGACTGGATTCGCGAGACCAACTTCTCGCCCAGAACCCCGCCATAAAGATACTCGGTACCCTCGGTTGCGATCTGTGCCAGTGTCGCAGCAAGATCCAGCAACTGAAGGACCTGGCCCGGCTGCCAGTCTTGCTCCGCCCGGAACACCCGCCGCCACTCGAGATCCTTGATCCGCCCTACGCTGCCACGGGTCATCGCCACAAAAAAGCTCGACACCGGGAACCCATCCTGTGCCAGCCGTATCGCCGGCTGCAGCACCTCGTCGAAACCCAGACGCCCGTAACGACTCTGCAGCGCGTACCATCCGGCCAGGTTTCCCGGCGTGACCGACGCATTAGGCCCACTCTCGGTCTTTGCCTTGTCAACCTGGCTCACATCGAAACTTGCCGGGGCTGGTGGAATGAAGTCGATGGTCTCGACGGTGCTTTCAGCGGCGAGGAAAATCGTCGCACCACCGGCACCTGCAAGCCCGGACATAAACGGTTCGACAACGTTCAGAGCAGCAGCGGTGGCGGCGACTGCATCGAATGCATTACCCCCTTTGCGAAGGATCTCGGCAC
>JYMV01001284.1_pt1 | contig 21151 bp, 22 predicted proteins | sample 338911 | NCBI WGS metagenome assembly JYMV01 (sample SAMN03354496, study PRJNA234377) | hydrothermal vent metagenome | biome: Deep sea; feature: Hydrothermal plumes at the Eastern Lau Spreading Center, Western Pacific Ocean; material: Seawater | place: Tonga | collected 2009 | depth 2000 m m
AAAGACTAAAGCGCTATTGAACCCTAGTTCTTTGATGTCTTTTCTGGACAAGGAAATTAGAAACTTAGGTACGGCAGCTTGTCCACCTTACCACCTAGCCATTGTTATTGGCGGGACGTCTGCAGAATTCAATCTTAAAACCGTTAAAATGGCTTCAACACATTATTTGGATAATCTACCCATTCGTGGGAATGAACACGGCCAAGCTTTTCGTGATATTGAATTGGAAGAAAAAGTTCACAAATTTACCCAAAATTTGGGTATTGGTGCACAATTTGGCGGCAAATACTTTTGCCATGATGTGAGAGTAATCCGTTTGCCGAGACATGGTGCTTCATGCCCTGTGGGCATCGGTGTCTCCTGCTCTGCTGACCGGCAAATAATGGGTAAAATCACAAGGGATGGATTATTCTTAGAGCGCTTGGAAAAAAATCCAGCCCGTTTCCTACCCGAAGTAATCGGTGAGGAATTAGATGGTGACGTCATTAACATCGACCTCAATCGTCCCATGGTTGAGATAAGAGCTGAACTCTCCAGATATCCAATAAAAACACGTCTGTCCCTTTCAGGCTCCATGATTGTCGCCCGAGACATTGCACATGCAAAACTGAAAGAGAGACTAGACAAAGGAGAAGACCTACCAGATTATGTAAAGGAAAATGCCGTTTATTATGCGGGTCCAGCCAAAACACCAGATGGCTTTGCTTCGGGATCATTTGGCCCCACCACCGCCGGTCGCATGGACTCGTATGTTGATCTTTTGCAAGCCAATGGTGGCTCCATGATTATGCTCGCGAAAGGGAATCGATCACAATCTGTTACGGATGCTTGTAAAAAACATGGCGGTTTCTATTTGGGCTCAATTGGAGGACCAGCAGCGCGGCTTGCACAAGATTGTATCGAGAAAGTCCAAGTTTTGGAGTACCCAGAGCTTGGCATGGAGGCAATTTGGCAAATTGATGTTAAAGACTTTCCAGCTTTCATGGTGGTTGACGATAAAGGTAATGATTTTTTTTCAGAATTTCGTGCTCCCATCCATGACAGTTAAAAAAACCGAACTAATGCTGTGAATGTTCTGGCTTGATCAATTGCCCAAAATAAAAATTAAATGTTTATAACTCGGAATACAATCTGAGCAATATACTCCATTTTCGCAACTCAAAATGAGGAATTTAGCAGATGGCTAAGACATATAATTATGTACGATACAAAATGTCGGAATATGATCTTGGCAAGTTTCCGGGTCCAAAAGCGGGAGAACCGGCGGTCGACTTTACCTTGAGCACACCTGATGGCAAGGAAGTAAAACTTGAAGACTATAAAGGGAAATGGGTTGTGATTGAGACTGGTTCGATCACATGTTCAATGTACGTCAAGAATGTTGGAGGTTTTGCCAAGCTTCGTCAAAAATACCCGGACGTAGAATTTTTGCTCGTATATGTGCGCGAGGCCCATCCGGGTTCCCGTCTTGGGGCCCACATAAGTGACAAACAAAAACGTAAGATGTCACTGGATATGAAAGATATTTATGCGGATCCACGTCGGGTGTTAGTAGATGATTTAAATGGAACTATGCACCACCTGTATGGCGCACTACCGAACATGGTTTACGTCATTAATCCAGAAGGAAAAGTAATTTATCGCTGCGACTGGTCTTTTCCCAAGAAAGTAGAAAAGGTGCTACAGAACCGTGATCAAATCCATACAGATGATCATGTTCAGATAATTACGGCTGCACCGTGGATCATGATCCCAACAGTGTTGCGCGGTGGTTGGGACGCCCTTTGGGACATTGCCGTAGCAATGCCAATGATAATTTTGGCACATCTAAGAGCCGATTGGGAAAATTTCAAAAAGAAGATTTTTAGTGAAGAACAGGCCAAATCCAAACGAGCTAAAACGTTTTAATGGTGGCCCTGAACTAATTAATGTTATGTGACTTTAGTGGCAAGTTTCTCATTTTGTCACGCTAGGCATTTACACCTTGGATTATTATAGACTAACGTAAAACAACGTTGCATTCTGGTTGCAGCACACTTACACCAAGGGTAAGAAACGGCTGGATAATAGTTGTTAGCGAACCAAAATAATATTCACAGGACTCAACTTGGCAGTATTAACGTCCAATTTGAAATAAATTTAGCGCATTAGTGCGCCCAATTTTTTGACGATCATTTTCCGAAATTTCAGCTTTATCAAACCACTGAGATGCATGTCCTACATCCTCAAATGGATAATCCGCAGAAAAAAGAATTCGGTCAGATCCGATCTCTAACATAGTATTAATCAAGGCTTGTGTGCGAAAATTGCCAGAAGTGGTAATGTAAAAATTCTTGAGAAAGTAGTCCGATATTAAATTTTTTGCCGGGTAGTCCGGTGGTTCATTGACCCATGCATTGCGGTTATCTACCCGCCACATGCTAAATGGTAAACCTTCTCCCATATGGCCAAGAATAATTTTGAGTTTTGGATATACGTCAAATAAACCACTACACATTAACCGCAAAGCGTGGACGGCCGTTTCTTGACCAAATGCCCATGTCGGACCTAATAGCCAAGGGTGTCCCTCATAAATTTGCGCATGCTTTTGTAAGGGATTTCGTGGATGCAGATAAAATGGCATATTCAGTTTTTCTACAGTCTCCCAGAAAGGGCGGTACATCTTTTCATCAAGATAAACGGCTGTATCCGGTTCACCAATTTGTGAGAAACCATTCACCAAAATACCCACAAAGCCTAGTTCCCTCGCGCAACGTTCCAGTTCCCTAATAGCCGCATCTGTATCTTGCATGGGAAGCGCAGCCAGGCCAGCAAATCTATCTGGTCTCTTGTGAATTTCATCAGCTAGAAAATCGTTCGACTTCTGGGCTGTTTCAGTGGCTAGTTTAGTATTCGGTATTGCCTGGATCGCTGGAGCATTAAGAGATAAAATCATCATTTCAACCCCAAATTTATCCATAAAAGCTAATCGTTTTTCTTGGATGTCTAAAAGGCGCGATTTTAATTCCGGCCATATTTTTTCTGCTAAATATCCATGGGAATCCATAATCGTCGCTTCAGTGGCGAAATGTTCTTCTAGTCCGATTTTACCCTTCATCACTCTCTCCTTCCTCATCTAAATGCGATACACTTCAAAACAACATTTATTCACGCATATGCCCCATCGACGTTAGACTATTCATCCACACTTGCCGATATTGCTTCTGCAATCACCTAAAATAAGTGATATAACTATTTTAGCACCTAAATAAATCATAAATTAGCTCTAAGTTCACAAACTATTTGCTGTTTACGTATACGCTGAAATAAAAGGTTGGATAATTAATTGTAGATCATTCAATACAGGAGGCTTTTGATATGCGTACCATTGAAATTTCCCGAGCAGAAATGGAAAAGCGTGTAGCTCGTTACGATAATCTTGAACCTATGGAAGCGCAGAAAAACATGAATGTGCCTCTTGAAGCTGCCGACATTGTTTGGTCACGTCAGCTTTTAAGTGTTATTGGCTTGGAAGAAGGCCTGCCCACACCCATCAACTCTGCAGCACCTATTAAAGGGGCTGCCGGCATCACGGTGACCCTAGCCCAATGCCCGCCTGGTACCGGACCCTCACTACACGCGCACCAACAAACCTACGAGACATTTACAGTAATGAAGGGTCGGTTCGAAGTTTACTGGAACGACAATGGTGAAAATCGCGTGGAACTTGATCTTTATGACACGATATCCGTGCCTCCCAGAGTTTGTAGGGGTTTCACTAATATATCAAACGACGATGGGATTTTACAGGTGATTATTTCTGGCGGCGTCCACGATCTGAATGATATCGATTTTGCAACGATTTGCGGTGAACGCATCGAAGCTATTCAGCCTGGTCTCGTTAAGGAATTTGAAAAAACCGGTCTTACTTTTACAGCAGGAAAATAAATCCATACATAAGTTTGAATACTATTTATATTCTGTAGTGAGCACTTTAATAGGGTTGCTATGACTAAAACTAATTGAAAGCGCTAACTTGTTCTAAACGTCTCTAAACGCCGCTGAATTGGCTTTCGAGGTCAGAAAAACAATGGAACGGTAAATAGTTTGTCGCCTCGGATTTATCTGCTCACCCACCAACGGTAATTTGTGCAGTGATATTGGAAAAAATTTGAACGAGGTTAAACAGGTGCAATCGATCTCGTCAGATCATTTTGTATTTATGCTTGGAAAAAAGGTTAGAGTTGTGATCGGGACCAATCATTTCAATCTATGTGATACCGCTTTTGATTAACCATGCGCCAGGTTTAATTTTTATTGAAGTTATGGAAAGCATGCGAAGTGATCTATTTTTAATTTGGTTTTATTTACCCAGGAAAATTAATGACAAAATGGCTTAATTATTATTCTAAAAAGAGAATTACACAGCAATGGTTGCAGCTTAGCCTGCTCGGAGAAACAGATGCCAAGAGTGTTCTTGAAATCGGTCCAGCGTTAGGTGGTGTAACAGCGATGCTTGTTAATGCAGATTACATCGTCACGACCCTCGACATACTACCGAAAGACTTCAAATATCCCGAAACACCACATATACAACAGGATTTGCTAACCCTAGATCCATCTCAAATAAAATCCAACGACGCTATCATTTGCTGTGAAACATTGGAGCATATCGATTGGGACAAAGTCCCCAACATTTTACGAAAATTCCATCAGAGTGGAGCACAACATCTAATTATTTCCGTTCCCTACATGGGTTTTCAATGCACATTTGATTTCTATTTCAACCGCTTTGAATTCAAGAATTATTTTTCCATGAAAAAATTCTGTAACTTTAAAGAGTTTAACCGCGAGCCAAAAGGAGGACACCAGTGGGAAATTGGCTATAAGAATTATACCGTGGAGGCTTGGGAAGAAATCTTAAGAAGCAGCGGCTGGTCGATTAAAATCCGCGATTTCACCGAAAAAACCAGATCCATATTTCATCTACTAGAATCAAATAACAATTCGTAATACACGAATTGTCCCCCCAAAACTTTCCCACGCATACTTCAACCTTACTATTCAACGCATGCCGTTACATTTTATGAATTCCTAACTTATAGCTACTTTGTAGAGCATGAGACCTTAGGCGGGAGCAACCATCAGCAAGTTAAACCCTATGACGCCAAGAAGACGGAGTAACACTATCTCCCTTTAAAGTCTGGGGGTTTCTTATTGAGAAAAGCTTTCACACCTTCATTATAATCCTCTGTGTCGAAGCACTGGTAGCCTTCAGCCTCCTCGTCCTCAGTCAATGGTTTATTCTCCCCTACCCCATCAACTACTCGGCAGACAAACTTTTTATGCCATCTATTAACAAGTGGAGCACCATTAGAGATATTTTGTACAACCTCCTCAACGGCAGAATCCACTTCTTCATCTGAAATAACTTTATTGATTAAACCTTTTTCCCTAGCTTCTGACGCCCCAAACACTCGGCCTTCAAAGAGAATCTCCAATGCTATGCTTGACCCCACCAAATTTACCAACGCCTTCACCTCAGGGTAAGCCATCACAAGACCCAACTTATTAATTGGTATACCAAATTGGGATGACATCCCGGCAATTCTAAGATCACAAACTAAAGCTAACTCTAAAGCCCCTCCCACGCATAAACCTTTTATACGAGCCACTATTGGGTGGCGACACCTCTGGATAGCCCGCATAGCTTCATGCATAAGAACACCGTACTGGCGGGCCTGGTTACTATTCTTTCTGTAAGTTTTAAACTCAGAAATATCTGCACCAGGACCAAATGCTTTATCTCCAGCGCCTCGCAAAATGATGCACCGCAGGTCTTCTTCACGATCTAATTTCCTAAAAACTTCACCAACTCGCACCCACATAGCTCGATTTAATGCGTTAAGTTTTTCCGGCCTGTTCAAGACCACTGTCACGACACACTCATCTCTCTCCACTAGAACGAGATGATCTTCGTTCAGACCCAAATCCAGAAAAACCATTGTGTTGGCCCTTAAAATTATGCCTACCACTCTACAGAAATATCAGAGTGTTTCATTTGTTAGATCAAGATATGTGCTTAATTGTCTATACCCTCTTGCTTTAAAACTATACTCAATCCATTCATTCTTTAAATTTACGATTCAAAAACTAGCAACATAAAACACGAATTTAAATCAGACATTAAAACGATACAAAATAACGTCACCTTCTTGGACAGGGTACTCACTGCCTTCTTGGCGCATTTTACCAGCGACCTTAGCAGCCTGTTCACCACCCAAATTCTTGTAATCCACAAAAGAAATAGTTTCAGCGCAAATAAAACCCCGCTCAAAATCCGTATGTATGCAACCAGCTGCTCTTAATGCTTTGGTTCCGTGAGCCAAGGTCCAGGCACGTGCTTCGTTTGGACCAACAGTGAAGTAGGTAATCAAATTAAGCAATGAATAGCCCGCTCGTATTAGACGAGCTAAACCTGTCTCCTTAAGCCCAATCGTTTCAAGAAATTCTGCTTTTTCAACTTCATTTTCTAATTGGGAGACCTCTGCCTCAATTTGAGCCGAGATACACAAGATTTTAGCTCCCTGATTTTCAGCATAAACAGCAACTCTTTTAGACATTTCATTCCCCGTAGATGCAAATTCTTCCTCAACATTGCAGAGGTAAAGTACAGGTTTTGAGGTCAATAAATTCATCATATGCAATTGCTGCTCTTCTCCATCTTTTAGAACTACATCGCGAGCGGGACTTCCCGCGCGAAGGGATTGGAGAAGTCGCTCCACCAAATTTAAATCCTCACCTACATCCTTTTCGCCAGCCTTAAGCTTCTTCATGAGTAGTTCGGCACGTCTTTCTAGTCCTGAAAGGTCCGCTAACATAAGTTCTGTTTCGACGATCTCTGCGTCCCTAACTGGATCCAAGGTATTACCCACGTGGGTAATGTTGTCATCGGTAAAACAACGCAGCACATGGATAATAGCATCCACTTCCCGAATATTTGCCAGGAATTGATTACCCAGGCCTTCCCCTTTACTCGCACCCTTTACCAAGCCGGCAATATCTACAAACTCAAGGTAAGTAGGACTGATTTTAGTAGAATTGGCAATTTCGGCAAGAATACCCAATCTACAATCAGGCACCCTCACCCGTCCAGTATTGGATTCGATTGTGCAAAATGGGTAGTTAGCTGTTTCGGCCTGCGCCGTCGAGGTAAGGGCATTAAAGAGTGTCGATTTACCGACATTAGGCAATCCAATAATTCCACAATTAAACCCCATTTATTTTGGGCTCTCTTTTTGACGATTGCTGGCCCAGTCTTTCTCTTTTGTATCTACCTTTTGTAATAAACCAGAGGCTAGTCCTACTTTTGCCATAAACTCGGTATCCCTGCCCAAAATCAATAAAGGAATCGCGTCTGCTATTACATCAATGATCTTTGATACCCAGTTCCGATCCGTCGGCGCAAAATCTCGAAGCACATGACCCGTCACCAGATCTTTTTCACCTGGATGTCCAATACCAATTCGGACACGCCAAAATTCCTGGCCAAAATGCTGACCTATGCTTTTAAGACCATTGTGACCGGCCATGCCTCCACCGATCTTAACCCGAACTTTTCCTGGTGCCAGGTCAATCTCATCATGCAGTACAATGAGTTTATCCGGTGCGATCTTGTAAAACCTGGCCGCAGCCCCAACACATTTTCCGGATTCATTCATGAATGTGGTCGGCTTTAATAGGAGCACTTTCGCAGCTCCTAATTCGCCTTCTGATAACTCGCCATCAAATTTTAAGCGATAGGGCGCAAAATCGTAACGCCGATGTATTTCATCCACCACCATGAAGCCTAAATTATGGCGGTTTTCCGAATACACCAATCCCGGGTTACCAAGGCCAACCAAAAGGTTCATTTTTGAACCCCGCAAAAACGTTCCCTTACAACGGCTTTAAGGGCGAAAGAGATCTTTATTTTAATCGTTCGAATTAGCCCCATCATCACTGGGGTCAGGTATCGCTGTATCTTCGGAAACCACCTCGCCATCAACCCCTTCTTCACCATCCATACCTTCTTCACCTTCTTCAGGCTCAGCTTCTTCTTCGTCCGATGGCATCAGAGTTGGGGCAGAGATGGTCGCAACTGTAAAATCACGATCCGTAGTCGTGGCAACATCCTCCGGCAACTCCGTTGCCCCAATGTGAATAGCATCACCAATATCTAACCCTTCTAAGTCGAATACCAACTCGCCAGGAATATTCAATGGCGAACACAATAGTTCTACTTCCCGGCGAACGATATTTAACACCCCACCGCGTTTGAGGCCGGGGCTTAGTTCATCATTGATAAATGTCGCCGGAATCAATAGGACAATTCGGGTCTCCTGGTTAAACCGCATAAAATCGACATGGAGTGGGCCGTCGGTAACTGGGTGCACCTGAAGATCCCGTGCGAGGACTTGGTGTTTTTCGCCATCTAGATTCAACTCAAATATTTGGGTAAAAAACCTTGGACTATGGAACAGCTTGGTTAATTCCCGATCGTCAACGGAAATTGTTATTGGATCCTGTTTGTCACCATAAATCACCGCTGGAATTCGGCCAGCTCTCCTTTGAGCTCGAGCCGCCCCTTTGCCGGTCCGCTCGCGCACCTCTACCGAAACAGTAACAGCTTCAACCATTTTATATCTCCAGTTGGTGAAAAGACACTGGCCTCTGAGGATACTGACACCACAAAAAGCGAGGATTTAAAGGGAAAAAGTTCTTTAGTCAAACAAACTTGAGACCGAATTCTCTAGACTGATGCGGAGCATTGCCTCTCCGATCAGCGGTGCGATTGTAAGCTGGTTGATATTGCGCGCAACTCTAACAGCCTCTGTTGCCATTATGCTATCGGTAGTAACTAAGTTCTCCAGAGGGGATGCGGTTACACGGGCCACTGCACCACCGGATAAGACGCCATGGGTCACGTAAGCAGAAACAGATTTAGCACCAGACTCAATCAGAGCCTCCGCGGCATTACACAATGTACCAGCCGAATCAACAATATCATCGATTAGAATACAACGGCAGTTCTTTACATCTCCAATAACATTCATAACTTCTGATTCACCAGCTCGCTCACGGCGCTTATCTATTATGGCCAAATTGGTATCCAGTCGCTTCGCGATGGCCCGAGCTCTGATAACACCACCAACATCCGGTGACACCATGATAATATTATCGCCATCATAACGCTCCTTAATATCCTTGCTGAAGCCAGGGGAAGCAAAAAGATTATCAAGAGGAATGTCAAAAAAACCTTGAATTTGTCCTGCATGAAGATCGAGTGTAAGTACTCTATCGGCACCTGCTTGAGTAATTAGATTAGCTACCAACTTAGCAGAAATCGGTGAACGCGGACTTGATTTACGATCCTGCCGGGCGTACCCAAAATAGGGTATTACAGCCGTAATTCTTCTTGCTGAGCCACGGCGGAGGGCATCCATAGTGACAAGTAGCTCCATAAGATTGTCATTTGCAGGATAGGAGGTCGACTGGATCACGAATACGTCTTCCCCTCGGACATTCTCATTGATTTCAACAAAAACCTCCATATCTGAGAACCTTCGAATACTAGCGCTCGTCAGAGGCAAACTTAGGTAAGCTGAAATTGCCTCCGCAATGGGACGATTACTGTTACAAGTAAGGACTTTCATCCAACTCATGCCTCCTTGAACGATGCGGGTTGCCAACCGCTCACTAAAAAGTATAGGACAATAATCCTAAACAACTTGCTGGTTTTATTTATCAATCGGGAGGGATTCTGTAAACGTTCAAGATTTAATATTTTTAGAAACCGGTATGTTTAAATTCATTTGATTTATAAAGTTAATTCTGCGTGTCATTATTGCCACTAACAATTTTCCTGATGCCCTGCAGCGCCCCTTTTGCGACAGCAAAAGCCACCAGGCCCCAACGCGCATCCAGTGATCCCGCAGCTACGTTGTTGTTTTGTGTAACTTTGCCCAATTCCTTCCCAGCAGCAGAAAACACTAACCAAGTGATAGCTACATCGCTTCTACCTTTAAGAGGCGGACTAACATTAGCAGTTCCCCTCACCAAGTAAGTTGCCTCTGCTTTATTAGAAACCGTGGGGCCTAATTCACGATTCAACAAAAACTTTAGTGATCTTAATATTGCTCGATTGCCATCACCGGGCGTTCCTGAAATATCAGACAAATAGAATCTGGACGATAGACCTCTTATATTGTCACGTTGCCCTGATATTTCCACAGAATCCATTGTAAGTTTAGTCAAACTTCGACTATTTTGAATATGTTTAGCAATCTGGTGGGCGGCATCTTTAGCAATAATTGCAAATAATTCCGGATCAGATTTTAACCAACCGTTTTCGTCTCCCTGTATTGTTTGCTTAAATAATACAATTTCACTACCACCCTTGATCATCAGTTTCCATACAAAGGTTGCTTTCTCAGGATCAAAGTCGTTTGGCCGCTCAACAATTACAAAACCTTTTAAAACATATTTACTATAAAAATTTGGGTCTGCACTAGCAGGAATATTTGCGCCAACCAGTGCCTTTACAGCCTCCAATGACAAAGGCTTTGAGATGAATTCCGGAAGGTTTTGGTCAACCTCAACCCGTATAGCACCGCCATCTATTAATGCTGCTAAACTATTCCGCTCTTTTTGATAGGTGTGTTCAAAAGGCTTAGGGAGAACTGTACAAGCAGTCAAAACAATTGCACCCAGCAGGATGGCGAAGCCTTTTCGCACTTCAAAAAACACAACTAAAAAGGAGAAGCATTAAACTAAATAGGACGAGCAAGATCATATAGGGCATAGCAATCAATCACGGGTCATCACGTTGACCAAGAGCGATCATTGAAATTCCTCGGCCATAATTGTCCTCACCATTCAATACGGAGCGACGATAGCTAAAAAACTTATCATCATCAGCAAAGGTATCGCCGTCCAACTGCGAGATATGCTCAACGCCTCCACGCTCTAGCTGATTTCGAACGTAAGCTGACAAATCGAAATGATGCCTGCCAATTCCCTTGCCACCGAAGAAAAATCGTTCATTTATAGAATCATTTTTAACGAATCTATTCTTAAATTCTGTATCAACCTCATAGGATGCTTGTCTGATGCATGGTCCTATAGCTGCTATAATGCTCGAAATATCAGCCCCTTTTTCCGACATCAACATGAGCGTTTTATCAATGACACCAGCGATTGCCCCGCGCCAACCAGCATGAACTGCTCCAATGATCTTGGAAACTGGATCAGCCAGAAGAACTGGTGCGCAGTCGGCTGTCAAAACAGCCAAGGCCAAATTAGGGCAGTTGGTAACCATACTATCAGCTACAGGTGTATGGGCATTAGTCCACGGTCTAGTAACAAACTCCACATTAGCGGTATGTGCCTGACGGCAGGTCACTAATTTAGCACGTGAACTCCCCAGTTGAGCCAAAGCAAGTGCCCTATTATATCTTACATTAGCAGGATCATCAGACGATCCGAACCCGCAATTTAAAGAATAGTACAATCCTCCACTGACACCTCCATGTCGGGTACAAAATGCGTAGGTAATGCCATGCGCTTCATCTAGCAAGGGCGACCCAAGTGCTTTCACATTTTTAATCGCATTCTGCATTACAAAACCCTTCAAGCTGAAAAGTTTCGGGATAGCTTAACGCCATTACTTTGAATAGTCTTCCCATTTCATTATCATCAATGAGCCTTTTTACGCCAGTTTCAATATCCCTTTTTTGGCGCGGTGTTGCTACATTCATTAACTTTTCCGCACGTTTCTCAATACCTATTCTGCGGAGGAATACTCCTTGGGTAACGGGACCACTTACCCTAACGCCTTTTTTTTTCGCAACCTGTTTTATAGTCTCAAAATCCACATGTGCCGTTAGATCGGTTAATCCAGGAGCCTCCAGTGGATCAGAATATTCGTGGTTCCTAACGGCTTGAAATGTATCGCCGCCGGTTTGTTTAACGTAACCATAGTCAATAAATATGGCGACCCCGCCCCTTTCTAGAAGGGCGGATGAAATGGAAGAAATAATCTTCTGCGCTTCATGACAAATCTCCCAGATTATTCCATCGTCCCAACCACTAAGGCCAAGAGGAACTATAAACTCTCCATCACTTGGGGTAGGTGAGGTAATTCGGCAGAGGGCAGTGCTAAATTTGTTAAGTCCAACGAGCTGCTCGTACCATTCACCACCGGCTCCGATATATTGCCGGATAGGCAGGGTATCAATGAATTCGTTACCAATGAGAAAGAATGGGCCATCTGGTACCTGTTCAAATTTTTTATACCACAGGCAACTATTTTTCAAAGTCGACAAACTCTCCTTTTGGAGCTTAGCTAAAATTGGACTAGTTTCAACCAAATGAAGTTCTATCGAATCCAAGTAACCTGGGGCAACCTTAGCCGCCCGAATTGCATCCATAAGTAGTGTGCCTCGGCCCGGACCTAATTCAATAAAGTTAAATTTGTTGGGGGTGCCCAACTGCTGCCAGCAAACAGCAGACCAAAGACCAATAAGCTCGCCGAACATCTGACTGACCTCTGGAGACGTAATAAAATCTCCGCTTTTACCAAGTGGGACAGTATTATTGTAGTAGCCAAATTCTGAATGCCCTAAGCTTTCAGCCATATAATCCGCTAAGGTTATTGAACCTTCGGATTCAATACGCAACTTCAGGTAATCGAAGAGCTTTGTCACATGGCTCTTTTATTGGGCCGAAGGATTAGATACAAGCCGAATAGAAAGACTGGGATTGAAAGCCATTGTCCCATAGTCAACCCTCCGGTAAGTATTCCGAGATGAGGGTCGGGTTGTCGAACAAGTTCGACGGCACCTCGTGCAACAGCATAACCGACCATAAATATACCAGTAAGTAGGCCAGCTTGCTTGCAGATTTTTTCGTTTCGGGAGAGTACATACAAAACCACAAACAATACGACACCTTCCAAAAAGGCCTCATACAATTGACTAGGATGGCGCGGTTCACTACCTCCTGAAGGAAAGATCATACCCCATGGCATATTTGTCACTCTTCCATAGAGTTCTCCATTAATGAAATTAGCAACCCGAACCAATAACAATCCTATTGGTGCAGAACACGCAATAGCATCACTAAACTGCCAAAACGGAATAGCCCGGAATTTTGTAAATACTACTGCAGCAATTATGACGCCAGACAATCCTCCATGAAACGATAGACCTCCTTGCCAAACCTGAAAAAAACTAAAATATTCGTTAGAGTAAAATATACCATAGCCTATTCGCCCTCCAATCACAGTTCCAAGCACGCCCCAGACCAAAAAATCATCGACATGTTTTTGGGCCACCTTTTCTGAAGATCGCTCAAAAAATTTGACCGCATTCCACCAAGCTAGGAGGCAGCCAGTCATCCAAAGAACCCCATACCATCTGATAGCAATTGGAAAGTTCCCTACCTGACCAAACTGGATTAGTACTGGATCAATATTGGGAAATGGCAGGACAAAGATCATGGGACCATATATCCGAATTTATAATTTATAATCAACAATTAACCATCGTTTGAGCGGCTAAATTTAATATCAAAATATTCTGGTTGTGGGTCATCTCTAAGGTTAATGGTGTGGAAGGTAATAGGGTACATTTCTGACGTGAGCGACTCGGATACATTTTAAGCAGCCGCGTCTAGGCTTGGTGATTATCAATTGCAGATCACTTTGTGAGTTGAATTACAATCAGGAGATGGTTTTTTTGAAAACTAATTTGTCATTCGGGATTTGTTTAAATTCTATCCAAATAATCTTTTATATTGGTGTTAATATATAAAAGTAAAATAGAGATAATTGTTTCAGGGTTGGGCTAATTATTTAGGTAATTTAAACATACCTGTCTTCGGACATCAAATAATCTGACACATAAAGTGTCACTCCATCCTCCAACTTCGTAAATTCTTCAGAGTAACCAGACAATTTAAGATTTTCCATACTAGCTTGGGTAAAATATTGGTATTTTCCTCGTATATTTTTCGGTGTTGGAATAAAGTCTATAACAATTTCTTTACCCATAGCGGTGAAAATCGATTTTGCTAGGTCCAAAAATGTTCTTGCCTCTCCCGTACCGCAATTGAACAATCCAGAAACATTTGGGTGCTTATCCAGCCATTTCATAACACTTATACAATCACCGATCCAAATAAAGTCTCGCAGCTGGCCGCCATCCTTATATTTGGGGTGGTGCGATTTAAAAAGACGCGCCCGACCGCCCTCAACGATCTGCTCATAGAGTTGTGGCACTAAGCTCATTTGTTCACCCTTATGATATTCGTTTGGGCCATAGACGTTAAAAAATTTCAGGCCAGCCCATTGTGGTGGTGTTGCGGCACCATCACTGATTTGCTTTGCAACCCAATTGTCAAACTGGTTTTTGCTCCTACCGTAGGCGTTAAGAGGTCGAAGGCTCCTTAATTCTTCAACAGAGAAATTATCCACAAAACCTTGTGATCCATCACCGTAAGTGGCGGCCGAAGATGCATAGATTAGTCTGACATCATTATCGCGGCACCAATTCCAGATTTGAATGGGAAGTTCAACGTTCACCTTGGTGATCAAGGGCACATTGGTTGCCGTGGTTGAAGAAATTGCCCCTAGGAGGAACACTGTATCAACTTGATCGGGATAGTTTCCAAGAAAATCAAATAGCTTTTCGGGACGGATTTCATGTGAAATTGTCCGCTTAGCCAGATTGCACATCTTTGCCGGGTCTTCTAGCCAATCACAAACGGCGATTTCATCACCCGTTTGCTCAAGGGCAGCAACTAAGTTGGAACCAATAAAACCGGCAGCACCAGTGACTACCTTCATTTTCATTACTCTAAAATATTTTAAATAATCTTTTATAGAACTGAGAAAGAATTGCAGCAAGTAGATCTAACTGATTCGGGAACACATTGCAGGTTGACCCAAATCATACCATATTAATTCCATCCTATCGGAATTTTACAAAGGATTGGATCTAATGCAGACAAGAAATCGGCTCTTAGATGATATCGCCAAAGTAGCCAACAGTGCTGCTGGCACCTTTGCCGGCGTGAAGGAGGAAATTGAAAACCTGATACGACATCGCGTCGAAAGCCTTATGGCGGATATGAACATGGTAAATCGCGATGAATTTAACGCCGTCAAAGCAATGGTTGCCAAGTCACGTAGCGAACAAGAACGTCTTGAAGCAAAAGTTAAGCAACTTGAAGCCAAAATAAACAAACCCGTAAAACGGTCCCAACCAAGAAAAAAGGCTACGACCAAGAAGCAACAATCAAAAATATAGTCGTGTTAACCATAATGAAGTTGACCATTCTTGAATAAGTTGTTGTAAACTAATTTTTATCCACAAGTAATTTATACAAATTTAATGTTTCAGTCTTGCACGTTAGCTTAGAATCTGTGAGGCTACAACTTGTGTTTGATCTTATCAATGTCCCTATATCTTGTATTAATCACTACATGTCGGTGACGCGAGTGCATTGATGATGTCAGTGTGTTTGGATTTGAAAAAGAGCTATGGCCATTCTCAACCTGCAAAGTAATTATGAACAGGGACCACCTATGGATTTGGTGGAACAGGTTATTCGTGACCATGGCTGGAAATTCAAACGCGTTCATGATGATGAAATGGCGGCGGAGTATCACGGCAAATGGTGTGATTATTCCCTTCATTTTGCGTGGTCCAATGAGGTTAGTGCGTTTCATTTTACATGTGCATTTGACGTTCGTATACCGAAGGAAAAACGGGATTCTGTTTATCAGCTGTTGGCTTTGGTAAATGACAGATTGTGGCTGGGGCATTTCATCCTATGGCAGGATGAGGGATTGCCAATGTACCGGCATTCTCTGCCATTACGTGGGACCAGCATGTCGTCAGAACAAATTGAGGATTTATTGGATATTTCCTTGGCAGAATGCGAGCGCTTTTATCCTACTTTTCAGTATGTGGTGTGGGGTGGTAAACCACCGGAAGAAGCCCTAAATGCTGCTATTATCGATCCGGTGGGAGAGGCTTAATCCTGTATGTTGAAGATCTTGCTTGTCGGGTGTGGCAGGATGGGCGAGGCTTTAGTAAATGGTTGGCTGAACCAAGGCCGTGATCCCACTCGTATATGGGTTGTAGAACCGAATCAAAAATCAGCCCATAAATTTATTTCCAAGGGTGTGAGATTTTATTTGGCCCCGGATCAATTGCCCCCCGACGACACACCCAACGTAATCATATTTGCTGTGAAGCCTCAAGTTATGGATGAAGTCGTACCCTCTTACGCAAGATTTGCGAGCACCACCATGTTCGCCTCAATAGCTGCCGGCAGGACTATTGAGTACCTAGAAACCATCTTAGGTATTGACGCGGCCATCGTGCGGGTAATGCCAAATACTCCAGCAGCTGTAAGTCGAGGCATTTCATGTGCATTTGCTAACAATAATGTCAGTAGTACCCAGCGGGAAATATGTAATGAACTCATAGAGGCTGTAGGCGAGTTTCACTGGTTGGAGAGTGAAAGTCAGATTGATGCAGTTACTGCTGTTTCTGGTAGTGGTCCCGCTTATGTATTCTTGCTGTCTGAGTGTTTAGCTAAGGCCGGAATAAAGCTTGGTCTTTCAAAAAATCTGGCAGAACGATTGGGACGAGTAACTATTTCCGGTTCAGGTGAACTTCTGCACCAATCTACAGAAGATGTTGTAACCCTGCGTCAAAATGTAACCAGCTCGGGTGGCACTACCGAAGCGGCCCTTTCATTACTTATGAGCGATGACCGCCTTGAGACATTATTATACGATGCGATACAAAAGGCGTTTAAGCGTTCTAAAGAGCTTGCCCATTAAAACCTCAATATGAATATTATTTTATTATGATTTGGCTGTCGATGAGGCCGGGTTCTGTAAGTTCTTTAAGAGTTTGCAAAGCGCGGTTTTCCAGCTGCCTAACCCGGTCCTTGGATAGGTTCAATTCCCGTCCAATTGAAGCAAATGTCTGCTTGGCCTCAACAAAATATCGGTTCTTAATGATGAATTGTTCCCTCGCAGGCAATTTTTGAAGGGCTCGTTCCATCAATTCACTAAGTATTGTCTTTTCGCTCTCTTGCGCGATACATTCTTCTGGTGTCTCGGCATCACTTTTCAATTGGTCTAGCCAGGTCTCGCCATGTTCATCAGATATTGGTGCATCAAGTGACTGATCCCGCAGTGTAACCCGACGAGCCAAATTCCGGACGTCAACTGCCGTGGTTTCAAAACGTTCAGCGAGCTGGGTAACAATATTTTCGCTCAGAGCGTCTGCCCCTTCGATTAGCTCAAATGTTTTTCGCCTGAGGTTTAAGAACAAGGACTTTTGTGCGCTCGTCGTACTGAGGCGCACCAATGACCAAGATTTCACAATATGATCTTGTATCGACGCCCTAATCCACCATTTAGCGTATGTTGAAAGACGAGCATCAAAATCAGGATTGAACCGCCTGACCGCTTTGATAAGGCCTACTATGCCCTCCTGAATGAGGTCACTCATAGGAACGCCCGATCGTTTGTAGCCTTTGGCCACTTTCATGACAAACCCTAAGTGGCTATTAATGAGTTGTTCCTCAGCCGTTTGGTCACCTTCGATTGCTCGACGTGCCAAGGCCCTCTCCTCTTCTTTTCCGAGAATGGAGTTTGCTTTCAACAAAACACCTTTTACTATGCTATTATCAGCCATACTCTTAAATATCTTTCCTCCCTATCATAGAACAGATTTTCTGATTACCCATAAGAATTTTTGATTAATTGCAAGTAATTTTTTAGAGCGCGGAGGTTATAATCTTTAATTTACCGTAGCGTCCTTTCAATACGTTTTAACTAAAGTTAAAGTAATTACGTTTTGCATAACATAGTTGAGGTCCCGTATATGGCCAAACGCATAAAAGAAGATAGCTCCAATCATCTTAAAGACCCTCAGAGAAGAGTAATTTTAGCAAGCCTAAAATTAGCGCTGGAAAGGAATTGGAATGAAGTTAGCCTAGGCGAAATTGCAAAATCGGCAAATATACCATTAATTGAGGTACGCAAATTATTCCACTCGAAAAACGCTATTTTGAAAGCGTTAAACCAACAAATGGACACTGAGGTACTGGCGAATGCCGCGACTGTTTCGTCAAATGGAACTATACGAGACCAATTATTCGAGCTTCTCATGCTCAGGTTCGATGCACTTACTCGGGAAAAGGAGGCAATAACGAGAATTATATGCTGTACCATTAGCCGGGACCCTATCGCGAGCTTTATAGGCCTAAAAAACTCAAAAGCATCAATGAGAATTACTATGGAGGCTGCAGGTATTTCAACAAAGACCCCTCTTGGTCAGTTAAAGGTGAACGGTTTGCTCGCGGTTTATATGAATACTATTTGCACTTGGCTAAAAGACGATACTCCCGACCTTACTAAGACTATGGCTGACTTAGACAAAGGTCTAGCTCGCGCCGAAGCCTTTTTATACAGCTTACCTTTTAAGAATTTTAAAATAGATACTTCAAAATTAAATAAATAAACGTAGGAACAATGTTTAGGGGCAAAAATAATTTAAATGAGACCCAATTGCACTATTAACTATGATGATTTTGAAAAAGTGGATATCCGCGTGGGCACTGTCATAAGAGCAGAAGAATTTCCCGAAGCTCGTATACCGGCCTTTAAACTTTGGTTAGATTTTGGTCCGGAATTCGGCGAATTAAAAACTTCGGCACAAGTCACCAAAAACTACAGTCCGAGTAGTCTTGTTGGCAAACAACTAGCCGCCGTAATAAATTTTTCTCCAAAACAAGTTGGACCCTTCATGTCTGACTGTTTAGTCTTGGGCTTTCCGGATAGATCGGGTGAGGTTACGCTGATAACTACTGACCAAAAAGTTCCTAACGGTGGTAAGCTTTTTTAAATTAGATTGGTAGAGTTAGGCGTGCTCGTAACCCGCCTGACGGAGAGTCACCAAGGATAATATCGCCACCATGTCCCCTGATTATGTCTCTGGCTATTGTTAATCCCAAACCTACTCCACCAGTCTCTGGGTTTCGAGATTCGTCAAGCCGAAAAAAGGGTTTGAAAGCTTCGTCTCTCAAATGTTCGGGTATTCCTGGGCCATCATCGTCCACTGTGATCTCAATGGCATCTCCACGCTTACTGGTTATTATGGACACGTGTGTTGCGTAACGGTCAGCGTTATCCAATAAATTGTTGATACAGCGTTTAAAAGCGTTTTGGCGGACCGGCACCACAAATTGGCCTTCTGTATGGAGATCAACTTCGGTACCCCTACGTTTAGCCGAAACCACCACATCTCCAAGTACATGGGCAATGTTGGTTGGCTTAGGGGTTTCAAATCCTTCCCCTCGCGCAAAAGCCAAATAGCCCTCTACCATGTGCTCCATTTCGGCAACATCATCTTTGAGAGCCGCCGTGTCTGAACTGTCTTTCACCATCTCTAATTGTAGTTTCATGCGAGTGAGTGGTGTACGGAGATCATGGGACACTCCCGCCAGCATATCAGTTCGTTGGGTAATTTGACGCTGAATTCGGTCACGCATAGCAATAAATGCTGCCGACGCCTGCCTTATTTCTCTTGCACCTTCTGGTTTTAAATTTGGAGCATCTCGCCCTTTACCAAGCTCATCTGCCGCCGCGGCCAAGCGTCGAATCGGTTTTACTTGGTTGCGCATAAAAATGGTGGCAACTCCAAATAGGATCATAGACGTTCCAACCATCCAAAGAACAAAAATATATGTAGTGGAACTAAATAAGCGTTTTCGATTTAGGATTACTTCAAATACTCCTTCCTGGAGCTGGATTGAAACAATCAAGTGATTATCCAGGCTCTTATTGTCAATCTTAAAAGGCCGTTGAACCGAATTCTTTAGAGAACGAACAAACATTTTATCTACAATACTTACGGATTTCTTTTCAGGAACGTTTGCAAGTATTTTGTTTTTTTCAAGTGTTACAACAAGGCCCATATTATTAGCTGCCAGTTCACGAATAGCTGTAATACCTTGCGGTGAATGATCCTGATGTAAAAGCTCAATAAGTGCAGAAATATCTCCCGCTAGGCTACGAGCCATACTCCGGCTTACCTTAGTCCAATGAGATTCGTAAAACACTGTCGCCGAAACAAGCTGTAAAAGAACAAGTGGTGTTACAATTATTAAAAGGGTCCTTCCGAGAAGGCTTCTTGGCAGTATTTTTTTTATCATAGCTATAAACTATTGTAGCCCTTTAATCTGGACGCAGAATATAACCACGACCGCGCACGGTTTGAAGATATCTCGGAGATTTTGGATCTAATTCAATTTTTTGTCGCAACCGGTTTACTTGAACATCTATTGCCCTTTCCCCGCTATCCAGAGCCAAATAATTGCTCAAATCTTCCCTACTAACCACTACACCTGGCCGTTCGGCTAATATTTTTAACAAGTTTGATTCACCTGAAGTAAGTCCCACGATTTTTTCTCCTTGGCTCAACTCCTGCCTAGCTGGATCAAAAACCATGGCACCCAGGTTAGCTTTCCCCAGCGCTAAATTATCTTCCCTAGGTACCCTCCTCAAAATACTTTTGATACGAAGAAGGAGTTCACGTGGCTCGAAAGGCTTTATCATGTAATCGTCACCCCCAACCTCAAGGCCACCAATTCGGTCTTCAGTCTCCCCCATCGCCGTCAACATTAAAATTGGAACATCTCGTGAGAGATTGTTCATGCTTCGGATGGATTTAGCGAATTCGAGACCATTTTCCCCCGGCATCATCAGATCTAGAACTAACAGGTCAAAGTAAACTCGCTTCATCTGTCCCCGCGCCACAATTGCATTATCTGCGGCAGTTACACGAAAATTATTTTCGCTTAAGTATTTGTGAAGAAGCTCGCGTAGACGAATATCATCGTCAATAAGCAGAATATGCGGACCATCCAAAATCATGTTTCTACGTTTCACCCAAATCTATGGGCATTATGCTGTAACAAAATCATTAGTTCAGGTTGATCACTGATTATGCCGACAAAAACCTTATAAAACCTTTGCAAAGGTTCGGCAGGAAACGCGACGGGCGACAAAAAATAGGGTTACGTTCCTTCTGGAAACAAAAAC
>JYMV01023133.1_pt1 | contig 21150 bp, 20 predicted proteins | sample 338911 | NCBI WGS metagenome assembly JYMV01 (sample SAMN03354496, study PRJNA234377) | hydrothermal vent metagenome | biome: Deep sea; feature: Hydrothermal plumes at the Eastern Lau Spreading Center, Western Pacific Ocean; material: Seawater | place: Tonga | collected 2009 | depth 2000 m m
CGGATTGCTCCTTTGATTGTTCAATATGTTTTTGCTCTTCTTCGCGCAGTTTTTGCAGGCGTATGCGAAACTCGGAATTTTCTTGTTCAAGACGGACCTTGTTTTCCTCCAGTTCTTTTTCTTTCGCAAGAATCTCCCGCATTTGGATACTGGTTTGTTCTTCCTTTTCTTTTAAGCGTTCCAGCTGTTGTTCGAACTCCAGTTTCAGTTCGTCTGGGAGGTTAAAGGTGATTTCAGATTCCTTGAATTTTCTTGCCTGCGGTGTGGCTTCTACGGGTGAAACGGGTGTGGATTGCGGGTTTTCCACGACTTGGATAAATGTGTAGTTCGGGCCCAAGATCAGTTCTGCGGGATTTCCCTGGCTGGAAATGGTGTCGAATAGTTCGCGGTTAAGTTTTTCACGTAGGGAATTCAGCCAGGTCAGATGTTGCTCCTGATTTTCTGGAAGTGAAACTGGAGAATTTTCCAGTGCCATTAATATTTCGAGGGGATCTATAGGAGCCCTGCCTTCAGGGTTTTGCCCCGGACCGTAAAAAGACTGGATCGTTTGAAATAAGGCCACGGCCTCCGGGTCACCTGATCGGGAATAGTGATCGGCAAGCAATTGGATATCTTTCAGGCTGAAATTTTTCCGGGCCATGATGGATTGCTAGTTTAAAGGGTTGTTTTTAAGGCTCTTTATAATAAAACGGTGAAATCAAGTTAAAACCTTACCCCTATATTATAGCAAAGTAAAAGGAGGGGGCAAAGGGTCGCCTTCAGGCTGTTTTCCACCTTCCGTGCTTGATTTCCGGGATGAGCATCAGGGTCGCCAGAAGCATCATGGCGCAGGACAGGATGCCTATGTTTTGGGCACCGATCAGACCAACTGCCCAGTAACCTATCATCGGGCCCAAGGTGCCGCGGATGCCTGTCAAGCTGACATGCACCGACATGTAGGCACCGGTTTTTCCGGGTGGGGCGTATTTGGTGACCCACAAGTTCCAGGCAATGCTACCCCCTGCAAAAGCAACACCTATCAAAGCGGAGCCTGCTCCGATAATCCAGGGATTGGAGCTGATAAAAAACAGCAGAACACCGGCGGCAAAAGACAGATTCAGGATCATCCGAAGAATCACGAAGTTCATTTTATCAAATAGCCTTGCCCAGAATGGAATGAGAAGCATGCGCATTATTTCGGGAATGACCGTAATAATCATGGCTACAAAAATGGCCGATCCTTCAATGCCCCATTGCGATGAGGTGACATAATCCACTCGTAAAGGGAGAGTCCATAAATTAGCAAATCCCATAATGAACCAGGTCAGTAAAACATAGCCGAAGGAACGGTCCTGCCATGCATATTTCATGTTTCCGAAAGGATTTTCATGGGGACTCTTATCCACCTGTTTTGATGGCATACAATAGATGGCTGCAGCTTTGGAAAAGGCGCAGAAACCCAGAAAGGTAAAGATCAGCGGGTAATACTCGATATCCTTTTCAAGGATGGAAGACCCGATAAACCCAGATAGGGCAGCCACCCCCACCGATAAGAGCAAAGATTTCGAGAAAAATGCCGCGCGGCGATCCGGGGGATAATTGTCCCCATAAATATCAGTGATGAAGGGAAGCAGGGCACTACGGCAAATGTATGCTGTGATTACAAAAATTGCGAACAGGTGTACGGAAGATGCCCAGGCGGAAATCACAAGGCAGACTCCCGTAATTATTGAGGGAAGAGCCCCCCATGTCGATTTTCCCCAGTTGGTGGCGGAGGCGTAATGTAATAAAAGTATGGAAAAGAACATTCCCATAAAGGGAGCGGCGGCGATCAGAGATTTAGTAATTTGCCCCGCATTGAAATACCGGATGGCTATAAACAAACAGAAGGTTTGAGCGCCGGAAGAAAGCACTCCTTCAAATCCTCCCCGCCATAAATCACATTTATAGGTTTTCTGCGTGATTTCATCAGCAGTCAGAGAGGAGCGGTCTTGTTGGAATTCTAAGGCCATAAGATTAAAAAATGCGCAAGTCGGAAATGGCGGTTTGGTTTACATTTGCCGGCCGCTGATTTAAGGACTTGAAAAACCATTGCTTAACGATGATGGACTTTTTGGATGGGTCGGAAAGCACCTTATCCCCAAAAGGATAATAAGGATAAAGGTTTATGACCCATAAAAAAAGGGGATACAATAATACTCTTCTGTATTGCATTAAATTGCTTCCACAAAATTATACCAATGAAAAAAAACTTTTTACTGGAAATATTCTATGTGATCGTTACGATCTCCCTACTGAGCCTGTTTTGGGAGTTTGTGTTGGAAGGACTCCTTTTGTTAGATGGGCATGAGGAGTTTTATGAAAAAATTGAGGATGTATTGTCCACACTAGTTATTACCCTCATCGCCTTGGCCTATCCCACGTATAAAGGGCTGTCAATTATCCGCAACTGGAAGGAACTGGAAAAGACTCTGATTGATCAGGGAATGCAATTGAATGTGGGAGATGAGAAAAAAATAGCCGACCTCGATTCTATCAATAACATTTTAATGGATGAGTTGCATCGAAGGAAGAAAGCGGAAGACATAATTAAAAACGAGCGGCAAAAGTTTTTCAACATGCTTGATCAGTTGCCCATTTGTTTCCATTTGCAAGCGGATGATTACACAGTTCCTTTTGCCAATAAAATGTTCAAACAACGGTTTGGGTCTTCTGACACAGGGGTGTGCTATCAGTTGATGCACAACCGATCGAAGCCTTGTGAACCTTGTCCCACATTCAGGATTTTTGACTCCCATAGGACGGAGTCAAATGTATGGACCTCCGAGGACGGAAAGACCTATCTGACGGTTGTAACCCCTTTCGAGGATTTGGATGGTTCCACCCTGATCATGGAAATGGCCATTGATATCACCAGTGAGCAAAAAGCCAAAGACGATTTGAAGCAGGTTCTGGATGAACAGGAAGAACTTATAAAAGAACGTACCCTGGCGTTGCAGCGGAGTAACAATGCGCTTAAGGAGTTTTCTTCCTTTGCGGCGCATGACCTAAAAGAACCTTTGCGAAAAATCATGGTTTTCAGCAGCCGCATTCAGGAAGCCATTGCTGTGGAGCCCGGTGGGGTTGCCCATAAATATTTGGAGGGAATGGAACGATCGGCTCAGCGTATGAATATTTTGATCGAAGATTTGTTGCAATTGTCGCAAGTTGCCTCCCAGGCTATAAGCTTCAGGAAGATGGATATCAATAAGGTGGTGGCTGAAGTGATTGAGGATCTGGAGGCCAATTATCCGGATTGTAGGAAAAGTATATCCGTACCAAGCCTACCCAAATTGGAGGCGGATAAAACTCAGATGTACCAGTTGTTTAAAAACCTGTTGTCCAATTCCTTGAAATATGCGAAAGCAGATGAGCCACCCAGGATATCGATGGAAGTGGAAATGAACGGCGACCGGCATTATCTGATCTCCATTAGGGATAATGGAATCGGCTTTGACGAAAAATATAAGGAAAAAATTTTTAAACCTTTTGAACGTCTCCATGGTCAGAGTCAATATTCAGGCACAGGGATAGGTCTTGCCATTTGCAAAAAAGTGGTGGAGAGCCATAACGGAGAACTGGAAGTACAAAGCCAGCCAAGTGTGGGAACCACTTTTACAATCCGTTTACCCAAATCCTCTAACGCCTCTTAATTTTAAACTCAGAGAATTCCTCTTACGTCTCCGTGGAACAACACCCCGCTTTCGTAACGGCTCTTTACCTATCGATCCGCACCAATTCCCAACCTTATAAAAGAACAACCACAGGTGGGGCAATTGGAAGTTTTTATCGTTTTTGCCGGGCTTGAGATATTAGTTGTCATTGCATTGGCTTTTTTCTGTTGCATTCATTTCATCACTACAAGTTGATTCTTTTTTTTGGGAAATAATTCCACCCCGATCCATCCGTTGATCAATGAAACCCGAAAATAGGGTGAGCTAAATTCTGCAAACTTGTTGATTCTGCCAAAGCTTTGGCTCCAATAGGCCCAATCTGATTTTCTTCCAAAGTTAGTTTTTCAAGTTGGGATAGATGATTGGTAGCCGCTAAAATTTTTGCCCCTTCATCTCCTATAGAATTGTCATTTAAATTTAAAGTTTTCAAATTTTTAAATGTTTTCGATTCTGCCAAAGCGGTAGCCCCCTGGTCGGTTATTTGATTTCCAGCCAAATTCAGGGATTTTAAGTTGGTAAGATGTGGCGAATTGGCTAAAGCCAAAACGGCTCTATCAGTGAGATTGTTTTCTTTCAAGTTCAATTCTGAAAGACTTTTTAAAAGCAGTGTTTCCAGCAAAGCTTCCACACCCAAATCGCCCATATAAAAACTTTCCAGGTTGTGCAACCTTCCAGACTGATGGAGTTTCTTAAATCGTTGGCCAAAATCAAATTTAACGCAGATTTCCTTCCCCTTCACACTTAATAAATTTTCGGTCAATTCAAGTTTCTCAAGCTTTATTAAATGAGTTGAGTGGACTAAGCGACCCGCCCCAATATCATCAATGGAATTAAAATTCAAAAAAAGGGTTTTAAGGTTTTTTAAATTGTTCGAATTGGCCAGAGCGCTTGCGCCCGCATTTCCGATTTGGTTTCGGTACAGATCGAGCGCTTCAAGGTTGGTAAGGTTTGAAGAATGTGCGATTTTTTTTGCTCCTTCATCGCCGATATTATTCCCTCCGAGATTCAAGGAGATCAGGTTTTTTAATATTTTAGATTCGACTAGGACTTGAGTTCCTTTGTCCCCTAATCCGGTATCGAAAAGAACGAGCGTTTTTACATTTTGTAGAAGAGGAGATCCTGCCAGAAACTTTGCTCCTTGGAGACCCAATAACTTAGATCTTATCCTGAGGGCTTGGTCATTTCTTTTAATCCTTTTTTCAACGTATTTCCTCAATTCGTCCTGAGGCATTGGGGATGCCACACCTAAAGAAAAGATAAAAATGGTCAATATACCCAAAGCTATCCATCCATTTTGGCGGCTTGCGTTCTTCTGGAAAGCTGAATTTAACCTTGTATCAATAGTTGTTTTAGTCATTGACCTGTTAGAAACCGTAACGCTCCCAAAATTTATCTAAATCCAAATTAAAGGATACCATTTCGTTTAAGTATTCGTCAGGGGTGGTTTTCCCAAGGTTTCTATTAAGAAAAAAGTTTCCTCTATCAATTCCTTTTTGGATTTGACCGTAAACCTCAATGGTAGGGTTTGCTTTTGAACCCGGCCTACATATAGTCTCAAAAAAAGTGATCATCCGTAGTAGCTTGTCATCAATTTGCCCGCCCAGGCTGGCACTATTTTTTAAAGAGTCAGTTTGTATCATTAAAGCCAATAAACCACCGTTTATCTGCATCAATTGATAATCCCTGCTTAATTGTTTTTTCCCCTCAATACAAAGGTCTACAGCCTGAGCCGGAGGAATATTAAAAATTAAGAAAAGATAAATAAACGGAGATAAAAGAACTTTTAATTTCAAAATCATCGGGTAGATTCAAGACATTTTCCCCTAAAACATACAGGGAATTCAGTTTTTGAAAAACATCTTCCATTATTCTGCTTTTTGAACTCCTTGAAAGACTTCATCTGAATCTGCAGCGCATCGAAACCCCACACCCTCAATACGGTAGCCCGGATAATACACTTTCCTGCTTGCGGACCATCCGGCAGAAGGATGGCTTTCCCAAGCTCCACCACGGACGATTTTCCTGCTCGCCGACCGCTCGGCCAGAAAATCCTGCTCGGGGCCTAATTGGACCTTTTCTGTTTGGAAAGGAACCCATCCAGAAGGATTATCCTTGGGACTCATGAGGTAATAGCTGGGATCATGTGTATCGAACACCCATTCACTCACATTACCCGCCATGTCATACAGTCCATAGGGATTGGGAGGAAACGAGCCAACGGGAGCCGTATTTTTGAAACCGTCCGAAGAATCAGCGACTCTGACATTGAGTTCACAGGAACCGTCGCAAAAATTTGCCTTGGCGGCATCATAATCATCCCCCCAGTAAAAATTGGTTTGAGTTCCTGCCCGGGAGGCATACTCCCATTCCGCTTCCGTAGGGAGGCGTTTACCCGAACTTTTGCAATACCCCTTGGCTTCCATCCAGGTCACGCTATCCACCGGAAGATTCCCACCTGGGAAATGGGATGGATTATCGTCCATGATTGATTGAAACGCCACCTGCGTCACTTCCTTAGCGTCCATCTTGAAGGAGGACACACAAACTTCATGCACCGGCTTTTCAAGGGGTCCGCCTTTTTCACTTCCCATCAGGAAGCATCCGCCTTTGACGGTCACCGTTTCTTCAGGAACGTTTGGTTTCGCCAGAGCTATGATTCTCTTCTTTACTTTTTCTCTCAGTATGACCACATGTTCGCGAAGAACTCTTGGAATACCGATGTATTTGACTCGAACCAAGTTCTTTGGCAGGAATTCCGCCTTGCCGGAATCCATCAAGAATATTCGGAAATGCTCAACGGGCACCAGTGCCCCGGGTCGGATGAATTCATCGCCGGATGTTTTGGGAGCGACCATTTTTAGAATGGTTTCGTCGATCAATTCCCCTTTTCTGCCCTTCTCTTCACCCTCAACAAAGACCAGAACCTTTCTTCCGCCGGTCACTTCCAGTTTGAGGATTTGATCGATCAAGGCATCGGCTTCTTCATGCTTTTCAAGCTGGAATTTGAGTTCAGCTAAAGCTTTTAAAGCCCTGTACCCCTCGGGATTCAATTTTGCGGCTTTTGCCAATATCTTCTCTGCGTTATCGAGATCCCCCATGGCAATGGCTTGGTCGGCCTTTGATATCAGGTTTTGGTTTTCCGCAAAACACATATTTGAAAAAAGACTGAACATGACAATGAACAACGAAACAAAAATTAGAGGGTTTGCATTAAAACAAAAATGATTAATTTTCATATGAATTTTTCCAGATTTAAAATGGGGTTTTTACTCTCGATCTCTATTAACCTCAACAGGAATTTTTTCCATGTGAACAAATAATAAGATGATTTACTTTTCAAATTAATAATCTTCTCTTCCACCTGTGTTGGGAAAAAACTTTTCCATATTTTCGTAAGGATAAATAGTATTGGTCACATTCTTAAGGGTCTCTGATTCCACAATCGACCGAGCTCCCTCCTCGCCAATATTGTTTCCCCAAAGTTGTAAGTTTTTTAAATTTAAAAAATATTTTGAACTGCCCAAAGCGGCGGCCCCATCCGCTGTAATCTCATTCCACTGCAAATCCAGTATTTTTAAGTTTTGAAGCCCTTTGAGGCCAGATAAAATAGCCACACCTTCATTTCTTAATAGATTTTTTTGGAGGTATAAATTTTTAAGATGGGCTATAACTAAAGAACCATTAAGAGATGTGATTCCTTTAGAGGTGATTTTGTTCTCAGAGACATCAAGAACCCGCAAATTCTTCAGGTAGGGAGATTGACTTAGGGCTGTAAATCCTTTGTCACCAATATTGTTACCACCGATCTTTAGAACTTCCAGTTTTTTAAGAGATTTTGAATGGGCGATGGCCTTGGCTCCTTCTGGCCCAATGTTGTTAGCGGTTAGGTCTAATTCGATTAGATTAGTAATGTTGCTGGATTCAGCTAAGGCGCGAACTCCTTCGGCTTCAATATTGTTGTGCCACAAATTGAGGTTCGTTAGATTCTGAAAATTCTCCGACCGAGCAAGGGCTTTGATGCCCTTCGACCCTATGTTATTCCGGGAGAGGTCCAATACAATTACCTTTTTCAGATATTTTGAGTCAGCAAGGGCAGCGATTCCATTATCAGTCATCTCGTGACCACTCATGCCCAGGATTTCCACTTTGTTGAGTAGGGGTGATTTGGCTAAAGCTTTGACACCTCTCTCATCCAATACCCCGCTTCGAATCATATTCAAAAAGGTGCCGTTTTTACGCAGTTCGTTATAAACCAAATTATTTATGTTGACGGCGAAGGTTGCCGAAGGGAATGACAATAAAATAATTAAAATAAATTTAAGGGGTAATTTGTTGGTAAACATATTCAGAGGAGCTCTATTTATTCGATAATTTTCTCGAAGGCAACTCGCAGCCCCTTATTTCATAAGGGCCACTCGGCGTGGGGCCAATGAGCAATCGCTTTTGCTGGCTGGCAAAGGGTTATCTCGGCCCAAAAAGCTCTTGCTATCGGCCTCCCCTGCTAAGGGGCTCATGGCCAAAAGCACTTTTCAGAGATGCCCTTTAGTTACTCTTAGTCATCATCTTTTAGGGGAAATCTTGGACGATAATATTCACTTCCAGGCCATCCTGTAAATATCCAAAGTTCCCATTCCCAGCAATGGTAGTGATGATACCATGGGGGTCTATCTTTCGAATCCGATTGTTGATGCGGTCCGTGAAATACAGATTGCCTTTTTTATCGAAAACCATTTGACTAGGATGGTTGATTTGAGCATCCACGGCAGGACCTCCATCGCCGCTGAAGCCCGCCATTCCGGTACCCGCTACTAAATGAATAATTCCTTCTTTATCGATTTTTCGGATACGGTGCGTTCTCTCTTCGGCGATATACAATTCTCCTGTGGGTGAAATAACCAAATCCTGGGGGGAGCGGATGGCCGCATTTAAGGCAGAGCCGCCATCACCAGAATCCATAAATTCACCGTTTCCTGCAAAATGAGAAATCGTTCCATTTTTATCGACCTTCCATATCCGGCTCATTCCGGAATCTGATACATATAGATTGCCATTGGAATCTATAGCCAACCCATTAGGATGAACGTCGTCGGGTAATGCGTCCCACTGTTTTTCATAAAATTTTGTGATAATTCCTTTTCTATCAATTTTTCGGATGAACCTGTTTGCACCATCTGCGACATAGATATTGTTGTCCGCATCAATGGTAATATCCCTTATGGAAACAAAGGATGCATTGATGGCACGGCCGTTATCGCCTTGTGTTCCTACCTTACTATTCCCAGCAAAAAGTCTGATGGTGCCCTCGGAATCAATTTGCCTGATGATCCAGCCATTTCCTGATGGGGAAACGAAAAACACATTATCCTGTCGATCTATCACCATTGATGCGGGGCGCAACAGGGACGCATTAATGGCAAGTTCCCCATCACCAAGATTGCTTGGCTTGCCTTTTCCCGCAAATGGAAGAATGAAGCCATTTAAATTAATTTTCCGAAGTTTATGGTGCATTTGATCGGCAAAAATAAGATTTCCTTTGCTGTCAAACGTAATCCCCCTCGGTCCATTCAGGGTCGCTCCGAGAGCATTACCTTGATCACCTTTAGAAAGTGATTTTCCGTTACCGGCAATGGTTTGAACCCGGCCCGTCAATAAATTCATTTTTCTGACACGAAAATGGGAGCGGTCAACCACGATCAAACTCTGGGTTTCAGGGTCCACTTCCAGAGCGAAAGGCAGGTTTAAATTGGTTTGGGAAGCGTGGCCCTGGTCCCCATTATAAAACCCAGAACCTGTGCCAATAATAGTGGATATAACCCCGACAGGGTTGATTTTCCGAACGCGATTATTATTGCGGTCGGCAATGAATATATTTCCCAAAACATCAACCGCAACATCGGTGGGATGCGCCAATTCCGCCATATTGGCCGGACCATAATCTCCCCGTGAAGCAAATAAACCGTTTCCTGCAACGGTTGTGATAATCCCTTGAGGGTCTACTTTGCGGATTCGATTATTTCCACGGTCAGCAATGTACAAATTTCCTTGTTTGTCAAAAGTTATCCCAAAAGGATGTTTTAAGTAGGCTATATGTGCGGGACCAAAATCTCCGCCATACCCAGCCACGCCAAGACCAGCATAGGTGGTAATGATCCCCTTGGTGTCTACTTTCCGGACACTGTTATTGGACCGATCTGAAATGTATAAATTTCCATTACTATCGCAAACAACGTCAGAAGGAAGGTTCAAGCTGGCTTCGGTCGCAGGGCCATCGTCCCCCTCATAATCTGCAATGCCGGTTCCCGCAACCGTAGTTATGATTCCCTGGGAGTCCACTTTGCGGACGCGGTGGTTATTTCGATCAGCGATGTATAAGTTGCCACGATCAAATGCGAGCCCAGCGGGGAAATTGAGCGACGCCTCAATCGCTGGCCCTCCATCCCCGCTATAACCAACTTGACCGTTTCCAGCCACTGTGGTGATAATTCCGTTCTTGTCAATTTTTCGGATTCGATTTTTGGAACGGTGGGAAATGTAGACATTGCCCTCCGGATCTAAAACGACCCCATCGACCAGGGTTAGAGTTACGGTAAGGGCTGACTGGCCATCACCAATTTCCTGGTAAGGATAAAGTTCCTCCGCTGAAACGGAAAAAATATTAATTGCAACCAGAAAAAAGGAAATAATAAAAAATAGCATGGTCCGAAACTTCATTAACTATGGCCTCAACCCATCAATTAAAATTATTTTTTCCGGTTCGATTCAAAACTGCAAAGGATTGGGCAGTCACTGGTGAGTGTGGATTTTGCTTAAGCTTTTGTGCTCCGAAGGGGTATTACCTGCATTGCTTTTACAGTCCTCAAAGGGGCTTATCTCAGCCCAATAGACTAATGCTCATTGTGTACCCCTTTAGGGCACGAAAGCTTAGGAAGGTTGCTACCCCAGCGGAGGTTCTCCGCTTATATCTCCGTGGGACAACACCCGGCCTCACCAAAAACACCTTTATATGGAATCTCACCTTGTAACCGTTTGACGTAGTGATCGGGGTCCTTTCGAAATACATCCGGACAATAGGGACATCGGCAAAAAAACACTTCCCATCCCGAAATTTCCATGCGCACGGTCCATTGCATCGGTTTTTCCGCCAAACAGGTTGGGCACACGACCAGGTCCTTGGTTTCCTGAAGGTATCTGGGAGGGTCCTGATTAAACAGGTCGGCGCAACCCTGGCAACAAAAGAAATACTCTTTGCCTTCGTAATGGCTCTTTGCCCATCGATCCGCACCAATTCCCAACCTCACCAATGAACAACCACAGGCGGGACAAATGGAAGTTACTATCGTTTTAGCCGAGCTTGAGGTGTTAGTTGTCATTGCATTGGCCTTTTTCTGTTTCATTCATATCATCACAACAAGATGATTCCTTTTTTTTGGGAAATAATTCCACCACGAAATCGATCAGACCCTGCAATTTGCTTCTTGTGCATTCACAGGCTTCTTCGGCAGATCCTGTTTCCTCTTCTATCTTGTCCCAATCTACATATTTTTTCATAGCAACAGTGTCCCTCCATAAATTAAAGCCAATGAAGCAAAAATCCTGGCAAAAAGTTTACCCGATTGCTGGTTTTGTCCTAAATGTGAATGGCCTTGAGCATCGTATCCAATATAAGCCCCCAAGGCAATAATTCCAATCGTGGCCTGGATTCTCAATACAGAATCTGTGACCGAAAACAGCGCAATGGCCAAGACCGGCAGAGTAAGCGCCAGACCTTTGTATAGCAATCTATGGAATGGAATAAAGTGCTCAATCAATTGCATGCTGAACGCAAAGTACCAGACTAGAGCGATGGCCTGAAGCCACCAATCCGAAGCAAAAAGAAATATTGGAAGTATGCAGACTAACGTGCAGAAAACAGCATGGCTCAGACCCATTTTAAAACGCTCCCAATACCCGTACTCCAGTGCCTGCATTTCCTTGGTTTTGGTCAATCCGTTTTTCAGAAATTCTTTTAAGTCGGTAAAATAAACGGGGCCATAAATGCCTTCCCAGCCATGTTCTTTGAGGTCTTTTCGTTTTATCCCAGCCACAGACAATTGCGGCAGTATCAAACGAGTGTGATCAACCAAGTCTTTTACATTATAAACCTTCAAATGGGCAAGGACAGTTTCTGTTGTAAAAATACCTTCGGCTGCAGCACACCAGACGTTGGTGCCTTGGGTATTGACCACCAGGAGAAAGCAATCTAACTGCTCTTTTTCCAAATATTTCTTTAGATGCCTGACTGTGTAATCGAAATTGCATGTGACGAGGACCGGGGAAGATTTATCGGGATTACCAACTGAAACAGTTTCGGGTTCGCATGGAAACCGGGCAAATCGAAAAAGTGTTTGGTAAATGTCTTTAATCCAACCAATCATTTTTTAATTTCCAGAAGAATGAACATACCCAACATAAACGGCTTACGGTTGACTATTTCCATGCCAGCCTGCCGCACCTCGTCATCAAAGTTTGAAATCGCATGGGTCGTGTTTTGGGTCATGATCCAGGTAAGAAGCCGCATGGGTAACATGAAGGCATAGTAAAAGCATTTGGCTAGAAAATTTTCGGGGATTATTTCGTCGCCGATAAGAACTTTCCCTTCCTTTTTCAAAATTCTTTTGATTTGTTTCAATACATGAAGCCTTTCTGCGCGGGTCAGTTCGCTGAAAGCAAGAGTGCTCAATATGATATCGAATGATTCATCCGGCAAATACTCATCGATGTTACTCAAAGAAATATTTAGGTAGTTTGCGGTAGGAGAATTTCTTTTTGCCACTGCAAGCATGCCCCTGTGCCCCTCGTTCAATACACATTTGTGCCAGGGTACCGGTACCGCAGCCAAGATCAAGAACCCGATTTCCAGGATGGGTATGTTCGGCGATTTGCTGTTTGATTTTAGTCAATGCTCCCAGAGTCAGCAAACTCATGCCTAGATCGTATCGCTCAGGACGGGATTCAAGTATTTTCATGTAAACAAATGACATTTAAAAAACCTTCGAAAAAGTATTCCTATTTTTAAAGTAAGGGTAGTCGCCTATCAGTTAAAAAATTTATGGAGCAGGTAACTAAAAGTCCAGGCTTTATTCATGAATGATATTTAACCTTTGATATTTTTTTTATGATCTAAATAAAATTCTTCCATCTCTTTGTTAGCCGATATCGTGGTTGCAAGGTTTGCCATGAAAGAATCTATTTCTTTGCAGTTGAGCGTGATCAAAATATGTTCGTCACTGATTTCCGTAAAAGTACGCATTCCCGTACAGCCCAGCGACATGCCGGAGGTAGAATTATTGAGGGTTGAAGGAATCACCGCGCAAGCCGGTCTTCCCAATGCCATGGACTCCATGCTTCCCGACCATTTACAGCATCCCAAGACCTCGTTGTAAATCATTGCTTGTGAAGGTTTCAACCACATCAAGAGCAATTCGGGTTCCACCGGAAAATCTTTTAAAGGTCCATAAACCACGCCAGCTTTTTTCTCTGTAAGGGTGGGGATATTTGCGGGCTCATCCTCTGACAGGTAAGAACATTCACACATTTTTTTAACCAGACCACCCAGTTGTTCCTGTACCTCTTTGGGCATCTCGAATCCCAACACCATGGCCCCTATGGGACAGTTAAAATGCTTATCCGCCGGTGCATAGAACGTTTTTTCTTCGGCGATACGCCAAAAGGTACAAAACGAGGGGAATTCCCCTTCAATAGATTCCACCCCCTGCGGTTGATCATTAACAAAAGACATCGCTATCGGGGGTGTATCAAGCCCAAAAGCTGATGTGATTTCCTGGTTAATTTTTGTGTTATCCATGGTTCCCTCCTAAAAGCAAGGTTTTTATTTAAGTCAGTAATTCCTATCTAACCGTTAATTTTATTTAAACTTTGGCTTGAAGAATCTAATCTTCATTCGAAACCATAACTGATATCTCGCACTTTCAAAAGAGAAAGCCTTTTACAACTCTCGCCCCGATTCGAAACTGCCTAAGATTGGGCAATCGCTGGTGAGTGTGGATTCTTCGCATCGGTGGATCATTTGTTTTAAAACTTTTTTCATGGATTTAAGACCTTTAATTTTTTGCTCCACTTCGTTCAGTTTCTTTTGCGCTTTTTCCAGAACCGGTTCACAACTCTCGTTTTTCTTTATCCGCAATTTCAAAAGTTCTAGAATCTCATTTAGAGTAAATCCCAACTTTTGCGCGTTCCGAATAAAGCGAATCCTGGCAGCATCTTCATTAGAATAGAGTCGGTACCCAATTTCGGAACGCATTGGTGGATCGATCAGTCTCCTTTTCTCGTAATACCTTAACGATTCGATATTTACCCCGCACTCCTTTGCCAATTCACCTCGGGTCATGGTTTTCATTTATTACTCCTTAATAGTGAACTTACACCCTGTACCATAGTACAGGGTCAAGACTTAATTGCAATATTTATTACTCACCATTTCCCTCGTACTTGAACATCATGGAAGGTAGAATATCCAAGTATGTTTTTTGTCTTTAACGTGGGTGTCTCATGATCTTTGGCGATTCTAAAGCGCCTTGTGCTGAACTGGTAGTGATTGGGGATGAAGTAATCAGCGGCTTGATTCTGGATCGAAACTCACAATATTTGGGAGAGCGGATTCATGAGTTGGGAATAGAGGTTTCCCGCATAACCACTGTGGGTGACTCGGCTTCTATTATCGAGGATTGCGTAAAACTTGCTCTGCAACGTTCGGAATGGGTTATTCTGACTGGGGGTTTGGGAGCTACGCATGACGACATCACCAAATCCGTTCTACTCAAAGTGTTTGAGTGCGGTTTGAAAAAAGATGCCAAAGTGGCCGGAATGCTGGAAGCAATGTTCCAGGCTCGCGGCCGGGGGCGGGAAGTTCCTGAGAGCGTGAGAAGCCAGTGTGAGGTACCTGAGAAAGCGGAAATTCTCTACAACGAAAAAGGAACCGCTCCCGGATTTAAGATGCTGAAGGGGAAAAGTATTTTGTTTTCCCTCCCGGGTGTTCCCTTAGAGATGCAATATTTGTTCGAAAAATATGTTGCTCCAGAAATGGCCGGGCACGGGAATAAAGTTTTCCTGCACCGTTTGATAAAAACCACCGGACTTACTGAAGCGGACTTGTGGGTAAAAGTGGGTTCGTTGGAAGCTATGCAGGAAAAAGCAACGATAGCCTCTTTGCCCTCACATCTGGGTGTGCGGATCCGCATTTCTGTGTTGGCAGAGTCTAAAAAGGAAGGGGAGCGGCGTCTGGATGAGGTGGAAAGTTTCCTGGAGGAACGCTTGTCCCGTTATATTTATGGGAAGGATGAAGAGACGCTTGAAGAGAAGGTCGGTGATTTGTTGCGGGAAAAATCATTAACTCTGGCTACGGCCGAGTCTTGCACCGGGGGTTTGATCGGGCATCGCCTGACACAGGTCTCAGGCAGTTCGGATTATTATAAAGAAGGGTTTGTGGTCTACAGCAACCAAGCCAAAATGGATCGTCTGGGAGTGGAACCACGGCTGATTGAAGAGTTTGGTGCGGTGAGTGAGCCGGTAGCCGAGGCCATGGCTCAAGGGGTTTGTCGGGTGACCGGAGCCGATATTGGGGTTTCTGTAACAGGGATTGCCGGGCCTTCCGGAGGCAGTGATCTTAAACCTGTTGGCTTGACCTATATCGCAGTGCATGACCGGTCTGGTACGCATTGCAGGAAATTTATTTTCACGCATGACCGGGTCCGAAACAAAGAGCGCGCGGCGCAGGCTGCTTTAAATTTGGTGCGATTAAAAATCCAGGAAGAACCAGGAGCCTAGAAAGAAAATGCCAACTTGTGTGCATTGTGGAAAAGATTTTTCTCCGCCAGCCCCGGTTTGTCCGCATTGCCAGAAATCGCTTGTGCCTGATTATCCCAGCATGGGATCGAAGGTGTTCATGGTGATATGGATTTTTTTCGTGGCACTGGTGATGGTAATGCTGATAACCATACTTGCCCGCTAAAAATTCTAAAAGCTAACGAATATGTTTGAACGGCAGGATGAGAAGGACTCCGGCAATGAACCCTCCTATATGGGCGAACCAAGCCGTTCCTCCTGCACCGGTTGATGTGCTGTTCCAAATTTGCAGGCCAATCCATATGAGCAGTAAAATGATGGCTGGAATTCGCGCGATGGTCCAGAAAAACCCGAGAAAGATAAAGGTTTTAATTCGGGCGAAAGGGAACAATATCAGATCACTGGCCCCAACCATGGGGATTTGGGAGTTCATGTCGGTAGCGATATGCCCCAGCGCTGCGATAGTCCCACAGACAAAATAAAACAGAATGAAGCGAAATTTGCCTAGAACATCCTCAATTTTGTTCCCAAAAATCCAGAGATATAGCATGTTCCCTCCCAGATGCCCGATTCCCGCATGCATAAACATAGAAGTATAAATGGTCGGATAAGCGCTAACAGGACTGTGAACAAGCTGGTAGGGAATGAGGGCATAGTTTTCATAGAGCACGCTAGGGTGGACAGGAAGGTTGACCCCATAAACAAACACCATGAGGTTCAGTACCAAAAAAAGGAATGTGAAGACCGGGAAGTTTTTTGTGGGATTTTCGTCTTTTAACGGAATCATCGGTGAGGGCTTTGGCGGGCAATATGATAGTATCGAATTAAGGGTCGGCTAGCCGCCGGAGGCAACGGGTTGATACTCGTAAAGCAAGTAAGTACAATTGCGCTTTTTACGAGAGTCCGCTAACTTTTCCTCCCCTGTAAGGGGTTGCCTTAGGGAAATTACCGAACAAATAGAGGTCCCCTTGAGACTCTACGAATTAACAGGTTTACCATATTCCTTAAATTAAAACAGAAAAAGGTTCCAGCAAATGGCTGAATATATATATCATCAATCGTCTGGTTGTTATTCATGAGTGGCGAGGAAGAACTGGTTCCTGGTTTTGATGGGGAAAAGCTTCCTCTGGCCCCAGAACGACCAGAAGAATCCATTGAATGGGTTGTAGATACCTATAGGAAGCACCAGTTGAAAAGGGTTTCCCATTGGCTGGATGAAACTTTGCCCAAAGGGAAGAGAAGCAAAACCCTTATTCCGGTGGTCTTGCTGGATGTCAATCCGGTCATGCACCGGCAAAGCCTGCTTGAACAGGTTTTTCCTGCACCAAGAATCATTAATGAAGGTTTGCTTGACGTCAATCGGTTGAAGATCATGCTGGACGCCGAATCAGGAATGGGCAAAACTACTTTCCTGAAATGTTATTTGGAAGCGCTTCTCCAGAAACCCGCTCATAAAATCTATTCCCTTCCAGTGTATTTCCATTTAGGGAACCTACCGGAGGGGGGCAGATTTGACCAGTTCCGTAACGGGGTAAACCGTGAAATCATCGATGTGGTTCTGCTTGAACAGGAAGACAATCCAGATTTGATTTTGGATGAAGGACTCCTGGAGAGCACGGTCAATGCCATCTTCAACTACAGCAAGTGCATGCTCCTGTTGGACGGATTTGACCAACTTCATACTCAGGACCGTTTCCAGTTTTTTATGGAATCGTTTCTGGAGGATAACGCCTTTCGCAGTAATTTTGTTCTGCTTGCCAGCCATGGATTCAATTTTGGTTCTTTATCTACCGACGCGGTTATTAAGCGTGGAGAAAGCGCTGCATTTCAAATGGCTTTCCAGAAAATTGATCCCAGGGATAGTTCTACTTATCTGGGAGAAGCCTCTAAAAATTTAAAGATTAAAGACCTGGCTCTATATACCCCGGAACTTTTGAACGTACCCATTTTATTGGGCATGATTCGTGAGCTTTCCGAAAACGAAATCCTTGAGGGGTTGAAGAACAGGATGGAGATTTACTCCGCCTGGTTCCGTTTTAAACTAAAATCGGCCAATCCTTCTGCAGATGAAAATTGGGTTGAAAACTGCCTCGACCAACTTTCCGAAATTTCTTACCAATTGATGGTGGAAGGGCGACAACAACGTTTTCTTGATATAGAGCCGGGTTACGAAAAATCTGTCTTAGAAGGAAAGGCAGTCCTTTTATGCGAAGGAAGTGTTGTGCCCTGGTGGGAAGGAATTTTGCAACAGACGAATCGACGTTGGGAATATCGCCATCCATCGTTTCAGGAGTTTCTGGCGGGTCGGTATTTACAGAAAAGCAATTCCTGGAGGGAAATTGTCAGGAAAAACTGTGGGGATGAGAAATGGCATGAGGCCATTAAGATCCTGGCCGGAGGTGTTTCCGGAAAAGAGCTGTTCGATATTTTAATTGAGGAAGGGGAGGTGATGCTAGCGGGAAACTCGCTGGCCGAGGTGGGCGACCTGCCGAAGGGGCAAGGCCTGTTGATAAGGCAATTGTTGAAATACCAGTGCAAGGAAACTCTTCCCCAGTTTTCCCAGTGCCGGAAGGTGCGTGTCCAAGAGGTGATTCAGTGTAACGAAACCGGATACCTGGAAAACTTGCTGAGCCGTCTATTAAAGCGAGAGCACCGAGATAGTCGAATTTTATTCAGCGTATTTGAACTAATTCTTGCGAAGCATGGACTCGATTTTCACCGGTTGCTGGATACGTTTGATTTTGAACCTCTAAAGAAACTAGACGAGTTTAAGGAGTTCTTTAATGAGATTGCGAAGCTGGAAAAGGAGGGTAGAGCAATTCTTAAAAAATTTGGGGAAATGGCCACGATTCCTGAAGGAAAATTTATTTATCAGGATGAGGTGGATGAGGAGGATCAGGTTATCCTGAAAGAATTTTCGATCATGAAATTTCCGGTTACCAATGCCTTGTATCGGCAGTTCGATCCGCAACACCAGAACAGGTTTCCTAAATATTCTTTTGATGGCGATCAGCCCGTTATTGGCATCAACTATTATGAGGCGGTTATTTTTGCCCTCTGGATAGGATTGAGACTGCCCTCTGAGCAGGAATGGGAAAAAGCGGCCCGGGGAACAGATGGCAAGACTTATCCCTGGGGAGAGCCAATGGGCTATGAAAAAGGTTTTGCTAACACCTGTGACTTTATGGCGTGTAAGACAAATCCGGTCCTGGAATTGGATCAGGGCATGTCTCCCTATGGATGCTACGATATGGCAGGCAACGTCTGGGAATGGTGCATGCAGAAAAATGTCTCCATGCATTCCACTCAAAGAATTGTGCGGGGTGGATCGTGGATGAATTATCTGGTACATGCCAAATGTGTCTTCAGGAATTCATTTGACCCCTCTGAGCGGCATTTGACCGTGGGGCTGAGATGTGTCGAAGCTCCTCAATTTACCGAAATTGAAAGAGACGATATCGATGACCTGTAAATCTTTTTTTCCGTAAAAAAAGAATAAAAAGAGATCCCCTAAACAATTTCTAATTTCTTTCCCCAGAATCGAAGTCATCCGTTGATAGAGGACAAACACATTCAATATATGCGAAGGGCGCTTGAGCTTGCCCAAAGGGCTCGTGGCAGAACTAGCCCAAATCCCATGGTGGGAGCTGTTGTGGTCAGGCGCGGAAAGGTTGTTGGAGAAGGATATCATTCCCGTGTCGGCTATCCTCATGCCGAGATCGAGGCCTTAAGGCGGGCAGGCAATAAAGCCCAATCCGCCGACCTTTACGTCAACCTGGAGCCGTGTTGCCATTTTGGCCGGACACCTCCCTGCACCGACGCGATCATTCAGGCGGGTATCAAAAGGGTATTTGTCGGAATGAAAGACCCCAATAAACAGGTCAGCGGAAAAGGTTTGCGCGCACTCAAAGCACAAGGCGTTGTTTTTGTGTCCGGTGTTTTAAAAGAAGAATGCATGAAGCTGAATGAATCGTTTGTAAAAGTCATGAAAACGGGAATGCCGTTTGTGATTATGAAAACAGCCATGTCCCTGGATGGAAAAATTGCCGCCCGTTCTGGAGACTCGCATTGGATTTCAGGGAAGCTGGCACGAAATCATGTTCACAAGATTAGAAACCATGTTGATGCCATCATGGTAGGAACAGAAACCGTTTTAAAAGACAATCCTCGCTTGACTTGCAGGCTTAAAACAGGCTCGGTTAAACATCCCATCCGTATTATCCTGGATCGAAGAAATAGAATTCCGCTTACGGCGAATGTTTTTAAAAATAGCCGTTCCCAACCGGTCATTTATGTAACCGGGCCCGGTATTTCTTCTGCCCGCCAGAAAGCTCTGATTGCCAGAAAGGTGGAAATTCTAAACAGCAAATTCGGCAAAAACGGATTCCACATAAAGCATCTCCTGAAAGAATTGGCAAATAGAGATATGAACTCTATACTTATTGAAGGGGGTGCCGAATTGAATGCCAGTGCTTTAAAAGCAGGCGTGGTAGACCGGGTTGTTGCATTCATCAGCCCGATATTAATAGGTGGATCCAAGTCGCCCGGTTTTCTCGGAGGGCGGGGGGTGATGAAGGTGAATAGCGCCATAAAGTTAAAGAATCTTGAAGTGACAAAAATTGGTGAAGATTTAATGGTGGAGGCGACCCCATGTTTAGTGGAATAGTGCTATCGGTAGGAACCATTGGCGAGTATGTCCAGAAAAACGAAGGAGCAGTACTAGTTGTAAATACAGAAAAAGATCTTTCTGGATTTGAGGATGGTGAGAGTATTGCCGTGAACGGCGTTTGCCTTACCGTTGTGGATTCGACCGAGACGACTTTCAAGCTGGATCTTAGTACCGAAACTCTGAGCCGGACCAACTTTAAAAGCGCGAAAAAAGGAGATCGGGTTAACCTCGAACGGTCTCTCACCCCTTCGGCGAAAATAAGCGGGCATTTTGTCAGCGGACATATAGATCAGGTTGGTGAAATCGTGGACATCGAGGAAAAACCGGGTGAGGTCTTGTTTCGGTTTTCCCATCCGGCGGAGCTCAGTCATTTCATCATGGAAAAAGGTTCCATTGCTATAGATGGAATCAGCCTGACCGTTTTCGATTGTAAGGACAACCGATTCACGGTTTCCATCATTCCTTATACTTTGAGCCACACGAACTTGAGTTCAAGAAAAATAGGCGATTTAATCAATATTGAATGTGATATGATCGGAAAATACGTATTTAAAGCCTGCGAAACCCTATTGAAACCGAATGAGAAAAAACCTTCTCTTGATTTTCTCCGGCAACAGGGCTTTGCATGATTGAGGAAATCATGGGAAACGAATTCAGCACTATTGAAGATGCGCTTGTGGATGTCGGGCAAGGAAAAATGATTGTCATCGTGGATGATGAAGACCGGGAAAATGAGGGAGATCTGATGATCGCCGCCGAAAAAGTTACTCCGGAGATCATAAACTTCATGGCAAAATTTGGGCGCGGGCTAATTTGTCTTACCTTGACGGAAAGCAGGACCCGCGATTTGGGATTGAACATGATGGTTGATGATAACCAGTCTACTTTTGAAACTCCGTTTACGGTTTCCATTGATGCCAGGCAGGGTGTGACAACCGGAATTTCAGC
>JYMV01023255.1_pt1 | contig 21145 bp, 21 predicted proteins | sample 338911 | NCBI WGS metagenome assembly JYMV01 (sample SAMN03354496, study PRJNA234377) | hydrothermal vent metagenome | biome: Deep sea; feature: Hydrothermal plumes at the Eastern Lau Spreading Center, Western Pacific Ocean; material: Seawater | place: Tonga | collected 2009 | depth 2000 m m
CGGCGAGGGTGCCGTACAGGTCGAAGAAAACTGCTTTTATCATGATTCAGGTATGATAGCATTGCCGTTCGCCAAATGTCAGTCGAGCGATCTTAGAGGCAGTGAGATGCTTAATTCAACCGGACACCACAAGTCTGAAACATGACAGATCTGAAAAAACTGAAGGCAGGGAAGCTTCCGCTCGATCTACTGGACAGTCTTCTGAGCGGTATCGAGATCAATGATCCCAGAGTCGTTCTGGGGCCGAAGGCGGGCGAGGATGCGGCGTTGATCGACTTCGGCGACCGCTATCTGGTAACCAAAACTGACCCTATCACCTTCGCAACAGACCTCATCGGATGGTACGTGGTGCAGGTCAACGCCAACGACCTGGCAGTGATGGGCGCGACGCCGAAGTGGCTGATGGTCACAATGCTACTTCCTGAAGGAACCACAACCGAAGAGGTGTCGCGTATCTTCGAGCAGCTGACCGAGGCGTGCAAAGAGCGAGACATCACGTTGGTGGGCGGTCATACAGAAGTGACATACGGCCTGAGCAGACCTATCGCCGTCGGATCCATGCTAGGAGAGGTTTCAAAAGATAAGGTCGTGATGACCTCTGGCGCTAAGGTGGGCGACTCGATTATCCTCACGAAAGGAGCGCCTATCGAAGGCGCAGCCATACTCGCGCGAGAGGCTTCAGAGGAACTTATCGCGGCCGGCGTATCGAGCGAAATCATAGAGAAGGCGAAAAATTTCCTGTTTGCCCCTGGAATCAGCGTTGCGCGAGACGCTGAGATCGCGACCAGTGCCGTCAAAGTCCATGCGATGCACGACCCAACTGAAGGCGGTATCGCGGGCGCGTTGCTGGAATTTGCCACAGGCGCGGGTGTCGGGCTAGAGATCGACGCTGCTCGTATTCCGACGCTGCCAGAGGCCCAAACGATATGCGACGCGCTGGGACTCGATCCTCTCGGTTTGATCGCCTCTGGCGCGCTGTTGGCAACTGTGGCGCCTGAAGACGCAAAGAAAGTAATAGAAGCGCTAATCTGCGAGGGCATATTCGCGGTCGAGATTGGCCGTCTGACCACTCGTGACCGCGGCCTGAAGATGCGGACGCCACAAGGCATTGTAGATCTGCCAAGATTCGAGCGCGACGAGCTGGCGAGATTCTTTGGGGCTTGATGTGTCTGGGAATTGACGCCGGCGCAATCAGGTCTAGCCGACGATTGAATTGAGCGAGTTTCGCTAAAAATACCTGAAATCGGCAGATAAATGGGTTAGAAAAACCGGCAGTTCAAGGCATTGGCATGCTATACTTCACGCTGCCAGCCTCGGGGGAGGAGCCGAAGTGTCTACACACCTAGGTTCCACTGAGCGTAGCTTGAGGTTGGCTAACTGGCGCTGGGCATACGGTTCGTGTATGTTCCTCACCGGCGCGCTCAGCGGTTATACCCGAATTCGCCCAGCGTTTTTGTCGCCTCTGATGTCGATGATTGAACCCTCTCTTGACCCGTCAGACGGATCGGCGATAAAATCTATTTAACACAAAATACCTTATATCAGGCAGGTATCCTCGTTGGGAACTGCGTAGCTAAACCCAATAGAATCGACATGCTAAATAGGTAGCCTCCCGCGCGGGAGGCTGCTGCTCGTTTGGGCCAATTTTATCAACACAAACTCGCAGGCTGAACATATGATGACCTCATCCTGCCACCCCAAATTCAGGAGAATCACCGATGACAATTCAACAAGATTCTGAACTGGCGGACCTGAGAACTCGCATCCGCCACTCCACAGCGCACGTCATGGCTGACGTCGTAAGGCAATTGTATCCAAACGTCAAATTGGCAATCGGGCCGCCCACAGATGATGGATTCTACTACGATTTCCTCTCAGATGAACCCTTTAGCAACGAAGACCTGGGGAAGATTGAAAAAGGAATGAGGGGCGTAATTCGTCGAAATCTAACTTTCGAGTACCGCGAATATCCCCGGAAAAAGATGCTTGAGATGAACTCAGACGAGCCTCTCAAATTGGAGGTCATCGAAGGCATTCCCGAAGACGAAGCAATATCCACGTATAGCCACGGCGATTTCGAGGACCTGTGCGCCGGCCCCCATGTGGAATCGACCGGCAAGATCCCAGCGTTCAAACTGCTGACCGTAGCCGGCGCCTACTGGCGAGGCGACGAGAACCGCCCGATGCTCCAGAGAATCTACGGCACGGCTTTTGAGACTCAGGAGGCGTTGGATGAACATCTGGAGCGGCTTGAAGAAGCCCAAAAACGCGACCATCGGCGGCTGGGCCGTGAGTTGGATCTGTTCTCAGTCCATGAAGAGACGGGGCCGGGCCTCATTATATGGCATCCCAAAGGCGCCAGGGTCAGAGGGCTGTTCGAAGACCTTTGGAGACGCGAACACTACCGCTGGGGCTACGATCTGATCTACACGCCCCACATCGGACGCTCTACGCTGTGGGAGACCAGTGGCCACCTTGAAAACTTCAAAGATAATATGTTCGCTGCGATGGACATGGACGGTCAGGACTATTATCTGAAACCCATGAATTGCCCATTCCATGTCATGTACTATCGGAACGGTTTGCGAAGCTACCGTGATCTGCCCATGCGGATCGGAGAGCTTGGTTCGGTCTATCGATATGAGCGCGGGGGAACACTCCACGGAATGCTCCGTGTCAGGGGGATGACCCAGGACGACGCCCACATATTCTGCCGCCCGGACCAGGTCGTCGATGAGATCAATGGCGTGTTGGACATGACCTTCCACCTGCTCAGGATGTTTGATTTCACGGAATTTCAGGTCATGCTGGCCACGAAGCCAGACAAGGCTGTCGGCTCGGACGAGGAATGGGACCTGGCGATTGACTCCCTTCGCTCGACGCTGGAACAACGAGGATTGGACTATGGCGTCGATGAGGGCGGCGGAGCTTTCTACGGTCCTAAGATAGACATTCACATCAAGGACGCCATTGGCAGGATGTGGCAATGCACCACAGTGCAATTCGACTTCAACCTCCCACGGCGATTCGGCCTCAAGTACATCGGAGACGACGGCCAGGAGCATATGCCCTACATGGTGCATCGCGTGCTATTCGGCTCCCTGGAGCGATTTATGGGCGTGCTGATTGAACACTTCGGTGGGGCGTTCCCGACATGGTTGGCCCCGGTTCAGGCGCTGATAATCCCGATCTCAGACCGCCATCTGGAATACGCTGAGCAGGTGAGAGCAAAGCTCTTAGCCGCAGATATCCGGGTCGAAACCGACGCTCGATCTGAGCGCATGGGATTCAAGATTCGCGAGGCGCAGTTGCAGAAGGTTCCTTACATGCTGGTCGTGGGCGATAGGGAGGCGGACGCAGGCGCCGTTGGCGTCCGGCTGAGGTCCGGAGAAGACCTGGGGGCGATTCCGGTGGACGAACTGGTGGAGCGGATAACTTCTGAGTCGGTGCCGGGATAAATTTGTACGGGTTTGACAGATGATCAGGGCGTTGCTTCGAATTACATAACATCGTGCTGTCGCAGTAAGCCACTCGCACTCGCCGCGCACTGCGACAGCTCTAAATTCCGACACGATATCCTCTGGATATCTGGACCGCGACCACCTCTGAAGATCAGCCTGTGGCACACGCTATTGCTTGGCCTCTGTGGGTATGCTATATTCGATTAAGCCCAGGCGGTTCCTGGGCAATATGTATTTGAAGAGGTGTCAGCATAGCAAGAGATTATAGGGCAAACGAGCGTATTCGCGTGCCTGAGGTTCGGTTAGTCGATGAACAGGGCGAACAGTTGGGTGTAATGCCAACTAGGCAAGCGCTTGAAATCGCAGACCGTGTGTCGTCTCATGGACTTTGGAAAGTTCAAGTATGAGGCAACACGAAAGGAACGCGAAGCCCGCAAAGCTCGCCGGGGCAGGGTCACAAATGAGTTACGTGAAGTGCGAATGAAGACTCGCATAGGCGAACATGATCGTTTGGCAAAGACCAGGCTGGCGAAACGCCTGCTGGGTCAGGGCTCAAAAGTGAAAGTCTCTGTTATGTTCAGAGGTCGGGAAATTGAACATCCCGAACTTGGGATGGTGCTTCTCAAAGCAGTCGCAGACTATCTCGTTGACGACGCAATGATGGAAATGCCGCCCAGATTCGAGAGCGGTAGAATGCTCTCGATGGTGTTGGCTCCCGTTTTCAATGACCCGCCAAAACCGGAAAAAACAGACTCAGAGGAATCGGAGAAGATATTAGATCGTGCCTAAGATGAAAACCCATAAGGGGGCCAAGCGAAGGTTCAGAATAACCGGCACGGGCAAAATCGTGCGAATGAAGGGACACAAAAGCCACCTTCGCAGGAAGAAGCCCGCCAGCGTCAAAAGACTTTATTCCAAGAAACTCGAAATCAGCCCGGCGGACGTAAAACTGCTGAAGCGCGTCCTTCCCTACGGACTGAGATAGAAAGACACCCAGAAACATTGAACAAACCGCCCCTCACTGCTGTCAGGGGCGGTTGCTTGTGTAATGTTTCGGTAGAACGAGGAGACTGAAGTGACCAGGATCAAACGGGGCGTAAACAAGAAACGCCGACACAAGAAACTGCTGAACATGACGAAAGGGCATCAGGGCGTCCGCCATCGGCTCTATCGACGCGCCCATGAGTCCTTGATCCATGCCTTGCGATACTCCTATGCCCACAGGAAAGAGCGCAAGGGCGATATGCGTAAGCTGTGGAACATCAAGATCAACGCTGGCGCCAGAGCGAATGGCACGACGTACAGCAAGCTAATTCACGGGCTGAAACTTGCCGGAGTAGAAATCAACCGCAAGATGCTGGCCGACCTGGCGATGCAGGACCCTGGCGCCTTCACGCAGATCGCTGAACAGGCGAAACAACAACTTCAGGCGGCCTAACCTTTCGACCGGGATTCAACTGCACATGGCGAACAAGGCTCGCCTGTCAGGTCGGCTTCTGAAACCCTATATCAGTGCCGTTGAAAGCAATTTCGTAGGCATCAAGCCTTAATAGAACCTTTGAAGACGGCTCACTGATGTGGGCCGTCTATTCATTTGGATGAGTATTAGCGCGATGCCCGGAGAATTGGCTCAGGGAAGTTCATCTCGTGAGTAATTTCTCCTGGAGGTTCAATGTCCTCGAAATTGAAAACTAACGTGCGGCGTAGAAGCTCAGCCGGGACATTTCGCGCCTTTTCAAATTCTAATTTCAGATTCCTGTGGCCAGCCAATTTTTTGATTTACATTTCTCGCTGGATGCAGATGACTCTGTTGGCCTGGTTTGTCCTGGAGTTAACAGACTCCGCCTGGTATGTCTCACTCCTTGGTTTCTTCACATTTTTGCCAATGCTCGTGTTGGGCATGTTTGGCGGCCTGCTGGCTGATTCCGTGAATCGGAGGATGCTGCTTACAATCACGCAACTTGTGGCACTGGCGATAACGATAGTGGCAACGGCCCTGCTGTACGCTGGCCTCCTGGAGTTGTGGCATGCGTATACGGTGGTGTTCCTGACAGGCGCGACCTGGGCGTTAGATATGCCGGCCAGAAGCTCCGTCATCCACGATCTGCTCGGCGTCAATGGCGTCACCAACGGCATGTCGCTCGATGTAGTGGGCATGACTGGCAGCACAATGATAGGTCCAGCCCTTGCCGGACTGCTCATCACATTGTTTGACGTGAAAGGCGGCTATGCCGTAATGGTCGCGTTCCAGTCTGTCGCGATTGTTTCGTTGTTGCTTGCAAGAATTCCGAGCGGATATGACAGTGTATTTGCTCCTGCAAAGATATTTGCCAATCTCATCGAAGGGCTGCGTTACGCTCGAACTCAAAGAGTTGTTCTTGCGATCATTCTGATCACTGTGATTATGAACCTCTTGCTGTTTCCCATTATGCAGGTGATCCCGGTGATCGCTAGGGACGTTCTGAACGTAGGGCCGGGTTTGATGGGTTTGTTGGGGTCGGCATCGGGCATAGGCTCGTTTTTCGGCTCGCTGTTCCTGGCATCACTGGTGAGCATTAATCGCCACGGGGCGTTATTCCTCGGAGGATCAATCCTCGGAACGATGGGGCTTCTAGCGTTTTCTTTTTCACAATGGTACGGACTTTCGTTCGTCGCTCTGCTCGTCATGGGCATCGGCGTGGCGGGCTTCGGGGTGATGCAGATGACGATTGTGATGTTGGTTTCGAGAGATGAAATGAGAGGAAGAGCGCTGGGAGTTGTGAGCCTGGCCATCGGAGTCAGTCCATTCGGCGCGCTGCTGATTGGCGCGCTTGCGAGCGCTGTCGGGACTGCTAACGCTGTCACCGCGAATGCCGTTGTCTGCCTTGTTCTATTGGGACTGGTTGCGATCGTGATGCCGTCATTTTGGCGGGACGCATCAAATGCCGCACAAACAGGCGCCAGTGCGAATGCGGACCCGGCACTCTGAATCGGCTCAAACCATATCGGGGAATCTGGGATCATTTGTAATCCTTATTTAGATCGGTTGACAGTGAAGTACTCTGATGCTAATAATTAGCGCGCTAAGTAAAAAGGCAAGCAATGACGCAAACAATTTCAATCAAGGGAACTGTGGGATACGCTCTGGCTCAAGCATGCAAACTCCACCGCCAACGCGCTGAGGAATTGCTGACCGAGGTCGGATTGCATGTGGGGCAGGAGCTGTTGTAGGCGGCTCTCCAAGATAACGACGGCATGACGCAGTCGGACCTGGCGGAACTCTTGATGATTCAGCCTTCAATGGTAACCAACTCACTCCGACGGTTGGAACGCGATGGCATAGTGGGGCGTGTGGCGGATTCTGAGGAACAGCGCATTACCAGGGTCCACATGACCGACAAGGCGCAATCTATGATGGAGTCAGTTGGCTGTCAATGGGCAAAACTGGAGGAGTCGGCGTTCAGCGGCTTCACTGTGGAAGAGCGCGTCTTGCTTCGGCGCTTATTGATGCAGGTGTCTCAGAACCTTTCTTGTTAGTCTCTGTGTCTTGGTTTTTTCTTATCGTTGCTTAACTAAACAACCTTCCGCAAAGCTTAGGCAGCTAAGTAATATTTTGATTCAAGGAAGACCATATCCAGCTCGCCGACAGGCACACTAACGACCATTGAGGAGGTTAAACTCCATCGGAAGAATATCGGGCCACCTATGTGGATCCGAACGACTAATCGGCATCGATCGCGGAATAAATATATGAAAGAGGAGACAACCAAAGATGACAGATTCCTAATTCAAGCTAGCCCCTGAGACATGAGATCGGCACGCCGACCACCTGCTCACGCCAAAGCCCTCACTGCTGGCACTGATGGACTATCAGCCTGAAATTATTGCACGGGTCGAGTCGATAGACCGTTCTGAGATGATTAACAACATCACCGCCTTAACAAAAACCGCGAACCCGCTCAATCCGAGGTTCAAACCGCCCCTAAATGGGTACCCGACTGCTCGGTTCCGTGGGCTCCAGGTTGCGAAGAATAGGGCGCCCGGGTCGCAGCAGATTCAGGTGATCGCACACCGGTTGGGGCGACGCCATTATGACTGCACCGAATCAGACTAATCGTCCAGTAATAGCCGGATGTCGTGGACGATCTCCGATGGGTCCAGAGGTGATGTGAATACCACCCGCCGCTGACCTTCGCGGTCGATTAGAAACACAGGGCTGGAGTGGATGACCAGGTAGGCTTTGGTGATCTGCTGGCTCAGCGAATCCAACGCTCCAATAGTGTGGGCAGGCGGGGAAGCAGGATTGCTCGTCTGTAGTTGGTTTCTGTCGTCAACTGCAGGGTCGACAAAATAGGCTTTCCAGATTGGCTCCAGCTGGCCCTCCGTGCCTACGAGGTAGCTCCAATCGTTCACGAGGCCCCATTTTTCCAGAAAATCGTGGGCCTCTGACACAGTGTCCCGTTCAGGGTCGACGCTGACCGCAATAAATTCGACCTGATCTTCCACATCGGTTAAATCGCGGAACGTCTCTTTGAGCTGTGTCGTAATGATTGGGCATACGTCGGGGCAGTTGGTGTAGAGAAACGTGAGAACGACCACTTTGTCCTGGTGGTCGGCGAGGCTCGACACGTCGCCAAACTGATTCTGGAGTTGAAAGTCGAATGCGGGTTCGACGTTGTTGAACTCGGTGCCGCTGAACGCCTCTGTTGGCGTAGAAGCGCATGCTGCAAGTAACGCACAGACCGACGCTGTCGCGACCACAGACATGGCTGTTCCAAGGAGAATTCGCATCGACTTGTATGCCGCGGTGAGTCGCTTCATCCACACATCCAACCCCGCTAAATCTTCCACATTTTTCCGAAGCGAACCATCGCTTGATCCCGGTCTTGGGTCAACCCTTCTCGGTGTTTCTTTCCAGCAAGAACGCGATCAAAGGCACAAGCACCACCAGAGCGGATCCCAAAATGATGACACCGGTCTCATGCAACACTGATTCTTCGATAAGCATAAAAATGACACCAAGACTTCCGGCATAGGTCGCGATGCATATGATAGCCATGATGGGGAAAAGCATCGCGAATTTGAAGTTCTTGTTCACGTGGGTATGTCCTCCAATTCAGGACCTTTATCCTGATAATATGATTCGTATTGACGTCGGCGTTTCTCAGAATCGGCAATGCGCTTTCGTTCCTCCTCTCCGAACCAACGGAAAAAAATAACGATCAACAGTCCTAGGAATAGCACACCGCCTCCGATTTTCATGATGACGGCGCCTATCTGTTGGTCGGTCAGCGGCGTCAGCACTGAAATCCGAGGCGCGTTGACGTAAAACTCGTACAGTGGCTCGGTGGCGAACACCAAAGCGCCGAACAGGATAATCTGCCCCAGTGACAGACCGAACAGGTAAAGCATCGCGACTGGAGGCGACATTTTGGGCAGCTCGGGCATCGTGCTGGTCAGAGGCCACCACACCAACACTCCCGTGCCGACCATCAATAGGTGTTCGACGAAATGCACGCCGTGGTTCGTGACTGATACGTGGTATAAACTGGGCAGGTGCCAGATAGAAAATACCAGGTTGAACACCAAGAATGCGCCGACGGGGTTGGTCAATATTTTCAATCCCCTGAATGCCCAATTAGGTCGGAGCAGGGGACGGATCAGCCAGTCTGGAGTGCCTATTATCAGGAATGGCGGGGCAATAAGCGTGATGAGAACGTGCTGAGTCATATGGACGCTAAACAGGTACTTTTCAGCCACCACGTGTATCGGCGAAAGCACAGCAACGAATATCACCAGAACACCCAGCGTGAACGTGGCGATCTTGCGCGGATCAACATCGTCGGCCAATCCGTAACGCTGTCTCAAAGGGCCGACGCCCATGAGATAAGCTGACTCCAGCGCAATGAGGCCAATCAGCGCGTCGGGATGCCCTCCCCATTGTAACCAGAGAGACTCGGTCCCTAGCACGCCAATCTCCTTGCTATCCGCACTGAATCAATCCTCAATGATAATCAAACGAAGAATTGGAACAGCGTGATGAGGGCGAGCACGACGGTCATTGCCAACGCCAACCCGGAGACAAACAATGTTGTGAACAACTTGTGGTCGAATTTCAGGTGCATGTAAAACATCGCGACTAGCCCGAACTTCGCGATAGACAGGACAGCCAGCACCGGAATAATCCCCTTGCCGATGGCAGTGATGTAGAAAACGCCGACCTCAATGGCTGTTATCGCCGACAGAATGAGCGCGACTTTGAAGTAGGTTCCCGGAGTGGGATGCCCTGTATGCACTATCGCCTGTGATTCTTGCTGACTCATGTTCCACCCAGATTATTGAATTTTGTCGATTACAACCTTGGAGCGGTTGTCGATGTTGGTACAAGGCTCGGCAGCGGTTGTCTTTAGAAACCCTCGAAGACTCCGAACAAGTAAATGACTGTGAAGATGACGATCCAAACCACGTCAACGAAGTGCCAGTAAAGGGCCGCAAGGTCCAGGTCCTCTTCTTTTTCTGGGCTGGCTCCGCCTTTTCGGAAGGAGTGGAATAGGAGAGACAGCAACCAGATCACTCCCAGCGTCACATGCGCGCCGTGGAATCCGGTGAGCGTGAAAAACGTGGTGCCGAACAGGTTCGTGCGCGGTGTCAATCCGTGTTGAACAAAGTCTCGAAATTCGAATACCTGGAAAGCCAAGAATGTCGCGCCCAGGATGGCGGTGGACGCTAACCAGATGCGATAAGCTTTGATGTTGCCCCGGGTTAGAGCGGCATAGGACAGCACCATGCTCATCGAGCTCATCAGTAGCACGAAAGTGCTGACAGATGTGACAGGAATGCTGAACACATCTTCAGGGAACGGGCCCACGAGGCTCTTACCTTGATAGACTAGATATGTGGCTATCAAGGCCCCAAAGAACATGCAGTCGGACCCGAGGAATGCCCACATCAGGAGCTTTCGGTGACTCAGGCCTGTCGATGTGGCCTCGTGCTCCCCTCCGTGGGGCATTGATGGTGCGTGTGCCAAAAGTTAGCCTCCGCTCTTAATGGGAAGAGTGTTCATCGTCGGGGTCAGGGTCGTTAACTGGCTCGAGCGCCCATGCATAGACGCCGATCATGCCGATCAGCACTCCTGCCGCAGCCAGGACGAAGTTGTAGATTACGCCGTTATACACAACGCCGTAACCTGCAATAAGCAACCCGATGCTGACAACAATAGGCCAGTAAGACGGCTGTGGCAGGTGAATCGAGTGTTCTTCTGGCTCGTAGCCTGATCCGCCGGACACCGGCACGGGGACGCCGATGCGACGGCGCTGTTTCTCTTCCCACCATTCATCTCGGTCTGTGACTTCTGGAATCACGGCGAAGTTGTACTCAGGAGGCGGCGAAGGGATGGACCACTCCAGGGTTCTTGCGTCCCAGGGGTCGCCGGACGCTTTCTCGCCGTTCCTCCAACTATTCACAAAGTTGTACACGAAGAGCAGCATGGAAGCTGCCAACATCAACGAGCCAATCGTGGATATCAGGCTCCAGAACTCCCACCCCATGTTTTCCTGGTAGGTGTAAATCCGCCGAGGCATGCCGTCAAGCCCGGTGAAGTGCATCGGGAAGAAGGTGATGTTTTGAGCGATTAGCATCGACCAGAACTGCACTTTGCCCAAGCCCTCGTTGTACATCTTGCCGGTCATCTTGGGGTACCAGAAGTAGATTCCGGCGAATATTCCCATTAACGAGCCTCCGAACAGCACGTAATGGAGATGGGCGACGATGAAGTAGGTGTCTTGTTGCTGGGCGTCGGAAGCGGCGACGGCGTGCATGACGCCGCTGATCCCGCCCATGATAAACATGCCGACGAATCCCAGGGCGAATAGCATCGGCGTCTTAAAGTTGAGGGACCCGCCCCAAATTGTCCCCAGCCAGTTGAACACCTTGATGCCCGTCGGTACGGCGATCATCATGGTGGTGAATGTGAAAACGGAGTTTGCCACCGGGCCCAAACCTACGGTGAACATATGATGGCTCCAAACCATCCAACCCATGAAAGCGATGACGACTCCTGCGACAACCATAGTGCCGTATCCGAACAACGGTTTCTTGGAAAAGGCTGGTAGCACATCCGACACGATTCCCATCGCAGGTAGTATCAGGATGTAAACTTCCGGGTGGCCGAACACCCAGAACAGGTGCTGCCACAAAATCGGTTGGGCTCCTGCGGCTACGTTGAAGAAGTTCATTCCAAATGTGCGATCGAACATCAACTCGATAAGCGCAACTGTGATCACAGGGAAGGCCAACACCAGCAGGATCGCTGTAAGGAGCGTCATCCAGGTGAACATGGGCATACGCATCAAGCTCATGCCTGGAGCCCGCATGTTCACGATGGTGACGATAAAGTTAAATGCCGCTGCCAGCGAAGCAACACCCAACACCTGGAGGCTAACGACCCAAAGGTCGATGCCGTGGCCTGGGTTCGCCGTGATGCCGGTTAAGGGCGCGTAAGAAAACCAGCCGGCGTTGGGAGCGCCTCCCGTGATCCAGCTAATTTTCAGAAGAAGCGCGCCTGCGAGGAACGTCCAGAAACTGAAAGCGTTTAATCTGGGGAACGCAACGTCGCGGGCGCCAATCTGGAGCGGCACCACGAAATTGAAAAACGCCGCGCTCAAAGGCATCACCGCAAGGAAGATCATCGTCGTTCCGTGCATGGTGAATAGCTGGTTGAAAATCTCAGGCGATATGAGATCTTGTTCGGCCTGCGCCAGCTGAGCCCTTATGAGAAGCGCTTCCATTCCGCCGGTCAAGAAGAGGATGAACGCGGTCACACCGTACAAAATGCCGATGCGTTTGTGATCGATTGTCGTAATCCAAGACCAGACACCCGTAGGGTGAACGGGTCTTGGAATTGCGAAGGGCATGGTGCTCATCCGTGGCCTCCGTTGGAATTGCTCCAGTGGTGCATGTTGAATTCCTTAACCGATAATCGTATTCAGAGCTTATTTCAGGCTGGACAAGTAAGCAACGAGCGCTGATATGTCAGGCTCACTGAGCGCTTTATTTGTGTCTGTATATACAGCAGCCTGCATGCCCATAATGTTGCCAGGTTTTGCGTTAAGCGGGTCTTCGAGCCACTCTCTCAGGTTGGCTTGAACGAGTGAAGGATTGACCTTGTCGAACTCGTCTCTGTTTTCGAACACGCCACCAGCCAGCGTCGATCTGCTGGCGACATGGGTGAGATTGGGTCCGATTCTACCCGATGAGCTCGGATCGGTTGCATGGCATCCGGTGCAACCAGACTGTTGGAATATCTGTTTGCCAGCTGCGATGAGCGGGTCTGCAGATTCTGTGGCGGGTTCGGCCTGTGCCAGCAACCAGGCGTCGAAATCTTCACGAGGCTCGGCGATCACTCGAAAACGCATAAGCGCGTGAGCCACGCCGCAAAACTCGGCGCATTGGGCATACAGATATCCGGGGGTGTCGGCCTGCAGCCACATATCGTTGCCATTGCCGGGCACCATATCCACCTTGCCGCCAATTTTGGGCACCCAGAAACTGTGGATCACGTCGACTGATTCCAACCGGATGTTGATCGGCTCGCCCGTCGGGATATGCAACTCGTTAGCGAATACAATCTCTTCATCCGGGTTCACAGGATGAGGGTAACGGAACTCGAACCACCACTGGTGCCCGATAGCATCGACCACAAGCCCGCCTTCGGCCGGAGTGCGTGGGGAGTTGGTGTTGTCGAAAATCGTGATAATCGTGGGAATTGAAACCAAAATCAAAAGGGCGGCAGGGATCACTGTCCAAGTGATTTCCAGTGTGTTATTGCCGTGAGTTTGGTGGGGCATCTCGTCATCACTACGACGTCGAAACTTGATGATCGCGTAGATCATCAGTCCTTCAACTATCACGAACACGAGAGCTCCAGCCGCGAAGATTATCCAGAACAGATCCAACTGCGATTGGGCTACCGGACCCAAAGCTTCAAATGTGGATTGTGGATGGGATTGGTTGCAGCCGAACATCAGCGCCGCAAACACCGTCAACAATGTCAGGCTGACGATATTTTTCGGGCGCCGGCTGAAATTCATTATGTTTATCGGAGTCCCCCTCACTGATCTTGACGCACGCCGTTTCCAGCGTGTGACATCGGTTACAGAATCTACCAAAGCGTTAGGTTACAGTCAAGGTGTTTGTCTGGCGGCGTGACGCCAATCGGTAGCCCGTAGGATGGATATTCATTCGGTGTCATATGACGCTGTCGACAATAATAACCATGAACAATGCGCCCAGGTAGGCGAGCGAGTACAGATATGTTGACTTAGCGCCCTCGATGCCGGGCCTTCTCATGAGGCGCCATGCGAAGTACACAAAGCCGATCCCGAGCGCGGCCGAACCTCCCAGATAAGTCCATCCGACCGCTCGTGTTGTGAAAAACATCACTGTCAATGCCAGCAATATCCAGGAATACAGAAAGATTGAACGTTTAGTTTCGTCGACCCCTGCCACGACCGGCAGCATCGGAACTCCGGCTCGTTGGTAATCGTCTTTCAGGATCAAGGCTAACGCCCAGAAGTGGGGAGGAGTCCAGAAAAACACAATTGCGAACAGATAGAGCGCTGGAAGTCCCATCTCTCCAGTCACAGCGACCCACCCGACCATCGGAGGAATTGCTCCTGCCGCTCCGCCAATTACGATATTCTGCGGAGTGGTTCGTTTGAGGCTCTTGGTATAGACGAAAACGTAAAACAGAGTCGCGCTCAGCGTAAGGGCGGCGCTCAAAATGTTCACCATCGAACTCAACAATGTGAACGCCACGATGTTTAGAGCGATGCCGAATATCAAGGCATGATTGGGTTGAACGCTGCCGAGGACAACTGGACGATTCTGGGTGCGCTGCATTCGTTCGTCTATGTCGCGGTCGAGGTAGTGGTTAAGAGCGTTGGCGCCGCCAGCGGCCATCGCCCCGCCTCCCAAAACATAGAATGTGAGTTGCAAGTCTGGGACGCCTTTTGTGCCTAAGAACATCCCTCCGAGCGCCGTAAACACTAACAACAGAATTATTCGAGGCTTTGTGAGAGCAATGTAGCCCCAGAAGACGCTTTGCCTGGATAGAGTTGCGGTAGCCATTGACGTTTTTCGCTAAACTCCTTGGCGGCTGATAGCGATGCTGGTTTGGGTTAAATACAACCGCGGCAAGTATACCAGAGACGACATGAAAATAAGAGCAACCCAGACCAGAGTTGCGGCGCTCAGATGAATGGCTTTGGTCTCGGCTGTGAACCCTTCCCAGACAGTGACAGCGCCGAGTATTATTTGCGCGGCAAAAATTAGCAACAATGTCGCCCCCGACCAGGCGACAGACGGGATGGACGCCATGCGCGACAGAGCGTTGATCGACGTGCCCACAATCAATATACCGACCAATGCGACAACGAACCGATGGCCCATGTTGATGGCGTAAGAGGTTCCTTCCGGCATTCGGTTGCCATCGAGACATCCAGGCCAATTCGGGCAGGAGGAGCCTGCTCCGTATCCGACCATATACGATCCAGAAAGTATCAACGCAAACACCCCAATCACGGTTGCGACTACGAGCAACTCCAGGTGGACTATGGAAGGGCTGTCGTACGCTTCACCGGCAAGAGAACCCTCAGAATGCCAACCAGCCACTGCCGTGACGATCAGGCTTGCCACAAGCAATTCTGCGACGCCGAGATGGAACAGCACGAACCACCAGGCGAGTTCCGTGAGGACTGTGGCCCCGCCCAGCCCAGCGGCGATCAAAACAAGCGCAAATGCTAATAGCGATGGAACAAATACCCAACGTCTATGTCGGTAGTAAAACCATGTGATGACGGTGGTTCCGAGAACCAGGAGGCTGAGAACCGAGGCTGATAGCCTGTGCGAGTACTCTATCAAGGTGGCGACCTTGAATGGAGGGATCAACTGACCATGGCATAGAGGCCAGTCGGGGCAGCCCAATCCTGAATCCGTCACTCTCACCACGCCGCCCAATGTAACCTGACCGAATGCAGCCAATATGGCCGCGATCACCACGATTCGGAAAACCGATTGAGTCCTATCCGACGACACGAGGATTCACCGATGGCTAGCGGGTAGTCTGGTGTAATGGTCAAGGACCCGCGAATCAAGTTTCACTAAGGCCTTGAGTAAGTATGTGCAATATTTCACGAACGAACATTATCACACGAGAGAGCAGGGCGTCAACAGATTTTGGATCATCTTCAGTTGATGATCCGCCAGCAAATTATGATGCAGCGAACGTGTATAGATCAGCGACCAGATATGGTCGAATTTTCTAGCATGCGAGCAAGCTCGTCGGCGAGCTTCGACGACCTGTTGGCTCGAACGAACTGGGATGAAGGATTCGCCTTGACGCGCCAATCGACTCGCCACTAAAATTAGGCGACCGTCACACCGTTATTGGCCGCCCTGGCGTCCAGTTAAGGTCCGCCATTTCGTGGCCCGCTAGCTCAATTGGCAGAGCAACTGACTCTTAATCAGTAGGTTCCCGGTTCAAGTCCGGGGCGGGTCACTCTCACTTACCCGAGCTGTTCGTTGGCCCTAATCCTTTTTGCCGCTGGTTGGGTGCGTCTTAGCCGAATTTCGGATTCACTTGTGTCCACCGAAAGGCGCATGGATTGCGTCTAGCTTGGGGGTCGTTCAGACCCAAGTTCAGCTTCTTTGCACCGCATGATGATCTGGGTGGTAGATATTCCGGGCGTGTACGGGATCGACCGGAAAATGCCCATTTCGATTGGCACGTTGTGCGAGAATTTTAACTCCTGATCTGTATAGTCATCTCCATGAACCACGAGGTCGATGTTGTGCAACGCAATCCAGTCGGCATCTATTATCCACGGAGCATTGGGAATCGCTTCATCCACAAACTTGCACGCCGCAACGACTGCGGTGCGGTCTTCTAAGTTCAGAATTGGGGGGCGTTTCCATCGGGTGATGTCCTCGTCGCTCATCAGCCCAACGATCATGTAGTCTCCCAGGGCGCGGGCCTTTTTCAAAAACTCCACATGCCCTGCGTGGAACAAATCGGCTGTCATGTCAGCGTATACACGCATCATTGCCTCCATCCTGGATATTCGTCTGAACCCACCTGAAACTGCCGCAGTCCGAATGGGCTGTTTCCCGGCGTTATTTCATTCTTTGGACAGCGCGAGGTATCGCGCGGTTGCGCTTGTTGGATCGGGTCTGTAGACGTAAGTGGACCCACGAGCAAGCCGCTCCATGTAAAGCACTTCTTCATGGGAGCCGTGATTTATCACGAGTGAGTACCACCTGTCTTCCGGCAATTGTATCTCTCCGTATCCTTGCCCGTCAGTATCGACTGTTCCCACTCCCGCTACATTTATCCGAGCGCCATTGACCGGTTCATCGTTTTGATCGAGAACCCTCACCCTGGTCGCAGCATTTTCAGGGCAATTTTCGGCGCCGGATTGGCTCTGTTCAGTGGGGCGGTCTGGGATTAACGCCAGAATGTCTTTTTCATATCCGGAACTTTTGGGCGTCATCCACTCCGATCCGTATTTTGCAGTTAAGTAGTCTTCCGGCGGGTCTGGCAGAAGGAATGTGTCGCTCGCGAATTTTGTCTCTTTCAATTGGGTGACGAGCCGAACAGGGATGGGGACGCCGGGCCAGTGGATGATGTTGTCGTCAATTATCCGATAGCAAGTCCAATCAATTCGGATATGCGACTTCATCATCGTGACCTCTACATATTCGCTGGAAGGATGCGCGTTAGCGTAGTATCCGCGGTTCCTAAATGCTTGAACCACTGGTTCGATCTGATCTGCGGTGAAACCGTGGAGTCCAATCACAGAGCCGAGATCGAGATCATCGTCCCACGGTATGAAACGATTTTCTCTAACCGCTCCGAGGCAGGTGCCTTGGCGCAGGAAGAATGTGACGCCACATTGGCCGAATATCTCCTTGGCCTCTCTCAGGATTGTTCCAGCGATGGCAGAATCCATTGGTCCAGCCGTTTGGAACGACTGCTCCACGGAGGCCTCATCCGCTCCGGTGCTCTCCATTTTTCTGTGCTCCTTGGGTTGATTGTAGCTTCGGTTGTCTGAGATTTTCGATCACGGCTCATCGTTCCACCAGACCTATTGAGATTTCGTGACCGCGTCCGGCGGGTGTTCGGACAACCTCTTCAATTCTCGTGCACACTATACGACCGTTGGTTTATTTGCGATACCTGCGGGATTACTTAGGTTCTGTGACGCGCCGGGCCTTTATCGCAAAGTGAAATCAGACGCGGGCTGTCCTCTTATTACCCCAATTTTCGCCTCACGTATAGCACGGGAATTGTGCCACAGGTTGATTTGCAGTAACTCACTTCCACTGCCTTGTAACGTTGGTCTGCGACTAGGAACCCCTTTGTTCAGAGCCTACGATTGACCAGACATCAGAAACCGACCGTCTTTGAGCGCAACGTGAAGCGGAGAAATCCGGTTCGAATCGAAGTTTGAGCCAGAGGGTAATTGGAGATTCAGCGGACAAATCGAACGATGGACACGGAAATTCTGGCGGCACGTTCGGCAATCTGTCGAGCAAACCGATAGACTGGCCGTCCTCGACCCGCACATCGAGAAAATGATGCAAAGCGCACACGAATTGAGGAGACACAATTGCGTAAGAACATTGCGACGAAAACTCTTGGACACAAGTTCAAAATTGACCGAATGTCGATTCCTGTGTGACTCAAAGGCCTAACAGTTATTATCGTCGCCGCTTCCGCAGGTCGGGCCGTTGGGCCGGTTCTGATTGGAGAAATCCAGGGTTTCGCCGGATTGACCATCGAGCAATCTGTGGTACTCAGTTCGACCAGCGCCGACCACGGAGTCTTTGATTCAGCCGGTGGCGGAGGATCTCCTCACGATGATGCAATAGTCACTGTGAATGATGAAGGCACTGCGTTCACGGCATCCATTGAACTTCACGTTGGGGATACCGAGTATTTGGTGCTTGACTTGGACAACGTATCCGACGTCCAAGCCAACGCAATTATGGAATTGAATGTTCCCGCAGGAATCGACTTCGAGGTCGATGATCTTGACGGAGACATCTCAGAGGCGCAACTTAACCGCAAATCATGGTTAATGAAACTCGATACCGTAAGTCTCGGAAGCTCTGGTGATCTCGAGATCGCCATTTCGCCGAAAGACGATCTGAGGTTCGGTTTCTACACGATCACTGGTCGCATCGTGCAGGTGGCAAACTAGACAGACATCATAGATAACTAAGGAAAGTGGGATGGCCGGGGGCATAAAGCCCAAGGCTGTCCCACTCTTGCGTCCGCGTCCGGCAATTGCCGGTAATGTACCCGCCGGTTGACCATGATAGTGGCCGTTGCTAAACTCAGGCTCGATTCCCCTGCAATCTGAAAACACTGGGTTTGAGTTGAGAGGCTGGCAAAATGGAATTCGGATTCACCATTCCGAAAAACACTGACGGCGAAGGGTTGTGCCGATTCGCCCGCGCGGTTGAAGATCTTGGATTCGGTTCTGTATGGGCGGCTGATCACATCGTCCTGCCATCGGAGGAGACAGATCGCTACCCATACACCGAGGATGGCAGGTTCACGGCGCAGGCTGATGACCCTCAACTCGATGTATTCGTGACCCTCAGTTACATCGCCTCTGCGACAAGCAAAATCAAGGTCGGGTCTACTGTTGTCATCGTTCCCTATCGCAATCCAATAGTTCAGGCCAAGATGTTCACTACGCTGGACACGCTAACCAATGGTCGCGTAATTTGCGGCGTGGGAGTCGGGTGGTGGAAAGAGGAGTTCGACGCCCTGGGCGCTTCTCATGCCGACAGAGGCCCAGTAACCGACGAGTACCTTCAGATATTCAAAATCTTGTGGAATGAAGAGTCGCCGGAGTTCCACGGCGAGTTTTACGATTTCAAAGGCATCAAATTTGCTCCCAAACCGGTTCAGAGCATTCCGATCTGGGTGGGCGGTCATACTCGTAGGGCGGCGCGGCGGGTCATTAAATATGGCGACGGATGGCACCCGACTCGGCAGACTCCTGAGTACGTCGCATCAATGGTTGAGTACATGAAAGGGTATGCGGAGGAGCAGGAACGGGATTTCGACGATATCACCATCTCGCTGAAACGCAGTCTGCACTTCACTGACATCGGGTTCGGGGAGTCGGCGGGCATCAGGTCGAAGGCGGCGGTTATTGCCTCGACACAAGAAGTCATTGAAGATGTTAAAGTGTGCGCCGACCTCGGTTTCGACCAACTGAACTTTGACTTTCGCTCCAAAGATATAGATGAGTGTATTCGAACGATGCAACACTTCGCCGAGAAGGTCGCCCCAAAGGTTTGATTCGGCATGGCCGAACAGTACCGTGTAAATCCGATCCCGCGTCAGCGGTTGCTGACAGACCTCCTCAAGAGCGTCTCACGGGCTTTTTACCTCACGCTCAGAGTTTTGCCAGGCGGACTTAGACAACCAATAGGCCTCGCCTACCTGCTTGCGAGAGCGGCCGACACCATCGCCGACACCCGGTCCCTTCCCAAGGAAGACCGCCTCCGATTCCTTCTGTCGCTGCGCCGGCAACTACAGGAAGGGGTTGATCTTGAGGCGTTGGCTGAAATGACAGAATCGCTTGCTGGACAGCAGTCTTCAGACTCAGAGCGACCTCTGTTGGAATCTCTCCCACAGGCATTTGAACTTCTGGAGGCTATGCCCGCTCAGGACGCCGTACGCGTGAGAGGAATTGTGGTGACGCTCACTCAGGGCATGGAGTTCGATCTCACGACGTTCCCCGATGAAGAATCCGGAGAGATCAGAGCTCTAGAAAGCGACAAAGAACTCGACCGCTACGCATACATGGTGGCAGGAAGTGTTGGAGAGTTCTGGACGGACACAACTATTGCTCATACCCGGTCTTTGAGGAATTGGAGCCGAGAGGATATGTCGGATTTAGGTGCTCGGTTCGGCAAAGCTCTCCAGATGACCAACATACTGCGCGACGTGCCCGGAGATTTAAGAATCGGCAGATGCTATATACCGGAAACTGCGCTGACCTCCGTCGGCGTCACTCCTGATGATCTCCTGACGCTCGAAATTTCCGGCAGGGCTCGGCCAGTTCTTGTGGATGGGATTCGACTGACTCTGGATCACTACCGTTCGGCGGAATCTTACCTCGCCGCCATTCCGAGACGGCATGTCAGGCTGCGACTCGCGGCGGCGTGGCCTCTGTTGCTCGGCCTCGGAACGATGGAAGCCCTGGCTAATAATTCAAAATGGTTGGACCCCAACCACTCGTCCAAAGTTAGTCGAGGCTGGGTATATTGCATGCTGGCGTTGAGCGTTGTGGGTATTATGTCGAACAGCTTTATGCGAATCTGGATCAGACGGATCAGGAAACGAGTGGAGCGGGCGTTATAGGTCGCGCTAAAGCGCTTCGTTGACCGGGTTCGTGAACCGCGAATAGAATGGGCGCGGCGCGTTGTTCAGTAACCGTGCGTAATGGCGAGCTAACGCCAATATTTGTTGGCTGGGAATGCGCTCACAAATATGCAGCTGGGCCAATTGATGAGCCTGAAAGATACACGGACAGAGGGATGCAAAATTTACTACTGGAAACCATCGTGGGGGTTTCAAATACCAAACGTCGATCGAAAATACATCAGGAGCAGGTATGAAAATC
>JYMV01023973.1_pt1 | contig 21123 bp, 17 predicted proteins | sample 338911 | NCBI WGS metagenome assembly JYMV01 (sample SAMN03354496, study PRJNA234377) | hydrothermal vent metagenome | biome: Deep sea; feature: Hydrothermal plumes at the Eastern Lau Spreading Center, Western Pacific Ocean; material: Seawater | place: Tonga | collected 2009 | depth 2000 m m
CGTTAGTAAAAATCGCAGTGCCAGCAAATTCTTCGTAGATCAAAGCTGCTTTCCACAAACCATCGACGTGCTCAAGACCCGGGCAGAATGTTTCGGCTTCGAACTGTTGATTGGCGATATCAATAGCTTGCTTGCCCCTGAAGTTGCCGAGGATCTGTTCGGCGCAATATTTCAATATCCTTCCATGCTTGGTGAAGTCAGAGATCTAGCGCCATTGATAGATCGTCTCCACCAGCACCAGGCTATTGCCGTGGTCGCTGCCGATCTCATGAGCCTGACGCTATTGAAGCCACCCGGTGAAATGGGCGCAGACGTGGTAATGGGGAGTAGTCAGCGCTTTGGCGTTCCGATGGGGTTTGGCGGCCCTCACGCCGCTTATTTTGCAACCCGAGATGAGTACAAGCGCGCGGTTCCCGGTCGCATCATCGGTGTCTCCATAGATACACGGGGGAAACAGGCCTTTCGCATGGCATTGCAAACTCGCGAGCAGCATATCCGCCGCGAGAAGGCCAATAGCAATATTTGCACCGCCCAGGTATTGCTGGCAAATATAGCCGCGCTGTATGCAATGTATCATGGCCCGATTGGACTAAGAAAAATCGGCCAGCGAATTCATCGTCTTAGCTCTATTCTTGCCGCCGGATTACAACACTGTGGCGTCAGGCTGGTCAATGAAAGCTATTTCGACACACTAACACTGGCCGTCGACGTGGATCAAGCTGCAGCAATCGAGGCCCGTGCCGCGGCGGCGGGAATAAATCTGCGCCTGGATCGACTCGGCTCGGACGGACACATTGGTATCAGCCTGGACGAATGCACGAGTTTGGAAAACCTCGTGCAGCTCTGGCGAGTCCTGGTTGGCAAAGCGAGCGAGAAGCTTTCTGTAGAAGATTTTGATACCAGAATTATTAGCGGAGCCATAGCGCCAGTTATCCCAGATAATCTTTTACGGCGCAGCAATTATCTGCAACATCCCATTTTCAATCGCTATCATAGCGAAACTGAAATGATGCGCTATTTGAAGCGGCTGGAGAATAAAGATATCTCTCTAACTCATGGCATGATTCCACTGGGCTCTTGCACCATGAAGTTAAACGCCGCGGCCGAGATGATCCCCATTAGCTGGCCAGAGTTTGCCAAGCCACACCCCTTTACACCTGTAGAGCAAATGGGTGGTTATCTACAGATGATCACCGAACTGGAGCAGATGCTGGAAGAGATTACCGGTTTCGATGCCGTGAGCATGCAACCGAATTCCGGCGCCCAGGGCGAGTATGCCGGACTACTGGCGATCAAAAAATACCTGCATAGTGAGGGCGAATCAGATCGTAATATTTGCTTGATCCCCAGCTCAGCCCACGGCACCAATCCTGCCAGCGCCCACATGATAGGCATGAAAGTCGTGATTGTAGCCTGCGATGACAATGGCAACATCGATGTCGCAGATCTAAAAGGCAAGGCAGAAAAACACGCCAATGATTTGGCTGCGTTAATGATCACCTACCCATCTACGCATGGCGTGTACGAAGAGGCCGTGAAAGAAATTTGCCAGATCGTGCACGATAACGGCGGTCAGGTATACATGGATGGCGCCAATTTGAATGCCCAGGTGGGCTTGGCAAAACCAGCCGATATGGGCGCCGACGTGTCCCATGTAAACTTACACAAGACTTTCTGCATACCGCACGGTGGCGGCGGTCCGGGCATGGGCCCTATCGGCGTGAAGGCACACCTGGCTCCTTTTGTGGCCAATCACTCGGTGGTGAAGCTGTCAGGACCGCTAGCAGCTAATAGCGCAGTATCGGCGGCGCCCTGGGGCAGTTCCGGTATCCTGCCGATCTCCTGGATGTACATTGCGATGATGGGGGGCGAAGGACTTCGCAGAGCGACAGAAGTGGCTATTCTCAGCGCCAATTATATAGCGACGAAACTTGCCCCCCATTACCCCGTGCTTTATACCGGCCGCAATGGCATGGTGGCCCATGAATGTATTATCGATATTCGTTCATTGAAGCAGACGTCGGGTATTAGCGAGCAAGACATCGCCAAACGCCTGATGGATTTTGGCTTTCACGCTCCCACCATGTCCTTCCCAGTTGCCGGCACTCTCATGATCGAACCAACCGAGAGCGAGTCCAAGGTGGAACTGGATCGATTCATCGATGCCATGATTCAGATTCGTCAGGAAATCGCACAGGTCGAAACAGGTGAGATTGCCGCAGAAAACAACCCGCTGAAGAATGCACCCCATACCCTGGCTGACATATTGGATGAAAATTGGGATCGTCCTTACTCCAGATCCCAGGCCGCCTACCCCGGGCACAAAATCGGGGAATACCCTGACAGTAAGTACTGGCCCACAGTCAATCGGATTGATAATGTCTACGGAGATCGCAACCTGTTTTGTGCCTGCCCGAGTATTGACAACTATGACTGAGAGTATCAATGCCACGATAGGAATCATGGAAGGGGCAGAATCCTGCTTGTTCTGGAGTTAGCGTCATTATTATTACTTGTTTTTTTGACATAGCTTCCAGTGGCGATCAGCGCTGCCCACAAGTGGGAGCCGTCGATGTAAATTGCGTCGGTGTTGCAACCCCTCGATACTTTTTTGTTGTTGTTCTTGATCGCCGGCCGGTTTTTATTATCGGTGCACCCGATTCAATTCTCCTCTGCAGGTAAAGATGAAACTCCTGTTTGAATGGCGTCGCAATATAGTCACGATAGGCCTTGTAGGGGTTGTTGGTCTCGCTGATAAATACCTTGTATGCATCGAGAGGCTTGAGATAGCGAAAATCGCCACCGAAGGCATTAGCGCAGTAACTCGACCAGCGGTATATTCCAGGATGATCCAGCTGTGAATCTGTCAGCGGCCTGCGCTCTATATATTTCTGACATTGCAGTGCCAGTGTTGCTTCCTGCGCCAGACTGCTGCGTGGTGTATTGCTCCAAACTTTTACCGCTCTACCGAATCTGACGTTGAAGTACTCCGAATAGGAACGATTAATCGTGCGTAGTAAGTTCTTCAGACAAAACGGACTGCCGGGGGTCACGAGTAAACTCACTTCGTTGGGCAACAGTAGATAGGCATGGAGCTTTACCTGGAATACATTCAGACAATTAAACAGGCGTAGCAGGTAGAATTTATAACAGGCGTCATCGCCGAAGTCATCCTTAACATGACGATTGTAAATAGAATAAATGATTCGATCACAGCGGAGATCGACAAAGCAGTCTTTAGTTTAGTTCAGATTATTGAATCCTGCCATGAATCTACCCGGCCCCTCCTAACGAGACTCTAATTACAACGTCATGGAATCGATACTAGTAACTGGGTGAATTTGTTGTACTTAAAAGAGCCATTCCAATTCAAGGAGTTGCAGAATAAATTTGCGCCTTGGAAATAACAAAGGACGCATGCGCGGGTCATTCAATGCCTAAACTGATATCGTAATACTGGGGCGATCTGATCATACAAACAAATCAATAACGACGGGGCCTAAGCCGCTTTTGAGCAGCACTAGCGGATCGTAAAAACATAAGGTTGGATTACAAGCTGGTGATAAGCATATAATTAGTAACGGCGAAGCGGAGTGGCACCATGCGCACCTTCTTACTGACTATATTCTGGTTCTCTAATCTTGGCAATGTCATTCAGTTGCTGATTATGGCTTCGGCTGGCTGGCTCATCTTCTCCGGCGATTACTCGTTTTTCGATCTTAATGTTGATGTTTTTGTAACGCAGGTAGCACCTTGGCTTCGTTGGATTGAGACAGTCGTTGTTGCACTGCTGGGTGATGTCGGAAGATGGATACTCTCAATACCAATTTTTATTATTTCTCCAATCAAATTTGTCGCTGGAGCAATCATTGGTTGGTGGGCTTATTCGACTGCTAAGAATATGCCTGCTGACCCTCTAAACCACCTCTGATTAGTACCACCCTAAACTAGAGACTTCGGGGTGATGAAGGAGCAAATACTCCTTCGAGGCTAAATCGTTCGACAAATCCGTTCTGCATTGGTTTGCCCCGTTGAATAAACTTCGGATCGGCATTATGTTTCTCTGCCCAATCAGCTGCTGCCAAGGCACGGCCACCGACGATGTCCCCAATAGCACCGAAGATATCCTTGAAGATATTGGCACCGAGAATGACCTCTTCCACCACAATACCTGGATACCCGGTAATTTCACGAAGCTGCAGTGCTGGAGTTGTAGATCCAGTCATGTCGATTGGTCTTGTTTATAGCACGCCTATTTCTAACTAGTTGCGCGGTGGCAGTCCATGCACCAGGGTCAGGCTCTTCAAGCTGGTGCCGGCGCGGCGAAATTCCGACAGTGCCTGATAGTCCTCATCTGCGTACCAGTCCTTCGCTGCCTGCTCGGAAGGAAACTTGAACAGGATGACCCGACCCTCCAGGGGGTCGGTGCCTTCCAGGTTTTCGTGATTATCGTCGAAGGTGATGAATTCACCACCGAAGCGTTTGAGGATAGGGAAAAAGCCCTGCTCATATTTTCGGTACTCGGCGGCGTCTTCGACAACGAGATTCGCGATCATATATACAGCAATATCAGACATAAATTACTCCAGTTAATCAATAAACCATGGCCTCATTTAATCCAAAGCAAGCCACCAATGCAAGGCACAGAGCTTCTCAACTGCGTCTTGTGCTTCATGTCGCGTCCAGTAGCGGGTATCGATCCGGGAGCTGCCGTCACCCATTGATGCTACGCGTGCTCTCACGGGAATCGGCATCATTACGTGCGCAAGCCCGGCTAATATATACATCGGATAAGCCATCGCTTTCCGCTTCCATCTTTGCCTGTTCCGACTGATGTTTGTATCCTATGAATGGCGGTATAATCCGCTCCCGGATCTCTAGTCGGCAAAAGACCGTAACCACCAGCAAGGCAGGCCCTGTGAATTCAAACAACTCTTCCACCGATTTGTCCAAGAGCTATGGCAATCACATCACCGAGCTTAGACGCAACTACGAATCCAGCCTGACTCATGTGAATAGCGAGGACGGTGCTATCGGTATAGAGGGTGTGTTGATTCACAGTGGTAGCGAAGGCCACTATTTTGGTGATGATCGCATTATTCCCTTCCAGGCTTATGGGCATTTCCTGCATTGGTTGCCGGTTAACAGACCCGACCAGTTTGTCTATATTGCACCCACGCAACAGGTCATCTACTTTCAGGTGGTGCCGCAGGATTTCTGGTACGAGCAAACGATTAGGACTGACAGTAGCTGGCCCGAGCAATTTCAAATTATTAGGCTGACATCGCCAGGTGAGCTTGGCAAACACCTGCCCAATACTCGAATCGCCTACCTCGGAGCGGAGACGGAATTCGCCAGCTCGATTGGCATCGATACAGAGCTAATCAATCCTGATGCGCTGCTGGCTTATCTGGATTTTCAACGGGCGATCAAGACCGATTATGAACTGGAACAATTGCGAGAGGCCAACCGAGTTGGCCTGCTTGGTCATGCCGCCGCAAGAGAGAGTTTTTTGCTTGGCGGCAGTGAGTATGACATCCATATGGCTTTTCTAAACGCCTGTGGAATATTGGAAGAACAAAGTCCCTATACCAATATCGTCGCACTGGATGAGAAATCGGCCATCTTGCACTATCAGCACAAGCGTCGTGGTTGTGCGCAAACCAGCCAGGTATTGCTCATCGATGCTGGCTGCCGGATAAATGGCTATGGCTCGGATATTACCCGAACATCGATAAAAGAGACGGCAAACACCGTGTTCAAATCTCTGTTAACGGGTATGGAAAAACTGGAACTGGAACTGGTATCCCAGATCAAGCCAGGCATGGCCTATCAGGACTTGCACGACGACGCCCTGGCTGGCGTAGCGGATCTGTTGATTGAACATGATCTGTGCAAGCAGTCGCCGGCCGCGCTGATAGATAAAAAAATACCACAACTTTTTATGCCCCATGGTGTCGGTCATTTGTTGGGCATACAGGTGCATGATGTCGGTGGTCAGCAGAAAGAACTTGCCGGCGGTAGTGCGCCACCCGCCGAGCACTCACCGGCACTGCGAAACACCCGCATCATGGAACAAAATATGGTGTTTACCGTGGAACCGGGTTTCTATTTCATTCCGCTGCTACTCGAGGCGGAGCGGGATCAAGCCAGGGGGAAATTTATTAACTGGAAACTCATAGATGAACTCTATCCCTGCGGCGGAATTCGGGTGGAAGACAACGTTCGTGTTACCGACCAGGGCGTCGAAAATCTAAGCAGGCAGTGAATCGCCCTAATCCCGTGCCAGCCAGCACGCCCTGTGCTGGAGGAAAAATTGGCAGAGACAGGGAGGCGATTACTTCCGGCCTTTTTTAGCCGATTGCACGGCGAACGATTTTCATCATCGCGGGTAGCGCATCCTGGTTGGCTTGCACCAGTTGTTTCCCCGCAGCCCCCATGCGCTCCTGCTCGGCCTTATTGCTATTCAACTCTGTCAGCAGCCTGGCCAGTTCAGTTTCGTCTGCAACAGTTCTGAGGGCGCCAGCCTGTTCGAGTTGAGAGCAGATGTTGGCAAAATTATATTGCGAGGGCCCTACCACGACAGGTATGCCCAGGGCGGCAGGTTCCAGCACATTCTGACAACCGGTATCAACCAGGCTACCACCTACAAATGCAATGTCCGCACATCGATAGTAGTTTTGCATCTCCCCCATGGAATCACCGACGATGATTTGGGTTGCATCCTGCAACGAGGCCTGGATTGAATGCAGTTGGCTGCGCCGCTCGACTGTGAATCCTTTTTGCTGGCAGAGATTGACCACATTGTCAAAGCGCTCAGGATGTCGCGGCACTAATAGCAGCAACATCGATGCATCAGACTGATGGCATTGTGCGAACGCCGCGAGGATTTTGTCTTCTTCTCCATCCCGCGTGCTTGCCGCAATTAACACCGTGCGGCCTGACTCCTTGAGGGACTCAAATATCGATCCAGGAGGCAACCCTGACGCGTCAATCTCCACGTTGAATTTTAGACTGCCAGTCACTTCAACTGCTTCCGGAGATGCTCCAAGTTCAATAAAGCGACGGGCATCGGCCTGCGACTGTGCCGCGATGCAATCGATCTCAGAGAGCATGAGTTTGCTTAGTTCTGAGACTTTGCTATAAGCGCTAGCCGATCTTGCAGAGAGCCTGGCGTTGCCCAGAATTATCCTGACGCCGCTACGATGGCAATAGTGGATGGTGTTTGGCCACAGCTCGGTCTCCATCAGGATCAACACTGTCGGACGCAGTGCATCGATAAATCTGCCGATGGCAGCGGGCAAGTCGTAGGGAATGTACTGGTGATAAACGCTGGCGCCAAACAGCGTTACAACTCTGTCTGAGCCGGTTGGTGTCATCGTGGTAATCATTATCTGCGTAGAGGGATATGCCTGCTGTAACTGACGCACCAACGGCACAGAGGCTACGGTCTCACCCACCGAAACTGCATGAATCCAGATGGTTTGCATCGATGCCTGGAAGTCCTCGGGCAGGGAAGCCAGGGCAAAGCGTTCAGCCCATCTGCGTCTATAAGCTGGCGCCTTAAGCGATCTCCAGAGCAATTTTAATACGATGAAGGGTACTGCGAGGTAAAAAAGCAAGCTATAAAAAAATCGATACATGAGAGCTGTCGGGCTGCCTCTTGGCTTGGGCTGCGGTTGGGAAATCAAACTTTAAGCCGATATACTCTTCTCTCATTTCCGTGTTTCCAACTCATCTAAGGAGAGAGAACAGGAAGCAGAGATAAGAGCAGGCGTACCAATCCCGACTTGAAGCAGAGGGCTAAGGTAACTAATGACATCCACGTATTCAACCGACATCGTCATCTTTGGTGGTGGCGTGGCCGGCTTGTGGCTATTGAACCGCTTGCGTAGCAATGGTTTTCACGCCATTTTGTTAGAAGCCGATACGCTTGGTGGCGGCCAGACTATTGCCTCCCAGGGAATTATCCATGGTGGTCTTAAGTATGCCTTGAGCGGATCATTCAGCGCTGCTGCCCAGGCTATTGCCGGCATGCCAGCTCGCTGGCGCGCGTGCTTGCAGGGAGAAGGGGATATCGATTTGCGTGGTTGTCGCCTGCGCAGTGAAAATTACTATATGTGGTCTCAAGCAGGATTTAGGTCCAGGCTGAAAACCTTTCTTGGCAGCAAAAGTCTTCGTGGTCGAGTAGAAGCGGTAGATAAATCCGCCTATCCAGAATTTTTCAAGCGAGCCACAGCGGCTGGCACACTGTACCAATTGCCGGATTTCGTTATAGATACCGAATCACTGCTCGCCGAACTAATTCGCAAACAAGAAAATCATATCTACCGAATCGATGCAGGATCGCTCGCGTTCTACAAAAATAACGCGGGCGACATCGATCATCTCACTGTAAGCAACGGCGATCATTCCTTGCGTATAGAATCCCAGCAATTTATTTTCTGTGCTGGCGAAGGCAACGAAGGGCTAGTTTCCCGGGCAGGCTTGCTAAAGCCCCGGTCTCAGATCCGACCATTGCACATGGTCTATGTGAAAAGACCCGGATTACCTGCCCTGTACGTACACTGTATCGGTGGCAGCTTCAGTCTCACGCCCAGACTAACCATTACTTCTCACGCCGCAGCGGACGGATCTATGGTTTGGTACCTGGGCGGCGAGCTGGCAGAAGCCGGTATCAACAGAAGCGCTGCAGACCAAGTGGCGGCCGCGACTGCGCTGCTACGGGAGTTGTTCCCCTGGCTGCACCTGGGCGACGCGCAATGGGGTTGCTTCACCATTAATCGGGCGGAAGCGAAACTCGACAGCAAATTTCGTCCCGATGATGCTCTCTTTATCGAGGAAGCTAACGTGCTGGTGGCGTGGCCTACCAAGCTAAGCCTTGCGCCTTCCCTGGCCGATAAACTGATTGAACATTTGGCTGCAAAATCGATTACAGCGATAGCGGAAGACAACACAGTGGAACTGGATAAAGTACTAGCTCAGCCAAAGATTGCCACTGCGCTCTGGAATTAATGCATAGTGAGCTTAGCGAAGCGACAATTGGGCCAATCTTGCATCGATGTCTCGGTTTTAGGTTTGGGCACTGTAAAATTCGGCCGTAACCAGGGAGTAAAATATCCCACTACTTTTTCATTGCCTTCCGATCGGGAACTCATTGCAATGCTGGATCAGGCGAGAAGCCTGGGTATCAATTTGCTGGATACCGCTCCCGCTTATGGCAGTAGTGAGCAGCGCCTCGGCAGGCTACTGACTGATCGCCAGGATTGGGTGATCTGCACCAAAGTCGGCGAGGAGTTCCTCAACGGCAAATCCTTCTATGATTTTACCGAAGCACACGTGCGGTATAGCATCGAACGCAGCCTACAAAATCTGAATACCGACTACCTGGATATCGTACTGGTACATTCTGATGGCAATGACATGCATATCATCGAATCGACCGCGTGTCTGCCAACCCTGATGAAACTAAAGGAAAAGGGGCTAATTCGAGCGGTGGGCATGTCAACGAAGTCTCTGCACGGGGGCTTAAAAGCCGTGGAGCTCAGCGATCTTGTCATGGTGACTTACAACCCGTCTACTACAGATGATGCCGAGGTAATTCGTTACGCAAATTCTCTGAATAAGGGAGTGCTGATAAAGAAAGCTCTCAACAGCGGCCACGTCGCAACAGTCGGAGAGAATTCGATTGATAACAAATTGAAATTCGCCCTCACTCCCGCCGGGGTGAGTAGCGTAATCGTGGGAACTATCAGCCCGGAGCACCTGCGAGAGAATGTCGAGTCTGTTGTAAAAGCGTTCGCCTGATTACGGAGCCGATCAATCGCCTACTTCTTTCAGCTTCTCCATAATCGCCGAAGTGGAGCAATTATCCAGAAACTCCAGGGCTTTGACTTCACCATCGTAGGAATGCACAAAGTCACCACCGATTACTTGCTCCAATGTATAGTCACCGCCTTTCACCAATATATCAGGCTTCAGAGATTTCAATAATGGTTCGGGCGTATCATCGGAAAAACTGACTACCCAGTCCACAGCTTCCAATCCTGCCAGTACTGCCATGCGTCGCTCCACCGGGTTAATTGGGCGGCCTGCTCCTTTTAACCGGCGCACAGAATCATCATCATTGATTGCAACCACAAGCCGATCCCCCAATTGCTTTGCTTCCGCCAGATAGCCAACATGCCCGGCATGAATAATGTCGAAGCAGCCATTGGTAAAGACAATCTTCTCGCCGTGCTCCTTGGCATCTTGCACCGCGATCTGAAGCTGCTCCGCCGTCATAACGCCTCGACCAGAATTCTGTTCGGCCAATATAGCGCGCCGCAGTTCCGGGCCGCTGATTGCAGCAGTACCCAATTTTCCAACTACCAGTCCGGCCGCCAGATTCGCCAGCGCAGTGGCATCGGCAAGGCCGTCTCCAGCCGCCAGGGCCGAAGCCAGGACAGAGATCACGGTATCGCCGGCACCGGTCACGTCGAATACTTCCTGGGCTCGTGCTGGCAAATGCAGCTCAGGTGAATCTGGACGGATCAGGGTCAAGCCCGCTTCACCGCGTGTGATCAGTAAAGCCTGCAAATTCAGATCTGACAATACCCGCAAGCCCTTGTTGACCAAATCTTCCTCATTGCTGCAATGACCGACTACCGATTCGAACTCACTCAAGTTCGGAGTGATCACGGTGGCGCCACGATATTTTTGGAAATCGGAACCCTTGGGATCGACGATGACTGGAATCTCTTGCTCGCGTGCGAGGTCAATAATTCCCGGAATGTCCTGCAACGCACCCTTGCCGTAATCTGACAGCACCAGGACCTGGGCATTGGCAATCAAAGACGCAACTTTCTCATGCAATCCGGCAATATCCGAGGCTTGGAACTGCTGCTCAAAATCCAGCCGAATGAGTTGCTGATGCTGGCTGATTACGCGCAATTTGGTGATCGTAGGTTTGTCGGGCGAGTGCAGAAATTCACAGTAGACGCCAGCCGCATTCAGCCTCGAACCCAGTTCCTTACCGGCTTCGTCGTCACCGATGATTCCCACCAGAGTTGCGGCACTACCGAGCGCGGCAACGTTGAGTGCAACGTTGCCAGCACCGCCAGGCCGGTCTTCCATGTTGCCCACCCGGACCACGGGAACAGGCGCTTCCGGGGATACCCGGTAGGCTACTCCGTGCCAATATCTGTCCAGCATTACATCGCCCACCACCAGTAGTTTGGCCCGGTGGAATGGAGGCATTTCCAGTTTCATTGGGCTATCTCCGGGTACGGACTTATGGTTAATTCCATGGCAGATGATCATAACACAGGGCTTCGTGTTAGTAGATTCGCGCGCACCGACCCCGGAATCGGGTTCTCACCAACGGAAACTGTGCAGATCGTGGGCAAGACTGAGTTTGCCTGCGGCTTCTGCTACAATTTGCGCTACACTCAGTAAACTACGAACGAAAAACTGCCTGGGGAGCCTCCGATCAAGTACACAATATCTCTTGCCTTCGGAGCAGGCGTAGATCAAGACGGTTCCTGGTTCCGTGTCTGAAGATTCTCAGCAAGTGATTCCCTTGCGCCAATTCACGGCGCCACGTTACTGGCTAACCTGGATTGGCCTGTTTCTAATGTGGGGTGTCGCACATCTGCCCTATTCCCTTCAACTCATGCTCGGCAGGCTACTGGGCTTACTCGGGTATTATCTGGCGCGGCAACGACGACATGTGTGTGAAGTCAACCTCAAGCTGTGCTTCCCCGAATTATCACAAACTGAACACCGCAAACTGGTGAAGAAAACGTTCTCCTCAAACGGTATTGGCCTGGTTGAGACCGCAATGGCATGGTTTGGAGATCCGGAGGTTTACCGTCCCATGGTCAAGGTTTCGGGTTTGGAAAATATTGATCTCGCCCTTGCCCAGGGCAGGGGTGTACTACTTCTATGTGCGCATTTTTCGACTCTGGATTTTGGCGGGATGATGATCAGTATGTTCAAGGATATGGACGCAACCTTTCGTCCCAACAAGAATCCTTTGTTTGACGCGGTCATGATGAATGCCAGGCTGCGATTCTGCGTCCGGATCTTTGATCGCAAGAATGTGCGGGGCGCCATGCGTAGTTTGAAATCTGGCCACATTCTCTGGTATGCACCGGATCAGGATTATGGCGCCAAGTACTCGGTGTTTGTCCCTTTCTTTGCTCACCCCGCCGCCACTATCACAGCCACAGCCAGATTTGCAAAAGTTAACCATTCTCCGGTTATATTCTGTAGCCATTATCGGAATGAAGATAACTCAGGTTATCATCTGTATTTTAGTAAACAGCTGGAAAACTACCCCAGCGATGATGAGGCCGCTGATGCCACCACCATCAACCAGATTATTGAAGAGGCCATCCGAAAGCAGCCCGACCAGTACCTGTGGTTGCACAAACGCTTTAAAACCCAAGCTGCCGGCAAGGCGGCCAGGCCCTATTAAGTGAAGATATTTTTACTATGAATTTCAACTGGCGCCAAGTCGACATTCGAATCTATGCAGTACTCACCAGCCTGTTTATTTCGACATTCACAATCCTGGTTCCGCAACACACCAACGATGATGCCTATGCTTACATCAGAACCGCTGAAATATTCAGTACCGACGGTTTTTCGGCGGCCTTTCAACACTATTCATGGGCCAGCTATTCGATTCTAATTTCCCTGCTTGGGCTTCTCGGTATTAAGCTTTTCACCGCTGCCTATCTTATCAATGCCTTGTTTTTCGCACTGTTGGTCTTTGCCTTTATTAGCATCGTCAGGGAAATAGACGATTCAGAATCCTTGCTCGTTTTTGCCGCCGTAAGCATACTCGTCTATCCAGAACTAAATGAGTATCGCTATTTTGTTATTCGAGATGTCGGCTTCTGGGCATTCTCAGTTTTTGCATTATGGCAGTTTCTGCTCTACACGAAGCAGCCCATATTAAAGTATGGGCTGGGGTTTTGCGTCTCCCTGATAGTGGCAACAATGTTACGTGTCGAAGCGATTGTCTATCTGCTGATGACGCCTTTCGCGCTTTTGCTGGATTATAGGTTCGAACTACAACAGCGCCGCAATCGTTTCCTCAAACTCATTCAGATCATCGGCGCCGCAGCAGGTGCCAGCTTCATTCTGCTGCTTCTGATTGGACTGAATATTCAGCAATTGTTTCTGGAATTTGTATCTGTCTACAAGCCATTCCTGCTCGATCTATTTAGTCCGGATGCGGCAGAGTCTTATGAAATTAGCCGAGCCCTGTTTAACGAGCATGCTGCGGCTTACTCCCAGGAGTACATCGCCTTGTTTATAGTCGCCGGATTGACGGCGATGCTTTTCGCGAAACTGATAAGCGGCATTGGCGGACCTTATCTCGTTGTTCTCATCTTTGGCCTTTTTGGAAGAAAACTACGTCTGAATAGACACATCGCACTGCCCATTGTCTTCTACTTGCTGGTAAATCTTCTAATTCTTTTTACCTTCGTTTTTGTAACTCGTTATCTTAGCAGCCGTTATACGATTTTGATGTGCATACTCCTTGGACTATTTATTCCCCTGATTCTTTTCAGGCTGCTACAAAATGCCAGATCGAATCGAAAGAATTTTGTGAAGATCTTTATCGTGCTGTTCGTTACTTACTGCGTGATAGATTCCTACTATAGCTTCGGAAGACCCAAAGACTACATCGATAACGCAATAGACTGGATAGTCCAGCAGAGGGAAACACCTGGCGGACTGGTGACTAACAGTCATGCCCTGGCCTATAACAGTGGCAAGATTGAGGATTATGATAAGACCCTGTTCAATCTTACGGCGATTGATATTCTTGACACGGCACCTGGTGATTTGGTAGCCGTAGAGTTACGCTATGAGATGGAACAGCTGTTTTCCAGTGACGACATAGCCAGGGTCCTCGAGTTGGAGATTGAGTTTTCCGATGCGGACAGGCGACGTATTGCTATTTATCGGCGCATCCAGGGCTCGCCGCTTTAGCGCACCTTTGAACAACGCAGTAATGTCTCAGCGGATCCTGAGGCGAAGGCACTACCAGTTCTCTGACTCTTCTCGTTTCGTTACCAGTATATTTTCCAGAATCAGGTACTTGAGATCCGTTCCCATAAACATGTTGATCGCATCTTCGGGATTGCACACCAGAGCCTCGCCAGGACGGCTGAGCGCAGTATTAATCAGCAAGCCCTGCCCTGACAGTTCATGAAAATGGCTCAACAGTTTATGCAAGGAAGGATTGGTATCGGCACGCACAATCTGCGCACGGGTACTGCCGTCGGCATAAGCAATAGCCGGATACTTTTCCTGCCAGTTTTTGCTCAGTGTGACACCGATACACATATATTCGTCATCAAATTCTTCTTCTGAAAATTCTGCTGCAACACTATCTAATACACTGGGTGAAAACGGACGCCACTTTTCCCGAAATTTGACCTGCCGATTGATGATATCTGCAATTCCTTCTTCGGTGGGATTGGCCAGGATGCTCCTGTTTCCCAGTGCCCGTGCACCAAATTCCATACGTCCTTGAAACCAGGCCACCAGTTCCCCGCGATTAAGCAACTCGGCTGCCTCAACGTGCGGATCTTGCAAAATTTTCCAATCAGGTTTCTCACGGTGTGCTTTACAGGCCTCTATACATTCTTCACTGGTATAGGACGGACCGAGAAACATACTCGATATCGGCTTCAATCTGGTTTTTGTTTCTCGAATCGCATATGCGGCTGCACCGATCGCGGTACCGGAGTCACTGCAAGCCGGATGCACAATCAATTTTTTTACCATCGGCAGTGCCAGCAGGCGCCGGTTAAGCCTGATGTTCATCGCGCCGGTGCCCGCGACTGCCAGTATACCGGTATCCTCCAATATTTCTGATAGGTAATGCGCCACCAGACCCACGGCAATATCTTCGTACAATTTTTGTATTGCTGCCGCGTAATGCACATAGGGATCGTCGGTCAAATTACCGACTCGGCGCGGTCCCAGCATGTCCAGCAGCTTCTGGCTGAAGAAATGCCCCTTCGACTTGGCTTTGTATCGGCGCAGGCCGACTGTACCTATTAACTTGTTTCTCACCTTGAATTGTTTACCGTTAAAATAGGCGAGTGCTGAAAGATCGTACCTGGAGGCGTCACCGAAGGGGGATATCCCCATCACCTTGAACTCGCCATCCAAAATTTCGAAACCAAGATAGTCTGTCATCGCCGCGTACATGCCACAGAGAGAATCCGGGTTATAGAATTCTTTCAGGCGAGTTATATTTCCATTCTCACCGTAACCAAGAAAAATATTGGAATATTCCCCTTTCGAGTCATTGCAAAAAACAGCGGTTTTCTGGTCTGATTCAATGAGGTGATAACAGCTGCTAGCGTGGGCTAATTGATGCTCGACTGGAACTATTTGAACTTTGGAAACGGGTATCTGTAGTTTCTCCAGCAGTTTGTCCAGGTCCTTGCGATAACGTCGATATCTCCGATTGCCATTTAGCAGACTATCGATACTCCGATCAGGTGCGTACCAGTGACGATAGGCGTAATGCCAGCGTGCTTTATTCAGAAGTGAAATTGGCGCATAGGGAATAGCAATGCGATCTATCTGCGACGGTTTTACCCCGGCAATCTGCATGCATTGGCGGGCCGAGTAATAGGGAGTTTCACCTGTTGCATGTTTTCGACGCAATAGTCTCTCTTCTTCCACCGCTGCAACCAGGTCATCATCGATGAATAATGCCGCGGCCGGATCATGCCCGATTGCGCCTGCCAGTCCTAATGTGATTGTCGCCATGCTCTACCTAAGCTTCGCCTGCCTGCCCTTGGAGACCCATATTTTCTCAATTAATTGCTCGACGGGCGCCTCGAATCTGGTGCCTATCCAGTTCTTGCGAAATCGAGCGAGATCTTTCGCAAACCGGTTGTGAAAGCGAACCTCCACTTTATGCCGTTGCATTGAATCCAGATCCAGCACATACAGGACCTTATTCGCATAAATAAAATTTGTTGCCTTCATATCACCATGACTGATTTTATAGTGATGCATGATTTCGAGTAGCTGTTGAAATGCTGCGAATAACTCATCGGCGGTTATCTTGGTCGCCGCTTCGCCTTCAAAATCTGTAGTGAGATGATCGGCTTCAATGCGCTCGCATAGGAAATAAGATCTTCTTCGAAATATCCATAATATTCTGCGTTCCATGAATACGTAGGGGTGGGGAGTGGCGATGCCCAGCATTTCCAGTACCGAAGCGTTACGCCAGGAATTGTACCCCCGGCCAGAGCGAAATAGGCTGCGCAGCCCATGAGCAAATTTCTTGATGTTGTAACGCTTTAATACGTAAACCTGCCCAGCTATCGACACTTCTGCGACAGTTGCCGAATTCCCGTTCTTCATGATTTTGCCGCGTTCTATAAAGCTGTCAGGGTTCTCCAGGAACAAGTCGAATTCATGTGAATGCATGCTGCGATCGTAAACCAGAAATTTTGTCGATGTCTGCACGCAGCGATTAGCAGTGGTTGAACGAAACAGCTTACGTTCATACCGGGCGAGCCGATGAACCCTCGCCTGCTTCAATCGGAGATAGAAATCGGCAATCAAATCTGCAGAAACATCTACGTCCTGTTCCAGGTAGTGTCGAAGTAATACCCCAACATTGTGATCCATGGTGGCCGGAAACTGGGCGAAGAACATTGCCAGATTTGTCAGTTTTGTTTCCGGTTTAATTCCATTCTTGGCCCCCTTAATGTCTCCACCATCGAGCAAATAGACGCGCTCCTTCGAGAGCATGAAATTATCCAAATGGATATCATTCTGCAAAATTCCGGAATTGTGACAGTTGGCTATGGACTCGATTACTCTCTCGAGCAGCTTGAGACGATCAGCTTCAGTGTTGGCCTCATCTAGCAGGGACAACAAGTTAGTGCCTTCATTCAAATACTCAATTAGCAAGAGCGCACCTTGATTGCCGGTGAGTGTGGCCTGATGAAGTATTTCTGGTGTCGGTATCCGGGCGGAGCTCAGCAAATTGATGCCGTTGATGTCCGCCAGATGATTGCGTCTCCAGCATCCTGGCTGATAAAACAACTTGACTATGACCTGCCGGTTCTGCCACTGGGTCAAGCCAACTAAGCGCTTCCCCGGCACGATCCGTAGAATAGATTCAACACGTAGATCGATCTGCTGCTGATCTTTAGATGCGGACACATGAAAAGGAGTAGGGATATGCCGTCCCATGGAAATTAACTTTGCACAGCTAAACGTATTCATAAGGCTTAAACAGGTCCCAGCTTTTGATACATCGTTCTTGCTCGGTGCTCTACAGTGGACCAAAACCCTTCTCTGGATCCCAGTGAATCACGCAAGCTCAGCTGGTCATAAACTTTGATGAATCGAAGCAGATCACGCCGGCTCAGCCCGATATCCATAGCCGAGAAATAGAGGCCCGCAATGTCCTTAACCAGCCAGCGTCGGGCCAGATTTTCCTTGATCAGGGCGCGATGCAAATCAATCAATGACAATCTTGGCTTATTACCCTGTTCCCCATGGCTATCGTGCAACAGGAAGTGACAGAGATAGAAATCGCGATGACAGATACCGTTTCCATGTATGCCTCTGGCGATTCTCGCGACTTCATTTATTAGTCCTCTCTTATAGCTGAAGAGCGGCTTGTTGTCTTTCCAGTGCATACAAAACTCTTCCAGTGAGGTGGTATTTTTCAATTCTCGCGTGATGATAAAAGATTTGCGTGCTGCCGGGTTCCACCCGCTACTGCCATAGGCAACAAAATGCATGGTGGCAATGCCGAGTGTGTGCAACTTGCGAATAGCCTTCCATTCATTTTCTGCACCTAAAATCGGCAATCGGAATAGAACCAGGTTCTTGAATATCTCCATCCACCCCACTCCGAAATGTAGCTTGGCAAAATAGCTTTCTCCGTCCAGGGTAAATCGAAATGTTTTCCTTGCCTTAACTTCCCGATATACCTTAGCTTCGATCGACTGCAGTTGTACAAAAGGGTCCGAGCTTCCCCAGTAGCGTTGGAATTTCTCATCTAAATAAAGCATCGGAACTCATCCACTCCCGTGTTTTGGCAGAAATAGTTCTTCAATAATGTCTGCCACCGCGTCAGGAAGTGCGTACAGCTCGTCCTTTTTCCCGTACACCAGGCCATTTTCCGACCAGGGGGCCAGATCGATGCATTCCAGCATAGCCAGTAGTCGGGTATTCAATTCCTCCTGACTAAAGGGATCGCTACAAACCTCACCGGACTGTGCCTGTTCGATATGAAAGGAATAACCACAGCTCGCCGTCGTCAGTACCGGCAGCCCGGCAATAGTTGCCTCTAGCAGAACATAGCCTGCACTCTCAACGTAGGCTGGATGAAGTAACAGGTCTGCCCCTGCCAAAAAACGAGGAATGTCATCCCGCCCAGACAGCACCGAAAACTGCTCCCGCACTCCAAGCTTGCGCGCCAATTTCTCAAACCGCCGGGGCTTGTCCTGTCCAACCAGCATGAAATGCGTATTAGCTCGAATCTGCGCTGGCAATGAGGCTAAAGCACGCAAGGACCGATCTACACCCTTAACCCTGAAACCTGAGCCTATCTGCAACAGCAAAACTGTGTCTCCGGCGATGGAAAATTCTTCGCGAAATTGGCGCCTGACATCTGTATCTCGGCTTGAAACCATTCGGTCTCGAGATATACCGGGAGGCACGGCATGTAATCGCTCACTACAAGCTGGATAATATTTCAGAAATGCTTTGTGTTGTTGCGGTGACAGAATCAAGGCATGGGTCTTGCTGTTGTCACCGAAGATCGCGTTCTCGTAATTTTTGAAATGCCGATAACGGCCGGTATATTTATAATAGGCACCACGCTGTGTGTCCGCCTTCTCGGCGAAACAGGGGTCTGCGGCAAAATACAGATCCAGTAATGGCATTTTATTGAAGCCAAATACCGGATGTGGCAGCTGTCTCGAAAGCGCCTTCTCCACCCACTGGGTAAAACTACGATACAGTTTCGTCTTAGTCATCGCCTTGACTGGCACAGTGATCAGATTCAGTGCCTCGGGCAATTCACCTTGCCATTTCATGGTGTAGACATCAATCTCATGGCCACGACTTAAACAGGTGTTAACAATACGAAGAAAATCTCGTTGCTGTCCGCCGTAAGGAAAGTAGGAATAGATGAGAAAGCTGATCTTCATTACATTAATCGATTAATAGCCTTTCAAATTGCTGCCAAACCATGTCAGGTTTGTGCGACGAAAAGCAGGGCGGAGTGACCGCAAAAGATTTATTCCCAAACTCATCTGTTACCCCAGGCCCATTATAGGTACAGGTTTTTCTTACACAGGGGGCACAATTCAGATTGGAAGTAAGGTGCAGCTGCTGCTTGCCGTAGGTGCCAGATAGTCCCGGATTGGTTGGACCATAAAGCGACAGGGTGGGCTTGGCCAGTGCCGCCGCCAGGTGACCAAGGCCCGTATCCACCGCTATCACACCCTCAGATAACAAAATATGCTTGGCCAGGCCGGAAAGAGATTGTCGATCGAGTATGGTGACTCGATCTGAGTCGGCAGCGATAAATTCTGCTCTTATCCTTTCATTATCGTTTCCCCATGGCAGCAGGACTTCGTAACCCGCTGCAACCGCATTATGTGCAAGATGACGCCAATAGTCCGCAGGCCAGTGCTTGGTACTCCAGGTAGTACCGTGCAGGAAAACAACTTTTTTCCCGGATGCACCGGCCTCTTCTACTCCAATTCGAGTAATATCGATTCCGTAATCGATAACCTCCTTGTCGTAACGATAATTCAGAGCCCTGGAGAAAAGTTGACGCACTCTATCCACCGCGTGTTCAGTCCATGGTACCGAATACACTTTGTTATAAAACAAGGTTGCCATCGGTTCTCTGATGGTTCGATTGCTGAGCCCAATAGTTAAACCTCGGGAAATTCGACTTATGAGCCCGCTCTTGATTAAGCCCTGGGCATCAATAACCAGATCATAATGAACTCCCTGTATTGCGCGTTTGAAAGAGCGAAATTCATTGTTTAAATAGGTTTTGAAGATATTCCTGCGCCAGCGGCGAATCGCAACGGGAATGACATTTTCGACCGCAGGGTGCCAGCCAGGCACCTCCGAAAAATTTTCTTCTACGACCCAATCGAAGACCAGATCTTTACGCGCACGATGGGCATCTGTCACCGCCGGCAGCGTGTGAATGATGTCTCCAAGCGATGAGACCTTGACAATCAGTACTCGCATATTGTTTTACTCGGGGAGCATGTGGAGCTCTTTGACAGAGTTTAGCACTCGCAATGGCTCCAATTCTTGCAGACAGCGCAGGTGACCATAGGGACATTGCCGTTTGAAACAAGGCCAACAATCTATGTCGGACACGAGCAATTTTACCCTTTCAGCCAAGGGAGGTGTAAAGTCCGGCGATGTCGAGCCGTAGATTCCCACCACCGGCTTGCCCAGCGCGGCGGCGATATGCATCAACCCGGAGTCATTTGAAACCACGACCGAAGCCACCGAAATGAGATCTATGGCCTGGGCTAGGCTGGTGTTACCGACAAGATTTGACCAGCTGTGGGCGTCTAATCCACGCTCAATTTCCCCGGCAATGGCAACATCGCTGGCGGAGCCAAATATCCAGACCTGCCAGCCGTCCGCCATCATCACATTGGCGAGTTTCGCATAGTGTGCTGCCGGCCATTGCTTCGAGGTACCGTATTCGGCACCGGGACAAATGGCCAGTACCGGGGCGTTGGTTTCCAAGCCGAACGATTGTAGTGCAGCATCGACGTTATCTGGATCCGTAGTCAAACTGGGCCTGGGAATGTCGGTAGGGGGTTCATCGCAGGCCTGAGAGGCCAAAGCCACAAAGCGCTGTACCATTAAGGGAAAGTTTGCGGGGATGAGTTTCCGGCAATCTGTCAGTACCGGGTTGCGCCATTCCCCGCGCCAGCCTATCCGCCGTGGAATATTCGCGTGAAAGGGTATCAACGCCGATTTGAATGAATTTGGCAGGATGATCGCGCTGGAATATTTTTGCATACGCAGGGATTTACCCAGTGCTCTGCGCTCGCGCAGCTTTAATTCTCCGTGCGCAACGGG
>JYMV01035731.1_pt1 | contig 21109 bp, 26 predicted proteins | sample 338911 | NCBI WGS metagenome assembly JYMV01 (sample SAMN03354496, study PRJNA234377) | hydrothermal vent metagenome | biome: Deep sea; feature: Hydrothermal plumes at the Eastern Lau Spreading Center, Western Pacific Ocean; material: Seawater | place: Tonga | collected 2009 | depth 2000 m m
GTATCAATAGTCATGCGGACTACAACTTTGTAGTCTGCGTGGCTCTCAGGATTGTTTAAAGGTGTCAAAATTAGGATGGTAGCGAATATAAGTAACCAAGCACCCTGAAACTGGAGGCAAAATCCTTTCTGGTTGTGTCATACGTGTGTCAGGAAAGTTTTCTTAACGTAGCTTAAATTAAAAAAGTGTTGGTATGATTGGTTGCGGGGGCTGGATTTGAACCAGCGACCTTCAGGTTATGAGCCTGACGAGCTACCAGACTGCTCCACCCCGCGATAAACTTATATTTTCTAAATTTTATACAATATTATGTTTAAGTTTTTTATTTACAAATAAAATTAAAAATTTTTTCTCATTCTTTGAATTTTTTTTACTCTTTTAATGTTTTCTGATCTTTCTCTCTTTTTTCTTTCGGATGGTTTTTCGTAATTACTTCTAATTTTTAAGATTTTAAAAAAACCTTCTCTTTGAAGCTTTCTTTTTAAAGTTCTTAGAGCTTGATCAACATTGTTATCTTTAACTTCTATTTTAATAACTACCTCCTATTTACAAGAGGCACTAACTAACATTAAAAAAAAAGATTGTCTACCTTCTTTAAAAGGGTTTTTTTGATACTTTTTTTTCAAAACCACTTCTATATTTCTTAAGTTTATTTTGAATTTTTTTATATCTTACTGATAAAACAGAAATAGCCAACAAAGCTGCATTTATTGCTCCAGCTTTTCCAATGGCCAAAGTCCCTACAGGAATACCGCTAGGCATTTGAACAGTTGATAGCAAGCTGTCCAGTCCCTTAAGTTTACTTTCAATTGGTATACCCAATACGGGAAGTGTAGTTAATGATGCTGCTACACCAGCTAAATGAGCTGCCCCTCCTGCTCCTGCTATTATAATTTCAGTTTTTTTTCTCTCCGCCTCTTTTAAGAATTTATGAAGTCTAGCCGGTGTTCTGTGGGCAGAAATTACTTTGACATCATGTTTTATACCAAATTTTTTTAACGTATCACTACAATGGATCATTGTTTTCCAATCAGATTTACTTCCCATTATAACACCAACAAGGCTATAATTTTTAGATTTCATTATTTTAATTAATTTTTATTAATTTTCGATATTTTGATTTTCTTTTTCTGTTTCCTTTTTTTTTCTTGCAATCTTTCTGTCAGTTTTATCTACCGCTTTTTTTATATCAGTTTCAGAGCAGAAATTGAAAACGACGGGATCCTTGGGGGTCAGGTTTGACGAATTCCAATATTTTTTGTTTCTTATAGAAGATACAGTGTTTTTTGTACTGCCTACGAGTTTTACTATTTGTCCATCTGACAATTGAGGATAATTTTTTGTTAACCAGAGTACTGCTTCGGGTCTATCTTGTCTTTTTGACAAAGGAACATATCTATTAACTTTTTTTTCAGATTTTATGTCCAAAATTTTTTTATTTAAAACAAGAGATTTATTAATATCTTTAGAACATTCTTCAATTTCTTCCCTTGTTAATTGCCCAGCTAATATGGGGTTATAAGCTTTTATCCCTTTAGCCACATCTCCATCAGCTATACCTTTAATTTCAAGCTCATGAAGATCACAAAAATCGGCTATTTGTTTAAAACTTATTTTTGTATTTTCTACCAGCCAAACAGCAGTTGCTTTTGGCATAAAAGGTTTGTTGGACATTTATTTTTTTTTCGTTGATCTTAAGTTTTTAAATTTTTTAAAGAATTTACTTACTCTACCTTTATCCATAACTTTTTGAGTTCCGCCTATCCAAGCAGGGTGCGATTTAGGATCGATGTCAAGTTTTAATGAATCTCCTTCTTTTCCCCAAGTCGACCTTGTTTCAAAATTACTGCCATCGGTCATGACCACTTTAATATTGTGATAATTTGGATGTATACCTTTTTTCATAACGGATAGTTTATTATAGTAAAATAAATTATTTGACAATAGTAAATTAACTATTTCAATACCTCAATCATTTCTTCATTAATTTTTGCATTAGTTGCTAGTATAGTTTTATTTTGTATATATTCGTTTTCTCCATTAAAATCTGTAACAAATCCTCCAGCTTCCTTGACCAAAATAATACCTGCCGCGACATCCCAATAATTTAAATTTCTCTGCAAAAAACCATCACATCTCCCCGCGGCTACATATGCCATATCGAGCGAAGCACTTCCTAATTTTCTGATAGGAGTAAGTACTTTTATTGAAAATTTATAATATTCTTTTAAAGCTAATTCTCTGTTTTTGGCATCACGTTTAGGTCCGCCTGTAAAAATCATACAATCTTCTAGTTTTGATCTAGATGAAACACGCATTCTCTGATTGTTCATATATGATCCGTTACCTTTTTCGGCAGTAAACATTTCATCTTTAATAGGGTCATAAATAATTCCACATATTATTTCTTTGTTATGTTCTAACCCTACCGATATTGCAAAATGAGGTACGCCATGAAGAAAATTTGAAGTTCCATCTATCGGATCAATGATCCATTTAAAAGAATCATCATTATTTATTTCACCAATTTCTTCACTTAAAATGGAATAACTTGGTCTTGCTTTAAGCAATTCGTCAATAAGAATTTTTTCTACTTTTTTGTCACAATTAGTTACAAAATCACCAGGACCTTTAAGAGAAACTTGAAGATTTTCTATTTCTCCAAAATCTCTAATCACAGTTTTTGAAGCTTTTCTACAAGCTTTTACCATGACATTTATATTTGCCGAGTTGAGTTTCATTTATTTAATTTTTTTTACATACTCTAAAGTTCTTGTATCTAAAATTATTTTATCATCAGCATTGATAAAGGGAGGAACCATAATTTTGATACCATTTTCCAGAGTTGCTGGTTTGTAAGATGAAGAAGCCGTCTGGCCTTTAATCGCGGCATCCGTGGTTTCAATTTTTAACTCTACTGAAGATGGTAAATCAACCGATAAAGCTTGCTCGTCATGAAATTGCACATTCACTTCCATATTTTCCTTTAGCAATTTACTTTTTTCTCCCAATAAAGATTTGTTAATTTGAATTTGTTCAAAATTAGTTTGATCCATAAAATGACAGCTGCTTTCATCTTCATAGAGAAAACTAAATTTTTTATCATCCAAAATTGATTTTTCAACAGAGTCACTAGATCTGAATCTTTCATTTAATTTTGTTCCTTTTTTTACACTTTTAAGTTCGACCTGATTAAAGGCGCCACCTTTGCCAGGCTTAACATGTTGAGCTTTTAAAACTGACCACAAATCATTTTTGTGCTCAATTATCATTCCTGGTTTAATTTCATTTCCTAGTATTTTCATTGTTTATTTAAATTTGTTTATTGCTGAAACAGGATCTAATTTTTTGTTATTCCAAACATAACTAGAACAAGCAATAAAGTCAGCTCCATTAGATAAAACTTTTTTATAATTGGAATTATTTAATCCACCTATTGCAACGATGGGCATATTAATTTTTTTTTTAGCCCAACGCAATATTCTTAAGTTGGCTCTAAAAGCAGATTTTTTTGTAGAAGATTTAAAAAATGACCCAAAGGCAATATAATTTGCACCATGCTTTTTTGCTTTTAAGGCTAATTTTTTTGAATTATGACATGTCACTCCAATGATTTTATTTTTTCCTAATATTTTTCTAGTGTTAACAAAATCCATATCTTTCTGACCAATATGACAACCATTAGCACCAATTTTCTTTGCAACAAAAGGTTTATCATTAATTAAAAATTTAACATTATTTTTTTCAACTATTTTTTTAATTTTTTTACTTATTTTTAAAAAATTTGAATTAGATATTTTTTTTAATCTCAATTGGAAGTATTCAATTTTATTAGTTTTTAGTATTAGATGAAGCTCTTTATAAAACTTAACTCCTTTTATCCTTTGAGGCGATATTAGATAAATATATCTTTTCAATTTTTGTTAAGCAGTTATTTGATTTTCTAAATCCAAACTCCATTTTGCAGAAGTAGAAAGACCATTCATTTTAGATCTATGATTAAAGATTTTTTGGGTATTGGTTGTATCTTTAATATCTTTTGACCAATTTTTTAGAGCGCTTTGTTGTAGAGCTCTTCCATATGAAAAACTCATTATAAAACTTGTATCATTAATTTTATTAATCTCATTTAAATTTTGTGTTGCTTCAACTTCAGTTTGTCCGCCTGATAAAAAAGCTATTCCTGGAACATCGCTAGGAACGTTTTCTTTTAAACATTCAAGGGTCATTTTTGCTATTTCTGAACAGTTGCTTTTATTTTTTGATTTGTTTCCGGGTAAAATCATATTAGGTTTTAATATTGTTCCTTTAAGATTTACATTGTGTACGTTTAATTCTTTGTAACATTCTCTCAAAACTCTAGTGGAGACTTCATAGCACTTGTTGATGTCATGTTCGCCATCCATTAATACTTCAGGCTCAACAATTGGAACCATTTTTGCTTCTTGAACTAAAGCTGCATATTTTGCTAATGCCTGTGCATTAGATTTAATTGCTAATTCAGAAGGGTGTTTTTCAGAAATATTATATACCGCTCTCCATTTTGTAAATCTTGCTCCCAATTTAAAATATTCACTTAGTCTTTCTCTTAATCCATCTAATCCTTCCGTAACTTTTTCTTCTGGAGAGTCAGCTAATTTTTTTGTGCCAGTATCTACTTTTATTCCAGGAATTGATCCAAAGCTTTTAATTAATTCAGGTATAGTTTTGCCAGAAGAAGTTTTTTGTTTTATCGTTTCATCATAAAGTATTACTCCTCCAATAAAATTTTTTATTCCCTCTGCGGAAAATAAAGTTTCTCTAAATTTGAGTCTATTTTCAACCGTTGATAACACATTTACACTGGTTAATCTTTTTGTCATAGTTCCAGTGCTTTCGTCAGCAGCTAGTATACCTTTGCCTTTTGCTAATATCTGTTTTGCAATGTTTTCTATTTCACTCATCAATTTCTAAAGCTTTTATACCAGGTAAAACTTTTCCTTCAAGAACTTCCAAAAAAGCTCCACCCGCAGTTGATGTATATGTAAATCCATTAGAACACTTAAAAGTATTTATTGCTGCAACCGTATCTCCTCCACCAGCAATAGAAATAAGAGATTTATTTTTAGTATTTTCAGATATTTTCTGTGCAATTTTATTACTTCCTACCGAGAATTCTTTTACTTCGAAATAACCTGCTGGACCATTCCATAAAATTGTTTTTGATTCGTCTATTATTTTATAAATATTTTGTATAGTTTTTTCACCGATGTCTAAAATTAAATCTGTATTGTCAATCTTATCTAGGTTTTTCAATTGACCTTTTGAACTATGATTTTTTGACACCACTACATCTTGAGGTAAGACGAGATTGCAGTTATTTTTCTTAGATTTTTTTATAATATCTTCTAATAAGTTTTCTTGATTTTCTTCAAACATCGATTTTCCAATATTATAACCTTTGTGTTTTATAAAGTTATTTGCCATAGCTCCAACAATGACAATGGTCTCCATTTTTTGTATAAGATTGGTCAAAAGACCTATTTTAGTAGAAATTTTTGATCCTCCAACGATACAAGAGACAGGTTTTTTTGCATCGTCAATTAACATTTTTATAGTATTAATCTCCTCAATTAACTGTTTTCCGGCGAACGAATCTATATGTTTTGTTATTTCACAAATAGATGCATGCTTTCGATGAGAGCACGAAAAGGCTTCATTAATGTAAATATCTCCAATTTTAGAAAGTTCTTTAGCAAAGGATTTTGTATTTAGCTCTTCTTCTTTGTTAAATCTCAGGTTTTCCAGCAGCAAGATTTCTCCATTAGCAATTTTTTTTGAATTTTGAATTGCTTTCAATCCAATACTCTCGTTTAAAAAAACTACATTTTTATTAAGATAATTAGATAATTTTTTTGCTATTGGTTTTAAAGTTAATCTAGGAACGATTTTACCTTTAGGTCTTCCTATATGCGAAATAATTATTATTTTTGCTTTCTTATTTATTAAAAATTTTATAGTTGGTAACACTTTTTCAATTCGAGAAGACTCAGTTATAGATCCATTATTTGTAGGAACATTGAAATCAACTCTTAATAAAACTCTTTTTCCTTCTACACTAAGATTATTGTCTAAATGATTTATTTTGACCATGACATATTAAATCTTACCAAAATAATTTGCCAAATCGCACATTCTAGATGCGAAGCCCCACTCATTATCATACCAAGCAGATACTTTTGCCATTTTATTTTCTATAACTTTTGTTAACGAAAGATCAACTATTGCAGAATGAGAGTTATGATTAAAATCTGAAGAGACAAGCGGTTCATCACTTGTATCTAAAATATTTTTAAGTTTTGATTTTGAATCTTTTAAAAAAGAATTATTTATTTCTTCAACTGTTAAATTTTTTGATGAAGAAAATGCAAATTCAATTAGTGATACGTTAGACGTTGGCACCCTGATTGAAATTCCTTCGATTTTATCCTTTAAGTCTGGAATAATATCACCCAATGATTTTGTGGCACCAGTTGTTGTTGGTATTATTGAATTGGGAGCGCTTCTCGCTCTTCTTAAGTCTTTGTGGGAGTTATCCAGCAATCTTTGATCAGTTGTGTAAGAGTGTATTGTAATCATAAAACCTCTTTCAATTCCAAAGTTTTTATTTAACACCTGAGCTACTGGCGCCAGACAATTTGTAGTACATGATGCTGCGGAAATTACTTGATCACTAGATTTTAAAATTTTTTCATTTACACCAAAAACAATATTTATGGCACCTTTACAAGGAGCTGAAACAATAACTTTTTTTGCACCCGACTTAATATGTTGAGTTGATTTTTCTTTTGTATTAAATTTTCCGGTACACTCTAAAACAACATCTACTTTTTGAAATTTCAGTTTCGTTCAAAATATCTATTTTTTTTCCGTTAATTTCAATTGCTTTATCAGTATGGCTTATTTTGGTTTTCAACTTTCCGTGCATTGTATCGTGTTTTAATAAAAAGCTACTTACTTCAGCATTACTTCTATTATTGATTGCTACGACTTCAAGATCTTTTCTATTATTTTCAATAATTGATCTTAGTGTCATTCTTCCAATTCTACCAAATCCATTTATTCCAACTTTTAAGGTCATTACTATTTTTTCAGCATTTTCCTAATTAGTTTAATAATATTATCGCTAGTTAAATTAAAATGTTCATACAATTCTTTATGTGGTGCAGTTTTTCCAAAAGATTTCATTCCTAAAGACACTCCCTCTGCGCCAACATATTTTTCCCAGCCAAATATGCTACCTGCTTCGATAGAAATTTTAATAGAGTTATGTTCAATAACTTTTTCTTTGTATTCTTTTGGTTGTTTATCAAATAATTCTTGGCAAGGCATAGAAACTACTTTTGAGTTGATGTTGATGTTTTGTAATTTATTTAATGCATCAATAGCAATTTGAACCTCAGAACCAGATGCTATTAATGTAACTTCAGGATTAGGGTTAGTTTTTTTAAGCTCGTAGCCTCCTAGGCTGCTCATATTTTTTTTTGTGAGTATTTCAGTGACAAACGGAAGTTTTTGTCTTGATAAGGCTATCACGCTGGGATTAGTACTACTTTTTAAGGCAATTTCCCAACATTCAAGTGTTTCAATTGTGTCTGCTGGTCTAAACAGATTCAGGTTTGGTAATGCTCTCAGATGGGCCAAATGTTCAATCGGTTGATGAGTTGGCCCGTCTTCACCCAATCCAATAGAATCATGAGAAAATATATAAATAACTTTCAAGCCCATAAGAGCTGACAATCTTAGTGAAGGTTTACAATAGTCTAAGAAAATTAAAAAAGTTCCTCCGTACGGAATTATACCTCCGTGAAGAGCCATACCGTTCATAATTCCTGCCATACCATGTTCTCTCACTCCGTAGTGAATGTAATTTCCATTAAAGTTGGAAGGTTTAATTATTGTTGAATATTTTGTTTTTGTGTTATTTGAACCACTTAAATCTGCTGATCCACCAACTAATTCTGTTAAAGTTTTTGTAATTTCTTCTAAAACAAAAGAGGAAGATTGTCTTGTTGCTATATGAGGTTTTAAATCAAAAAATTTTTTCTTTTGTTTTTCTATAAGATTATCAAAATTCTTGGGTAATTTATCATTGGTAATTCTTGAAATTTCATCTTTTACTTTTTTACTTTTTTTATTGTAAACAGAACTCCATTTTTTTTCTTGTAAAATTCCTCTTTCGCCAATTTTCCTCCATTCACTTAGAATTTCTTTTGGAATTTTAAAAGGTTCATATTTCCACTTTAATTTTTTTCTAACAAGAACAACTTCTTTTTCTCCAAGAGCTGCGCCATGCGAGGAGGCCTTGCCCGACTTATTGGGAGAGCCATATCCAATAATAGTTTTACAAGAAATTAAGTTTGGTTTTTTTGAATTTAAACTTTTTTTTATAGCTTTTGATATTTGTTTTTCATTGTGGCCGTTTACTTCTTGGAAGGACCAGCCATAACCTTCAAATCTTTTTTTGTAATTATCAGATACTGTTAATTTTGTAGAACCATCAATAGATACTTTATTGTTGTCAAATAAAACGATAAGATTTTTTAATTTTAGGTGTCCAGCCAAACTCATTACTTCGTGACTTATTCCTTCCATAAGGTCTCCGTCACTGGCAATAGTATAAGTTTTATGGTTGATTAGATTAGAACCAAATTTCTTTTTCATAATTTCTTCTGCGATTGTCATACCAACTGCATTTGATAAACCTTGTCCAAGCGGTCCTGTAGTAGTTTCTATTCCAGAATCTTTTTTGTACTCAGGATGACCTGAGCAAATTGAGTTTAGTTGTCTAAAATTTTGAATGTCCTTTATCGATACACTTTTATATCCAGTTAGATAAAGCAAAGAATACAGAAGCATTGAACCATGACCAGCCGAAAGCACAAAACGATCTCGATTAATCCAGCTCGGGTTTTTTGGGTTAAACCTTAGGTAGTATTTAAATAATACTGTTGCTACATCTGCCATACCCATTGGCAAACCCGGGTGTCCTGAATTTGCTTTCTGAACGGCGTCGATCGAAAGAAATCTTATTGCATTTGTTAAATCTTTGAAGTCAGGACTCACTATAAAACCTATATAGACTTGAACGTGTCAAATCAATAATATGATTTTTAGGGAAATCAAATGAAAAATTACCAGGAAAAAGAAAAAAAATTAGAAAGTGTTCTTAAAAAATTAAACACAATGTCAAATAGAGTTTTTAAAATGAATAATGACATCAATTCTTTAAATTTAGAAAAAAATCAATTATTAAGGGAAAAAGAAGAATCAGATAAAAACTTTAAAAGGCTTTCAAAACGACATCAAGAATTAAAATCTGAATTAGAAAAAATTGACAAAGAAGTGAGTTATAAATTTGGTAATCGAGATAATTTTAATCAAAAAATTGATGAGCTTAATCAGGAAACTGAAATCCTAATAGATGAAATTGAAAAATGGTAAACGTAAACATAAAGTTTAATAATAAAAACTACCTACTATCTTGTGATAAGGGTCAAGAAGAAAATCTTAAAAAATTGGCAAATCATTTAGATTCAAAATATAGCGAATTGAAAAAAAATTTAGGAAATATAGGTGAAAACAAACTTCTATTAATAACAGCAATTCAAATGGTTGATGATTATTTTGATTTATTTCAGAAGGTTAAAAGTACAAAAGATGATTTTGAAAAATTATCAATAAAATTTAAAGAACTTAGATCACTAACAATAAATTATAAAGATGAGAAAGAGACAGAAATTGGGAAGCTAAAGGTAGAATTAAACGAGTTTAAAACAATGGTAGAAGAAAGCAAAAATTCGTATGAAGAAATTTTAGACAAAACAACAAAATCAATAGAGAAGTTTATTGAGAACGCAGAAAGCGATCAAGAAAAAAATATTCAGTAAATGAAATATGACAAGACTTATTTGAGAAACAAATCTCTCTTGAAAAGAAAAAAAAAATATTCGAAAACAAAAAAGTTTAATTTTAATTTAATATTTAGTTTAATAAGAAAACATTTCCATAAAAAGAAAATAATTATTGCTGGTTATTATCCTTCAAATTATGAAGTAAATATTCTAAAATTTCTAGAAGAAGCTTCAAAAAAAAATTTTAGAATTACATTACCAGTTATTAAATCTTCAAATCAAATGTCTTTTAAATCATGGGCTTTCAAAGATCCACTCTATGTAAATAAGTTTGGTATGCTAGAGCCCAAAAATTTCAAAGAAAAAATTATTCCTGATTTAATTATGGTTCCACTCGTAGCTTTTGATAATCATTTAAATCGCATTGGTTATGGCAAAGGATATTATGATAGAAGTTTAGGAAAAATTAGAAAAATAAAAAAAAATGCAATTTCTTTAGGTATAGCTTATTCATTTCAAAAGTGTATACAAATACCAGTAAATAATAATGATTTTAGATTAGATTATATTTTTACAGAAAAGGGAATTATAAATTCAAATTAACTGATTATGAATATTTTAATACTAGGTGATATTGTGGGACCATCAGGAAGAGAAGCTCTAATTAAAAAACTTCCTAACTTAATTAAAAAAAAAAAATTAGATTTTGTAATTGTTAATGGCGAAAATGCTGCAGATTCAGGAGTTGGAATAACTAAAAAAAATACTGAAGAATTTTTTGAGGCCGGCACCGATGTGATCACAAGCGGCAATCATATTTGGGATGAAAAAGAAACAATGGAATTTATTACTTCAGAAAAAAGATTATTAAGACCAGAAAATTTAATTCAAGGGTCTCCGGGTTTAGGGTCTGGTATTTTTAAGTCAAAAAATAATAAAAAAGTTGCAGTAATAAATCTAATGGGAAATATTTTCATGAAAAAATGTGAAGATGTTTTTGAAACGGCAAAAAAATTTATTCAAAAAGTAAAGTTAACAAAAGATGCAGATTTTATAGTTGTTGATATGCATGGGGAAATAACTAGTGAAAAGATGGCTATGGGATACTTGTTCGATGGCAAAGTTACAATATTAGTTGGGACTCACACTCATGTTCCAACTTCGGATCATAGAATACTAGAAAAAGGAACCGCATATCAAACGGATATAGGAATGTGCGGAGATTATAATTCTGTAATTGGAATGAATAGAGATAACTCTTTGAAAAAATTTTTTAAAGATCCGTCTGCAATCAAACATTATCCAGCACTTGGAGAGGCTACAATCTCAGGATTGATGGTTGTTGCTGACGACAACACGGGGTTAGCTAAAAGAGTTGAACCTATTATTGTTGGAGGAGCTTTAGAAAGTAGAATATAATTTATGGCAGGTCACTCACATTGGGCCGGTATTAAACATAGAAAAGGACGAGCAGATAAGCAACGTTCGAAAATTTTTTCTAAATTTTCAAAAGAAATTACTGTGGCTGTTAAATTAGGATCAAAAGATTCTGATACAAATCCAAGATTAAAATCTGCAATACAGGCTGCAAGAGTCGCAAATATGCCTAAAGACAATATTGAAAGAGCAATAAAGAAATCAGAGGTAAATAAAAATTTAAATTATAATAGTCTTGTATACGAAGGTTTTGGACCTGAGAAGGTAGCAATTATTATTGAAGCTTTAACCGATAACAAGAATAGAACAGTTTCTAATATAAGAACAATATTTCAAAAATTTGGAGGAAACTTAGGAGAAACTGGTACAGCCTCACATCATTTCAAACAAGCGGGAGTGATTAGAATTGATAAAAAAAAAATTTCAGATAATGACATTTTAGAATTAGCAATTAATGGAGGAGCCGAAGACTGTTCATCAAATAGTCAACATCATGAAGTGATTACTGCAAAAGATAATTTTTATAAAGTAAAACTTGAAATAGAAAAGAAAATTAGAAAATTCGTCTCATTTGGTATTGAATGGCTACCTATAAATAAAATTTCATTGGATAAAAAAAAAACTAAGTCTGTATTAAATTTTTTGGAGACACTGGAAGATAATGATGATGTTCAGCATGTATATGCAAATTTAGCAATTGATAATAATTTTGAAGAGAAAATTTTAACATGATAATTTTTGGAATAGATCCTGGAATAAGTGGTGCAATTAGTGTTTTAGAAAACAAAAAAGTTATCGAGGTTTTTGACATGCCCACCATGATTGATGGAAAGAAAAATAAAAAACAAGTAAATGGTGCTCAAGTAACTAATATTATCAAAGAAAGATTGGATGACGAAAAAGAGATTGCGGTTGTTGTTGAACATGTTAATGCAATGCCTGGGCAAGGAGTAACCAGTATGTTTAATTTTGGTCAGTCTTTTGGTGTAATTAAAGGTATCTGTTCGGCTCTAAGTTTGCCAATACATTTTGTTAGACCAACTAAATGGAAAAAGCATTTTAATTTGATTAAAACTAATAAAGACGCAAGTAGAACAAAAGTAATCCAAGTTTATCCCGAAATATCAAGTAAACTTTCTAGAAAAAAAGATGCAAATAAAGCTGATGCAATTTTAATTGCTAGATATTTCAACGATACACAAGTTTAATTCCTATAAAAATTTAGTTTTAGTGCCAAATTCATGACACATTTAGATGCACATTAGCTCTAATGGAACAGGAAGTAGCAACACAAGTTGTTGGATTAGGTGGTTCAACAGATTTTTCTTTAATTCAACTTTTTCTTAGAGCAGATTTTGTTGTCAAAAGTGTAATTGTCATTTTAATTGCTGCATCAGTTTATTCTTGGGCATTGATTTTTGAAAAATATAGACTTTTCAAAAGAATAGAAAAAAGTACCAATAGTTTTGAAGAAAAATTTTGGAAATCGAAATCGGCAGAAAGCTTTTATAATTCTCTTACAAATAAAGATCATGATCCAATGGCAAATGTATTTCAATCTGCAATGGATGAATTAATTAAAACTAAATCCAAATCGTCTTCTGTTCAATCTACTAGAGTAAGCAGAGTTATTGAAATTTCCGCTGATAAAGAAATTAAATTAATCGAAAAACATTTTACTTTTTTAGCCACAGTAGGTTCAACCGCTCCTTTTATTGGTTTGTTCGGAACAGTTTGGGGAATAATGAATTCTTTCCAATCAATTGCTATTTCAAGAAATACCAGTCTAGCAATAGTGGCGCCAGGAATAGCAGAAGCACTTTTTGCAACAGCTTTAGGTTTGCTTGCGGCTGTACCTGCTGTAATTGCGTACAATAAATTTAATAGTGATTCAAAAAACTATACCGGACGAATAGAAAATTTTTCTAAAAGATTTATATCAATTATTTAAAATATACTAATGAGCTTTCAATTAAACCGTTCATCCAAGGACAAGGAACCAATGAGCGAAATTAATGTGACACCGTTTGTTGATGTGATGTTGGTTTTGCTTGTAATTTTTATGGTTACGGCTCCCTTATTAACAGTAGGTGTTCAGGTGGATTTACCAGAATCTTCAGCAGACTCTTTGTCCGAAGATCAAGAACCTTTGACCTTATCAATTAATTCTAAAGGTGAGGTTTTTATTCAAGAATATCAAGTAGAGTTTGAAAAAATAGTACCAAAAATTTTGGCAATATCAAACAATAGAACTGATACAAGAATATATGTAAGAGGAGATAGATCAATTAATTATGGAAGAGTGCTTGAGATCATGGGCATGCTTTCAGGAGCTGGATTTTCAAAGCTTGCTTTAATATCTGAACCATATAAAAATTAATATGACTAGAAGTATATTTTTGTCTTTAGTTTTTCATTCGGTTATGATTGTTTTAACAGCTTTAAGTTTACCGTTTATGATGAGAGCTCCAGTCGATTTGCCCCCTATTTTGTCTGTTAAATTTATACAAATTACTGACAAGACCAATATTCCGTTTGCGGCTAAGGCGGCCGAAACTCTTGAAAAAATAAAAAAAAAGGAAGAAATAAAAAGAGTAGTTTCGCAACAAGCGCCCCCGTCAAAAAAGAAAAAAGAAAAACCCGATAGAATTCCTTTGCCAGAGGACTTAAATAAAGAGGAGAAAGAAATTGTAAAAAAAAAACAAAATCCTAAAGAAGTTAAAGAACAAATCAGACAATCTTCTGAATTTGAAAAAAAAGAGCTTTTTGATCCCAATCAAATAGCCGCACTTATTGATAAATCGAAAGAAGAAACTGCAGAAACTCTAAAGAAAAATAAAAAACTAACACAAAGCAGTATTAAGACTTCAGTTGTTAACGCATTAACTTTAAGTCAGGAGGATGCTTTAAAGGCCCAAATTTTTGGTTGCTGGAGTTTACCTTTAGGTTTACCTTATCAAAAGAATTTATTGGTAAGAATTAAACTAAGGCTTAGGCAAGATGGGACTGTTTTAAGATCAGAAATATTGGATCATGCGCGAATGAATTTACCTGGGCAAGGTTTTTATAAAGTTTTAGCTGAGAGTGCCCTTAGAGCAATAAGAATCTGTCAACCCCTTAGAGTACCACCCACTGGTTATGAAAAATGGAAAGATTTACAACTAAATTTTGATGCTAACGAGATGTTAAAAGGATAGCATGAAAAAAATAATTTTAGTTATTCTTTATTTATATTTATCTATTTTTAGTAATTCAGCGATTGCATTAGTGCAAGTTGATATAACAAGAGGAAATCTTGATCCTTTACCGATCGCTGTTTCTCCGCTTTATATTGAGCCAGGTTCAAAAGAAATAAAACAAGACGGCAAAATTATTAAAAATATTGGAGAAGAAATTTCTAAAGTTATTGAAATGAATTTTAGAAGATCTGGTTTATTTAATCCTTTGAAAAAAGATTCTTTTGTTCAAAATCCTGATATAGCGCACCTTAAACCAAGATTTGAAGACTGGAGATTGATAAAAGCTCAAGCTCTTGTAACTGGAAAAGTGACAGTTTCAGATGATAAGTTAAGAGCTGAATTTAGATTGTGGGATGTTGTGGCCGCAAAAGAAATGATTGCTCTTGCATTTACTACCACGCCGGATAATTGGAGGAGAGTAGCTCACATAATTTCAGATAAAATTTATCAAAGGTTAACAGGAGAAGAAGGTTATTTTGATACTCGAATTATTTATGTTTCTGAAACTGGTAAAAAAACCCAGAGATATAAAAAAATTGCGATTATGGATCAAGATGGTGCAAATGTTAAATATTTAACTTTAGGAAATGAGTTAGTGCTAACACCAAGATTTAGTCCAAGAAATCAACTAGTAACATATTTATCTTATTTTAGAAATTTACCTAGAGTATATTTGTTAGATATTGAAACTGGAGTTCAAGAAGTTGTTGGCGATTTTCCAGGAATGACCTTTGCTCCAAGATTTTCTCCAGATGGAAACAAAATTATAATGAGTTTTGCACAAGATGGGAATTCAGATATTTATACGATGGATATAAAAACAAGAGTTGTTGAAAGAATTACTGATCATACTTCTATTGATACTTCCCCCTCATATTCACCAGATGGAAAATATATTTGCTTTAATTCTGATAGAAGCGGTTTACAGCAAATTTATGTAATGAGAAGCGATGGTTCTAATGTTAAGAGAATAACTTTTGGTAAAGGTTTGTACGGAACTCCTGTTTGGTCACCAAGAGGCGATCTCATTGCATTTACAAAAGTTCATCAAGGAAGATTCTATATCGGTGTAATGAGATCTGATGGAAGTGGAGAAAGATTATTAACTGAAAATTTTTATCAAGAGGCACCATCATGGTCTCCCAACGGAAGAGTATTAATTTTTTATAGAGAAACAAAAACAGATTCAAAAGGAGAAGGTTTTTCAGCTAAACTATGGTCAATTGACTTAACTGGATATAATGAGAGAATTATAGAGACTGAAACTGATGGGTCAGATCCATCTTGGTCCTCTTTGTTATCAAAGTAGGCTATTTTTAAAAGAAAATTTGACTTGCAACTTGAAGGTTATTTTGAAATATTGTATTGAGGTTTTAGATAAAGTTTGAAAGAATTACAAATAATTAGGGAGATATATATGAATTTTGTAGTAAATTTTAAAAAGTTTTTAGTAATCTTTGTAGCTGGAGTTGTTTTGACAGCGTGTGCTACACAAAAGAAAGAACAAGCAGTAGGTCAAATGCAAGGCGATGTTTACACAGGAACAGATACTGTGGAATATTTGGCAACAGGAGTTAAAGATAGAGTTTTCTTTGCGACAAACAAATCAACATTAACAACAGCATCTAGAGATACTTTACGTAAGCAAGCAGCTTGGATGAGAGCAAAGGGTAAAGATCTTACGTTTACAATTGAGGGGCATGCTGACGAAAGAGGAACTAGAGAATATAATTTGGCTCTAGGTGAAAGAAGAGCTAATGTAGTTAAAGATTATTTACTGACTTATGGTATTTCAGGAGGTAGATTGTCGGTTATAAGCTATGGGAAAGAAAGGCCAGTTAATTCTGGTTCTAATCCGTTAGCTTGGTCTCAGAACAGAAGATCAGTAACTGTTAAAGCTAATTAATACTAGAATAAAATTCTAAGAAGACCCACAAAATTACATTTTGTGGGTCTTTTTTTTGCCTTATTTTTCTTTAAACATAAAAGTTTATGAATAGAATTTTTTCTTTACTAATTAAAGTATTGCTATTTTTTTCTTTAATTAGCTTTTACTCTTTTAAAGTTTATGCTGAAGAAATAGAAACAATACTAAACCAACTTCAGGAAGATATTAAAACTTTGGAAAAAGCAGTTTACAGTCAAGATGTTAAAATTACTTCTAGTAATGTGGAGTTATCAAATCAAAGCAGCGATATTTTGACTAAGCATTTACTTAAACTATCTGAACTTGAAGAACAGTTTCAAATTTTAACAAATAACTTTGAAGAAATTAATTTTAAATTAGATAAACTATCAAATAGAATTACAAAAGTTCAAACAGACAATCAAATGCGTTTTCGAGATTTAGAAAAATCTGGTTTAGATAAAAGTAGTAATACTGCTCTTAGTGAACTAAAAAAATTACCAGGCAGTGGAGAAGCACAGGACTTGGGAGGAGTATCAGATTCTGATGTTGCGGCTGCTGAACAAATTCAAAAAACCCAGTCTATTGAATCAGTAGGTACAATTGTTACAGAAAATACTCCCAGAATTGAAAATATTCTTCCAGACACCACCCCTGAAGAGCAATATAAATTTGCTATAAGTTTTATTAAAGTCGGAGATTATGAAACTGCAGAATTTGCTTTAAGAGAATTTGTAGATATTAATTCTGGGCATAAGCTTGCAGGAAATGCTCAGTATTGGTATGCAGAAACTTTCAGAGTTAGGCAGCTTTATCAAGATGCGGCTACCGCATATTTGGACGGTTATCAAAAATATCCAAAGAGCACTAAAGCACCAGTAAACTTACTTAAATTGGGTGTTATGTTGGTACAAATTGGGGAAAAAGAGCAAGGATGTTCTATGATTATAGGAATAAAAGATCAATATCCAGAAGCAAACCAATCTGTTATTCAAAAAGCTGAGTATGAAAAGAGAAAATTTAATTGCGAGAAAAAAAGTTAAAAATAATAAACACTTATTTAAAGATTCTAAAATCCTAAATTTTTATAAAAAATTTAAGTCTATAATTTTCAAAGATATTAAAGATAAAAGTTTTGCTTTAGCAGTTTCTGGGGGTTCAGATAGTTTATGCCTGGCTTACTTTAGCAAAATTTATTCATCAGAATTTGATAATAAAATTCATATATTAATTGTTGATCACAATCTTAGAAAAGAATCATACAAAGAAGCATTAATAGTTAAAGAAATATTAAAAAAAAGAAGAATAGAAAGCACAATACTTCGTTGGAAAGGTAAAATTCCAAAAAATAATATACAAAAAAATGCCAGGGATCTTAGATATCTGTTAATTTCCAATTATTGTTTGAAGAAAAATATAAAATATTTAACTACAGCACATCATGGAGATGATCAAATTGAAAATTTTTTTATAAGATTATTAAGAGGAAGCGGTTTAACTGGCTTATCATCAATGGCTACAAACTCAAAATACAGTAGTCACTTAAAAATTATAAGGCCTTTTTTGCATTTTAAGAAAACGGATTTAAATTATGTAACTTTAAATTATTTTAAAACCTATATTAAAGATCCATCAAATGAGGATGAAAAATTTTTACGCGTAAGGATTAGAAAATATAGAAAAGATATGGAGAGAGAAGGGCTAGATACAAGAAAAATTATTAAAACCGTTGATAACCTTGTATCAGCTAATCAAGCCTTAAATTTTTATAAAAACAAAGCTTTGTGTAAGCATGTATCTTTTGTATCTAAAAATAAATGTTTGATAAATAAGCAAATATTTTCAGAAGAAGCTGGAGAAATTATTTTTAAATCTTTTTCTGATATCTTATCACTCGTGTCAGGAACATATTATCCACCAAGATCTAAAAAAATTATAAATTTAATTGATCGAATAAAAAAAGATAAATTTACCAAATCGACTTTGGGTGGCTGTATTGTGGAGGAAAAAGATAATTTTATTTTGATTTCAAAAGAATTAAAAATAAGAAAAATGCAATATCAACCAGAAAAGTAATAATTTTATTAAAATAAGAAGGCAAAAAGCCACTTGTTTACTTATAAATAATGCTTATCTTACAATATAGAGTATGAATTTGAAAAATTTAATGATGTGGGGTGTAATAGTTCTGCTTGTAGCTGGACTATTTCAGTTATTTCAAAATCCAAAAAATTCTATAGCTTCAGACAAAATGCCCTTTTCTGAATTTTTAAAAAATATTGATGATGGTAGAGTTGTTCGAGTAGAGATCAAAGGTAATAATATTGAAGGTATTTTATCAGATGGAACTGTATTTAATACGTATACTCCCGACGATCCAAATTTAGTAGAGAAGTTAACTTCAAAAGGAGTTAGCATAACAGCTTCACCACTTAAAGATAAGATGCCATCATTGCTAGGCATTCTTCTCTCTTGGTTTCCAATGCTTTTGCTTATTGGTGTATGGGTATTTTTTATGCGACAAATGCAAGGTGGAAAAGGTGGAGCCATGGGTTTTGGAAAATCTAAAGCAAGATTATTATCAGAATCTAGAGTAAGGATAACATTCAATGATGTTGCTGGAATTGATGAAGCCAAAGAAGAAGTTGAAGAGATAGTTGAATTTTTAAGAGATCCAACAAAATATAAAAGATTAGGAGGAAAGATTCCAAAAGGAGCGCTTTTAATTGGACCTCCTGGAACAGGTAAAACTTTACTTGCAAAAGCAATAGCTGGAGAAGCAAGTGTTCCTTTTTTTACAATAACAGGATCAGATTTTGTTGAAATGTTTGTTGGTGTTGGTGCCGCAAGGGTTAGAGATATGATGGAGCAAGGAAAAAAAAATGCTCCTTGTATAATTTTTATAGATGAGATTGATGCAGTTGGAAGAAGTAGAGGAGCAGGACTTGGTGGAGGAAACGATGAAAGAGAACAAACATTAAATCAATTGCTTGCGGAGATGGATGGTTTTGAAACTAATGAAGGAGTAATAGTTATTGCAGCAACTAATAGACCTGATGTTTTGGATCCTGCTTTATTAAGACCCGGAAGATTTGATAGGCAAGTAGTTGTACCAAATCCTGATATTGTTGGAAGGGAAGCTATTTTAAAGATCCATATTAAAAAAATTAATATTGGTCCAGATGTAAAATTAAGGATAATTGCTAGAGGCACACCTGGTTTTTCTGGAGCCGATTTAGCCAATTTATGTAATGAGTCAGCTTTATTGGCTGCTAGAAAAAATAAAAGAATTGTAACAATGTCAGATATTGAGGAAGCCAAAGATAAGGTAATGATGGGAGCGGAGAGAAGATCAATGGTTTTGACTGAAGATGATAAGAAATTAACAGCGTATCACGAAGGTGGTCACGCAATTGTTACTTTAAATGAAAAAGCTTCCGATCCTATACACAAAGCTACGATTATACCGAGAGGAAGATCCTTAGGTGTGGTTTTTACCTTACCAGAAAGAGATAAATTTTCTCATACCAGAGAATACTTGGAAGCAAACATATCCAAAGCCATGGGCGGTAGAGTTGCAGAAGAAATGATTTTTGGTCACGACAAAGTAACTTCCGGAGCTTCTTCTGACATTGAAATGGCCACTAAATTAGCAAAAGATATGGTTACAAAATATGGAATGAGTAAAGACCTTGGTCCATTAAGTTATGGAGCTAATGAGGACGAAATTTTTCTCGGAAGACAAATAACTAGACAAGAGCATATGTCAGAGGAGACAGCAAAAAAAGTTGATAGCGAGGTTAAAAAAATTGTTGATGCGGGCTACCAAAGAGCAAAGAAAATTCTTACCGAGAAGATAGATGATTTACATAAATTGGCTAAAGCTTTGCTTATTTACGAAACTTTAAGCGGAGAAGAAATAAAAAATCTAATATTAAAAAATATTCAACCCAAGAAAACAACCGATGAAGATGATAAAAATACAGAGGAGTCTTCAGCATTGGGATCTTTAGGTTTAAAACCAAAACCTGCACATTAAATTCTAATGAGAAAATATTACACAAGACCGTGTAATTTCTACTACGGAAATTATGCAAGAAATCTTGTTAGAAAAAAAAAGGCTTTCTTATTAGCGGGCAATCCAAATATAGCTTTTGATCAACTAGAAATTTTTCAAAGAAAAGCTAAAGGGGTTGTTAAAAGCGAATTATATCCAATAAGTGAAATAAAGACTTTAGATAGAAAAAAAGCATCTATAATCAAAACTGATTTAAAAAAAATAACTTCTAAAAGAAAAAGTATCTTAGGTTTAAAATTTGATAACCCGCAAATTATGGGAGCTCTTAATGTAACCCCAGATAGCTTTTCTGATGGAGGGTTATTTTTTGAAGAGTCAAAAGCATATAATCAAGCAAATTTAATGATAATGAGCGGAGCAACTATTGTAGATATTGGAGGTGAATCAACTAGGCCAGGTTCAAAAACTATCAAAGATATAGATGAATGGGAAAGAATAAAAAAAACTATTATTAAATTAAAAAAAAATTTTCTAACAGCTGACTGAATTTTATATGGATAGGTAGATCCACATTTATCATTAATATTAAAACCATTAGGCTTAATTCCAATTAAAA
>JYMV01029026.1_pt1 | contig 21102 bp, 21 predicted proteins | sample 338911 | NCBI WGS metagenome assembly JYMV01 (sample SAMN03354496, study PRJNA234377) | hydrothermal vent metagenome | biome: Deep sea; feature: Hydrothermal plumes at the Eastern Lau Spreading Center, Western Pacific Ocean; material: Seawater | place: Tonga | collected 2009 | depth 2000 m m
GAGCGGGACCTGGCCAACGAGTCTTTTTTCGAGTACGGCAGCAGAGTCGGCGTGTGGCGAATCATGAATGTGATGGACCAATACAACGTCAAGGGAACTTTTTTCGCCTGCGCTCTGGCCCTGGAGCGAAACCCCGAAGTGGGGCCGGAAATCATCCGCCGGGGCCATGAGGTCATGGGACACGGCAACCGCTGGGAAGAGTACTACCGGATGGACCGGGACACCGAGCGGGAGGCGATCAAACAAGCGGTGGAGTCGATCACCCGAACCACCGGGCAACGGCCTTTAGGTTGGTACACGCGCTACGGCCCCAGCGTAAACACTCGGGAACTGGTGGTTGAGGAGGGCGGGTTCATTTACGATTGCAACGCCTACAACGACGACCTGCCCTACTACACCGATGTGTATGGGAAGAATTGGCTGGTAGTTCCTTACTCGCTGGAAGTGAACGACACCAAATTCTGGCGAGGTCAGTTGATTACGCCCAATGACTTTTTCGAGGCTGCCCGGTCCTGCTTCGACATGCTTTACGAAGAAGGGGCCACTCACCCAAAAATGATGTCGGTGGGTCTTCACTGCCGCATAATCGGGAAGCCCGGCCGGGCAAATGCCCTTAGGCAGTTTCTCAAGTACGCATCGGAGAAAGAGGGCGTCTGGTTCGCCACTCGGTTGGAGATTGCCCGTTGGTGGCTGGAACATTATCCTTCGGAGTAGCGTCCGGCCTGAGATGGGAAAGACTAATCGCGTCCCAGCCATAGATGCAATCGTTGCGGGGGCGCCGGAAGGGGGCTAATTGCCGGATTCGAACAATGAGACCGTTCTCCTAGTTGGGCAAAACCTGTTTTTTCTGGGCCGGGTTGAGGTCCAGGCTGAACCACTGGGATACGAGGTCCAATGGGCTAAGACGCAATCTGCCTTCTCGGAATTCTACGGCAGTCGTCGACCCGCTTTGGTTCTGGTCGACTTGGAGGGCGACGAAACTATATGGACCAACGTACTACAAGAGATGGATCATCAAGACGTGGAAAAAGTTAAAGTAGTTGCGTTCGGCCCCCACGAAGACGTCGCCATGTTGGAACGGGCCAGGAACCTAGGCTGTGACATTGTCCTGAACAAGGGGGAATTCAATCGAGACCTGCCCAAAATCATCGAGAGTGTAAAAGCGGACTCCGGCTAATCGGATCAGGAGCAGGCCGGAGATTTCAGACAAGAAATTCACTTGCGGGAATCGGGCTTCAACCAACTTCGCGACTAAAGTCGTGGCTTGGAGGTAACTATGGATGCCACTGGTGTATCTCACATCGCTATTTGCGTGCGCGACCTAGACAAGTCTCTGGCCTTCTACCGGGACATCCTGGGCATGAGGATTACTTCTGATGTTATCCAGGATACGACTACTGGCGGTCTCCCCCACGTCTATAAACATTTCCGCAAAACCCGAAGGCAGGTACGGCTGATGTATGGTGAAGGCGTAACCAGACCGACCCTCACCATGACCAGCCATCCCGGCGAAGAGCCTGATGGGGACCCGATCAAGCTCGATCAAATAGGCATCAGCCACCTTTCCTTTTCAGTGCCGGATGTGAAGGCTCTTGCCGAGGAACTGGTCTCCAAAGGGGTTCAGTTGGCGGGGCCACTGGAATCGCGTATGGACGCCCAAGGAAACCTGGGCAACTTCTACGTCTACGACCCCGATGGCATTCTGATCCAGTTCGACTCCGGTGGCGGTGGCTGATATATCCCTCTTCTGTCCCTAATCGTTCTCGGCGGTGTTTGGCCCAATTCGGAAAATTGCCCTCCACCAATTTGCATTGTCTGTATAATCGCAGCTACCCGGTATCCGAAAAAGAAGCGAGAAGAAATATGGCGACTGACAGTGGGACTGAACTCCATTACATGGAACTCCTCAACGACATTGCCTCAGGAGAGAAGCGCGCAGGTATTCATTTAGCAGCTTGGGCCGGCAAAACTCGTGACCCGGAACTAAAGTCGTGTCTTTCTTTGGTGGCTGACCGGGAGACGAGCCATTACCACATTTTCAAACGACGGATCTCCGAGCTAGGTTACAGCTGGCAAGAAAACGATGCCCCGGAATTCGAGGAGCGTCTGAGAGTGAGCAGCTCCGATATGCCCGATATTGAGAAAATACTTTGGGGAAAAGCCCAACAGGCACTACGACAGGGTCCGACGATTAGAGAAAGGTATGAAACGGCAATCGCCGATGAAACCGTAGACCCACTGACCCGCTCCCTACTCCGTTGGTTCTCAGACGTGGAAGCAGACTCCGGCTCCCTTCTACGCCTGGTCTATGACGGCATCGAAGCGCAGGCCGAGTGAGAATCAGCAATGGCGAAAGACGGCTTCAAAGTCATGGACTCCGACATGCACATCATAGAGCCGGCGGACCTTTGGGACAGGTACATCGACCCTGATTTCAAGGACCGCGGCCCTAAAGGGCTGAGCCGTCATCCCCGTGACCTGGGCATCCAGATGGGCGGACGAATCTACCCGCCGGAGAATCGCAGTTACACCACCGGCATCATGCCCCTCATGACTGAGCAGATGGACGTGTACGCGGAATCGGAGGCGCGGGGTTGGGACAGTGGCTCCCAAGAGAAGGCCATGGATAATGAAGGGATCGACATGGCTGTCATGTTTCCCAGCCGCGGCCTATTTAGTCTGGGTTCGGACGAGATTGAGCCGGATCTGGCCACCGCGATATGCCGGGCCTACAACGACTGGTTGGCGGATTTTTGCTCTGGGTCGAACCGAATGTTCGGAGCGGGCATGATTCCCCCTCACGACGTGGAGGGCGCTGTTCAAGAGGCCAGGCGGGCGGTGAATGAACTGGGTTTCAAGACGGTTTTCATCCGACCTAACCCGGTCCATGGGCGCAATTGGCACGACACTTATTACGATCCTCTATGGGCGGAGATTCAACGGCTGAATGTTCCTCTTAGCTTCCACGAAGGGGGCCTGGTGGACCTCCCACAGCCCGGTGATAATTTCGATACCCATATGCTCTACCACACCTGCACTCACTCTATGTCGATGATGTTGGCGGCGGTAGACATGGCGGGAGGAGGTGTTCTGGAGCGCTTTCCCAACCTCACCGTTGCGTTTCTAGAGGGCAACTGCTCCTGGGCGCCTTGGCTGTTGTGGCGTTTGGATGAGCACTATGAGATGTCGGCCTCCTACGACCATCCGGAACTCAAGATGAAGCCCAGCGAGTATTTCCGGCGGCAGTGCTATCTGTCAGTGGAGTGCGACGAGGAGCCGGCGGAGATAGTCTCCAAGTACGGTTTGGAGGACAACATCGTGTTCTCTTCCGACTACCCTCACGCCGACTCCAAGTACCCCAAGTCAGTGGATCGGTTCTTGCAGATGCCGCTCCCGGACCAAACGAAGCGGAAATTTCTGTGGGACAATTGCGCCCGGCTTTACGGTCTTGAGGGCTAGAATAGTGTCTCAGGAAAAGATTTACATCGGCGAAATTTTGGGAAATTCTCTCCCCATGATCATCTTTCTGCTGCAAGCCAGAATCCAGAGAAGCGTCAGCTGGATCCCGGCCTTCGCCGGGATGACGGACCGGGTGCACGGGACATTAGACTAGTATTCGGTCAATCTATATCCAGGGCAATGTCCTTCCGAGCGCAGCGAGGAATCTCATGAGTGCCGGTTCAGACATCCAGAGATTCCTCACCCGCCTCCGGCGAGTTCGGAATGACATCTTTCATTCTAGAATTGACGGACTATTAGCGGCCCAATTCATAGAAATGCATTACCCACAGCCGCCTACCGCCCATCGCGGATAAACTCGACGGCCCGCTCCGCGATCATCATCGTGGTCACGTTAGTATTGGCGCGCACCACATCCGGCATGACCGAAGCGTCGGCTATCCGCAATCCCTGAATACCCCGAACGTTCAGGTACTGGTCGACCACAGCCATGGGGTCGTCCGCCACGCCCATTTTGCAGGTACCGGAGATGTGGAAAGACGTGCTCACGTTGCGCAACATCCAGTCGTCCAGACTCTCATCACTGGCCAGGTCGGCATCGGTTGGGGCGGTTCGCTGGTTGACTATCTCACCGTAAGGTCCGTCCTTCAGGAGGCTCACGCACTTTCTTACGGCTTCCCGTAACCGCTCACGGTCCCAGGGTTCCTCCAGGTAATGGTAGTCCATGCTGGGTTGCACGTTGGGGTCGGTGGACACCAGGCGCAGTTCGCCCTTGCCCACGGCGAGGTAGAGCCCGCAGTTGATGCTGTGGGTAGGGTCGACGTCCTCTTTAACCACCGTGTTCAGGGAGGACGGAGACAGAATCATATCGTTAGGCGTAGGCGACGCGGTGGCGGTATAACGCAGGCGAAGGGCGCGCCGGGCAACCGTCTCATCTGGACGGTCTTCATGCACCGTGAACCGGACTACAACGTTGGGGTGGTCGCGCATGTTCTGCCCTACGCCGGGAGCATCCACCACCACCGGTATGTCCAACGGCTCCAACTGGTCCCGTGGACCGATTCCGGATAGCATCAGCAGTTGAGGAGACCCCACGGCCCCGGCGCAGAGCGTGATTTGTTCTCCTTCCACCAAGAATCTTTCTCCTCCGCTCTCCACCTCCAATCCCGTGGCCACATTGCCGGACAAGACGATGCGCATCACCTGAACGTTGGCCTTGATGGTCAAATTGAGACGGTTCCGGTTGGGCTCGATGTGAGTGATGGCCATGCTCATTCGCACGCCGTCAACGTTGTTCTCGGCCCGTAGGCTAACTCCTGTGGCGTCCGGGTCATGATTATCGGGATTGTAGGGATATCCGGCGGAGACACAAGCCTGGTAGAAGGCTTCCTGCAGGGGAGGCCAGTCCTCCCGTTTATGACGCCGTACTGGGATAGGTCCATTGGTCCCATGAAAGTCATCCCGAAAGTCGTCGTCGTTCTCGATCTGACGGAAGTAAGGAAGGACCTTTATGTAGGACCACTCGTCGTTCCCCCAGGAAGCCCAAGTGTCGAAGTCCTCGGGCGCACCCCGGATGAAGGTTTGCCCGTTGATGGCACTGGACCCGCCCAGCACCTTCCCTCTAGGTACCGGCATGGGCTCGGACTGCTGCGGCGTGGCCTTGCCGGTGAACGACCAGTTGAAGGGAGAGTTAGCCGCCCGGGCTTGCAGATTGATCAATCCCCAGCCGTATTTCAGCATGCCGGGTAGCTGTTCGAAGTCGGGATATTCCGGGCCGGCCTCCAAGAGGAGCGTTGAGTGGCCCGGGTCTTCCGAGAGTTTGGCCGCCAATATGCAGCCCGCGGTCCCACCGCCAACGACTATGTGATCGTATTTCATGACTTAAATCCTCCAATCGGCGTCCCCGGGTAGCTGAATGCTCTACCGGACCAAGGCGTCGGCCATCCGCTCCAATTGCTCTCCCATCTCCTGTTCGGTTTCGCAATGGGACGGCCACACTGAAACACGTATTGCCCCGGCGTTTAAGAAGTCATCTACCTGCTGTCTGGTGGTTTCAGGGGGCTGGCCGAACACCGATATGGATAGCGATGCGGGGTCCCGGCCCCGCTCGGCGGCCAAAGTGTCGAGAATCTCGCGTCCTTCTTCAACCCGGCCAGGGGTTACCCGGTTTGGGAGCCATCCATCCCCCCACCGGGCGACCCGTTGAAGAACGTTGGGAGCGTTGCCGCCCAGGAGGATTGGTGGGTGCGGCTTCTGCGCCGGTTTGGGATAGCAATACACTGGTGGGAAATCGTAGTAGCGGCCATGGAACTCGGCTTCATCCTTGGTCCACAATTCTTTCAGCGCCGAAACAGCCTCCCTGGCCTGAGTCCACCGGTGGTCGAAGTCGCCGCCCATCATTGTGGTCTCCTCCCGGTTCCAGCCGGTCCCGATGCCGAAGATAAATCTCCCGTTACTGTGCTGGTCGAGGACTGAGATCTGTTTGGCCAGGATTAAGGGATTCCGCTCGGTGATCAAGGTAATGCCCGTGGCGAGCTTAATCTTGGTGGTGACGGCAGAAGCCATGGCCAAAGACATGTATGGGTCGGAGAAGTGGCGGTAGGTCCAAGGGATCTCGCCGCCGGTGGCGGGAAATGGGCTGACGCTGTTCACCGGCAGGATAGGGTGCTCGTGGTAAAAGATGGACTCAAAGCCCAACTCTTCGGCTTTCTTGGCTATGAATGCCGGGTCAAGGGTGTAAGCAGGTAGGGGTACTACTATTCCAACAGACATTTCAACGCTCCTATTTCATTGGGATGCGGGGTTGGGTATTCAATGATGCATCAGTGTTCGTGTTGCGCCAACTCTATCAACACTCCCCGTGCTGCCGAAGGGTCCAGGAACCCTATGTCTCCGCCCATCAGCCCCTTCCTGGGAACCTTGTCTATGAGATCAATGCCCAGCTCCTGCAGACTCTTCAACTTATCCGCGATTCCATCCACCTCAAAGCAGACGTGGTGCAGACCTTCGCCGCGTTCCCGGATATAAATCGAGATCGTGCTGTTGGGACCGGTCCCTTCCAGCAGTTCCAGGTTAGTGTCGCCCACGGGCACAAAGCAACCACGGACGCCAATATCTTCCCGGACGATGATTGGGCCGGGCGCCAGACCGAACAGTCCACGGTAAAATTCGATGCTGGACTCCAGGTCACTCACCGCGATCCCAATGTGATGCACCAAGCCGGTGGGCGCCGGGGGCTTTCCGGGAATCGTCATTTCCACACCTCGCTGGTCTTGGGTGGCGACATCTTAGCACGGCAGGCGATGCCTGGCTTTTGGGCCAGGGTGTACCTGTCAGGGCAAGACCAGTTTCAAGCCATCAAGAAGTTCGAGACGGCATCTGCTATCATCAGTCTGAATCGGAGACAGTCTTGAGCGAAGGAGCAAGTGCCGGCATGGGTAGATTGGATGGAAGAGTAGCCCTCATCACCGCCGCGGGGCGGGGACACGGTGAATCCATGGCCAGAAGATTCGCCAAAGAGGGCGCCGCCGTTGCCCTTTGCGACATTCTACCGGTCGCGGTGTTGGAAGAGACAGTCGGCGAACAGATCCGGACCGAGGGGGCACAGGTTCTCTGCTTCCAGACCGACGTGTCTAAGGAAGACGAGATCGAGCAGTTAGTGCGGCTAACCCTCGACCAGTTCGGCACCATCGACATCCTGGCCAATGTGGTCGGCATCGCTGGCCCGACCAAAGATGTGTGGGACACCAGCCTGGCCGAGTGGCGGGAAACCCTGGCCGTGAACCTGGATTCGGTCTTTCTCGGTTGCAAGTATGTCTTGCCCGAGATGATTCGCAAGCGGTACGGCCGGGTCATCAACTTCAGCTCAGGCACGGGGAAACAGCCGCTGTCCCATCGGGCGCCGTATGCCACGTCGAAGATGGCTGTCATCGGTTTTACCCGCACCCTGGCCGCCGACGTGGGCCGGTACAACATAACGGTCAACGCCATCTGCCCCGGCGGGCATGAGGAACGGAGTCTCGAATTAGCCAAGGGACGGGCTGAATATGTGGGTGAGGCGTTCGATGAGGAAGCTTTTCGCGTTGGTTTTAGGGCAACGCGGGAGAATGCCGTAATCGCCGGCCGTTGGTGTGCCGACGAGGGCTATACTCAAAAAGGCGCCGGGCCGGATGACGCCGCGACGATCGCTCTATTCTTGGCCTCTGAAGAAGCCAGCAATTTTACAGGACAGGACGTCAACTCCGGCGGTGGGGTCATGTGGTAGCAAGTTGCCGGTTCGGCAAAATCTCTACGAGTTTGATAGCGGGCAACGGCTACGCAAGCACAGAGGCAAATGACTTCAAATCAGAATAGCCCGGTGACAAAGCCGGGGGCCACCAAGTCTCCCTTGTTCTTCGGCTGGTACGTGGTTGCCGCCGTAACTTTCATCGCTTTCGTCAATACTGGGTCCCGCAGCAGCTTTGGCATCTTCGTCATACCCATGAGCGAGGAATTCGGCTGGAACCGGCTCACCATCTCTTCGGTGGCGGCCCTTGGGGCCATCGTCGGCGGTGCGGCCCAGCCTTTCCTTGGGTATGCTTTCGATCGCGTCGGGGCCAGGAAAGTGATAGTGACTTCCTTGGTCGTCGTTGGACTTGCCACGGCGGCCCTGGGTCTTACGTTCAACTTTATATTTTTGTTACTGGTGTTCGGGTTTGTCACTTCAATCTCCAACAGCGGAGCTGCTCTCGCTAGGGGCGCGCTGCTCGCCAGATGGTTCGTCCGCAAGCGGGCCACTGTAGTCAGCGTCGGCGCCGTGGGGACCTCGGCCGGCAGCTTGTTGCTGGTGCCCTTCGCCATGTTTCTGCTGCAAGCCACCGGCGGCAACTGGAGGATTACCTGGGCCGCCCTTGGGCTTATTATCCTAGTCCTGGCGGTGCCCCTGGGCTTTCTGTTCATTCGTGACGACCCCAGCAAGGTAGGACTGAAGCCCTACGGCGAACACGACCCGTCTGAAGACGCCGCCGCCGATCGATCCCGCCATCGGCGCGGGCCGTTAGAAGTCGACGCATGGAGCGAGTCCTTCCGGTCTCCTCCCATCTGGCAAATGTCCGGAGCATTTTTCGTCTGCGGCTTCACTACATTGATAATGTCGGTCCACTTTGTGCCCTACGCCATCGACATTGGAGTTTCACCTGGTCTCGCCGCCACGATATTCGGGGTCATGATGGGTCTGAACGTCCTGGGTGGGCTGGGATCCGGGATGCTGGCGGACCGGTTCGGCCGAAAAAACTTATTGGCTGCCGCTTACTTCATCAGGGGTTGTGGATACATCGCTTTGCTGCTAGCGCCGTCGACCCTGGGACTGTGGCTCTTCGCCGGGTTTGCGGGAATGTCCTGGATCGCCACGGTGTCCCTAACCAACACACTGACCGCCGACGTGTACGGGCTACGGGCCTTGGGAACCATCTCGGGAATCACATTCCTTTGCCACCAGATCGGCGGCCTGGCCGGCGTCCTATTAGGAGGGTTCTTCTACGACCTCACCGGCGCTTACACGTTACCCTTCGCCATCGTAGGGGCGATGCTCTTTCCGGCGGCGCTGTCCGCGTTCACCATCAACGAGCGGAAGTATTCCACTCGTTACGATGGCCGGTTGGTGGCGGTGGCTGGTTCCGGGGACTAAGATGGCGGTATAGGATATCAATTGAGACTACCGAAATCCGCTGAAGTTGACGTCCCTGGTACGTGGAATTATAGTTCGTGGCATCGCAGAAATAACTGAGACTTAAGGACAGATCAACGGCCAGATTAGAAGACATTCCTGAAGGCGAACGGGAGATGCTGAAAGCGCTTCCCCTGCCGTCGTTCGATACAACGCCGTTCGTAAAGGGTAGGCCGCTGTTGCAGCGCCGGGTTTCCCTCCTGTCGACCGCCGCACTGCAAAAACGCACCGATAAGGTATTTTACAGGGGAGAAGCCGGCTATCGGGTCATTCCGGGCGGCACCGCCCCCAACGACATCATCATGGCCCACGGCTCGGTTAATTTCGACCGCTCCGGTTTCCAACAAGACCTCAACGTTTGTTTTCCCTTGGAACGGTTGCATGAGCTAGCCAGAGAGGGGTTCATCGGCTCGGTCGCCGATTTTCACTACACGGTCCAGGGAGGATTGCCGCCGGAGCGCAACGAAGGCGCCGCCCGTCAGATCGCCGGACTGATGAAACGTGAAGGCGTTGACACGGTGCTCTTGGTGCCGATTTGACCGAGATGCACGTGCGCCGTAGGCGGACTGGCTCACTACTTGGAAGACGAAGGTCTCAGCACTACCCAGATCAGCCTGGTACGCGAGCATAGCGAAGCCATCAAGCCGCCCCGGGCCCTTTGGGTTCCCTTCGAACTTGGCCGTCCCTTGGGGCAGCCCAACGACGCGGAGTTCCAAAAGAGAGTGTTGCGGGCCTGCCTGGGCTTGCTTGAAGCAGAATCCGGCCCCGTGCTGGAAGACTACCAGGAAGACATTCCCGCCGGAAGCGCCGGCTATGATTTTACCGGGATGTCATGCCCGATAGATCTGCATTCCGTGCCGTCAAATGACAGTGAGTTAACTAGATCGTTGGTTCAAGAGATCGGCCAGATCGCACCCTGGTACGAGTTGGCGGTCGATCAGCGGCAACGGACCACGGTTGGGATCAGCGAACTGGACATCCTCGACGCGGCCCGCTTTTTGATCGACTTTATCGAGGCCCCCTCTTCGCCAAGCCCCCGCCCCGAGATGGAAGTAGGGCCGATGTTGAAACATACTTGCGAAGATCTAAAGGCTTTTTATTCCGAAGCCATGTCGGCGCAACCCGGCATGTCGTCGAGCCTGGTGGTGGAAAACTGGCTGTGGAACGAAACCGTGCTGGGCAAGGTGCTATGGAATTTTAGGGAAGAACACGTGGATGATCCGGATTCTTACATCGGGTATCTCGCCCAGCGCGGTTTGATTCCCGACCGGCAGATCCAATTGAAAGGCGCCCCGGTTTTCTGATCTGGCAGGCCATTCAAGGAAACCGCGTTTGGGAGAATTGATCCGATACCTAGATCGAGTAAGGAGAAAGAGCCATGCAGACAGCAACTAAGGACCAACTGTGCACCACATTCGACGCGGCCAACCCTCCGTCGTTGCGAGTCCAACTGGGTGAGACCTTCGTCATGGAGACCAATGACCGGTTTGCCACCTACGACGGCCCGGGTTCCTCTGATGAGGCCATGGATATCCTCAAGACCATGGCCGGTCCGGTCTACGTCGAGGGGGCAAAACCCGGAGATACCTTGAAGATCGAGGTCTTGGACATCACCCTGCCCTTGGACTACGGCTGGATCGGCGCCACACCTGGCCGGGGCCCGTTGGGGGATCGCATCCCCGAGTTTCGCAAGACTAAAGTGAAGATTACCGGCGATGGAGTCGTGTTCAAGGACAAAGTAACCATGCCCCTCCGCCCAATGATAGGCCGTATCGGTGTCGCGCCCAAAGACGGACCTCTAGCCAGCGGCGCGAAGGGAGAGTTTGGCGGAGGGATGGGCAACACCCAGATAGCCAAGGGAGCTACCGTTTACTTGCCCGTGTTTCACGAGGGCGGACTAATCTCCATCGGCGACTGTCACGCCGCCATGGGAGACGGCGAAGCCACCGCTTCGGCGGTGGAATGCGCCCTAGACGCTACTTTCCGGATCACCATCGCCGATGACTTCAAAGTAACCCGCCCAGTGGTCGTCACCGATAGTGAGGTAATGACCACCGGAGAAGGCCCCACCATGGAGGAGGCCGCCAAGGTGGCCTTGAACGCCATGGCCGACCTAATGGTGGACCGCCTGGGCATAGATTACACCGATGCCGCCATGCTGATCGCCAGCGCCGCCGACGTGCGCACCGGCCTAGCTGGCCACCCGCCGAACACGATGCGGGTTGCGATTCCCAAGTCTATGTTGTCCGTGTAACGCGGGGAACCACGGGTCTTCCATGGCCCTGGTTTAACCAACCTTCTTGGGTTCTTCGACCAAGTACCGGCTACCCGAAGAATTGACCAAAGCCTTTTCTTTAGATCTAAATGGCAGGCTGCCTGAAGGCTTGATGCAGCCGGTGGCGAAGCGAGGCCCATTCGCCGCCTAGCAGGAGTTCGCCATAACGCCGGTGTAGCCCTTGTTCCCAGCACTTGGCGAAAAGGAACTCTCGGAAGAATAGATCGTCCCTGGGGAACGAGCGCCGCCGGCCGATGGTGTTGACCTTCTGGGACGATAACGTGCACGCCGTGGCTCTATCCTTCGCTGTGATGGCCGTCCTGGCTAAGATGCCAGGGATATGACCAGAGCCCAAGCCGATGGCGCACTACGATGGCATTGGACGAATGAATTGTAGGTTAGTAGGTGGCGGAGAGACCGGCCTGAATCTAGAATGCCGACAACTCTTCGCCAGATCGCCACGAGAATCTATCCGGCGCAATCCCGGAGATTGATCCTAAACTCCCATCAGGTTGTTCAAGGCAATCAACTCGGGAGCATCGGTATCAGCGGCTTCCCAGCCCTTCGCGGCTTGGTTGAAACTAGAATGGGCCACGGTGGCTTCACCCTGTGCCGACTGAACCCGGCCCAACCAAAAGGTGTCACGCACTGACTCTCTCTGCTTCAAGCGGCCGCGCAGCATGTCCTCCGCTTTTTCGAACTGCTCAGCCCGGATGTACGCTTCCAGCATCGTGTCCTCAAACACCTCACGCTGAGCGTGGCTGCCGCCAACTCGAACTAACTGAGGAAAGACCGGCTCCATCAAGCGGACAGACTCGGTGTAATTCTCGTTGCCAAAGGCTTCGATGCCCTGGACCAAGGGCAGGACGACTTCCCGGGCGAAGGAGTTGCCCTCTTCGGCTGACTTGCGTAAGCGGTTTGTGATTTTGGCCATCGCTTCGTGGTCTCCGCCGCCGGCAAAGGCCAGGGCGGCATGGGCATCTCGAAAAGCGGCGCCGGGGCGCTCGGCCGCCGGCGCAGCGATCGTTAACACTTCTTCCCAAGGTTTGGGAGTCGGGCCGCCACAGTACATCTGCAGACGCCACATCAAGGATGCGCTGTCGTTCAAGGTCGACATGCTCTTGGCGACGACGGACGGACGGATGTATTTCTCATAACGGTCCAGGGTCTCTTGGTACTTGCCCTGAGCCAGTTCGAAAAGGGCTAGGTGCCAGGAGAGATGTACATAGGAACTGGCGGGAGCGTCGAAGCCTCGCAGCCAGGCGTCCAGAAAGTCCTCGCCGCCGGAGGCGTCGCCCCGTTCAAAATGAACGTGGGTCATGGAATGGCAAGCCACGGCGTTGGTGGGATTTATATCCAAGGAGCGTTGTGCCAGTTCCATCGCCTTATCCAGTTGACCGGTCTCGTGGTGGGCAAAGGCGTATTCGGCCAGAAAAGCCCAATCTCCCGCGCAGTGGGCCTCAACGCCCTTGAGCAGAGCTAGATATTCGGGAGGGAAATCGGGTGAGCCCGCTCCGCTGCATCCCAGCATGTATAGCCGATGAGCCAGCCGTAGCAGCAGCCCGTCCCGGGGAAACTCGGCGAGATGCATCTTGATGAGGGCTATGGAGTCACGCCCTTGTCCATTTATCCAGAAGCTGACAGCCTCGATCTGCTGGCGTTCCCTACGCGAGACCACGGAGGCCAGAGCCAGCGCTTGTTTTATGGTCTCCCTTGCTTCCTCCGGGCGGGCGCGTTGCTGGTACCAGTAGGCGAGGCAACCATGGGCCATGGCGAACCCCTCGTCGAGGTCGATCGCCTCCTGAAACTTGAGATCTGGACCGTGGTTCTGGGACAGTAGTCTGTCGATGCCGTCCTGCCAGGCATCCGCGGCGGCTGTCGAGCTTGTGCTGAGGGTCATTCCAAATCGGTCCTGGGTTCGGTCAGGCATCATAGTCTCCGCCAGGCAGGGTTAAAAACGGTGTTTCCTGTCGGGTAGTAATGGGGGAATATTACGTCGAAGACAGGGGATTTGTCCACGACAATGGACCGGGAGATTTACAATTGGCTACTAGAAAGCCAGAAGTTTCTCCAATCTCCTCGGAATTGCACCGCCCACCGTCAATTTGGCCCATGAGTAAATCATTGTGGAAAGCGCTGGCCGCCGCATCGTCGATTCCTTGAGGTATTCCAACGCGAGCAGCCTGATTTGTTAATCTCCGATCTGAATATGCCGAAGATGAATGGATTTGAGCTCATTCGGAAGATACGAGTGTTCTCAGATGTCCCAATTTTGATTATGACTGCAGGGTCAGGTAGCATGGGTGACGATAGGGCGGCTGCCATCGATGCGGGCGCCGACTCGTTCTTAATGAAACCATTTGGTTTGGAGGAACTTCGAGCTCGAATCAAAGGATTGCTCCCAAAACCGAGCTGCGTGTAGGAAGCACCGGTAGTTAGCTAGGAGAGGAGACTTTATACGATGATGAGGCGTTTGTTCGTTTTCCACAACTCGCCCATCCAATCTGCGGATTATTGAATTGGGATCTTAGAGGTGGTTGGTACCGATGTACCCGTAATCATGAATAAGCGGTCAACCGAACAGTTGCACGATATTCCCACGATAGCCTTGGATCAACGCGGCATGTCGGCTATCGAGACGTCCATTGTTCTCATTGCCTTTGTAGTAGTCGCCTCGGTGTTCGGCTTCGCAATGCTTAATACCGGCTTGCTAAGCTCCCAGAATGAGCAAGAGGTGGTTCAGGCTGGTATCGACGAGACCTAGGCTAACTTAGCCCTTCGGGGGGGAGTGTTGGCCATTGGGAACGCAGGAAAGACGGGCATTGACACTATCAAGTTTTATCTGACCCCTGCCGTTGAATCTGGGGGATCCACCGATTTATCCAGCACCGGCGTTGTGGTCACATATGTGGACTCAGCCAATAGCCTGAACTGCACTTCTGGGGGCTCGGGCAGCTGCTCATGGACAGCCAACTGGGTGATTGGGTCTGGTGACCTGGTTGACTCTGGGGAGCGGGTGGAAATGATTGTTACCCTGTCGAGTCTGACACCGCTCCTGGGTAAAAACACGGAATTCACGATTCAAGTGAGACCTAACAAAGGCGCGGTCGTGGTTGTAAACAGGACTATCCCCGGTGAAGTGAAAGCGGTCATGGAGCTATATTAAGTTGGAGCGAAAAACCCGAGACTAGGTTATTGGCATCGTGGATTGCACTTGCGCCGGCCACCCGCAGTCTTCAGAGCAGGTGGACCACGGCTTCCACCTCTACCAGTAGCTCCGGCCGCACCAGCCCAGCCACGATGACGGTGGAACTGGCGGGCGGATTGCTGGGGAATGTCTCCGCCCTCACTTTGCTATAGGCGGGATAGTTCGCTACATCGGTAAGGAAACAGGTGATCTTTACCACGTTGTTCATGCTTCCTCCAACTGCTTTCACCACCGCCTGTATGTTGGCCATGACCTGTTGAGTTTGAGCTTCGCAGTCGTTTTCACCCACGACATTTCCTGAAGCATCAACCGCGATTTGTCCGGATACGTACAGAGTATCTCCCACTTGGATCCCCGGAGAAAGGGCGGGATTAGGCGACATTTCAGGAGGTATGATTGGCTTTCTTTCCGGCATGTCTTACGCCTCCAGAAGGTGCTGACTCATCTAGCTTATTTAGCCTTTTCGAACTCTGTGGATCGGACACCGATTATTTGGACCCATAATCCAGAGCAACCAAGAAGAAGGACCCACTGGTCAGTCTATTCCGTTCGTTGGAAGATCGTAGCCACGCCTTGTCCTCCGCCCACGCACATGGTAACCAATCCCAACTCGTCACCGCGCAACTCCATCTCTTCCATCAGTTTGACGGTCATGATCGCGCCGGTTGCGCCGACCGGATGGCCTAGGCTGATGCCGCTGCCGTTGACGTTGGTCTTCTCCATGTTCATGTCCAACTCTCGCATGCAATAGAGAGCCTGGGAGGCGAAGGCCTCGTTGAGCTCGATCAGGCCGATGTCGTCGATCGACATGCCAGCCTTTCCTAGAGCCTTGCGTACCGCGGGGACGGGACCGATACCCATGATGGCGGGTTCGACTCCGGAAACGGCGCGAGTATGCCAACGCATCCTGGGCTTGACACCTAGCTCAGCGGCTTTCTCAGCGGACATGATTACCACTGCGGCGGCGCCGTCGTTTATACTTGATGCGTTGCCAGCTGTAACCGTCCCGTCCTTTTTGAATACGGGAGTAAGCTGTGCCAGCCGTTCCACGGTGGAATCTTCGCGAGGACCCTCGTCCCGGGACACTATGATAGGGTCGCCCCGGCGTTGCGGTACAGTCACCGACGAGATCTGGTGATCAAACCGGCCATCTTTTATGGCGGCCACGGCCCGCTGGTGACTTATGGCGGCCAACTCGTCTTGGTCCTCACGGCTGACGCCAAAACGCTCGGCCACGTTCTCGGCGGTTACGCCCATGTGGTAATAATTCACCGGGCATCCCAGTCCTTTCGTCAGGCTATCGGTGAGGGCGCCGTCTCCCATACCCAGGCCGTCGAAGCGCGCCTTGTAGCCGATGAGGTAGGGGGACTGGCTCATGTTTTCAATGCCCCCGGCGATGACGATGTCCACCTCGCCGGTCTTAACCATTAGGGCAGCCATGTTTATGGCTTCGAGGCCGGAGGAGCACTGCCGGTTGATGGCGATCGTAGGTACCTCATCGGGGATAGCTGCCCCTAGGGAGGCCAATCGCGCGGCGTAACCAGCCTCGGCGGTCTGCAGGGCGTTGCCAAGCACCACCTCATCGACCTGGTCAGGACGTATGTTGGCCTGATCAAGCGCGGATTTGATGACCAAGGATCCTAGCTCCGACGCCGAAACGTCCTTGAAAGCGCCTCCGAAGCGACCGATTGGCGTGCGGGCACCGCTGACGATGACGACCTCTTGCATTGACGACCTCCCTAGCCTTTCACTGGTTTTCTTGATGATTGGTGCGGACGCCGAAACGATACCACAGCCACAAGTAAGGGGCAATGACGGATTAATCGCAGGCGGACTCTTAAGATGGTCAAGAGTGGACATTCCTTCGACGTCTTCGGAGGGAAGTGGCAGATTCTGGTCCGGACGAGCGTCTTCAAGAACTTCTAGAGCGCGCGGAAACCTACATGAAAGACGTCCCCGTTAACACCGAAACTCCTGGCTCCGAGTTGGTTGCCTGTCCGCACTTTAGGATCGGAGACCAGGTTATCAAGACCATGTCCATGGTGGCCCGGTTCGGTACGGCGCGCGAGGTGACACTTGACGAGCTTCGAGTCGAGCTTGTCTTTCCTATAGACGAAGAGGGCGAAGCCTTCTTCAGACATGGTTAGCCGGTCGGCCGCTCCTTCCAACAATGACTTTTCCAAGCCTGGATCTGGTTGGACCTCGTACCTGCCCGCCAGCTGGTCCACCGTCTCCAAGGCCACCTGTCACTTCACCACCTGCGTGCACCGCCGACACCAAAAACGAGGCCCGTCCCGGTTGACCATTAGAATTGCTTGGCAATCGGGGCAGCGTTTGGAAACCCTTCCCTCTTCCACTATTTCCCACGCATGGACCACTCCGTCCTGGACGTCCAGCGTGACACTTCCAGTTTTGCTGTGAGGTTTGTGCCGCCTAGCTGGCCGTCACCTCCGTCCTTGAGGTAGGCGCCTTTAGCTTGGAATATGAAAATCCGCTTAAGACATCATCCCGCCGGAAGCCATGTACCTTTTTCTAAAGGTACTGCCAGGGAAACCCGAGGCTCGTCTCCGATGCCGCGGGTGATGTGCCCGTGTCCGGTCGTGTCCTGGGCGATGAGCACGTCGCCGGGATGGAGGCGCTTTATCGTTCCGTCGGCTACTTCAATCTCGGAGGTCCCCGCCAGATGTACAACGTATTGAACGCGGGAAGCATTGTGGTAGTCGTCCACTGAAGGGGAAGGGCTTCGATTGAGTCTTGTTGGTCCTTCTCCGATATGGTTGACTATTTCGGCGAACTGGTCGGTAGTTACGTCTATGAGACGGGACTCACCATCGGCGCCGGGGTAGACCGTCACTATTCGTACCATCAGAGTCTCCTTCGCTGAGTTAAGTCTTCCAGGCAGATATGGCAGGCGCCGCCCGTCCAGGGATTATTGAGGCCTGGCCAAATATGTTTCGGTGGCCCGCGTCAAGCCGGCTCTTCGGTTAGCCTGGAGCGATTCCTTCATGCTGGCTGACCTCTGCTGGGAATCTATGATTCCGGTGAGGCTGCCCTGGAATTGGGGCATGACGTAGCGAGCCATCAGCTCGTAGCTACGATGCAGCTTGTCGCGAGGGGCCCAATCCTCGGCCCGCAACAGAAGTCCGCCGAACCCGCCACTGGCTTCCTGTAGGCGTTCGATACCGGCCATGCAATCATCGGGAGTTCCCACGATCCACTGGTTGTTTTCCACCATGTAGTCGACAATCTCATTGGCGGGCACATCGGGAATGGGATTGCCATTGGTGCCGCCGGTGTATTCGGTGACTACTTGACCGGCCCCTACCCGAATATCTTCAAAGGCCTGTTCCCGGGTTTCCGCCAGGTGGCACCCGACGGACAACCGCCAATCTTCGCGGCGCACGGTTTTGCCGTGTTCGGCGGCCTCTTTTTCAGCGATCGCCCATTGGTCCTTCAAACTGGTGCTGCGTATTGTGTCACGAGGCACGCTTAGTGAGATTACAGAGGCCCCGTGTTTGCCCGCCAAAAGCACGCCGGCGGGCGATTGAACTGACGCCACGGCTACGGGAAGGGTTGGCTTCTGAAAGGGCCGTAGCTGTAGCGTCGCATCTCGCAGCTTAAACCAGTCGGTTTCGCAAGTCACTGGCTCGCTGCCATCCAAGAGCTGCATGATTACTCCCAGCGACTCGTCCATCATCTCCCGTTGCCGCTCCGGGTCGATGCAAAACATATTCGCATCGGACGCCAAAGCTCCAGGCCCCACACCCAGCATTACGCGCCCCCGTGTCAGGTGGTCCAACAACACCATGCGGTTAGCCACCATATAGGGATGGTGATAGGGCAGGCTGACCACGCCGGTGCCCAAGCGAATGTGGCGGGTGCGGCCGGCGGCGGTAGCAATAAATACTTCGGGAGAGGCGATAGTCTCCCAGCCGCCACTGTGGTGCTCGCCGACCCAAGCTTCGTCGAAACCCAGATCGTCCAGCCACTCGATCAACTCCAAATCTCGTTCCAGTGCCAATGTTGGGTTCTCACCTACTCGGTGAAAGGGCGCCATAAAGGTCCCAAAGGTCATGTTGTCAGTTAGCGAAGTCAATTGTCTCCCCTCCGTTTGGATTGGATCGGCGCGACGGTCTTCTCGTTGGGCCAGCCAGAGTCCGTGTTGTCATTACATAGGGGAATAGTAGCGTTAGAATACCGGGTTTGTCCACGGCTGGTGTGTTCAATGGCTGCGGCTACCGGGGAGGTGATTAAACCAATGTGGAAAGTATCGGCCGGGCGCCGCCCCATTCACTGGGCGATCAACATAAACCTTGCATGCGGACCGCAACCGTTTTCAGACAGCGGACGGTGGGGCCTACCCGTCTCCATCTAAATCGGTGGTATTCCTGGGAGACGCCGTTTTGGGATGCTTCTTGGGTTAAAAGCTAATGGTCGGCCAGGGCTATAACCCAGCACCAGGAGATGCTGCCGCGACCAACGCTCCGCCACTTAGCCTTGCTTCAAAGTGAGCTGGATTAACCTGTCGGCCCGGTCCTGGCGATCAAGGTCCCGGCAGGTCGCGATGATTTCTTCGAACTGCGCCGCTGGAATCGGCAGACCTGGGATAACGTCGCGGATCCGGCGGGCCTCCTCGTCAAAGTCCCACATAAATTCGCGCCCTGTGGCCTGCTTCGTGTAGCTCTTGCCGTCTCTGGTGTAGATCGTGATGCGCGGCCCGAAGAGGGTCATATCGTGCGACGGGATGAGCTTCACACGATGCATCAATTCCAGCACCTCGGGCGGGTCGTCGGCGCCGGGTTGACTCTGCAACACTGGGAAACTTCGCTGGACGACGCCGTACGCGGTGTAGTATGGCGTGCTTCCCGGCTGCGGCGCCGCGTCTTCCCGCCGGCTTGGGAAGGCTGGACTGGGATACTGAGTCTCGAGCCAGTTAACGACGGCCTCGACGCGCTCAACGTCCTCATATCGAATGTTGTGCTCGGCACAGAGCTGCGCCGTGACGTCGACGTGGGCGATGTTGTAGCCGGCTGTTGAGTAGATGCGGTAAAGCGTCTCGAGGAACATCCAGTCCTGCCCCAGCGCTGTGGTGATTTTGTTCAGGCTTGTCTGGGTGTCGCCGACGAAGCTGTAGGTGAGTTGGCCTTTGTTGTTGCCCGTGTAGGCATGATAGAAACCGGCGTCTCCTTCAAGGACGGTCTCGCCACCCACGTGTCCTGTCTGTGCCAGCGCCACTGCCAGCATAGCGTTGCGAACCGCGGCGCCCTCGCGCAGGGCGCGGCCACCGCCGCGAGGCCCTTCGAGGTTACCCGCCGCGAGGTGCACGCAGAGCGCGATGGTGCTATTCACTTGGTCCTCAGTCAAGTTTAGAATCTTTGCGGCCGCGACGGCTGCGCCAAAGATGCCAAACACCGGGCCGGCGTGAAATCCGCGCGCCATCACCGTGGGGATGAAATCGGCCGCCAGCCGCTCCATAACCTCATAGCCGGCGGCGAGGCCGGTGATGAATTCCCGGCCGGACGCGCCAGCGGTCTCCGTGGCGACAAAGGCGCCCGGGAGTATGCTGGTGCCGGGGTGGGTGAGCATTCGGAAAGAATCCAGCTTGCCGCCCGCCATGGCCATCTCCGCGTTGCAGAAGGCGGCGCCACCCTTGGTCACCGTGGCGCCGTCCACCATGATGGTGGCGCCGTGGCTCACACCAGACTCTTCCGCAGTCATGAGCTGCACGGCCTGCCGGCCGCCCGGGGTTTGAGAACCAAGGAGCACTGATGCAAGACTGTGAAGCGTGACTCCCTTGGCTCGATCTACCACTGCGGCGGGGAGATCGTCATAGCGCAGCCCTACGACCCACTGCGCAATTTCCCGGCTGAGAGATGCCATACTTTTCTCCTATGTATCGTCGAAGTTTTGCCGCTCGTCGCGCATATGCCGACGCAGGCTGGCAGCGTGAAGTTACAGAATGCGCTTGCTTCCACCTACGACTATCAATTCGGCCACTGGGTAGATCATTGCGGAAGATACTGTCCGCGGCAATATCGCATTTGGGACTCGACTATATCAAGCCTGTAGTATCTGCCGTCTAGACAGCACCCTCTCGATATAAAGGCCGCATGCCCAGCTCGCTGAAAAGTGCCGATAACTCGTCCGGCAGGGAGACAGCTCTATCCCTATCGCCGGGGCCAGCCTTCTCACGTAAAGTATCTGCGGAGTCGCGCCAGGTCCAGGCCAGCTAGGGCCGGTGGCCGACCTTGCCATCCACGTTCCTAGGTCCATAAAAAACACGAATCAAGTCCTCATTGGAGATGGATTCGCGGATAAGATCAGGTGCATCAGTATCCGGACTGCATTAAGTTGCGCTCGAGTGCTACGCCAGGCGGAATGGCGTCCCAGGCAGTATTCGAACCCGCGACCCGCTGCTTAGAAGGTATTTCGGTTAATGCGAACTAGTCCTTAGTC
>JYMV01039169.1_pt1 | contig 21084 bp, 20 predicted proteins | sample 338911 | NCBI WGS metagenome assembly JYMV01 (sample SAMN03354496, study PRJNA234377) | hydrothermal vent metagenome | biome: Deep sea; feature: Hydrothermal plumes at the Eastern Lau Spreading Center, Western Pacific Ocean; material: Seawater | place: Tonga | collected 2009 | depth 2000 m m
TAATTCACAATTCAATATATTTAATATATATTTGAATAAATTTTCCTTACTTAGATTTGTATCATATCAGTAGTTGATTAAGAGTGTGAACGTCCTAGCTTATCAGAGATTAAGGACAAGCCTGATTATCAGAGATTAAGGACAGGCTCGTTGATCTGTGATTAAATATGTGCTCGATAATCTCTTTATCGTTTTTTTGAGAACGCTCACTATCTTGATATTTTAAGAGTGCTCTATGTTCTGTTGAACTTTACAGGTCAGAAAGTAGGCTTGTAACCGTAGTCCACTTATCTATAAGTGGAAACATAATATATTTGACATGTGAGTGGGGTTAAACTTGAGTTCAATAAAATGCGTATGTGTCTGGTTATAGGACCTTTCACTACAGGAAATATATTATATTATATTATATTATATTATATTATATTATATTATTTCATAATAATAAAATAATATAAATATTTCTTAACCATTGTGTTGGTACATTCTGCCTATATAAATATTTCTTAACCATTGTGTTGGTATATTCTGTCTGAAAATTTTTCTTATAAGTGGGGGGGGCTTTGTTTGTGCCTGAATCAACATATATATAGTCTCCACACATACTGAAAGGTTGATCATACACTTCTCTCAACACTAAATCATCTCTTCACAAGCTAGAGCACTCACAATTCTAGAAGGTAAGTCACAAAATTTCAAATATGAGTTTAACAATATCTACTAAAATGCCTGCTGATGTAAGGGTGTACAAAGGATATCTTAACACATCCCATACTGAATATGTGCTATTTATTGAATGCCCACACTGTTTTTCTTTACTCAGATATTTAACACAAAATCATAATTGTCCATGTAAAAATATTTTAGATCAACAAGACTGTAGTGAGTTACAATCACATCTAGATAGAATTGTGAGTTATCAAATTGCATTTTCTATCCCTTTATATTTATTATTATAGAATGGCTACTGTACAAAATTCATTTATTTTTTCATCAACTGGTTTAAAATTATCAATATCAATTCATGAAAATGAACAGCCCATTCTAACCATTCAAAATGAACAAACTTTATCTAGTATTACACTAACTCATGAACAGTTTAAAGCATTATTGACAATGCAACATTTAATTTGTGAAGGGTATGGTGTAATGAGAGATATGTATGAGAGGGGTGAAAGGGGGAGATGCATATCCCATAATGATGTAGATGATGGAAATGTGCTAATAGAATGTTTGAAAAAAACTGATCTATTTTGTTCAACAAATCAAGAAAAAATAGGCAATGAACAAGTTAACCAGGATGAAAAGTGTGAACCAATAACCAATTTTGATAATCTCATGCCTCCCCTACTTTTTCCACAAGATCCATTACTTTCACCTAATTACGAAATGATTTGAAGTAAACATTGTTTTTTTATTTAGAATGTCTACTGAGGAGATAGCCAGATACGAAGCTAGTTATGTTCATTCAGACGCATCACCTCCTTCTTCCCCCCTACCAATTCCCACAATTCCTACACCAAAAAAAAGGAGGGTATTATCAAAAAAAGGTAAGGCAAGGAAACTTACTACCGTTATACATAAAAGTGATGTAGAGTCTTTAATTCCAACAAAAAAACTGAAGGTTGGTGAAGTTCAAGATAAAAGACACATTACTGATGAAATAGAGGGATGGGAAGGGGGGGAGAAGAAAATTTTCTATCAGACAGCTGTGGCTGACAGTGATATGCAAATATCATTTTGTAAGTCAAAAATCACATTATGTCAATGTGAAATTGGACCTTCTGGTAATGTATCAGTCATAGGTAGCAGATGTATTGTATTTAATGGACAACAGATTAGAAATTTGTTGTCCATTAAACATATATTAGATAAGTGGTGCAAGAAAGTGGACGATATTTGGCAGGAAGGCACATCCATCCAGCAAGGTGAATCAAGGATTGCATTAGGTTCATCCTTATACCTAATTGTTAGGCATAGGGAAGCAACATGTCACATTAGGATATGTTATCTAATGAACCAGTCTGGAAAGCTCGGATTTACTAAGAGAGGGGTGGTATGTCCACTAAGTGCACTTGCGCATGTATTACATATTATGCAAAAAAATGTTGGTTTCATGAACCTAACACAAGATGATGGAACTGTAGGGGAAGGTGAGGTGAAACAATTTAACATTGATAATGGAAAATTGTTGGAGGAAAGGGTATCAGTGAATGCAGGTCATTCAGATCAGGTTGCAGGAGTAAAACAGGCTACATCAAATGATATGAGGGGAATTGGACCCCAAGTATATCCTGTTTTCCTGAACAAACCAATTGATCCAAGATTAAGTTGAAGGACAGTAAGTTAAAGGACAACATTAAATATACCCCTCACACCCTCTCACCCCTATTAAAAAAAGAAGGAAAAAACCAAAAACTTCATACACCTAATTCATTAAATTTGTTGTATGAAAATATGTAAATAATACATAAAAATGTCTGATATGTGTAGTATAATGTTCCTCTCCCCTCCGCCCCTCCATTCCCTTCCCTCAATATAATTTATTCAATGAATTTGTGGATAATATTACTCTATTCACATTTTTATTTATTTGGTGTAGGAGTTGTGTTGGGATATTTATTATCAGTTAAAGCAATTTTGTATTTATAATAATATGATATATTATGCATGATACGTATACATAACATATATTAACTATTAGTCTAAGATATTTATTTATTTTAACTTATTTCACAACAAATTCGAATTGTGTTTTCACAGAATTTATTGTGATGTTTTATCGAAAAATAGTGAATATAAAATACATAAAAAATGAAAACTAAAACTGAGAAGTCTCAGTGTACATAGTAATATGATGTACATTTCTCTATACATTTAATACTTATTCTCATATATACATATAAAGTTTGATTTGACAAATACACATTTCTCTATACATTTAACACTTATTCTCACACATATACAAAGTTTGATTTGACAAATGTTTGACCTAACCTTCTGAATGCATTTAAGGATAAAAATGTTTACATATATCAAGTTTGTTTTAATCTTGAGAATGCACTTAAGGACGCATGCCTAATTGATTCACATGTTTACATGTATCAAGTTCATTTGTAAAGTGTTTGACCTAACCATCCGAGTTCATTTAAGGATAACACATGCCTAATTGATTCGAATGTTTATATATATAAAGTTAACTTTGAGATGTTTGACCTAACCTTCTAAATGCATTTAAGGTCATATCAAATTTGTTTGAGGAGATATATTTCTGATAAAATTTGTTTTTAAGCTGATAAACATGTCAAATTTGATCCTATATACTGTTGTTTCACTTAAGAGACATTCTGTTTGGTTCATATGTTTATACATTTTCCAATTAAATTCACCACTTCCCCTTGGCACACTATTAAGTCTTTACATTTAACACATTTAGGTAAAATGATATATATACATGATTCGGTTTAAGTTAAGGTCATATCTTATCCTAACTTTGAGGACAAATAGTAAATTGCTAACGGTTATGAAGTACATATGTCAAGTCATCATACATACATGCATACATACATACTTTTTGAAAAATGATACGACTACTTATATTACATATGTGCATGTGTATATATACTCATAGCTTGGCTTACTAACATTCACTTTGATTGAATCGGTTGGGGTGAAGTGTAAGGCAAAGTTGAGAATTTACAAAAAATTTATGATGGAGAATGGACAAGTGGGAAAGATCGATGAAAGCTGTGTGGAGACCTTCTGGCTCTCAAAGAATATTACTTATTCAACTGGGACGGACAAGGAGGGAAATTACTACTTTCAACTAGTTAACTACACAACTGGTAAGGTGTATCAGGAGTATCTAACTCCGGTGCAGGTATCATCGATTGAGGGAAATATTTCCCCTAATCAGTCCGCATCATCTCAACCGAGCCTACTTCACCCCCACCTATTTAAATAGGGTGTGTGTGTGTATTCTAATTAAGGGGTTTAAAATGTAATATTGCATACAAAGATTATCTTCATGGTTATGATCCAGTTACCATTACTTCATATTTCACTCAAACATATGTATATATTATACTTATATGAACATTGTGAGTTTATAAATTCACATTAGTGAAAATTATGCTTATAAACATATTGAGTTTAAAAATTATCATTAGTAAACTCCATATAAATTTATATTAGTGAAAATTATACTTGAAAACATATTAAACTTAAAAAATTAACATTAGTGAGACTTCACAATATATCATGAAATATATGAATATGTACTTATACACATTTGTGAAAAATTATGCTTATAAACATATTGAGTTAAAAAATTGATATTAGTAAAACTCCATAATGTATTATGAAATATATGTACTTATAAAAAACTAAAAAACCATAAAATGAATTAAAATTAAAAAAAAACTTAAAAAACCAAAAAAATTGAAATGTACAAATAACTAAAAATTTGAAGAGATGTAATGAGTGTTGGTAAAGTCAGGATCACATAAAAATGAAGATAATCATGTCCTTACGAAATAGTTTTTGAAAAGTCATTTAAAAAACACAATAAACACACATCCTACCATCCCTCCCTATCCCTTTCAACTTTTTCATTTTTGGATTAAAAATGGGGGGTTCCCATTAGCATATATTTTAGACATAGATATTTTTAAACAATTCTATGCTGATTATATGCTGACAGGAACTTACCTAATTTACATCATTTTATTCTGTGGATTGCGGAATATATGCTATATTATGGAATACATATGAGATTGGTGATTATGGAAAACATATGAGATTGGTGAACTGTACTGGTGTGCCATGTATCAGTGAATATAAATCTTGATAAATATGATTTATAATCATAATGATATTTGCCATTCACTTTACTCTTTCAACATATAAACCTAAAAAATGGAATTGAGCCAGATATGAAGGTGTAATATTATTTACATAAGGTTAGTGGAACATATTATTATATCATATTTAAAACTATACATGTCTATTTACCTCATATCTTATTAAACTTTTGAAAGAGAGAAATCATTTTTACTAGATGACATTTAAACTAACCTATACATAATGCACTATCATTTACAGATGTATTGTTTAGTAATGATGAATTAAATCATATAATTAAACTATCATATGTTTTTTACATAGCTTTATACAATATTTCAGCTCTATTATTTGTAAATGTTAAATTAAATTATGAATATTCAAACTATAATATGTTTTTATGAAATTTTATACAAATGTTTTTATGAAATTTTACACTAAATTTATACAATATATATACATGCATGCATTCACATTCATATCCATTTTACACTCACTCATCTATACATACTTTCCCGTGCGATCTTAGTTTCATCCTCCCTTCTTTCCTTTCAGACTCCTGATTCACCATTAACTCTATTTCTTGTTCATCTAGGTGCACATCTACATCCACAATTATTTCTCTCTTCCTCTCTTCTCCCATATCAAATACAATTCTATCTTCATCACTCTCACTCTCCATTCCACCACTCTTACTCCTCTCCATCTCTCCTTGCATTTCAAATAAAAATCTGTTCTCCTCTCTTTCTCTATCCACAGGCTCAATTCTATCTCTCTTGCTCCTTGCCATCTCATCTTTCATACTAAGCAAAAAACTGTCCTCCTCACGTGCTCTATTCACATTTTCTAGTTCAATTTCTTCTCCATCCCCATCCCCATTCCCCATCTCAATTCTGCTTCCTCCCACATTCTCCTCTTCATTCACCCCATTACATGACAGTTTATCAAAAAAAAAATACAACAAAAAACACACAACTCCAAATACCACCAGTCCAACAAGTAAAAAAAAAGCAAGTTCATAGTTCACACCATTCTTCATACAACCATCACCAGTACTCCTATCCATTCCATCATCAGTTTCAAGTCCATCATCACTTTCCATCACTCCATTTCCACTTTCAACATCTCCACTTCCACTCAATCCATCATGTCCATCACCCCCTTCTATTTTTCCATCATCATCACCGTTCACTTCAGTCATCATCATCATTGTTGTCCTATAATCATATATATGATATTTATTAAACAAATGTATAATTAATATATCACCAAAATAAGTATTTGAAATTGTTGATTCATCATATATTCATGCATGTTCATATATTCATCATGCATTCATGCATGATCAAGCAAAAAAATAAATTAACGCACTGTTGATCCAAAATTGTTGAGTTTTGTTGTAAGTCATCTGATATGTTTGCAAATTCAATCTGTTTTGTTGTGTTGGTATACTGGCTTGGTCCACCACTAATTTCCATATTCCTATTCATTATTGTTTTTTTGATGTGTGATGATGTTTTTACATTTAATGTTGTTTTTTTTGTAGATGATAGTGTTACATTTAATTGGTAATTATTCATATTTTCCTGAGAAGTAGATTGTTGAAGTGTTACATTTAATTGGTAATTATTCATATTTTCCTGAGAAGTAGATTGTTGAGTAGATATATTTTGTATAGGGTTCATAAGGGTAGTGTATTGTCCAACATTTTCATTGTAAAATGAATCATTTAATGATGTTTGATAAAAGTATGTGATGTTATCTGGTGTACTGGATGTTTTTGTGTACAATGTGCTCAATACAGGTTTTTCAGAAGTTGAATGTATACTAAAAGTATCATTATTCTCATTGGTTTGTGATTCTACTAACATTTTTCCTGCTTCAGAGCTGAAATAGTAGATAATCACAATTTATTTCACCCATTTAATACCTTCAAATTCATTAAAAAACTAAATATGATCATGAACAAATGAAATCTAAATACCTTTCTATTTCTTTACAGGTCACAAAGATCAGCTGGCAGAAAAACCGACTTTTCCTGCTCTCAGGAACATAAACCATATCTACTTGTGTCCTACAAGTATAAAATGAAATATAATTCAATTTTTTATGAGAATTATATGTATTCTAAGTTTTTTTACTACATTTTCAGTGGACCGGCAGCATCATGATGGAACATATAGAGACTGCGTAATGCAATTTAATGATGAGCGGTGGTAAATAATTTCTTTTTACTTTTATATATATATATACATATATTACTCATCTATAGATATATGTACATATACACGCACATATTATATATAAAAATATGTATGAAATTAGGGAAAAAATGTACTTACCAATCATTCACCACACCAGCAAGCAAGTGTGCATCACCTTTGGATATGTTGAAGTTGAGGATTAGTCTATCCTCATTTCCTATCATATCTGCCCTAACATATTCATACACTTCCTCTACACTCTTACAAAGAAGTGCAGACGTTTTCCCAAGTGTACTACAAGACTTAATTGGGGTAATCATGAAGATTAACCCCAAAAACACAAAAACGATGATTTTCTCCATGATTGAAATGGATGGTGAGAACGCAACTCTGTATACGTTTAGTACATTCAAGTTTAAGCTAATGTAGGACCTCCCACACCAGGTGAAAAAAAACACAAAATTTTTTTTTATATGTAACACCACAAGATTTTAATATTATAAGTATCCATTCATGAAAATAATATGTTTTTCATATATATATACACATCACATTTCTATTTAGTAGTATATATATAGAGATGTACATACTTTCATATTATTCGAAGTGAGTGGACCCGTAGAGTATGTGATTATATACATATACAAATAGTTAGTGTACATAAACAAACAGTAACTTTTAATGGGGTGTGGACAACATTAGTGGTAATTAGTGGAAGATATATCACCACACTCATTGGAACATTTCCCAATTGGCTTAAATAGGATTGATATATCATCAAATTATCCTATTTGTAACAACACCGCCGAGAAAAGAATTAAATAAAATAATCTTTTCTTCACTGGTAGGCTTGGGAGTGGTGTCATATTTACACAAATTTTTTTTTTTTGTCAAATTTAATTACAAGCATAAATTTACTCATTCTTTCAATGGATAATATGTATGTACGCATGTATATATATGTATACATAAAATATATTCATATATATTGATGTATAAGCTAATTCCATGTTTTTACATGGTTTTTAGTGTGTAGGAAGTATGTCTACTAACTTCATTTTAGAAGTATACATACATCAAATCTTTCTACTTCAAACAACACGTATATTGTTTGAATTGAAAAGTTTGTATAAGGAATACATTCACATATTCCTTTTTCTCAATGGTTCATTTATGTTTTTCGCCAGTGCGTACAATTTATTGTTAGATAGAATAGGAGTAAAGATATTCTTATAATTATGTTAGACAACATTTCTAAATTTAAATTTTGAAAAAATGTAATATTATCATTATTATACTCTCATTCATTATTTAATTACTTAATTATCCATTTAATTATGGAAAACTCATAATATTACACAAACAAAAACATATATACATATATATATAGTAATTGATATATATCATTTGAATACGTATGATGTACATTACACTTTTTGCTTTGTTTTTTATGTATATTGTAATAAGTACAAGTACTTAAATTTAATCATACTGTACCCAATACAGGTTTTATTTCTTTTTTTGTTTTTTGTTTTTTGTTATAATATAATATTTTATATGTATTAGCTGTAGTAAGGGTAAGCGCACTGCGCCCAGCACATTTTCTAATATATGTCATTTGAATATACATGTTACATTATACATTTGTTGCTTGCAATATATTTTTTGCTTTTTTTTAACATATTGAAATATGTTCAAGTACTTAAATTTAATCAAACAGTACTCAATACAGGTTTTTTTGTTTTTTTGATTATATTATAATGAAATATTTTATATGTATTAGCTGTAATAAGCACAATCATGCTGTGCCCAGTACGTTTTTCATTTTTTTTTTTTCTGTGATATGAATGTATTATGCATTGATTATAGTAAGCAAAAAGGGTTTTTAAATTTTTTTAAACTTTCAAAAAATTGATCAACTAGTACATCATTTTCATTTAAATTTGTTTTAAAATAAGCTAAACTATCTAGAAAGCTTTCACCTTTACATCTTACATATATGAAAAATAAACAATATTTTCCACATTTATTAGATTCTGTTGGTTGTAATTGAACGTCATTATAACTAACTGATCCTGTACAATTATTCATTATAAAATCTAATATTAATTGATCATAACTATCAATCTTTTTAGCTAATGAGTCAAAGAATTCACAACCGCTGGAAGAAAAAAACAACACTATCCAATGACCATATTTTCCCGATTCTCTTTTTTCGCTATTAATTATAAAATACTTTTTGCCTTCCACTTTATTTTTAGGGAGATTATCACAAGCCATAACCCCCCCAAAATATTTATAAGTCATCTCATTACACATTAACATTTCAATTAATGTTTGATTATCCATCATTAATTATTAATTGTGCTACTATTCACTTTTTCTTAAATACATATTCATCATGAAGTATTCATTCAATGCTTACTACACCTGTTGAAGATATTGTCATTAATCCATTTAATTGTGCATAGCATAATACACTAATTCCTTCAGTTGTTTTTTCAGAAAACCTTATTTCTAGTCTAGTTTGTGCATGTTTATCCAATGCAAGAGTTCTTTTTTTATTGGTTATCTGATTGAAAACAAATATACAATATCCTGATTTAAATGCTTCCCGATTTATATTAGGTGCTTTTCCTTCAATTGTATGAATTCTGGAAAAAGCTTCTAAAAAGCAGGGGTTATCATCTCCAAAGTTAAGGTTTTCCAGAATCTCACCACCTAATGACATACCATCTGCATAAAATGCAACTGTACTGATATTTTCATTAAAAAAAGCATATGGATTAGTTTTTAATTCACCTTGTAATGTTGAAGTTTTAACTAAAACCATATACATTAGGTTAGGCACACGTCCACCAAATAATGAGTCAGTTTGAAAATGTAAGCTCCCTTGTGCAATTGAATAAGCTCTTATATAGCTCCTTTGAATAGGGTACAATGCAACATGATTCTCAAGGGTTCCTCTTATTCCAACAATGATTTGTGGAGGAACATGAACATGACAAATCATAAGTTCTGCTTGTTCAATTTCAAAGTCAAATCTAATATCCTCAACCACACTTATTAAACAAAACTCTGATAGAGCTTTCTTAAAAATGAATTCTAGTTTTACACCATTTATGATATATCTTTGCTGTTCTCCTGCTTGAGCTAGATCTGTAAATATTGGACAGCTCATTTCTAAAAGTTTACTTCCTGATACATATTTACTTCTCCACAATAACCCTTTTGAAAGTTCAGAAAAAGGGTCATTTACCTGTAATGAACCAGACTCATCAGGATAATACATACAACCTTCATATGAGGTCAGTTCTGCATGTGATTTACCAGAAAATAATATGTCAAGAATTGCTTTATATCCATAATAACAATCAACTTCTCTACTAACATTCACTCCACCAATTTTCAGATCAAAAGTACTAAATAAACTTGCACCAAATGCATTAATAATTCCAACACGACCATTCTCAGCAATATCCTCAGTTTTAAAAGGAATTGGATCTTCTTCAAGATCAGACCAATTTGTTTTACCATTTTCTTTTTTCCTTATTCTACCACTAATATTGAGCTTGCTCCTAGAAAGATCAATATATGTTAACCCTTCATTTGATACTTCAAACCGGAGATTAGTACTGTCTTTGATTGTATTTTTTACAGGATATTTCATCATATCATATTTAATTAACCCAACATCTGTTGGGGGGAGATCAAATAATGCTAAACTTGAATTTACTGCCTCTCCTGTATCTTTTAATTTAAAAGCAGACATGATTGTTAATAAGATGGATATAATGGATTAATTCAATGTTTAATCACTTCCACTCAATCTTCTAGGATAATGCCTTTTCCTGTGCATGAAGTTTAGTCCAATATCTTTTTTCACTTTTTCATAACTAGAAACTGCACCTTCCACATAATTTATTGAAGATTTTGAAGTAGATACATTTATGCATTGTTTAGGTTGGATTTTAGCAAATATTAATGTGCTATTTTGCTCAGTTTTAATTTTCAAACTAAATTTACAATCTATTTGAGTTTTGGTTGAGATATTAACAGGTTCTTGTATGTTATTTCCTATTTTAATATTTGAAATTGATATTGATGACATTATTTTTTTTGTTTTTTTTTGCTTGATTTTGTCTTACTTCGTTTAACTGCTAATGGTTTTAATAACTTCTTCGTCTTTATCCTTGCATCTGATGCAATCTTACGTTTTATTGCAGGTGCTGACTGTTCTTGGATTTCTTTTGAACTTAAACTTTTTGCCTTCTCCACAACAGCTTCAATTGGTGAAATAATTTTTACAACTGGCTCTCCACTTCCTCCTCCTGTTTGTGATAGGTTTTCTTCTTTTACTTCATAAAATGAACCATATGTAATTTTCCTTTCTGACATTCGTTTAAAGAAATTTTTCCATATATGACTATTAGTCGGAGTATATGCTTCAAAATTACTTTTAGTCTTATATCCATCCATTAAAAATATGAATTAACCATCCATTTAATTTTTACATATTTCAAAGTTGTATAATTTAAAAGATGTATGTATGTATGTGTCTATGTATGTATGTATGTATGTATATATGTGTGTATGTATGTATGTATGTATGTACATATGCATGTATGAATGAATGTACTCCGTCAAGACTAAACTTCATATGGTTATGATAGTAAAACAAATGGGTTTATATATATTTATCCTGTGTATGCTTGTAGTTTGATATGAGCCTGTGAAATACTATCCAGTACTAGTTCAACCACAGAAGGATGAACATATATCCAAGATCACTACTAGTCCAGTTCAGAGTAATGTATGTACACATTTATTTATGTTTTATTTTCCTACAATGTATGACACATTTCATTTCAGAATTTTCATTAATAATTTTTTCACCCTTTTCATCCATTAAATATATGTGTAGATATTCAACATTTTGTTGGGCTATAGGAAAATAATATGTTTTCTTAAATTCATTAATAAAAAGATTTTGATTTGTATAAATTAAACGTAAAACCGGGAATTCAGAATTTGAACATGAGCTCTTCATAATTTGATCACAACAAACATAAATATATTTCATTCTTTTTGGTAATGCTTTAAGATAAATTTCTTTGAGTCCAATTTCCCACTCTAAAGAAAGAATAGGTGGAATGATGCATCTATAATTCGTCCCAATATTTTCATTCCACATATTTTTACTATCCAGTGATGAAATGAATAAAAAATAGCTATTCCTGTCCATTTTAAAGATTTATAATCAATTAATTAAACCTATGACATATGCTCTTATTTATTTATAAAAAACAAATAAATGGTTCAAACCTTCCATAAAAAATCACATAACAGATCCAACTTGCTTTTTAATCCAGTAATGTTCGTCTCTGCATATGATATGATTCAATCCAGTAGAAGTTGGGTCTGCATACAGAAAAAATATTATTGTTTTTTTCCCCTAGGTCCAATCTTATGTATTTCAGTATTATATATCCAAGATGGCTTTTTATAACCATGAAATAAGACTAAAGATTGTTTGTGTCCTTTCACAACTCTTTCTTTCATTATTTTTTCAATTTCAAATTTCTTTTCCTTCACATTTGCACTGGTTAATTGTTGTTCATATAAGAATGATTTTATTATTGAATCATTCACATCTTTGATTTGATAAAGTTTATGTTGACCGATTTTCTTTCTCTGTATTATAACAAATACTTCTTCAATATAGGTATCATGATAAAACCTAGAAAACGTAGTTTTCTTCGCTAGTATTCTTACATATTGATTAATATCATATTTAAACTTTGGCTCATCACTACTTTTAGGCAGAATTTTCTTCTTTTTTTTCTCATTTTTTGCCTTAGGAGAAAATTGATGCTTCCACAATTGTGTACTTGACACATTATTCCATGCATTTTCAGGTGTTGTATTCAGATTTCTATTAAAAGTCCTATTCCTATTCCGTATAATCTTTTGAAAGACAGATATCCATTTTGTGGTATGTTTTACATTCATATATGAAAAAATTAAACGTTTTACAAATTTGATATTAGCTTCAGCAAAACTAGCTTTTGCATCAGACTGTGTAATAATATGTTTTATTTGTCTATTTTTTAATAATTTTCTTGTAATAGATGAAATGAATTCTGCTCCTGCATCACTCCTTACAATCCTAATCTTATGTTTTGTTTCAAATTCATCTAAAATTTCAGACATTGCATTAGATACAACCATTCCTGTTGTATTTTTTACAACTCTTGCTACCACATACCTACTCAAACAATCACAACCCAATAAAAAAATATAAAAATTTTCATTATCTTTTACAAATTCTCGTGGTAAATATCCACAATCAAAATCAACCATATACCCCTTCTTAGGACATATTATTTTTAATCGTTTAAATTTATTTTTTGCATGATGTGTGAGTGAATATATATCCTGACTTTCTAGAAATTGACGTATTTTGTTTGGTGGAATAGTAAATTTCCCTTCTTTTTTCACAATATTGTTTAACTTCCTATAACTGCTAAATGCTGCTGGATGGCTAATATCATAATAAATACGATTTAAATATGCTTTCCAACGAGCAATTTTAACCATTTTAAACTAATTATTATTTAGTTCTAATCCATACAAAATTTGTTTTAGTAGTTTTCCTTGATTTAATTTTTTTGGGTTTTAAACTATCTAAATCATATGTAGATTCATCTGATAATTCACCTTCTCCTACAAGTCTGTATGATGGATTTTCAGGTATGCCTGGTTGGGGCAATCTTTCTGGGTTTTGATGTGTACTATTACCTTTACCATATACAATTGAACGTTTTTCCCTCAATTTTATGCTTGTTTTTGGTTTTTCCTCTGCTTCTTCTTCACTGTTTTCTTTTTCATCTACTATTAATGTTTTCTCCTGTCCGTCATGTTCAGTTTCCTTTTCTACTTCCTTACTATTTTTTTCTTTTTCTATTTCATTACTAATTTCCTTATCTAAAAACGATTGTAATCTTTTTTTCATAGCAGCATATTCACTAAAATCAACCAGAATCATCTTCTTTACGTCTTTATTAGCCATTCCTAATTCATTTCTTTCTTAATAAAGGCTTAATTATATTTTCTATTAAACATAGCATTCTAAGTACAGAGAGCCATTTTTTTTGAAGCATCTCCACTTTTTCTACATCTGTAACTTTATTGCTAGCCAATCGCCTAATAACCCTTTTTTTCTTTTTTAGTGCATGTGATGTTTTTTTATCTACAGGTAATTGATTATTATTATAAATATTATATGCAATTTCTTCCAAACATTCAAGCTGAACAGAACTAATATTTTTTAGAAGGTTGCGCTTTTGGATTTGTGGGGTTAGAGGATCAAAAAGAAACAGTAAAAATGTTTTTCCCCTTCTTATTTTAGGGGGTGAGCCCATTACTATTTACAATACAACCTGTGCGATCATATTAACAGGATAACGTATTTCATATGCATTAAAAATGTAATCTAAAAAACGTGTGTGTAATCTAGAAACATACATATGTAATTTACAAAAAAATCTTTGTAATTTACATTTAAATTTATCTAAGGAAAACCATATAAAAACCGTAATTTAAAGTTTTATTTGTGTGATATATATATTTTGAACGTAACCTTTTTCCTATGAAGTGTAATTTAGTCTAATAAATTATGTAATCTCCACACAAAATTCATTAATTCGTAGTACGAATTATCTTTTCTCTCTTAATAGTCGGTCCTCTGATTAATAGTCCGAAGGCTGAACCTAAAAGTGAACTCCAAGTTGCTTTTTGTGCAGGTTCAGCTAATACTAACATTCCTAGGCTTACAGCAATTACCAAATATAAAATTATAATTTGAGAAATGTATACAATTAATCCTTTAGATGTGTGTTTACCAAGAATAGTCCACTCTTGACTGTTTAAAGTTGAAAATAATTTCTTTCTTGCAAGTATTGGTGTGTTGGTTCCAGTCACTTCTTCAATATTAATAACACTGCTGTCTGGGATAGACATTATAAATAAGTGTGTAGTGTGTGCAAACTCACTTATTTATAAGGTTCCATTAGAAAGTGACGTATGGTGTGTCATACAATAACCCTTTACCCTTCACAAAAATACTATTCCATTACATAGATTACTGTTTCATCCTTTTCTGTTAGTATATTGCTTCTAATCCTATATTCATCATCACAATGTGCACTAAAATCAATTACTAGAAAGCCCCATTTACTACTTGTCATTACATCATCATAACATATTTTTAATAATTTTGTTTTTCCAACAAATGCTTGACGACATATTGTTTGTAAAATTCCAGCTGCAAAAACAGATCTGAATAGTAGTATGGCTGTAGTATTGAGATTAATTACCCTTGATCCTGGCATTGTATAATTGTGAGTTACAAATATTGTATTTAAATTAAATCGTCTATTTTCAAACCACATAAAATTTAATTTTGATGAATTCTTGTATACTTCTTGAAAGAGATCATCAAGAATAACCATACTTTGATATTCTCTATTTATTGTTAGTTCATCTATATCAGACCTACATGGTATGCCTTTTTTAAATATAATATCGTTTTTAAATTCATTACGCATTTGTTCATAAATTGGTTGGTCCATTGAATAAAAAAACATTATTTTCATGGGAGGATCTGTTTCTTTACAAGAAAAAAGTTTATTTCTTAAAACACACATTTCAAATATTGTGAAAGATTTTCCTGCACCAGGACTCCCAACAAGGGTTAAAGTTAGAGGTCCAATAAAGGAATACATTTTAATACGTTAGATGTCGCTATTGATGATTTAGTTTAAAACCTTATTCAACCGTGTATACATATATGACTGGCGCGTTTCGATCCGTTAGAGGACACCACTACCGGCCCACTGATCGCCTTATGACCGCAACCTGCCTCAGTTTTATCTTGGTTGGAATTAATTCATTCTTCATCCTAATAAATTAGAAAAAAAATATTTAATAATTTTTAAAAAAAATTAAACAGGTGTGAGAGTATTATGCAATGGACTTGTTGTAATTGAATCTGCATGTACAAACCTTTTATAATAAAGAAAAGTCAATCCATTTTTCATCATTTGATAACTAAATATTTGATTATCCTTTGCTCTAAACCCAACATTTATAGTTTGTTCTATTTCACCTGTTTTTAAAATATGTTTCATTTTTTTTAATGGATGTGTAAGTCTACATTTTTGTACTCCCTTCACACTCATTTTCATTTTTTTTTTTAGGTATCCCACATGCCTATCCACTTTCCTCTTATTTTTGATTGAGAAAAAAAATCCCTTCTTTTTTTTCCTTGCATTTCTAATGCTTTTATGTACAAATAAATGTGATGAATTTTCTTTAATGCTTACTTTTTCAATATTTGTTTTCTGGAGAATGTATAATTTTGATGCTAAACCTACACATTCATCTCCAATTTTTGAACTTTGCCATTCAATATGAAAAATTCCAGGCTCTCTTTTATCAACATACTCACACTTTTTACAACATGTTCTACTGAAATATCGATATTTGTTATTAACTTCTCTAGGCATTCCTTTACTACATTGACCTTTTATCCCGTACATAAACTCAGCACGTAAATTAGGTTTTATTAATTGATTAATAGAATATGCATTTAAGCTGACGTAAGCGCTATCCGTATCAGATGTTATTAATTCATATGAATTATAAGGTAAAAACTTTTGTAAGCAATTATAAAATAGATCTAACATTCTGATTTTGGAATTTTGTAAGCATTGCATTCCTAGATAACGTGGAATTTTGTGAGAATAAACAGATTTATATTTCTGAATCTCATAGAATTCTTCAAACATATCTAGCTCTGCTAATTGATAAAAAAGTGAATCATTTACTTGTTTTATTGCTTGTATTTCCCCTCTAACATATTTTGTATTTTTATATTTTGATGGATGAGCTAATAACTGTCCATATGATGAATTACAAAGAAGTTTAAACACAAGACCCATTGGCTTCTTACTCTCATCAAGATCTGCTCTCCTTCTCCCTTCAGTCATTTCTTGTATGAAATTAACAAATGTTCTTGATTGACATGTTTCAATTACTTGATGTATTTTGGTTACCACCATATAATGATTTAAATACCATTTTAATAAGTTTGAACATAATAATACTTTTTTTGCTTTTAGTCCTGAAACAAGACATGTTCTGGGTGCTTGACTTAGCCCATGTTTTATAATGTGATCTTTCATTACTGGACTCATTGAACTAAAAGGAATTTTACTTTTCACAATTAGGGGTGGATAGTCTTTAAACATTTGATAGCTAGACATATTATTCCCAACATTATTTGGTAAATTTGTAGGTATTCTTATATCACACTCAATAAAACCTGTAAATTCATCATTTACAATTGATTTAAGTATCTGTTTTTCAGTTACTTTTTGAGGATATTTTTGAGAAAAAATAGGCATTCTACTTTTTGCAAAATCTCTTAATTGTTGGGAAGAAATAAGCAATTGATTGTATTTACATTCCCACATAATGCGTACTTTATAATTCAAACCAATTAAAAATTTTATTTTATCATTAAAATGTTGACGTCTTTTTTTCATAATTTTTTTTATCTCAGGTTTCATGTACTTTTGTTCTTGACACTTACACATATGATAATAACATCCTGCCCATTCAATCACACACTTTTCTTTAGGTATATAACAATCAACATAATAAGGGCCTATCCTAACTTCACGTGCATTTGATAAACGATGATGAACTATTATATTATTTACCTTTGCAATATAGTCAAAATAAATATACATATTGAAAAATCTATCCCTGCGTGGTTCTAATTTAAATTCATTTTCTCTAAATCTCCTTAAAAATGGACCAACAGCAAATTCTTGTGATAATGCATGTGCATATAATGCATTTGCATCTAAACCAATAATTGATTTGCATATTTTTGTAGGATCATTCCTAATATATGTATAACCAATTTTTTCAAACCTTTTCATTATAATTGATAACCCACCTGCTATATTTTTAGAAACCATTAATTCAAAATCACTCATGCTTTTATCCATTAATGGGAAATGTGCACCCATTTGTTCTGCTGATCTATACATTAATAACTTACTAACAGAAGGGAGAGAAACACACTCTTTAAAAATATCAACTTGTTGATTCCTAAAATGAATCAACATATTCTCAATCCCCACAACCATTGGTTTTACGTCCAAAATTTGATATAAATGAAGAAGATCCCTAAGAGATGTCATCTTATTTTTGTTCCAGCAATCCTGAACGATATTAAAATTTTTATTAATCTCATCAACAGTTTCTCCAAGAATTGATCTTCCTTTCAAACTACTGTACCATGCAGGACCAATTGGTGGAAGACCTTCATCTAATTTAGAAATATCTGTTATCCATTCATACGGCCAAAAAAATTTACTTTCTTTAACTTGAAAACATTTGAGAAATTGTGAATAAGATATACCTCTAGACAAGTATTGAGATAAGTCAAGAAATCTTAGTTTATTATTTTCTAGACATAAATATGAATTAATTTTTTTTATAACATATCCCTGTTTATCCATACATAATTTCATTGCTAGTTTACGAGCTATTAATACTGTATCATATGCAGAACTATTAAAACCAAGACAAGGGAGAATTGAAATGTACCTATCAAAATCTGTTCTTAACTTTTGTAAATTTTTAATCATTGACTTACATGATCTAAGAAATGATGATTTTCTCTCATCTGGAAAATCTTTCCAATTCTTATTATTTGTTACATCATACTCAACACAAAATGTATCAATATTATATATTCCTCCTTCCAATACTTCTTGCAACACTTCCTGTTCACCATCACAATCCTCAGTTTCATTACAGTTATCAACTTCATTCATCACACACTCCAACTTAATTTCATTCCATTCTTGTTCTTTCATATCTAATTCACTAAAAACATATGACCATTTTTCGATACACAATTCTTTTGATTTTTCAGACATTTTATTTAAAAATGAGATCATATTTTCTACTAACACATCCATATCTTCATTTATATATACTGCCCCATCACAAAATCCTGGAATATTTGAACACATACCAACACAAAATGGAACATGTCTTGCTATCCACCTCAACTTTTTACCTTGGCAATATGTTATTTCTTTAATCATTGCTTCTAGATCATAACATGCAAAAAATGGGAAAAATCTTTCAGAAGGTTTTACATAAATGCCTACTTCTTCCAATAATTGAAAAATATTTTTTGTAATCTTATAATACCCCCCTTCATATTTATGTTTAACAACATTTGAACATGAAGATAGATGCCTTTTAAAATTACCATGATTATTATAAATCCTTTCACATTTTTGACATTGAAATTTTTTTGCATAAATCGAAAAATTAGTAATATAACTAAGATGACCCATATATTCATTTAAATTCATACTTTTATCATGCTTATTCATGCTTTGCCTAATAGATATACAGGTTCCATCCTCTGATTTATTATATAAATTCACATTAATTTTAAAACAATTTTCAAATGTATTTAAAATTGAAATGTCTATCCCTCCAAAAAAAAGAATTCTTTTCTCAATTTCCATTCCATTTTTTTCACAGAATAAAACATATTGGTTAAAATATCTCAACACTCTCTTTTCAAAAACAAAGGTTGTTGTATAACAATCAGAACCATGATGATGATATGTTAAACATCTAAATAGACATAATGAATCAGTATGATAACGATGTCCTTTATATGTTTTATTTAACGATATAATATGTCTATCATTTATTATATGTACTGGTAAATCAATCACACCACCCAATGCAAAACCAGTATTTGTCACAACATACTTTATGTTTGTTAATAAGAATGGAACCCATTTTGTTGAATCACGCTGAAGTAGTATATAATTTGTAATATCCATATGTCTGAGCCTATCAATTCCCCTCTCCAAATTTGACCTTTTACTAATATATAAATTTCTAGAAAAAATATATTCATTTTTATAACAAAGCCAAGCCCTATATTGTTCATCATCTTCTTCACTTACAGATTTCATAATCATTCCAAACATCATATTTAATTTAAAAGTTTGATTTTGTGAATTATAAATAAAATTTAAATGTTTTCTAATATCATCTAATGTAAAATTATTTTGAATAGGAAAGTTGTAGATTGACTGAACACTTCCTATCTGATGATTTTCTAGGAAAATAATTAAATGTGCATCATACACATCTTTCAATGCCTGATCAATAATAATTCCTTGCTCATTTTCCCAAGGTGCTGGAAAATCTCCCCAAGGAACATCCTGCAAAGTACCCCCCCTTCCAATCTGGTGATATTTCATAAAATGTAAGTATAAAGACTTCCTATTACTAAATTGACTCATACATTTCCTACATCTAACACTCTTCATATTCTTTTTTTTTTTTTTTTTATATCACTATCAAATTTTTTACATTGTTTAATATGTAACAAATATGTTCGTCCTCGTTTAGAATATATTTTACCACAAAATCTACATTTCGATCCTTGTTTTGTTAATGATTTACAAATTATCTCATGTTTTCTACATGGCAAAAAATATTTATATCCTTTCCCACAATGATTACACACGTACTTGGTATTACATACCTCCAAATGTTCATTAAACTCTTCCCTATTCTTATATTTCCGATTACATTCATCACAATCCATAATTTATACATCATAAAAACTATAAAATCAATTTACCGTCTATACAAGATATGAATCTGCACACCAAGACCGTCAACACAAAAATGATTAAGCATATGCACATACACACATAAATACCACCTCTAACACACACACACACACACATGATTCTGCACACCAAGACCGACAACACAAAAATGATTAAGCATATACACATACACACGTAAAAAACCACCTCTAACACACACACACACACACACACACACACACACACACACACACACACACACACACACACACACACACACACACACACACACACACACACAC
>JYMV01021724.1_pt1 | contig 21078 bp, 16 predicted proteins | sample 338911 | NCBI WGS metagenome assembly JYMV01 (sample SAMN03354496, study PRJNA234377) | hydrothermal vent metagenome | biome: Deep sea; feature: Hydrothermal plumes at the Eastern Lau Spreading Center, Western Pacific Ocean; material: Seawater | place: Tonga | collected 2009 | depth 2000 m m
CCTTCTTCGTCCATTGTTATGGTGATATCGGCGACTTCGGCGGAAAGCGTGTCGATTGCTAACGGGTGAGTTCAAAATACTTCGAGCTGATGTAGTTTGCGATGTGAACAAATCGCCAAACCCGGCACTTGATATCGGGCAACTAGAAGGTGGTTTCGTTCAAGGCATCGGTTTTGCTACAACTGAGGAGATAATTTACGATCATGATGGCAAACTGGTGACAGACAACATCTGGAGCTACAAGCCACCGTGCAGTAAAACTATCCCAATTGACTTCAGAGTGCGTTTGCATCCAGTCGATGCGGCGCGCAATGAGCGCGAAGCTCTCGCAGAGAGGCACGCGGTGAAGATGTCTAAGTCGTTTACGGAATCGTCTTTGACTCTAGGCGCATCAACCTACATCGCCATTAAGCAGGCGGTGAAAGATGCACGAGAGCAGCTCACTGGAGAGAATGAATTCCTCGACATGGATATGCCGATGACCTGCCAGCGCATTCACGAGCTTTGTGCTGTGTCTAAGGAGCACCTCAAGCTTTAGTCGCGAAAGCTACCCTTAATGGTGTTTTGTACAGAATTTTCGTAGAGGTTTACATGTACGCTGGTGTCAAAATTGAGGTGCTTGAAACTGAGTTCGAGCAATCGTTTGAGCGAGAGCCTTATTCATATTCCTGGGGATTCTTTGCTTACGATGATACCCATGGTGCTTCAGGAGGAGGGGCGGGAAACTTCAGCTGGTTTGATTCGAAAGAAGAGCTCGTTCGTTTCTTGCAGAAGTTTCCGTTGGTTGCGCACAGTTTAGGAGCCACTGATGCTCAACTGTTTGAGAAAGCTCAGCGTTATCTATCGACTGTCACTGCAGACAGTTTCGACCAGAAAGCAGTGGACGAGTTCAATCAGATCATCAGTGGCGTGGAGCAAATACAATGGTTTGGTCAATTTTCCGATTTATTGTCTGGTGAAACGGAATTTGCTCAAGGACTGCGTAAATTTTTCTCTTCGTCCACACAACCTCTTTCGAAGATTCAAATTCCTGAATTCGCAGAATTTTTGCGCAATTGGGGTCACTAACTGAGTCAGTCCGACTCGTGCGCTCCGCCTGTATCTAATTTGAGCAATTCTCAAGCCCCAATGCACTTTTGGGTTTCAGCATTCGGACATCTGTGCGGGACACCGTTGGCCTGCGTCATCATGTTGTTCGGCGATCTTCTTGCACAGGTGGAGGCAAATGCCGGTGCCTGCTCCACCGCATATCACTATGTTTGCTTGATTGAAAAATAGCAAGATTGGCTGTCGCTATGAAGAATCGAGCTTGATTCGACTTGTGGCACCGTATGCGGTGTTAATTAGCGGTGGCATCAAATGTGAATCTATAATTAGTAATTCGTACCGGGCATTGATTTGGTTGCGAATCGTGCTATTGTGTGATTGAAATTGTCAGGCTGTCTTGCTCTACCTTTGAGTTCTATTGCCGAAGGTTCAAGTGCAAAGCCACTTTCCGGATACTGATTTCATCCGCCGTGCTCTTGGCGCTGCATGTTATTGCTGCACCTGATTGCGGGATGTCACCGCATTGTTGCTAAGTAAATTCATCTTCTGTGACTTTTTCTTCGTCCGCGTTGCGGTCGAGAAACTACTTCTATAAGGCCCACTCTAAATGCAAAACAATAAAATATTCGTCAGAAACCTCGCTTTCAGCACTACCGATGGTGAGCTCAGCGGAATTTTCGCCTCCTGTGGCGAGGTGGTTTCGGCGAAAATGGCTACGGATCGTGACACCGGCAGGTCTCGCGGATTCGGCTTTGTCCAGATGAATACGCAAGAAGAGGCACAAAATGCCATTCTCAATCTGGATAACAGCCAGCACAATGGTCGTACACTCTACGTCGCGATATCCGAGTCTCGCGAACGCAAGCAGAACACGACTTACGGCAACAGCTGGTAAGAAACAGCGCCTCAGGGCGCCCATTTAAAGATTAGACGCCAAAGGGTAGAGATGCACAACCATCATACTCTTTGGCTCTTAGCCTTTGTCCTTTTCGAACTTGAAGACGCAGTCCAGCCTATTCTGCCCAGAAGAAAGATTTTTGATGTACTAACCCTGCACTGAGTCCTCTGCCGCGAGCGCCGGGAGCTTTATGGGGATTGAGACGAGCGATATCGATTCTTCGCCGAGCCAGTATTCCACTTCCAAAACCGTGTCGTGCGCGTCTTCAAAGTCTATGCACATGCATGTCGATTGAACTACTGCGGTTCCGTGAGTCTGGCCAACGCGCATCTCGCATGGAGTTATATGTTTGATTTCGTAGCCATACTCCGGAAAGCGTGTTATGCAAATTATGTCCGACGACAACCTTTCCGTGGCGTCGAAGCGTTCCACGTGCAGAGATAAGCGTACATTTTCGAGAGAGTGCGCAAGGTGACTTTCTCTTCCAATTACTGGCGTCATCGTAGCTGTAAGGTGCTTAACTGCTATGCCATTCTGGTGAATACTGAGCGGACCGTATTTGGTCGGCGTGTCCGGCGGCAACGGCTGCGCCGGTCTGTTTGATTTTGGTTTCATTGCATTAACTCTATGTATCAGGTAGTAGATCTCTCTGGGCCTGGCGCTTGCAAGGCGAGGACCAAGCTATTTCTTTTGTTGTTGACTGCGTTAAAGGTCCGCACAGGCAGAAACTCTTGTGACCTCGGGCAAGCGCATAAGCCTTTCGAAGCGGGTTATGTGAGGATTCGGCAATGACGCCTTGAAGTTAAGGTCGATCCTGTAACACTATCGCTATTTTAGTATGGCTCTTTCCAAAATACATTACGCTCCAAGGTAAATGTGTCTGGCGTAATCGGGCTTCAGTTTTCTACTCCTGCAGTTTTAGACATTTATGGGAAATGACATAGGGGCTATCTCGCATTCGCATAGAGTCTTCTGGAAGGAAGGTGTGCCACCAAATACGGTGTCGGCGCGGAGCGTTCTGCTTTGTATGTCCTTCAATTTTGAACGTCTTTGCGGTGAATTGGACGGTAACCTTTTAGAAGCCTCTTGCGGCTATGAAAGTAAGTATTTGCTTGCAGTCAAGCTATCTGCGGCTAAGGCGTCTTTTCGTGTAGGCGGCCGCTGTGTTATCCTAAGAGTCCATTTTAGTCCATCTGTTGTTTCGAGCAGCAGGAAAGAGGTGGCGCCATCATGTCCTTGGCTTATGCTGAACCTAAGTTTGAAGATATTTGTAAGTCTATCGATGCATCGGGGGCTGTATTTAGTCCCGATCTCTTGCGACGTTATCATCTTTCATTGAAAACACGAAGATTTGTCATATTGAGTGGCACCAGTGGTAGCGGCAAGACTTTGCTGACACGCGTGTACGCTGATGCCGTGAATGCTCATTATTGCCTTGTTCCTGTTGCTCCCAATTGGACCACAAACGAAGATCTTCTAGGGTATTTCAACCCTCTGAGCAAGAGGTATTTCGATACAGATTTCAGCCTTTTTCTCCGGCGAGCGGCGAGAGCCTATAAGTCTGCCGTCGACGCAAACGAAGATCCTGAGCCTTTTCATCTTGTTCTTGATGAAATGAATTTGGCTCGCGTTGAGTACTATTTTGCCAAATTTTTGTCAGGGATGGAGGTCCTCACTGGTGCCGGTCAGGCCCAGGTAACCCTGTCTGGAACAGACGTGGTCGATTTGACTCCTAACCTCTTTTTCATTGGTACGGTAAACGTCGATGAGACGACTCAAGGATTTGCAGACAAAATCTTTGACCGTGCTCAAGTCATTGAAGTGACTCATCAACGAAACGAAGTCGCATCCAGAGTTCAACACCCCGAAGTGCAGGATGCTCTTATGCAAATATGGGATGCAGTAAATGATGTCACTCCGTTTTCGATCCGCATTGTTGATGAAATCAACAAGTACGTTACGGAGGCTTCTCGCATCGGTGTACCTTGGGAAGACGCATTCGACGATCAAATTATTCAAAAAATTCTGCCGAGAATTAAAGGAACTGATATCAGGCTTGGTGTCATGCTCCAACGCCTCAATGACATAACAGCAAACAGATTCCATCGCAGCAACAGTAAGATTCAGCATCTAAACCATGGTTTTCACTCCAATGGAATCGTCTCCTTCTTCTAAGCTCAGATTTTTCGACGAGACTGGAGCTGCTATTCCTTTGCCCGTCGAAGGGTGTAAATGTGGCATTGCGATCGATGTTATTCAAGAGTCATGGCCAAGCATCTCGTTAAAGCTTGGCGCTAGCTCTCTGGAAGTTTTTTTCGATACGAAAGAGAATCTGGCTTACTGTGAATGGCCTGCCTGCGGACCGGGGTACTACGAGCTTTATCTCATCTGCGGGGATTATCGCGAGCGCCGAAAAATCACTTTGATGCCCAGGTATTTCACCGAGAGTGAGATGTCCTGCGTTATTGACGAATTGACTGACATACTTCCCAAATCAGTCGCTTCGCAGTTGCTTAAATGTGGTGCTCAATTAGGCACACTTGATCACAAGCCCTCCGTCGAGGGGGAGTTTTTCGAACTGCGTCGCATGCTCATGGGCACGACTGAACGACTAGGACTGTTGCAGCTCTTGCCGTTAATTCAGCGCGAATGTCACCATGAGTTGGTACCGCGAACTGAAGTTCGTGATTCCGACAAGGTGAGAAGACCGGACATATCAAAATTGCCTGGAGTTATTTCAATGCCCGGCAATGTTCTTTCGCCCGATCTTGTATTTCGGATGTACGACGTGGCTGTTGAGAGCTCATTCGACACATATGAGAATCGCCTGGTGAAGGTATATGTTCAAGCTTTGCGTGGGCGGCTATCGAGACTGCAAGGCAGAATGGAGCAAGCTTCGGAGGAGCTTGTTCGTGATATCGATAATCTGATCAGTGAATTCAATTTGGCTTGTGCGCGTGCAACATTTTTGAGGGAAGTAAAGCTTCCTACTGTGTTTACTGGGCGCGTGACGATGGTTCTTTTGAAAAACCCGTCTTACCGGCTTGTGTTTGAGGACTATCTCAGTCTAACCCAGCAGTCGTCGGTAACACTGTCGGAAGCCGCGCTCCGAGCCCCACTAAGTCAATTTCCATTCCTATATGAATTGTGGGCAAACTTCAAAGTGATTGATGCCCTGCTGCAAGTTTGTGTCGAATCCGGCTTTCAATGTGTCAGTCACAACTGGGTCAAGAAAAACAGCAAAGGCATCTTCATTCAGGTGATAAACGATGAGCAGGCTGCAATCGAGCTAATCAGTCCAAATACTGGGAAGCGAGCCACTTTGGTAAGTTGGAAACCTGATGGAGGTAATGAGGTACTTGAAGATACTCCTAATCATGAACGACTCATCGCGCTCGCCATAGTGATAGATTCTCCCGGAGAACAGTCTAAACTCCTTGTTTTCGATCCCGAATACAGAGTCGCCACAAAACGCGACATTGCAAATGACCGAAGCGGCATCGCGCCGATGAAAGAAGATGTTGCCGATCTGCAGCGCTGGGTCGAACAAGGAAAAGCGCTTGATTCAGCCCGCACACTTGAGTACGCGGCCATGTTGTATCCGGGTCCTCGAATGCAATTTGGTTCTGAGGTGGAAGCGTTGCCGGCTCTACCTTCTGATGGAGAGGGACTTCAGAAGGCAGTCAGCGAAGTCCTTCGCCGCTATTTGGCTTAAGGAATGTCTTATTCCTCATGCTTTGCTCCTGAGCGAATCTTCAGTGACGATTTTTAGAATGGTGCCTTTATGCACATACTGAAAGCAGCTCTGCCCGCCCTCAGCGGCAAACCAGGGCAGTCGTGATTGCTGAATTAGCGTTTCTGCCCGAGCCAATCAATTACTCCGTTGGCAGCCCAGCGCCCGCTGGCGAAGCAGGCGGTAAGCAGGTAACCACCGGTTGGAGCTTCCCAATCGAGCATCTCTCCGGCGACGAAAACACCAGGCAGTTTCTTCAACATCAGTTGCTCATCTAGAGAATTGAAGCTTACGCCGCCGGCACTGCTGATTGCCTCGGCTATTGGACGAGGACTCTTGATCGTGATCGGAAGCGCTTTGATAGATTTTGCCAACGCTGAAGGATCAGAAAAAATGTCTCGCTCGACCTTCTCATAAAGCAGCGCACGTTTCAAAGCATCATTACCAAGACAACTCTGTAGATGGCGGGACAGAGATCGAGAGCCGCGCGGACGCGAAAGGTCCTTCACGACACGTTCCATTGTGCGCCCAGGCAATAGATCGAGCATGAAAGTAGCCTCCCCACGCACATTTATAAAGTCACGCAGCCGTTTTGAAAACGAATAGATCAAACCGCCTTCGATACCGTACTCTTTGATGAGCAATTCGCCTTGCCGGGTTTCTTTTCGTCCCCGCAAATCAGTGAAAGTAAGCGATACCGTCTTTAGTGGCGTGCCGTCGAATTTCTCGCGGATATGCTCGCTCCAGGCGACATTAAATCCGCAATTAGCGCTTTGCCATGGCTCCGTCTCCACACCAAGCTCATTGAGCCAAGAAATCCAGGTGCCTGTAGAACCTAATTGAGGCCAACTGGCGCCACCAAGAGCAAGAATCACAGCGTCCGGGTTTGTGGAAAACTCTTGAGCAGAGTTGGAAAATCTCAGATGTCGTTGCTCGTTAAAACCCCGCCAGTTGTGGTTCAGATGAAAGCGCACCCCCGCATTACGCAAACGATGCACCCATGCACGCAACAAGGGCGCCGCTTTCATCTCCCTGGGAAAAACGCGACCGGAAGTACCAACGAAAGTCTCGATGCCAAGCCCATGCACCCACTCACAAAGTGCGTCCGGCGTAAATGCATCAAGCATGGCTTGCATCTTCTGCTGTTTATCGCCATATCTGGTGCAGAAAACCGCGAAGGGCTCACTGTGAGTGATGTTGAGACCGCCGAGCCCAGCCCGGAGAAACTTGCGTCCTAATGTGGGCATCGACTCGTAGACATCGACGTCAAGCCCGGCATTAATCAAGGTTTCGGCTGCCATCAGACCAGCCGGACCTCCTCCAATTATGGCTACGTGACCACTCTCCATTCGTTTCAGCCGAGCAACCTGCAATGAATTCCAACCAATCCGACTCTAATAATAATTCAAACTTGGAAATACGCTTTGCTTCCTCGGCTGTGCGCGCATGAGCACCGTCCGTCGCCGGCTCTTCCGGCAAAAGACGAGCCGTTTGGCAAGAGTGTTGTGTATTGACTGTCAAGATCAAAGTACGACATTCAGAGCCTGAAACGGCGGCCATATCGAAAGGCGACACACAGAGTAAAATGAGACAGCGAATTCGAATCAGGAGAAAACAATACTTCTGGATTCCACTAAAAAGACATGGTACAGCTTTTCTGGCTTCTGGGATGCTGCACTCTGGATGCTTTCCTTGCTTCCTTTGTTGCGAGCTTGCTGTCTATTGAATACGATTGGGGCAAATAATCCGCAGGACGATTATTTGTTCTACGTTCCAACTATTGACGCGATTTTGTGCGGGAAATTTAACTGGTTGAACTTTTCCGACTTAGCCAAGTTGCTCTCGGATACTACGTTAAGTTCGCATGTCACTGTATTGCCATTCCTGTTTATCTTGGCCAATGCAATTTTTTTCCATTTGGATATGAGGTTTGATCTCTTCGTTGCGCTCTTTGTCTGCCTGGTTAAGACTTGCATAATTGCTGATGTCCTTTGTTATAGATTGAGCGGTTGGATCAAAGCGATCACTAGAAGCTTCATCTTGTTGTTCTCATTCTCACTGACCCAGTCGGGTTCCATGTTTTTTGGCATGGGGAACCTGCTCTGGCAGTTTGCCTTACTGGGGACAGCTCTGGCTCTCTGGTCTATTTTTAGAATTGAAAAGCGAACGAAGAGTGTCGTCGTAATGTTCATAGGTGGTTTGATATCAACTTTGTCGTACTCGCTTGGCTCCGGCACTTGGCTTGCTTGTATAACAGCAGTTCTTTTGCGCGGAAAAGCCATCGCCCTCCCTCTCATTTTCTGTGCCTTGGGGATGGCAATTGATGTACTGCCGAATGTGGGGGCGGTCTGCCCGGCGCCAGCGGTCTGGCAACAGGAAGTTTCGAATCCAGTATTGAGACACTTTCTTTTCTTGATGAATTTCGTCGGGCGCCCGCTATCCAACTACATTGTCCTGCATGGCAGGATTCCGATGTCTGAAACTGCCGGATATGTTGGTCTCATCGGTGGTCTGCTTCTCGTTGCGTCTCTGTGCGCTAGCCGATCGCTGAAGGCTCGACCAGCTGAGAACCTTACGTATCCTTGCGCTGTGGCCGCTATATCCATGCTTGTATTTGCACTTGTGATGGGCGGTTTAATCGATTTCTCTAGAGCTTATCTCAACCCTTCTTATGCGTGCCTGTCTGTTTTCTTCTGGTACGGAATCTTTGGTCTTTGCGGTTGCACCCTGGAAAATGCCAAACCTGACTTCGCGCGGCCCTGGTCTTCCCGTCCGAAAGCCAGGTTATTGCTGTCGCTGACCTCATCGCTGTGTGCGGTGGCCATACTTCTATTTTCGCTGCAGTCATTTTGGCTGACAAATCGTGACCTTCGTGATAAGCATTTTTATTTGGACAGACGGACTGCGGTTTCTGAATTCTGTCTGCGTAATTTCAAGACCGCCCCGACATATGGCTTGAGATATCTCTTTGGCTGGCCAGGAGAGCATTATGAGCAGATTGAGGCCATGGCGTTGCCTCTTCTGAAGCATCAGCTTTCCTGTTTTGGACGAGACCAAACATGGCGGCTGCAGGGAGATTTTGTTCAGCCAACCGTCAAAGTCGGCTTTGATGAACGAATGGGGACAAATACTGTCTGTTGGGTCAAAAACAGCAGTTGCACGCAAGTGCGTCCGTTCGATGATTACGAGCATCTATCTTTATGTCTCCCCGGGAGCGCGTGGCTAACCTGGAACATCGATGTTCCGGCAGAGGTCGGCTGGGCCGAACTGAAAACCGCGATCTGTCTTGCAAAAATTCCACCAAGCATGCTGGTCAAAGATGGAGTAGAAAGCGAGATAGCGTTGTCGGTCGACGGTCGGCGCGAAGAGATATTGTTCCGGCGACGTTTTCTAAGACCTGGACAAAAGGAGCATGTCTCCATATCGCTAACCAAGTACAAGGGGAAGAAAATCCAGATTGCCTTTCGTAATAAATCGGATGGCTTCTGCTTTGACGACTGGTCCATATTTGAACACCCAAGAATTGATGTGCATCTTTCCCGCCCGTTGCCCTATGAGATTCATCCGGACATCCGTCCTGTAAACACAGAACTATCAGACCAATTTCCCAAGCTCACCAGCCAGGATCGCATTCTCTCTTTGGCCGAGGAGGGGGACTGGGAATCCAAGCCAGGTGTACGGTTGACTTACGCTACCAGCGATGCGGAAGCCGTAAAGTACAAGGGCAAATTGGATTTACGAGTAGCAGACTACTCTCAAGTAATCATCACTGGACGAGCTCAGGATGCAGATGCTGGAGATGCACAGAGAACTGTCCGACTGAGGCTATTTCTGAGTAAAGACGAAAAGAATTTCAAAGACGTGTCTTTGCCGTTGCTTGCCGATCATCAATTACATTCTTATGGGTATGACCTGAAATTGCTTTGCTGTAACGCCTACAGCCGGATTACCGGTATCGAAATAGCTCCAGCACGAGTCGGTGGACGAACTACGAGTGATGGCTTCGCTGTAGAGTCGGTACGCTTTGCGCGTAAGTGAGTTTTGTTTTCGGTAGCGGAAACATTGAAGAATGCAAAATCATCAGAACAGTTTAATGGAGAAGTTTCATTATTTGGACAGCCGGTGTCGCCCCTTTGCAACACTCGCTGAGCTTCACCTAGAGGCGCTTCTGAGAATTCATCAAGGTTGGCAATGGTATTAAAGTATAAAATTAGTAAACAATAGAAGGCAAGAGAGTCCTGTAATTGCATGGCAGCTTCAAGTAGACCTGCGATATCCATCTGCCTGCCGGTTTTTAACGGTGGGAGATTCTTGCGCCAATCACTTGAATGTATTTTTGCTCAAACATTCGGTGACTTTGAAGTTCTAATTTCGGATGATTGCTCCAGCGACAACACGCGCCAAATTCTGGAGGCGCACGCGCTATCAGATAAGCGCGTCAAGTATTGGCTCAATGACGAACGTCTTGGCTTGTTCGCGAACTACAACAAGTGTATGCAATTGGCATCGGCACCTGTAATAAAGCTATTTGCGCAGGATGATTTGTGGCATTCTCAAATATTGGAGAAGCAGCACAAGTTACTGTCTGAAAGAAATGATGTTGTGCTCGTAGCTTCCCGGCGCGAAGTTATCGATGGGACTGGTGCCCGAGCGCAGGATTGCTTTCAGCCAGTTGGACTTGTAGATATTCTCGGTGATAAGGAAGTTTATCGCGGGCGAGATGTGATTAGAGCCTGTATCGATCCACTGATCAACTTGATTGGAGAACCGTCCACCGTGATGTTTCGCTCTACATCTCGCGGATCTGGATTTCACACAATATTCAAGCATATTGGCGATCTCGAGTACTGGCTTCGCATTCTTTCAGAGGGCGACTTCGGACTGATCAACGAGCCACTCACAAGCTTTCGTTCTCATGAGTATTCTGCCACCGCCTACAATCACAGGCAGCTCTGGGGTATTGTCGACATTCTGCATATGGCAGACGCTGCATCAGGACTCTTGGAGCAGATGAGCATCTCCAAAGACGAGTACATAAAGGACAATCTTGCCATTGTCGCCAAGTATCTCGCTCCAATGATTTCCGGCGGAGATCAAGGACCAGAGCAGGTTCGAGTGGAAGAGGATTACACCAAGATCGATGTCGCAACTCTCAGGAAAACATTGTTTTATGCTCTAGAGCTAGTGTCAGAATCCGAACGACGCGACTTACACGCACCGTCTTTCTTGTCTCCAGAACAGACAGGACACATGATCAAATCACTTCAAAACGAGGTGTTGATCAAGAACTCCGAAAAGATATTGCGCGGTTTGCTTAACACCGTTTCGTGGCATGCGACTCGCCCTCTGCGCGAAATCAACAGGATCTCTGCCGGTGGGTTGACACTGAAATTTGCCGATAGAAGTCAATTTTCTACCGAATCGTACCTGAGGCAACAGCGCTCCTACCTGCGGCATCTAAAAACGGAGAGAATCAGAATTCTGAAGAGCCGGTCCTGGAGAATTACAAGGTTTTTGCGAAAGGGATTCGGAAAAACCAACCGAATATCCGCTCCCAGTGAAGGTCTTCCAAAGGAAACTTTGGCTCAACGCACCTCGTTTACTTCCATGCAGGGACAGGCGGAACCGAGTGCAAGCGAATCAGTCGTATCGGAAAAACAATTGTCATTGCAGAAGAAGCTTCGTGATCAACAAGCCCAAAAGGAAGCGCTGAAGGAACAAGAGCGGGCAATTCGTATGTCGATCGAGAATGACCTTGAGCGGAGAATTCCGAAGTCCGGCACTTTCAACCTCAGTCGTCTATACGAATACGATCTGGCGATCGGTGCTGTTGTAAGAAATGAAGCGCGATTCTTGCCGGAGTGGCTTGAGTATCATTCGCATTTGGGTGTGCAAAAGTTTTTCATTTTCGACAATCTGAGTGACGACGATACCAGGACAGTTCTTCGTCCATACGTGACTGAAGGGCTTGTTGAAGTCTTCGATTGGCCAATGACTTTTACGGATCAACCGGGCTATTTGAGCATGCAGATGGGTGCGTATAGGCGTATCGTTGATATGTGCGCCGATGATGTTAAATGGATCGGCTTTATTGACCTCGATGAATTTATCGTGCCTCAAGAAGAAGACAATTTGGTTGAGATTCTTGCTGATTATGAGGACGTGGGCGGGGTTTCATTAAACTGGATGATGTTCGGCACATCCGAGATAGAGAAGTTGGAGGATGACCAACTTGTGATTGAATCGCTTAAAAAAAGAGCGCCAATTGACGATGCCGCAAACCATTTTGTCAAAACAATATCGCGCGCTGAGCGTATCAGGCGCTGCAAGGATCCGCACGCGATGCTATACGACATTGGCTATAAGCAAGTAAACACCAGGAAAATGCCTATGTATTCGAGCATGTCCTCTACGGTGGTCGATCACAGAATGCGAATCAATCACTATTGGACGCGTGATGAAAGCTATTTTTTGGATCGAAAAGTGCAATATGTCAAAGAACGCGGTGATCAGCTTGCCCTGGCCGAGCTGGAAAGGCGACATCGTGATTTCAACGCGGTGGAAGACACCGCTATTCAAAGATTTGTCACACCAGTCAAAGAGAAACTCGCTCGCCGCAGAGCAACTATTCTCGAAAATTCTAAATCGGAAGTGTTAACTTCTCGACTCTGAATCAGCAGCATTTTGCTATTGCGCTGTGTTGAACATCAGTCTATCGCAACCTTGTCTAAATCTTAGCGTCGTTCATATCTTCAGCAAGATTGGATTTGAAATCAACCGTGCCGTCTTCCTTAACATGGATTAGAGGAATGCCTCGCCCCATCAATTCGGGTACAACCGATACTGCCTCTGGCACTCCTGATTCCAGCGCTGCTGCGTCAATCGCCTTTACTTCAATCGACCCACATTTCAGAGCTGCACATGCCAATTGCGCTTTGTAGAGGTCGCTGTTCTTCGGGGTTACCACCAGCCATGAACAGTTTAGTCCCAATTTGTTCTTTAGAAATGCACCATCATTGCCATACCAGGGACTTCCTAGGGGAAGTCCTGTGACAGCTACCAGCTTATGCTTGTTGAGCTCATTGCGATGGGCCGAAAGCCAGGCAATCACCTTAGAATTGAACGCCCCACGCTTGTCGTGCCATGCGAACTTCGCTACTCGCAATGGATTGGTCACAAAGATGATCGCAGGTATCAAGGCTAAAAGAAATACGCAAAGCAATGCCTGCACGGACAGGGGTGTTTTCACGGAGGTTTGCGTCTGGTGTCGCAACTTCGTCTTATCGATACAGCAGAGGACCAATAGAGAGGCGCACTGCAGGCTGGTCCATTCGAATGTATAAATCTCCAGGAAATGCTGAGGGATCAGCGAAAATGGCGCCATTATTAGTAAGGAAAGTGCCGCAATTGCAGTTACGCGAATTGTCGTTTGCCTGCCACACATAACGATGGAAAAAAGAATGGCAGAGATGTTGGCTGCAGCTGCGATTTTTGTGCCGGGGCAGTTTGTGAGGTATGACCAGTAGGCGCCTAGAATGCTGGCTGGTGACCATGAAATAGAATAGGCGACTCCACTTCCAAGGAAAGGGCTATGCAGAATGAATTTTTCAAAAGCGAGGATGGCAGCGCAAACACATATCAATGAGATGGCAGTAATTCGCGCTAAATGCCTGTTCTTCTCTCCAAAAACCGGAAGCGAAGACCACAAACAAAAGCAAATGATCGGTCCGAAAAATTCTTCCTTGCATAAGAGTCCAAGAACAGTCAGAACAATTGCTGGCATCAAAAACTTTTGCGGACGGTCGGCGCGAAATGCGCGCACAAAACATATCAATGCGGTCAACCCCAGGACAGAAGAATAGAGACCGAATAAACCGGCAAGGTAGCGGCTGTAATCTGCGAGACTCTCGACTGATACGGCTGACACGAGAGCAACGAGAACAGACGGCCAGTAAAGGCGCTTTACCTCAAGATAGCAAGCGACGAGTGTAAAGGAAAGGGCTATGGTCGCGACCGCCATCACTTGTGCGCAAAGGTAGGTGAATGTTGCGCCAAAAGAACCCATCAGAAACGATGTGTAAAAAGCGATAGGTCGGCAGGCGATTATTGGAATATTTCCCAGCGAGTATGCCAGGGTTCGGTAATCATCTTCATAGGTAGGAACACCATAAAGCAGCTGTCCATGAGAAATACCGCCAAGGACGACAACATAGGCGACCGCGGCAATGGAAAAGAAAACAATGAACAGCTTTCCAGTCGAAGCGGTACTTTCAAACACGGGTGAATCGCTAGAAGTCATTTCCGGAAAAGTGGTGCCTTAAACCAGGAAGTCTTTGCAGCGCAGAACAGAGAGAGCGACCACAACACACCTAGCCCATAGACGACGCTGGGCCAAAAACTGATGGACGAAGCTGCCGGGAAATAGCGCGTTTCAACAGGAATCTCGCCAATTTTGAACTCGAAGAAAACCGCCTGACAAAGAATCTCAGCGTCGAACACAAAGTCCGATGAATTTCGAAGAAACGGGACGGTCTCGAGAAACCTCCTGCTGTAGGCGCGATAACCGGTGTGAAACTCCGAGAGCTGAGTGCTTAACACGAGGTTTTGGCATGCGGTAAGTGCTCGGTTGGCAACATACTTATAGAAGGGCATTCCGCCCTTTAGCGCGTCGCCATTCAGAATACGCGAACCAAGAACAATGTCCGCCTCTCCGGAAATAATAGGCGCCACCATATCTGGTATCTTGAGCGGATCGTATTGATAGTCAGGATGCAACATGACAATAATGTCGGCACCGTCGCGCAAGGCTTCCAGATAGCAGGTTTTTTGATTGCCGCCATAGCCTGTTCGGTGCGGATGGCGGATTACCTTAATGGGCAAGGTTCCACCAATTGACACCGTCTCGTCATGCGAACAATCATCAACCATGATGATTTCGCAGACGAGTTCTTTGGGGATGTCGTTAAAGGTCTTCAGAAGAGTCTTGGCAGCATTGTACGCGGGCATTGTTACTATAATGCGCGGTGGCGTCTGATCTTCCGGATTTCGTTTGCTGAGAACGTCCATTTGGCGTTGCAATACTACAACTCCTCATTTCGCAACAGGTCATGATATCTCGCATGGGTCCGCTGAAGCTGAAAAGCTTGATTAGTATTCACTCAGGAGGTTGCAGGTCCTGTCAAAAAACTGATCAAAGTCATTTTGAAATTTCTCTTTCGTCAACCGGGGAGCGTTTTCGATCTTCTGCCGTCGCTCTCGCTCGGCAATTCGCACGCGCAATTCTTCTGATTCTTTGTCCCTTTGGGCGAACTATTCTCGGTGCTTTACGTTTTCCGGATCACTAAACATGGCCCAATAAACACCGCTACTAAAGCTGTTCATGGTTCTTTGTTCGACGTTTTGTTTTTTCTGTGACGGTTTTTGTTTGGTTCTAGATTTGCAGTGGTATCACATGCGGCTCTATTTTGGCGCGCTGAGACTTCTAGCTTTCTCGTTGAGTAAACGCATCGGGAGCTGTTATTCGATCGAATTTGAGAAAAATCGATCAACAATAGCGAACTTCTATAAACGGACAGTTGTGTAATTTGCTCGTTCTTTTGTCAGGGCAAAGCAAAGGGTAAGGCGCTTCGAAATGACTACGCCAATAAAAAACCGGCACCTCTTTCGATACTGCCGGCCCTTCAAGCTTTTAATTGGTTGCGGGGGTAAGATTTGAACTTACGACCTTTGGGTTCTCGACGACAGCGCAATTTCCATGTTTTGCAGGCGCCGTTTCTCCGACGAAGAGACGGCGCTTTCGTTTGTAAATCCAGAGACACACAACGCTTGGCAGGCGGGGCTACTATCGACCGATATATGACAACGGTATGAATGTGGTATCGTTTCGTGGTTTCCCTGCTCATGATCGTTTTATGGCGACGAAACCGAAACAGAATCCAATAATCGATTTTAGAGAACTAGGGGCTTATCCAGGCGGCAACGGTTTAGAAGCGCTTGTTCGGAAGCTTGGAGAACGAATGGGATTTGCTCCAGAATGGACCGGAATCGGCACCGATGGAGGACGCGATCTAACTTTTTTCGATGTGCAACGTGGAAGGCTAGCTCAAGACAGCGTTAAGTGGTTGGTATCTTGCAAGGATCACGCGGAAAGCGCTGCAAACGTCAGTGAGCGTGATTTAGGCTGTTCAATCATTGACAAGGCAGCACAGCACGGATGCTCAGGTTTCCTCTTAGCGACCACGACGAATGTGACATCTGGCTTGAAAGCTAATCTTGATGGTCTAAAGGCACAAAATAAGCTTAAGACGACCGTTTGGGATGTTCATGAATTAACTTCGCTTCTTCTCGCGCGCAAGAATCGAGACCTTTTTCAACAATTTTTTCCCGAAAGTTTCAGACGATCCTTGGAGGGCAGACAAAAAATCAAGGAAGCTTTGGCGCACTACAAACGAGTTGTAGAGTCACAATTCGGGTTGCCACCATATGAATCTGTTGAGGGTGTGGAGTATGCAAGCGTCAAGATTTTGGATGAGCAAATTCCCGGTTACTCAGTAGAGCTGGAATTTCCTCAGTTCGTTGACAATGGTATCCCGGGCATTAGCGAGGTTAATCTCATTGTTCGAGCGAGAATGCTCGAACAGCTTCACAAGCTTAGAGCCGAGCGATTGCTATCATCACGCGACATCAGGCTTGAGGCTAAAGAACAGTGGGAGGCTATTCACGATTCGGTTAGAGAGTGTTTGGATACGGAAAATCAAGGCGTAGCGCCTGACACAAAGGAAGTTGATGGCGAGCTGGATTTGAGCGATTGGAATAGTGCTCTGGTTGTTGACTATGAGGTCACTTTGCTCACCGAAAAATTGGTGAGTATCCGCTTTAGCTATTACCACAATGCAGCATCTGCGGCTCATCCTAACCACTGGACCGAGGTTATTGCGTATCAACTCAATCCCGCAATTCCCCTTTCTCTCGAAACACTGTTCGCAGAGGACGGATCATTTCTAGAGCCCTTGTCCGAATTCTGCGTCCGCGGCATTACACAGCGGAAAATCGGTGATGCCGAATGGACTGCAGAGGTTGATACGGAGGAACCTGAGGTTTTCGCCGACGACATTCAGGAGACTGTATCTCAATCAGCCAATGAGCAGACCAAATCCGGTGTGACACTCGAAAACTTGCAAAAATTTTGCCTAACCAAAGATGGATTGGTGTTTATTTTTGATGAATACGAAGTCGATGAATACGCTGCGGGCATGTTCCAAGTCCGAATTCGATATTCTGCGCTGAAAGCGTGGATGAATCCGAAGTGTTCAGTCTTTGATCTTGCTTGACGAGGAAGCCAGCAACTATGGCAAAAACTATCGAAATTCAGGCCACCGTACCAATAACGAACCCAATTCTGCTCTCTCATTTTTATCAATACAAAGTCGAACAATTCCCCACCCTCAAGAGGGAGAACTTTTCCATTCGGCTCTGGTTCGACACTGAGTGCATCAATTGCAATCCATCAATGCCCTCGGAGGAGCGTCTCCGGGTGCGACCAATGATGATCAGTCAGTTTAAATCAACCATCCAAATTCACGATGTGGCGGATGAGTTCGCTGATTTCGTGCTGCTTCCAACAGAAAAGCAGATCTTCGAGCAGACATTGAGCGAACAGTATTTCAATTATAGTGAACAAGTATATGACCTTCTGTTCGGCTTGTTGAACAGGATTTTGAGCTTCATTCGCGCACATCAAGGGCAATTCTGGGTTGAGGAATTGAGGCTCGAAGATCGAAAAGATCTTCGACCAATCCTTGCTGGCTATGCCCATGTATCCGAGATCCATGCAAAGCTCGTTGAACCGGAGATTCCTTTTAGTTGGAATCCGCTTCGAAAGCCAGCTACAGTCCTTATGAGAAATCAGCCGGACCCACGAGAACTTCAACCTGACGATTGGGACGACATCTGGATCTTTGCCGAGTCATCCGGCAGAACGGATTTGGTTATGGAATTGATCAATGGTGCTTACCGGCTGGCGATGCAAGGACATTCTAGGGCCGCCTTGACAGAGGCGGTGACCGCTTTGGAGACCGCGCTCCATCGATTTGCGCGGCGTCCTAAGTTGGAATTGCTTTCCGATATGCCGCTTAAAAGAATCCAAGCCAAGTCGGTGCCGAAAGCAATCGAACATCTAGGCTTCACACAGTCTATTCGAGTGCTATTGCCCTTGTTGCTTTCAGAAGATACGCTGCATGCTGACCTTATTGGAGCGTGCGACGCTGCTGTCACCTTGCGTCATGATGTTGTTCATAATGGTCGCAGGTTCGTTGACCGAATTGATGAACATCTGGCAGCTATCGCTGAGTTGTGTGCACTTCTCATGAACAGCAGTCAGGCTACCGAAGGCAGTTAGCGCCTTCGCGCCATGGTCTATTGAGTTCTCGTCACCCGCGTCCTGACCGGTGACACCGTATTCGGTGCTTTACACTAATGCCAGTAATCGAAGTATATTCGTCTGGTGGTTATAGCAGAGCTTTCGACACCAGTGAACTTTTACAGGCTGTTCCAATGTCTTCGAAGCATTGGCCCTCTATTTGTTTGCAGCATAGTGAGAGCTGCACGGTTAACATCCAGGATGTCTTTGAATTCCCTATTTTGTCCCCTAACGCCCTGCCGCTGAAGTCTATCTAGAAGTGTCTCTGCGCTGTCCAACAGCAGATTATGGGCGTCTACCGTTGCGTCGAAAGTAGATAGCCTTGATTGCGAGGTTTGAACACTCAAGCATTGGAGGTAGTGCATGAAAGAATCTCTTTCTTTTAGTCCAAGTAAGCTCGGTCTACCGGGGCCAGCAAACATTGCATCAGCATAACTACTGCCATAAATTTTCTCGGCACGCATATCGCTGAGAACACCTTGCCGGTGTGCGACATCCAAAAAGGTTATCTTGTATTCCGAGAGCGCTTGGGGGCAGTAATACCAGATCGACTTAGTCTTAATCTCATCCTCTGCAGCCACCACGAACTTTTCAGGCGGGAAGCTTCGAACATTCATCCATGAACCAGATGCAATTGCGTTGACTGATGAAGCTCCTAGAATCAATGACTGATGATTTGAGTATCCTGCGATAACGGTTTTTCCTTGAAGACGAATGCCAGCTGCCAGGTCCAGTAAGTTGATGAGCCAATTCGTATCCTTGACTAAATAATCGCCCTGACTGTGCTCGCAAACTAGATACACACCATCAACGGGCCATTGCTCCAGCGCCTCCAACAGCTCATGAATTTGGTCATCATCGGTTAAAGCCTCGGAAGCGAGGGCCACCGTTGCTATTTTCTGTAGACTAGATACGCTGTCTACTCCTGATGCTGTCTCAGCAATCATTCTATGGCATTCTAGCCAGGTATCATCAATGGTGGCAGCGTACATTCCAGGAAGAATGAAGTGAGTGGTTCCAAGTTCCAAATTGAGAATTGCCAGATCATTGACCAACTTGTTCGAACCGCTGCCAGTAAAAAAATCGCCGGTCGCATAATCACTTGGCCAATAGCTGTGTTCGCACAGAGTTTTGTGATCCGCGTGAGGCAAATAGAATTGAGCATCAAACAAAACGCTTCCACCTGCCTTTTGAATGTCTTTGCACACTTTCAGAAGATTCTTAGGCTCTATGTCGCGCGGACTCAGAATCACTGTCCCTTTAGACCAATTTTCTAGGAGCTGCAAAGTCGCGGGTCTCATCGCGTAGCCAAACTGCAGATATAGTTCCATTTATCTTCTTCCTCAAGTGCCTATGAGATGCCGTTCCGATTGCAGACATCCAATATCCAATCCAGTGCATCACGTACCGTCCGCGGGCGATGATCCCTTCTAATCCGGGTCATCGATAGAACAAGCTGAGTGAAATCGCCTGTCTGCTCGATATTTCGCGAAAGAGCGGGTAGCTGCGTAGTCTCAACTCGGCGTAACATCTCAAGCTGATCTCTAGCACCCTGAACGAATGGGTTTACACCTTCGACGCACTCGAAAAGCGTTACACCAACAGCAAATAGGTCTGCGCGTCCGTCAATTTCGCCTTTTTTGTTGCGAAACTGCTCCGGCGGTCCGTATCCAGGCGTGCAAGCACCCAGTAGATTGCCGGAAGGCGTGACAGAAGTTAATCTCAAATGCCGAGACAATCCAAAGTCAAGCAGCCACGCACCACCGTTGTTTATGTCAAACAAAATGTTGTCTGGTTTAACGTCGCGATGGACTATTTGAGCTTGTTCGGCGCCATCGAGTGCCTGTAAAAGGTCTCTTCCAAGAATGAGAATTTCTCGGTCACTTGGTCGTTGTCGGGCTAGTATGTTGCGCAAGCTAGGAGCGTTTACGAAACTTTCGATCAACCAAATCAGCGGGCCAGTGGGTAAGTTAATCACTCCAACTTCTATGATTTGCGGTGTACGGCTACTCTGGATCTCCTGGACGGCTAGGATTTCCCGGCGAACCCTCTCAACATCTGATTGCGGGTGAAATATTTTGAGAACCACGTCACCATTGATTTGATGAACGGCTTTGAAAACTGACTTTTGTCCTCCGCTGTCCAGCGGTGCTATGGATGTCAGCTGAGGGAACTGGCTTGAAAGCCAGATAAGGTCAAACACCATGCGTAAGCCCTCGGGCGCTATCGGTGTATACGCATAAGCCACTCATTGAAGATCCAACATCCATGCGACTGCGGCAACATCTCCCTTCGAGCCAACGGCTCACAGTAGTCTACAGGAATGTCGAGCGTTACTAAACCGATTCCAAGAGTGCTGGCTTGAGCTGATAGTTGCTTGCTTTTGGGCATACTAGGTAAAAGTAAATACGATTCTGATGCAAACCACGTATTCTGCACGGCTTGAATCAATCCTTCTTGCCAGTCAGCCATTTTTGCCTCTAGTGCAATTAAGCGTCTAATTGCAAATATTTCTTCGATCGGCTGCAGTGCGAAAGTGTCTTCTTTTTCGCCAACCATTCCCGCGTTTACTAATCGTTCCAGCGATAAACATACTGATCTGCCAAATTGATCAACCATAAACTGCCGGTCACAGTGCCCGATCACATATAAATACTGCGCCAACCGCACGTCTGAACGCGTCAGCGACAACCGCTCTTCCGGCCAACTTTCTAGAGTGTTTTTATCCCAATAAACTGCCACCAGATCGGGAAATCCAGAATCGATCTTTGGCTCAAAGAAAACCGTTATCTCTTGTCCTTCTGGCGCTGATGGTATTCCGTCCTCATTGAAAAAACTCTGAACTAAATCTAGCTCCGGACCTAACTTTGGACGGCGAAGCATCTTTTCCCAGCGAGGGGGATTTGTAGAAACGGTCTCATCTGACGTGCAGATCATATCGGTTCTCCTGGGCAGAGCACTATTCTGGAATACCCACCACTA
>JYMV01003529.1_pt1 | contig 21074 bp, 19 predicted proteins | sample 338911 | NCBI WGS metagenome assembly JYMV01 (sample SAMN03354496, study PRJNA234377) | hydrothermal vent metagenome | biome: Deep sea; feature: Hydrothermal plumes at the Eastern Lau Spreading Center, Western Pacific Ocean; material: Seawater | place: Tonga | collected 2009 | depth 2000 m m
AAGCCCAGAATCAGGTCTGGATTAGCCATTTTTAAAGGTTTTAGACCGCCAAACAGGGAGAATGTTTTTTGCTCCGCCTTTTCCCGAATCGAGCAGGTATTGACAAGAATCAGGTCCGCATCCTCTTTTTCCAGGGTACGCTGGTAGCCGGAATGGAACAGGACGAGTTCCATCCTGTCTGTGTCGGCGACATTCATCTGGCAACCAAAAGTATCTAAATAGACTTGTTTCATATAGAAAGACTGTAAGGGAATCGCACGATTTTTGCAACCCCTCAGTAGGCTCGGCCTAGCCATCGGGGGTCGCGTGAGGTGTCCCTTTATTTATTTTCATTCCCTCCCCAGATGGGGTATGTGATTTTAACCTTTTATATTTAATGCCCTGCAAGGGTATTTGCATCAGCGTGCATTGCAACCGTTGGTTGCGCCGGCCCTTTATAAATTTAAACAAATTTATATAAATTTATAAAAACTTAGTTAAATTTCAGGAATTTTGTTGACAAATCGATGCATTTAAAATAAAATTCATACAATTCCATAAAAAGTATTTAATTTGCAGAGCTAAATGTGCCAGAACCATTTTTAGGGGGGGACTTACTGTGGTCAAAAGCAACTGCGTCCGGCAGATCCGGGAAGCAAAAATGATGAGCAAAGCTGAGTTGGCTCGAAAGGCAAGCGTGACCGTTCAAACGATAGATCGTATTGAAAAGGGGAACGATTGCCGCCTTGATACGAAGCGAAAGATCATTTTAGCTCTTGGTTACAAGCTAGTAGATCGGACAAGGATTTTTGATTCTGAAAATGATAACTCCGCTTCAGCGACCAAAAAAGTAAAGAAAAAAAACCCCTGAATTTTGTCAGGGGTTTCTGTTTGGTCAATTGGGGTGAGATTTTACATACTCAGAGCACAAGGTTTAAAAACATTATATCTCTGCACGCTTATCGGAGTAAGCGGGAAAGACTTAAGTTCCGCGCAATAAAAGCTTGAGAATAAGCCTGAATAAAATTTTGTGAAAAATTATAAAAAATTATTCACTATTAAAATAATGGGTAGCAAATGGAAAATTAAAACTCATTGATTTTAAAAGGGTTTTAGCTAGAAAGCGGATTTGGTACAGGGTTTGCTTTTTATAGGGTTTATGAGCTCTATTAATCGTTGATAGTACAAATTTATTTTTGGATTTTATGTTTTTATCGAAAAAAACTCAATTAGTAGCCATCGACATCGGGTCTTCTTCTATCAAGCTGGTTCAATTGTCTGAGATTAAGGAAGGAGAGTTTGAACTGACCCATTTTGGAATGATGCCGCTTGCTGAGGAATGGATTGTTGAGGGAGTAATTAAACAACCCGAACGAGTGGCCGGGGCCCTGAAAAATTTAATCAAAGCCGAAAAGATACAAAGCCATTATGCCGTGTCTGCCGTTGCGGGAGAAGCTGTTTTTATAAAAAAAATAAAAGTTCCAGTAATGTTGGAAGGGGAGCTTTCTGAAAAGATAACCCAGGAAGCGGAACAATATATTCCATTCGATATTGACGATGTGGCTCTCGACTTCCAGCTTTTGGGCACGGTAAAGGTTGAAAAAGCAAAGGAATCCGATAGTTTGCAAGGCAGTGAATTTAATGAAGAATCTCAAAACAATGACCCGCAACAAGAAGATTCGGATGAAGAGACAGATGGGGAAATGATGGAAGTCCTCCTAGTGGCGGTTCAAAGGGCAATCATTGATGAGAGGACCGATATTCTTCTGGAGGCGGGGTTGAAGCCGGCCATCATCGACCTGAATGTGTTTGCATTGATGAATGCGGCCCAGCTCACCAATGATTTGTCATCAATGGGTATTACCGCCCTCATTGATCTGGGAGATTCGTACACACATATTAATATTATCCAAGATGGAACAATGGGTTATACCCGGGATATCCCTATTGGCGGATACTATTGCACCAATATGCTCATGTCGAAATTCAAAGTTCCTTTTAAACAGACTCTTGAAATAAAGCGGGGCAATTTTTCTTCAGAAATTAAGGAAGAAGATGTCATCAAAATCATTGCCCAGGCTTATAAAAGAGTTTTGGAGGAAGTTCAAAAATCCTTTGAATATTTTGGCACCCTGTCTGGTAACAAGGTAGAGAGGATTTTATTGTGTGGAGGGGGAAGCATGATTCAGGGATTGGATGGCTTTTTTGCCGACTACTTAAAGGTACCTGTTGAGATTTTAAATCCCATGCAGGGGGTCAAGGTCAATCCCAAAAACTTTGACCATTCGTTAATTGATGAAATGAGTGGGTTGTCAACGGTTGCCTTGGGTTTGGCAACAAGGAGGTTTGACTACACATGATTCGGATCAATCTCCATGATTATCATGATGAGCTGAGAAAGATTGAGATCCAAAAGCGGGTGGTTAAATCTCTTGCCGTCGTTGTTGTCGCGATCTTTTTTATCATGGTGAGCTGGTTGATAGAGCAGGCACGACTGGATTCGATAAAAAGTGAAACACGCAAATTGGAATCTCAAGTCGCGGCTTTAAAAAGTCAGGTTGAAAAAGTTAAAAAAATGGAAGGCAAGCAAAGACGCTTGGAGACTATTATTTCGGGCATTGAACGTTTGCGAGAAAAGCAATTGCCTGCGAGCACAATTGTCGGCGATTTAAACCTGATACTTCCGGAGGACCTTTGGTTGAGCGGCATCGCACAGAGAGATTTAGATTATCTGAAGCGTAAAGTAAAGAATTTCCCCACCATCATGTTTGGTGATCCGGGTAAAAAGAAAAAGAAAAAAAGGAGAAAAAAGAAAAAAGGAATGGTCACCAAAGAGTTTGTGGAGGTTAAGGGCTTTGCCCTGACTGAAGACGGAGCAACGGAATATCTAAAAAGACTACAGAAAATTCCTTATTACAAAACAGCGTTCCTTTATAAGTTATCACAAACATATATTGGCGGTCAGGCAGTTCAGAAATTTATTATTTATTGCTATATGCCAGAAGATAAAAAATCGGCTTAATCGACAACAACTATGGATAAACTGTTCGACAAATTACCTTACGATGATCTTGATGGGATTAAGTTTATCCACTTGCTGGCAGGGGCAGTGGGCATCGGATTGGCGCTTTTTATCGCCTATTATTTCACTTTGTACAGCGCTACCAATACGGAATTTAAAATGCTAGCCAAGCAAAAAGTAGAAGCGGAGAGAACCTTGAAGCGATACAAGGGGATAGTTGCCAAAAAAGACAGGGTGGGGAAAAAACTGGCCTTGGTAAAGGGCAAATTCGACTCGTTTAAAAATCAAATGCCCAGCCAGGCCGAGATTCCCAATTTGATACAAAGGATGTTGGCGTTTGGCAAGGATAGGAAAATGAAAATGGTTGCGCTCACTGTAGAGGAAGGTGAATTGAAAAGTTTTTATAAGGTGATTCCCTTAAAAGTCCAGTTAGATGGGGAATTATGGGACACGCTCGATTTCATCGAATACATGCAGAATCTTTTGCGCCTGGTGAGTTTTGATAGCCTGATATTGCAGGTTCAAAGTGATAAAAAATCTGGAGCAAGGAGTGAAGGAGCTACCAGGGGCTTAATAAAAACTACCTTAATGGTAAAGACTTACTCTTTTCTGGAAGGCGCTGAAGATCGCCAATCGGTTAAAAAGGAACCATCTGAGAAGAAAGGTCATTAAGCACTGCAACGGATGATGATATTGCAAATGAAAATTAGGCGACAAATGAAAATTTTATTTTTCCTGTGGATAGCATTGGCAGGGGTATCTTCTTTTCCAGCCTCAGCGATGACTTCATCTTTGCAGGATGATTTGCGTTCCAGAAACCAAAAAATCAATATTTTATTCCGGATCAGTGGGCTTGAAGATATTTTGGAGAACATCGAATCTGTTTTACAAATTTCAGGAAATATTAATAAGGAGGCTTTGGCACCCGGTCAGGATGGGTTTGCCAGGAGAATCATGCACCGGGCCTATTCTCGTGAAAAATTTAATCGAGTGCAGAAGCAATCTTTTCTTGAAAATTACAAACCTCAATATGTTTTTTCGGGGGTTCAATGGTATCGAAGTTCATTAGGGAAAAAATTAATGAGGCTTGAAAATGAAGCGAATAATCCAGCCAGCCAGCCAGCCAGGGATTTGTTCGTGGAAAATTTATTGAGCTCGCCTCCCAGCGAGGAACGAGCATTTCTGGTAGAGGAAATTGAGCGTGCTTCGACCATGACTGAAGCTAGTAAGATCCTTTACTTGGGATATGTCAAATTGATGTATCCCTTTAATAAAACAATTCAAGGAAAGAGGCCCGGAAACGTACTGAGATTATTGGAGGAAAGCATTACCGAACCCATGCGGGAAATTGTTTTGCGGGGTTTGCTCTTTAGCTTTAAGGATATTAAGGATAAAGAACTTGAAAAATATGCTGAGTTTTTAAATTCTGAGGCCGGAAGCTGGTTCAGTCAGACAACTTTGAAGGGTTTTGAAAAAGGGATTAAAAGGAATTTGCATCAGGCAGGACAAATTCAGGAAGACTTGTTAAAAGAAATCAAATCTGGTGGGCCGGAGTTTCCTTTGGTAAAAGAGATCGCCGAACCGGGACAAAGGTACCTGCTAATTGGAAAGCGCGATCCTTTTCAGCCCTTGGTGAACTCCGGCGGACTGGTTTTACTTGCTGAAGAAGGTCAAATGTCCAAGGCCCGCTTGTTCGGGGAGGAGTTAGGAGATATTCCCCCTATTGCCTTGCTGGTATTTGCCAAGATTGAAGACCAGCATCCCGACCTCTATAGAAATTTGAAACATTTTGAACGCTTGATTAATGACCAAGAAGAATTGGAAGAGATGGAAGATGATGAATATTCCGATGCCATTGAAAATTATCGTGCTGCCTTGGAGCAGGCTTCTGATATCAAAATGGATGAGTCGCCCCTGCAGATAGAATATGACTCCCTTCGGATGACGGGAATTATCCGAAAAAGATTAGAAGCGATTGCTATGTTTGAGATTGGCCAAACTGGGTATGCAGTGAGACAAGGGGACCGGATTGGTCCTGTGTTCGGGTACGTGGATGAAATACAGGACGAACAAATAGTCGTGGTTGAAAAATTCAGGGATTACCTCGGTAATATCCTGACCAACCAGAAAATTATCGATTTTTATCAGGACACATCTAATGAGGGTGATACGAACTTATGAGAAAACAAATGTTCCTAAAATCCTATTTGATGAAGATAGCTTTTTTATTAGTATTTTTAACGGGAGCGGTACCCACATATTCTGCGGTTCTGCTTGTGGACCATCAGTTAGATACCCCGTTACTTCAAGAATTAGATATTTCTGGACAGGACAAAAAAAAGGCGGTTCCGTTAATGGTCTTTGCCCAAAATCAGATGGGAGGTTTCAATAATGAACCATTAGGGGAAATTGTTTTTCTCAATACAACAGAAGAGGGGCAAAGCTCCATTATCTCTATAGAATCAACCCAGCCTGTTCAATATACGGCGTTTAAACTTCTGAATCCACTTCGTCTGATTCTGGATTTTCCCAAAATGGATAAAGGAAATCTGACTAGCCGTATTCAGGTTGATACAGGAATCGTAAATTCTATCCGTCCTATTCATTTTGAAGTGGCGGGGGTACTGCGCCTTGAAATCGTTCTCAACCAGTCAGCAGATTATGAGATTAATAAGCCGGAGAAAAATAAATTAATCGTTCGTCTTCGATCTTCGGGGCAGGTCTCAGGTCAGGAAATGGCCCAAATGTCTCCGTCCATGAAGGAGACAGCTCCTTCCAGTAATAAGAAAGAATTTTATAAAAAAAGTCTCCGGGGCGCGGCTTCCCTCATGGAAGAAGCGGAAGAAGCGGAAGAAGTTGCCTTAAATGAAGACACCTGTTTTCCCATGTTATTCGGAGAAAAGGAAAAGATTTCCCTGGACTTTCAAAATGCCGATGTCCGCAACCTTTTTAGAATCTTCGCAGAGATAAGTGGATTTAATGTCATTCTTTCTCCTGAAGTAGGAGGTTCCGTAAATATTAGAATGATAGATGTGCCTTGGAACCAGGCAATGGAAATAATTCTCACTAACAGTGCTTTGGGACGGGAATGCTTCGGGGGCAATATTGTCCGTGTTGCGACCAAAGTGACGCTTGCGGCTGAAGACACAGCCCGACTTTCTGAGAAAACTCGTGCAGTATCTGAAAGGCTCAATGAACGGGATTCTGAGGATCTGGTCACCGAGGTGGTTCGTGTCAACCATGCTGATATTACCGAACTTTCGACGAGCCTTAATGCCTTAAAGAGTGCTCGCAAAGACGCCCTGATTACGATAGATACCCGAACCAATACCCTAATTTTAAATGACCTGCGACATCATGTGGATGATATGCTGGAGACCATAAAAATTCTGGATATCCCCACACCCCAGGTTTTGATTGAAGCAAAAATTGTTGAGATCAGCAAAAGTTTCTCCCAGGAACTGGGAATTTCTTGGGGTCTTGTAAACCCTGACCCTGGTTTCCCGACGGTTACCGGGAATAGCACTTTTGATACCCAATTTCTGGTGGATCTAAGACCAACTGTCGATATCGCTGCAGGAAATGTTGCCGGCTTCGATTCTTTAATACAGGGGTTCTTACCTGGAGTAGCTTTAAATGTCAAGCTGGAAGCTCTGGAGGAATCGGGAAAGGGGCGTGTTATTTCCAGCCCCAGAGTTACGACTGCGGATAATAAGGAAGCCCGGATACTAAGCGGCAGGCAAATTCCCTATCAGGTCAATTCGGTCGAAGGGAACTCCATCCAGTTTGTCGATGCCGAGCTCAGTTTGACAGTCACCCCTCATGTCACTGCAGACAATAGTATTTATATGACCATAGACGCGACTAAAAATGCCGCAGATTTTACTCAGTTGGCGGCTGGCATACCGACCATTACCAGAAAGGAAATGCATACGGAAGTTTTGGTGGGTAATGGGGATACAACTGTTTTAGCTGGAATTTACGAAAGCACTTCAACCGAAAATAAAAAGGAAGTTCCGTGGTTCTCTAAATTGCCTTTAGTGGGTTTTCTGTTTAGAGCCTTTGATGATAAAGACACTATTAATGAACTTTTAGTTTTTATCACTCCTACCATAGTTGAAACATATTGAGTTCTGTGCTTAAGGCTGTTTAAACAAGGAAAAACAAGGTGCACGAAAAAACTCTCATAAAGAAAAAATTGGGACTGTTAAAAAATGCCAGTTTTCGAAATGCGGAGAACGTCTGCTGGTAATTAGCAATAGTTTTTTTACCCCTTCTACCCCATGCGGGGCATGAAGGTTATTGAAGAGGTCATCACAGCTACGGAAGAATATCACTGCTCCACGGTTATCAGTGCGCAGAAAATTTAAGCCATTAATTTTTAAAGACAATTTTTCCGGGATTTCTTCATTTCTACCCCTGCGGGGCACGAAAGCCGGGGAAAAATATCACGCGTATAAATTCACCTACCCAATATAAAAATATGCAACGCTTAAGCATTGACCTCGGCGAAAGAAGTTATGATATCCTTATCGGCCGCGGTCTTAGAAAGCGGGTGGGTGAGCTCCTCAAGGCTGTCTTCGATCCCAGCCGGGTTGTGGTCATTACGCACCCCTCCATCAACAGTCTCTATGGCGAAGAGGTAGTGGAGAATTTTGTTGCCCAAGGCTGGACCACGGACATCATCGAAGTCCCAGAAGGCGAATCCTCCAAGAATCTGGGCCAGGCAGAAAAATTATACGACCACCTGTTGGAATTGAAGTGTGACAGGAAATCCGCTTTAATCGCTTTGGGCGGCGGAGTGATTGGAGATTTGGTGGGTTTTGTCGCGGCGACCTATCAGAGGGGAATTCCTTTCATACAAATGCCCACCACTTTACTTTCCCAGGTTGACAGCAGTGTTGGAGGAAAAACGGCGGTCAATCATCCCAAGGGAAAAAATATGATTGGGGCGTTTTACCAGCCACGTCTGGTGGTGGCAGATCTGGAGACTCTCAAGACGCTTCCCTCGAAAGAATACCGGGCGGGACTGGCGGAGATAGTTAAATATGGGGTCATTTCCGACGCCAGGCTTTTTGAATTTTTGGAAACCCACTACAAGGAAATTCTCAATCTCGATCATGAATGCCTTTCCCATATCATTGAGACCTCCTGCGCCATAAAGGCGGGAGTGGTTGAAAAGGATGAGCGGGAAAACCATTATCGGATGATTCTTAACTTCGGACATACTTTGGGCCACGCTATTGAATCGTTGACGGACTATTCCCGCTTCATACATGGGGAAGCAGTGGCTATGGGAATGGTGTGTGCGGCAAAACTGTCTCATTCGATGGGAAAATGTTCGGAAGAAGTTCCAAAGCGCCTGGAGGCCCTGCTGAAAAAATTGGGCCTGCCAGTTGAGATGCCGGGATTGGATTCCTCCGCCGTGATTGAATCTTTGTATCATGATAAAAAAACCATGGACCATAAGATAAGGTTTATTCTGGTTAAAGAAATCGGTTCCGTCGAAATCGTAGACCATATGCCAGAAGCAGAAATTTTAAAAGTGCTTTGAGAAGGCAATCAGGGATTTCCCATGCAATCCAGACGAACAATTTTAATACTAGCGATGATTTTTTTGGTCGGTGGACCGGTGTTGTTTGCGGATGCCGCTATTTACAAATGGAAAGATGAAAACGGTAAAACCTATTTTACCGATGACCCCACAAAAGTCCCGGAAGCGTTTCGCAAAAAACCCTTTATAAAAGATCCTAAATTCCGTAAAAAATTTCCAATTTTCAGAAAAAAGAAAGCACCGGATGAAGCAGGTAAAACCTCTCATGAAAAAGGCCTTGCTGAAACTGAAAATAAAGAAGGCGACAAACAAGAAGGTTTGACCGATGCGGAGCGTGCGACTGCGGAAGCCGCCGTTAATTTCCTGGAAGAAGACATCCCCCGATACGAAAAATATTATATCGGGCCCGCCAACAAAAACAAACTTGGTGCTCTTCAAAAAGCTGCTGCGGCAGCGGCTGCCCAAAAACAGGCTCTTTGGGATCAAATTTCTACGCACGACCTCCCTTTATTTAAAGAAATTGCTGGGTTCCTGATAACGAGCATTGCTGCAGATGAAAAAACTCAGAAAATTATGCCCAAAAAATTCAATGTGCGTGGGCAAACCCAATTGTTGATGAACCGGTTGAAGAGCGAAGCGGAGCAGGAAAAACAGTTTCTGGAAAACCTGACCACAGCCCTCAACGCCAAACCTGCAAAGGCTGAAACGGGCGGTAAATTCCCTCCTCCTGTAAAAAAGCAGGAGCCTCCCCAATCAAGTCCGGAGATTTCTCGCGAAAAATCATTGAACAAACCGGGAAAAGCAACCGGTGGTAAAGAGATTAAAAAATCCGTCAAAAAAGAAAAGCAAAATTTGAAACAGGGTTTAGAAACCTACCAAAAGCTTCTTCAGGGTTCAGAGAAAGCCCGCGCCCGCCATATCAAAAAAATTGAGGAGTTGAAAAACCTGAGTTTCAAACCGAAAAGCTGGACCACTGAAGAGTCGCTGGAGGAAATGATCGAAGGGCTGGAAGAAGCGGTTAAAAAGACGGATCAGGAAATTCGGCGATATAAAGAAAAAATAAAGGAATTTTCCTTTCAGGATTAGCGGATTACGTAAAACAGTTTCATCCTGTTTTTATAGGCAAGACCCTATTTACCGGGTAATATAAATCTACACCCAATCCAACGGAATTCATTATGATGAAAACGGTATGGAGCGCTCTATTTTGTTTTGTGCTAGTAGGGGTTCCGGCGCACGCTAAAATTTACAAATGGGTGGATGAAAATGGCAATACCCATTTCACCAAATGTGAATCAATTGCAGAATACAGGCTCTTGTAAAAAATGTGATTTGGAAAATGCAGACCTGATCGGGGCAGACTTGAGCAACGCTAACTTGGAAAAGGCAGTCATGAATGGGATAAACCTGAGTGGGGCCAACCTTACTGATGCAAACCTGAGCAGTGCAAACTTGAGCGGAGCAACCCTGCATGGCGCAGAAGTTAGCGGAGCAAGCTTTAGCGGGGCAACTTTTTGCAAGACCATCACGTCAGACGGAGAGACGGATAGCTCGGGTTGTTGATTAAGTTGACCTGAAGTGTAAAAATTAATAAAAGTCCTATGTCTTTTTAGCTTCGGCAAGACATGGGGCTTTTTTGTTCACACTTCCCCTCTCATCCCTCCTTGCCAACTCTGTCCACAGGGGTTAAATTAAAACCGTTATTGTACGCGTTCAAATTCAATTTGATTTTTTCATCTAGGCTCAGGGGGTTCTGCCATGGCAATCAAAACCTATAAAAACTATATAGATGGGAAGTGGGTGGTTTCGTCCAGCGGCGACACCTTTGATAATATCAACCCCGCCAACAAAAAAGAAATTATCGGGCGTTTCCAGAAATCAAACGCGGACGACCTGAATAAAGCTGTGAAATCCGCCGTCAAGGCCCAGGAAGGATGGAGAAACTTGCCCGCTCCCAAACGCGGCGAAATTCTTTTCCGCGTGGGTGAATTGCTGACCAAGCATAAAGAATCCTTGGCTGAGGACATGACCCGTGAAATGGGAAAGGTCCTCAACGAAACCCGCGGCGATGTTCAGGAGGCGATCGACCTGACCTATTACACGGCAGGGGAAGGCAGACGAATGTTGGGTGAAACCGTTCCTTCTGAATTGAATAACAAGTTTTGCATGACCGTCCGAATGCCGGTGGGGGTGGTGGCGGCAATCACGCCATGGAATTTCCCCATTGCCATTCCGTCCTGGAAGCTGATTCCGGCCTTGGTGTGCGGTAATACCGTAGTGTTTAAGCCAGCTAGCGATACTCCTCTTTCGGCATATCGTTTTGTGAAAATCTTTGAAGAGGCTGGCCTTCCACCGGGTGTTTTGAACTTTGTCACTGGTTCGGGATCAGAGGTGGGCGAACCCCTCATAGAGCATCACAGCATCAAACTGGTTTCTTTTACCGGTTCGACCGATACCGGAGCGACGGTGGCACATAAATGCGCCTGGAACATGAAACAATATTCCCTGGAAATGGGAGGGAAAAACGCCATCATCGTGATGGACGATGCCGATCTCGACCTCGCCGTAGAAGGCGTGGTATGGGGAGCGTTTGGAACTACCGGGCAACGGTGCACCGCTTGTAGCCGTGTCATTGTACACAAAAAAGTTATTAAAAAATTTACCAGTCGCCTCCTCAAACGCACGAAAACGCTTCGCCTGGGAGATGGAACCAAAAATACCACCGATGTCGGACCGCTGATCAACGAAGAGCAACGGCAGAAAGTTTTGGGTTACTGCAAGGTTGGCGTGGAAGAGGGAGCCAAACTGCTCCTCGGTGGAAATATTTATAACAAAGGTAAATGCCGGAGCGGATTCTTTTTTGAACCTACGTTATTTGCAGAGGTGTCTCCGAAAATGCGAATTGCACAGGAAGAAATATTTGGTCCGGTTTTGAGCATCCTGGAATGCAAAAGCCTGGAAAGAGCCGTGGAAATCGTCAACGATTCGCGGTTTGGTTTGTCATCGGCAATTTATACACGGGATGTGAATCGTGCCTTCAAGGCCATTGAAAAACTCGACACCGGAATCACCTATATTAACTCCTCAACTATTGGAGCGGAAGTACAACTGCCGTTCGGCGGTACCAAAGGAACAGGTAACGGCCATCGGGAGGCAGGGACCACCGCGCTGGAAATTTTTACCGAATGGAAATCGGTGTTTGTCGATTACAGCGGTGGCCTGCAGAAAGCCCAGATTGAGGATTGAAGATTTTTCCTCCACTCGGCGTGGGGCGGTGATATTCTTTCTCAACCTTTACCCTTGCTACCCCTGCGGGGCATGAAGGTTAATGAAGAGGACATAACGCCTGCCTCGAAGGGGTACAATGATCAATGGCTCTATTGGGCCGAGAGAACGTTTGCTCGCCTTAAAAAGCCATTGCCCATGCCAGCGGGGGCTCTCCGCTTCAAATATTGTGTGTTTCTGTGCTAGAATTGCAACCACTAGCCGCTACTCATTGCAGTAGCAATTGCCTGCGGTATCATTACTTGTTTGCCTTTTACGTAATCAGCAAAAATTTAGTTGTCGTGGAGAAAAGTCATAAATTCAAATCCAGAAGCGCAACGATCCTTATCCGCCCATGAAGGTATAGACCCATCGGCCGCGGCCAGCGTGATACCCCATTCGGGTCATGAAAGCTAATGAATGGACATAACTCGCTGGACTCAATGAACAATGGCTTTTCTTTGCCCTCTGTAAGTGTGGAGTGCCAGAAGAATGACTGCCCATTGCCTCCCCCGCTAGGGGGGCGCTTGAAATTTTCTATATTATCCAGTGGTAGTGGTGGCAATTCGGTTTATATCGAGGCGGACGGAAAACGTATTTTGATCGATGCCGGGTTGAGTGAAAAAAAACTCTCCCAGCGCATGGCTCATATCGACCGGTCCCTGAATGGATTGGATGCGGTATTTGCCACTCACGAGCACACCGACCACATCCGCGGTATGGGCCCGCTTTTAAGGAGACATCAACTTCCTCTCTACACCACAGAAGGAACTTATAAACGGGCGTGCCATTCTCTGGGCAAGCTTCCCGGTTTCAATCCGATCCGTGCCGGGCAATTTGTTGAATTCGGCGAGTTGGTTGTGGAACCTTATGCCACCCCCCATGACGCGGAAGAATCGGTGGCTTTTGTTATCCATTACCGAGGGTTGCGCTTAGGGATCGCCACTGACCTGGGAAAAGTGACGGCAGAGGTCACGAGTAAACTGCAAAAACTGGATGCCCTGCTCATCGAGTCCAATCACGATGTGGAAATGCTGGATGCCGGACCCTACCCCTGGATTACCAAGAGAAGAATAAAAAGCGATGTCGGGCATCTTTCCAACGAAGCCTGCGGCGAAATGTTGTCAGCGGTCAAGCATTCCGGGTTGCGCCTCGTCGTGTTGATGCATATGAGCCAGACTAACAACCACCCGGAACTGGCCCGAATCACCGCCCGCCAGGCCCTGGGGCAGGACGACTCGACCAAAATGATCATTGCCGAGCAGAACCACCCCACTGCACTAATGGCTCTTTAGCCCCACTCGGCGTGGGGCCGACTAGCAATGGCTTTATTTGGCTGGCAAAGGGTTATCTCGGCTCAATTAAACCCTTGCCCATTTCTACCGGGCGTGGCCCGGCATGCCCACCTGACGGCAAGAAAAATAATGAACGGCGTTGACAAAGATAAAAAAATAGGCAGTTGGTTTGGCATGGCCGTTGGCGATGCCATGGGCCGATCTGCAAAGGGATTGAAACCAGCCGCCATCCGCCAGATTTTCGGGACCATGGACGACTTCAAAGATGTGCGCCCGATTATGGGAAAGGGAATTAAAAATTACCGCATGCAAGGACTCTATGGCACCCCGACTCAATGTGCCCTGGCGGTCGGTGATGCTTTGCTTAAAAACAAAAAACAGTTTTTGCAGGAGTCAGCGGAAAATTTTCAGCAGTTGGCGAAAGCGGGCCCCGAAGGTTATTTTGGGGTCTACCGCAACCCCTCTACCTGTCTATGGAGGGCCGTGGACCTGCTGGACGATCTTGAGGAGGGGCAGGCCTCTGAACAGAATTCTTCCACATCCCTGTTTGCTACGTTAGCTGTGCCTCTGGCTTTGTTCCAGGCTAAATGGTCAAAAACTCTGGCTAGACAATGTTTTGAAGCCTGCCTGTTGATGAGCCGAAATCGGTTTGAAGTGGTGGGAACCGTATTAACCGGATTTTTAGTGACCCGGTTTCTGTCTTTGCGTCCTGAAGAAAGTCTTTTGGCTTCTGTCGATATCTTGCAGGAGGCGGAAGAAATATGTCAGCAGGCGGAAGCGGAGTACCTGCAAAGATTCCCGGAGTCGGAGGACGGGGGCGCAAGGGGCGCGAATGCTTTGAGTGGAGCTCTGAAGGGTTTGGCGAATAAATCCCAGGAACCGGAATTCCTGCATTGGCTCTGCGAATATGCCAACACCTTCACCAGATTGGAAATCCGTCACCCTTCACAAGGATTTGTGTTGACTTTGCTTCCGCTGGCTTTGCATTGTGTACTTCTGCCGCCAGAGTCGGGTTTTGCTTCCACCCTCACTCATTCCTTGAGTTACGGGAGAGAGACGGAAATGTTGGGTGCTTTGGTGGGGGCCTGGGCTGGAGCGCTGTATGGTTTCGATAAAATTCCGCCTGCCTGGAAAAGCGGACTGGTCAACGCCAAGGAAATCCGACTGCGGGCAGAGGCTTTATCGGCCCGGCGCGGGAAAAAAGAGCAAAAACATTTGTTCGATATGGAAGCGGGAATGACCGCAAAGGAGTTTGAAGAAGGTAAACGTTGCCTGACAAAAAAAATAAAAAAATCCTCTCGGACTCAGATGCAATCACTGGACCTCTGGGATGAGGAGGAGTCTTCCGCCCCCTCTAAAGAGGACCGGGCCCAATGGAGAAAATTCCAGAAGGAAAAAACCAAATCGAAACGGGACCGCCGGAAAAACATTCCCTCTCTGGACAATATTTAGCCTTTCCCGGTCGCAAAACCACCGGAAAAACAGGCCATACCCTGGCCCTTCTCAGTCAGGCTAGAAATTCCTAACTAATTGAAAATAAATGTTTAATTTTCCACGTTTGGGGTTATAATAATAGCATCCAAATTTAGCCTGAGAAGCTGATTGTTATCCAGGGCCTTTTGTTTTTGAAAGGAGATACCGGTGAACATTTTGAAACTTGCAGTTTTATTTATCTTTTGTTTGATGCTACCTGGCAGACACGAAGGCAACTGAAAAGCCAGCCACGAAACCGGCTACCGAGGCGAAGGTTGAAAAAGCCAAATCCACCACGATGGCTAAGGCGGATACAGCCAAACCTGCGACCCCGGTGAAGCCCGCAAAGATGAAAACAAATAAAGCTGCTGTTCCCGCTAAGAAGGTTGAAAAAGCTAAAAAGGATGCAATAAAAACCGCTGCTCTCGCTAAAAAGGGTGCGAAAAAAACCAAAGCTCCTGCCAAAGCCAAAAAGAAAAAACCAGAAGGTCTGGTCATAGGCAAAAACCTCAAAGTAGGGATGCCTCTGAAGGATGCGATTAAATTGCTCGGCATCCCCGGCTCCATCGACATCCAGCGTGGAACCGAATCCAAACTCGACAGCATTTCCATTGAATATGCCAATCATGGAATCGTTCTGCATTCCCTGAACGGCAAAAGGAAAATTGAGGTTTTGGAAATTCTGCCCCAGTTTAAGGGAAGTTTTGCGGAAGGCATTAAAATTGGCGAAAAGTTTACGGTCCTTATTGAAAAGTACGGGGTGCCTCAGTCAATGAATGCCAGCCTGGCCAAATATCCTGAAAAGGGAATGTATTTTTCACTCAAGGAAAATGTGCTGGTTGCGGCGCATGTCTTCGCCAAAAACAGCAAAATCCTCAGTCACCAACTCTACAAAAATAAATAGCCCCACTCGGCGTGGCGCCAGCGAGCAGTAGCTTTATTTGACTGAAAAATTTTTTCTCGGCTCAATCTAGCCCTCGCCCAATTTATCCCTCCAGGGCATGAAGGAAAATAAAGAGATATCACACATGGGAGGCAACTGGGTAAAGCCCAGTCTGCTCTAGTTAACACCCAGAAGGTTTATCACCCCCAGGCCCTCTTTAAAAACGAGGGGTCCATTAGAGTTCTCCAACAAACCTCATCAAGCCGAGTTGACCTATTGCTAGCAGTAAAAAGATATTGCTAGTCGGCTAGAGGATGAGGGCAAATACTGCGTTGCGGGTTAGCTTGAAATTAGATTCTTGGTTGCCGTTTCCTGAATGCCGGGCATTTTCCAGCAATAAGGAGTGGAGCAGTGGATGTTCCGGTGAATTGTTTTGCAGGAGTTGTTGGGCTTTATCTTCCAGCCCATGTTCCAGATAGAACGTAGACAATAAAAGTACAAGCAGGGGTCGTTCTTCTGATGTTTCCAGGGATTCTTCATAAGTGTGCATTAGTTCCTGAATATCATCGGATTCCCTGAGGGCGATTTGCGACCGTACCAGGCAGGCTTTATGGCCGGTTTTTTGAAATCCGGTTTTCCAGATTTTTAACGCCTGCTTTTGTTTGCCGGATTCCAGATAGGCATCGCCCAAGGACAAGTATGCAGGCAGGCATTTTTCAGAGGCCCGGAGAGCCTGCTTGAATGTGGAAACCGCGGAGTCCCGGTTACTCTCTTGCAAATATTGCTTGCCGAGTTCAAAAAAGAATTGTCCCAGATTGGCTTGTTCCTTTTTCCATTCCTCGTTCTTATCGCGCAACATAGGCAAAACTTTTTTCTGCAAGGGGCATACTTTTTTCCAGTTTTTCTGCTTCACATAAATATCGCGAAGACGCAGTATGGGGCCAGCGGTCCCCGGATTCATCCCTTGTATTTTTTGAAGCAGAGCAATTTCTTTGTTTTGCTGATCGGTCTTTGAATATGTATGCGCCAAGTTATAGAGAACGTGAATGTTTTGTGGTTCGAATGCGAGAGCTTTCTTATAAAAATTTTCTGCCTGGTCGTATTTGTCACTAGCATCCAGGGTTCGACCCATCAGGTTGAGTGCATCGACATGTTCTGGAGACATATCGAGAACCTTTTCAACAAGGATCTGTGCTTTATCCGTTTTTCCACAGATGAAAATGTTTTCCCCTTTTTTAAACAAGGCTTCAACTCTGCGGTTCCTTTTTTCGATCCGGTTATTCTTAAAACCAACTTTCCAGCGGGCCAGTGCTTTTTTAAAATTAAAGGTCCAAAACAGGAAAACCGTAACGATCACACCGATTAGGATAGAGCCTAGTAATAGGAGGATGGTTGGTAATTTCAGCGATTGGCTTTGCGTGATGTGAACTACCGCGTCATGGGGGTTCAGAAACGCCGTATAAATGGAGAGTAACGCAAAAACCAGAAAGACGATGATTTGCTTCAATGACACGGTTAATCCTCCTGGGACAGGTTTTTTTTGTCATTGAGGCTGGTGGCCTGGGGGTTCTTTTCCATTTCGCTCAGGCATTGGGTGCAGAATTCTGTGTAGGGAACCACTTCTAGACGGGCTTCGGGAATGGAGGCTTCGCATTTGGTGCAAACTCCATATTCCCCTTCGACAATTTTTTCGATCGCCGCATCAACCTGTTTGAGTTTTTGCCATTCCTGTTCGCCAAGCTCCCCTTCCAGTTGCTGATTGTAGGTGTGTGCGGCATGGTCGCTGATATTGGCTATTTGTCCGTTTTGATTTTCTTTCACGTGCTGGTTTGATTTTTCTACGTCCCCCAGCAACTCGGACCGGATGGATTTCAACTGAGAACGAAACTGATTCAATTTTTTTTTATTCATAGGTGCGGTTAAAAATGATAGGGGAATCTCTATTGGCCTACTGCCTTGATAACAGGAACATCACCCCATAGACGTTCGAGGTCGTAGTGAAGGCGGGCTTCTTTATGAAAAACATGTACAATTAAATCTCCTAAATCCACCACCACCCAGATGCCTCCCGAATAACCTTCCACAGCCAAGGGTTTATTGCGGTTCTGGTAACACTTATCAAGGATGGCATCAACAATAGATTGAACGTGAACCTTGGAGTTTCCACTGCAAATCATGAAATAATCTGTAAGATCCGAGCGGTTCCGCAGGTCCAGAATGAGGATGTCAAAAGCCTTTTTATCCTCGGCAGAATCAACGGCTAGCTGTTGAAGAGCGTTTAAGTGTTCTTTCATTCAAACCATAATTGGAGGAAACTCAGTCCGGTATAATCGATTTTTAATAATATAATGATCAACCGCAGGGGGCAACAAATTTTTGATTTCTTTTCCGGCTTGCACCCTATGCCGGATTCCGCTGGAAGAAATGTCTTGTGGTGGAATGTGATATAACCGTATGGTTTTTCCTGTAGCAGGATTCAAAGTTATCAGCAGTGGGTCGTTATTATTTTCAAGCCGAGTTTTTTTTAGCCCAAGCGTTTGACATAGTTCAACCGGAAGCTCTAATTTTACATCGGGACGTGTGCCAACCAGCACGTGGCAAAGTTTGAATATATCAGCATAGCTTTTCCAAGTATCCATCACCATGAAGGCATCGGCTCCTAGAATCAGAAAAAACTCCCAATCGGGATACCTTTCTTTTAATCGGGATATTGTTTCAATCGTATAGGAAACGCTACCCTTTTCTATCTCCAGCAATTCTATGGATAACGCGGTTTTCTGTTCAAGGGCCAACTCCAGCATGGCGACCCGGTGCTTCGAAGAGGTGGGCTTGTAATGGATCTTGTGCGGGGACTGGCTGACAGGGATAAACAATACTTTTTGCAAATCAAATAGTTGCATTGTCTCTGCGGCAAGGCTCAGATGCCCGTTATGGACGGGGTCAAACGTTCCTCCCAGCAATCCCACTCGTTTTAATTCGCTATTCATGTTCAATAAATCGTTTCACAAACCTCTGTATATCGCAAGGGAGAATGAGTCTTAGGGAACCAATTTCTTTATAACTCTCTATTGCTGACAAGTTTTGGCAGTCAACACTGACAAATTTTGTCATTTTTGGAAATTTTAGGTATAAAAAAAATTCGCCAAAGAAGAAAAATTCATAACATATTATTAAAAAAGAGGTTATAATAATTAATCTCAACTGTTATTCAAAGGCATGAGTTTTGCTGCAGTAATAGGTAATAATTAATATCGTTTATTCCAAGTTTGTTTTGTTAACCATATGAGGAGAAGAAAATGTTATCCAGTTTCAGGCGGGTTCGAGGCGAAAAGGGTTTCACACTTATTGAATTATTGATTGTTATTGCTATTATCGGTATTTTGGCGGCTATTGCGATTCCCCAATTCAGTGCTTACAAAAACAGGGCTTACCAATCTGACGCCAAAGGTAACCTGCATAACATTTATCTGGCCTGCAAAGCTTACTGGGCGGATAACGTAGGTACGGATGCTTGTACGACGGCTCTTGCCGCGGGTACTACTTATGGTTGGGTGGGTTCGACCGGTGTTACCGTTCTCCTTCCTGTTGGAGTGGAAGCAACTTTTTCCGCAACAGCGCAGCACGGCTCGGATGCGTCTAATACGCTATACACTATGGATTCTAATGGTAATATCACTCCCTAATATTTTTTGTTAACGGAAATTCCCCGCTCCCCGCTTTAAAGGGGGGTGGGGATTTTTTTTAATTGTTTCTCTAATCCCTTGATGGCAGAACTTTATCTAAAGACCCGGACAATTTTTTTTAATCCTTGTCCTCGCTGGTTTTTGCCTGCCTGACCCTGGTATTCCTTTACCTTTCGACAAACCTTTTTTTGAGATATTGTTTGGACCGGAATAATTCCGAACCATTACCGGTTTGGTTCCAGAGCAGAGTCCTATTTATATATGACCGATTTATTCGATCACAATTCTCGTCTTTGTTCTCTATTGATCGAACAAAACCGGTTTTTTCGGGAATTCCCTCCGGCAGAAAAGCTTGTCCCGCATCGCAACCTGTTATTGTGTTACCGTCCATTAGGTGATAGTTCCGGGAGCAATCTCCTGAGTCCCGGTAAAGGATCTCAAACGACTTGGAAGTCGTAGAGCAATTTCTGGAGGCAACCCTTTAAATGTATAAAGAAAAGGTGATTTCCGTTGTGGTTCCGGCTCACAATGAACAAAAGTTGATACAGAAGGTCCTTCAGGACCGCCCTCACTGGATCGATCAGATTTTTGTCATCGACGATTATAGCCAGGATGCCACATCCGATAAGGTGCGGGAAAGGATGGAAACCGACTCCCGAATTGTTTTGATCCGCCACGAAGAAAACCGGGGCGTGGGGGCGGCGATATGCACCGGCTACAAGGCGAGCCTGGATAATGATGTCGATATCGCGGTGGTCATGGCCGGGGACGCTCAGATGGACCCTGCAGACCTTGAAAACCTCATCCGGCCTGTGGCCTTGGAAGGGGTGGATTATGCCAAGGGCAATCGCCTGTTTCAGGGTAAAGCCTGGGATATCATTCCCCGTCACTGGTATATCGGCAACAGCATTTTGTCTTTGCTGACCAAGATCGTCAGCGGTTACTGGCATGTTGCCGATACCCAGTGCGGGTACACAGCGATATCAAAAAGGGCGCTGGAATTGGTGGATCTCGAAAACGTCTATTCCCGATATGGTATGCCCAACGACCTGCTGGTTAAATTGAACATTGCCGATTGTACGGTGCGCGATGTCCCTGTGCGCCCTGTTTATAATATTGGAGAGGTCTCCGAGATACGTATAACACGGGTGGTCATCACCATCTCAAGATTACTGATCTGCTGTTTTTTCAGTCGGCTTGTTGAGAAATACGTGATCCGCGACTTTCACCCGCTGGTCTTTTTCTATACCCTGGGTCTGATCGCGTTTCCAGCCGGTGCGCTTACGGGATTTTATTTGTTCCTGTATCGAATTTTTTCCGGGCCGGTTTCCGCTACCAGCGCGGTGTTTTCAGTTTTTCTGGTGCTAACCGGTTTGCAGTTTCTGCTTTTTGCCATGTGGTTTGATATGGAAAACAACAAGCATCTCAAGGGCTGAAGGGGAATGAATCCTCCTCCATACTTTTCTTTCCTTCTTCCTGGCTGGGTTCGTCGGTTAAATAAAGATTTAACCGCTGTTTTCGTTTTAGCCGTTCTTTTTGTGGCCTTGTTCTTCCCGGTTCTGTTTGAAGGAAGCATTTTCTTTTTTCGCGACATCCACCATTTTGCCTATCCCATGAAACTCTACCTCGCTCGGACATGGGCGATGGGAGAGTGGCCATTCTGGTATCCCTACCTGTTTCAGGGCATGCCTTTTTTGTCCCTGATGCATCCGGGTGTGTTCTATCCCCCTTCGGTTTTGTTTTTATTGAAAGACTTTTTATTCGCCTTCCACGCCTACTTCCTGTTTCACCACCTGGTCCTGATGGGGTCGGTCTATGCCCTTTGCCGGTATTGGGGCAGATCGATTCCTGCAGCTCTCTGTGCGTCATTGACCGCCCTGCTGGGAGGATATTTTTTGTCGCTGGCTTCCGTATATAACCA
>JYMV01043709.1_pt1 | contig 21065 bp, 22 predicted proteins | sample 338911 | NCBI WGS metagenome assembly JYMV01 (sample SAMN03354496, study PRJNA234377) | hydrothermal vent metagenome | biome: Deep sea; feature: Hydrothermal plumes at the Eastern Lau Spreading Center, Western Pacific Ocean; material: Seawater | place: Tonga | collected 2009 | depth 2000 m m
TCGGCAACAGAGCTGGCGTAGACATGTGGAATTCCTAATTTATCCCAAACTATTTCAAAAGGAGCATCGGCTTCTACAACTTTGTATTTCAAAATATACCTTTTGGCTAAACAATAAACTCCTTATCCATATTGCTTAATTAAATTTATTGCCCAATCAATTATTGCAGGATTGGTTTCACTATCCAAGATAAACTCTTGGCCAGGGCCTTTATTGGTATTCACTAAAAAATTTTCTTTATTAGTCCACTCAAGTCTATTTAAAAAAAGTCTGTTTTTATTAATTATTGAATCTTTAAAATATTCCTCGGGTAACTTCCACATTGACCTAGTGTGATCGGGTGAAGTTAAAATTAAATCTTCAGTTGAATTCTTAAAAAGACCAAACCCTTTCAGATCAGTTCTTTTATCCGCAATGGCTAAATCCTTACTACCAACATAAATGGTATTGTTGCTATACATTGATCGATCTCCATAACCATGTGGATGTTTTATTTTTTTTGAATTTAAGTATCTTTTAATCTCTTCATCTCCTCTAATTATTTTGGATATCTGTAACCAACCAAAAATATGATGTAAGTCCTTTCCTTTTGAAGAGAATTTTTTGAACCAACCAAAGAATAAAAATAAATCACCCAAACCCACGCAAGAATTTCTTAACTCAGTTTGAGCTGAACTCGCTTGACCAAACACTCCAATATCTTCAGTCAGTGCTGGGTCGTAATGACAATAATCATTATCTGAAACTTGCCTTACCGATGATTCTTTCAACGCTTCACTTCCAGATATCCCATTAAAAAATAGGTCTTTATACTTTGTTGGAGATTCTTGGTTTTGTGGGATAGGGATTGAAAAAATCCTATCATCACTAAAGATAGGTGATGGCCTTCCTCCGAACTTTGAATCAAAGCCCTTTCTACTTAAAATAATTCTTTTCATTCATTATTATGATAGTTAACGTTCCACCAAGATGTTGTTGGATAACTAAATACTAGCCTTGAGTCGAGCTATTATTAAAGGCAGCTGAGCCTGGCCCCGAAAGGGTTCAGTACCCAACAAAAAAGTCGGTGCCGTGCTTATTGATTGGGATAGCGAAGCCTCCCTAGCTCTATCAAGGTGTTCAAGCCCTTTACTCTCAACATATTTTTGCCACCCATTTATAAATGTTCTGTCTTGGATGGCTTTATCGAACTCGTCTTGCGTAAGTTTGGTGGCCAGAAACAACGGTTCAATATCTTGAGGCGAATCTATTTTGCCTTCTTTCTGCCAAAGATGAACAAAAACTTGTTGTACATAATCATCGATGGCATCGTTGCTGGCCCGCACTTCATGCTGCAACCAAAGTAATCCCATGTCAGCAAACTGACAATCAGTTTCGCGGTAAATATTAGTTAGATCATGAGACGCATATCTCTTGATATCGTTGGCATGATACTCACCGCGAATACGGTAATGCTTAGTGCTTCGGTCCTCGTTAGCAACCTCCTCTGCTGGTACTTTTAAAGGTTTACTCACAAAGGGTCGCCAATCAACTGAGATCCCTTCGCCCTTTAGTGCAAGAATGCTTTGCAAAGCGAGATAACTTTGGGGGCTCTTAAAATCAAAAAAAGTGGTTAACTGCAGAGGTGCTATCTTTAACTCAGGTTCTGTCCTTGGATCCGCTGCAGATTTGGTAAGTGCCTCATCATCCACCTCAGGATTGAGGAGATAGGCCACATCTGGTGCTGGGCCCTGACGACCCTTTAACAGCCAACTAATGCGAGGTAGGTGTTCTCGTCCAAAAAATTTTTCATGCTGAGGATCAGTCTCAGACTCACCAGGTAAAATATAAGTGGGAACTCCATATATCCCAGCATCAAAGGATGATTGCTGCAAACGGCTGTTTAAGGCAGCACCGTCAGACTCAGCATACTCAAGAAATCCATCGGTAGGCGCATCAATTTGTTCAAGCAGAGCAAGAATTGATGCTACGTCTTCAGCGTCAAACTCTCGCTTCCAAAAAGAATCGTAAATTTTATCAATATACCTTTCAAAGTAACTGTTTTCAGCGCATTGTTCCGTTAGATTAGTAAAGTTCTTTAACCAGAGAAGTCCAATGGCTGGTAAATCTGTGTTCCAAATTTTTACTGTACCTCGTATAGTCTTATCACTTAAGTTCGCGTATCTACGACAATCAAAGTAAGCGTACTTAACATCAGACCATTGCTCTTCTGTGCGATTTTGTTTTGCGACTTTTTTACCTCCTTTACCTAACTTTGCTGAACCCAAATAACTTGGAATATCCAGTACAAAAGGACGCCAATCAGCAACTATATCTAACTCCTTCAGCATGTCTCTTGTCGGATCAATCGACAAGTACGCGTAGGGACTCTTTAAGTCAATGTAGATGATAAGTGGAGCTTCTGACTTGAGAGGTTCTATTGCATCCTTAACAAGATTATCCTTATTTTGATTCATTAAAATACTCAAATTCTAGTGTTGAGTGTGTAATTTTAAATTGGTCTTTTAGCATTTTCTTCAATTTTGCTTTAATTAGTTCAACCTCTTGCAGTTCATTGGTAGCAACAACAACATGAGCCTCTAAAGCAATACGATGTTCATCTAAATTCCAAATATGAATATGATGAACATCTTCTACGTCCTCTACTTCTTCCATGGAAGATTTTATTTCGCCAGAAGATAAATCCTCAGGAGTTCCTTCCATTAACAAATGAATGGTTTTAGGCAGCATTATCATGCCCTGCCACAAAACAAAGCCTGCAATCAGAAAGGTAACCAATGTATCAACCCAATACCATTGGTAAAGTAAGATCAAAGCTCCTGCAATAATGACTCCTATGGAAGTTAAAGCATCAGTAAGGTTATGAAGAAAAGCTGCCTTCATGTTCAAGCTATTTTTTGACATCCTATAAGTAATCAAAGCTGTAACCATATCCACAACAAAAGCTACTCCTGCAACCACTACAATTATTAGACCTGTCACAACTTGTGGTTCTACGATTCTCCATACTGCTTCATAGATTAAATAAAGACTAACAGTAATTAAAAGGGTTAAGTTGATCAGAGCAGCTATAACTTCAGCTCTTTGGTATCCAAAACTTTTAGATTCATCGGCTGGTCTACGACTTATTTTCCTAGCAAATAATGCTATTCCAAGTGAAGCTGCATCACTTAAATTATGCAAAGCATCAGCTATAAGGGAAAGGCTTCCTGAAATAATTCCGCCAATGGCTTGAGCAAGTGTTAATAAAACATTAATGCCAACCGCTAATAACAAACCACGATCACTTTCTGGTGCATGATGATGGTGATGTTCACTCATATTAAGCTATTGATTTATAGAGCTTGTCTCATCTCTTGACCCACTTTGATAAAACCGTATTTCTCATAAAAACCTCGATTGTGTTTAGTGGATTCAAGGATATAAAGGCCAAACTCTTTACAGCCTCTTGATTTGGCAAGTCTAATCGTTTCTTCAATCAACAATCCTCCAATATTCTTTCCTCTTGCTTCTGAATCAACGACTAATTCCTCTAACTGACAATATTCTCCGTTATATCTCAAGGCAAGATTGAAAGAAATAGATGCCATGCCAAGAACCTTCGCATTTTCTTCAGCAACTATCAGACTACCTCTCTCATTAGAAATTAAGTGTTCAAAAGTTTCGGAGTCAAAAATTTCATGAGGATCAGATGTAGCTTTAGCTAAAACATCGAGTAATTCAGAGCAACGCTGTTGATCCTCCAATTTTGCTAGTCTTAAAGTTACACTCATTGTTTATTACCACTCAATAGTTAACTTATTTTAAAGTTCTCAATTTAAATGCGAGAAATCCTAAAATAAGGCTCAAGACCAAAGAGATATTAGCAGGGATGGTAAAACCCCAAACTGAAATTACCCCTCCAATAAAAAAATTTATTAAATGGACGATAGATACTGCAGTAAAAATAACGGCTGCACTCTTTGTGATATAAATATTTTTTACCTTGCGACCCTCACTTTCCAGTTTTCAAGCTACATAATCTTTTCTTTAATGGCATGAAGCATCATATTTTTTTAATCTGTAGTAGTTATAGGGCAAAGGAGTAAAAAAACCAGCAACTAGCATTAATGGAATGACCCACCATACTAAAACTCCTCCAGCAAAAACTACATCCACAGCATTCATAGCTAATTCCATAGCAACCATAGAAATGAAAGACATCCCCATTGCTGTTTTGAGAGCTTCAGGTAAATTCATTTGACGAGACAATATAAAGGTTTCAAGCATGATAGATGTGATCAGCCCATTGATTATTGCAAGACTCATTATCCATAAGAGAGGAAAAGGTATCTGGGTAATTTGAAAGAAGAAAATAGTTCCAAAATCCCCAATAGAACACCCCAGTAGACACCAAAGTGTATTAACAGATGATTTTTTCCAAGTAGACTTGCAAGTCCAGGATATTGGTTCTGCGGTTGATATACTCATAATCCAACCCTAGTTTATCTTACCTTCATAATATATATGACTATACTAAAAAGAATGTTTAACTTTAGTCTTTTGCCTGAATCGGTCACGAATGAATTTTCCGGCAGCAAAATAGCTTTATGGGGATTTGTTGCTTTTGTGGCTCTAATGACTTGGAGATCAATTATCCATATGTTTTTTGAAGAGTATGGTCTTCATGGCATTGCAAATTTCATTGTTTTTAATGGAGATCCTGATCCAAATCCAGTGATTTACAGATTCTTTTCTTTGTGGGGTTTGGAACAGTTAATTATTTGTGCTTTGTGCTGGATAGTCATTTTCAAATACCGAAGCCTGATCCCGTTAATGTATCTATTTTGGATACTGGAATGGGGAGTTAGAGTGTTTTATTATCCTAACTTCAAGCAGAGTATAGACCCTAATCTATACACAACAGGATTAACTCCAGGTGCTGAAGGTGCACCTTACGCTTTCATTTTGCTTATAGTGCTATTCTTGTTGTCAATAAAGACGAATTCAAAGTAATAACTTTATTCTGACTTACTGCCTTCTTCTTCTATAAAAAAGACAACTGAATAATCTTTTTCTTCAAGACAAATTTCTAAATTTTTATATACGCTTAATTCCGATACCGCATCTGCAGAAGCATAAGTTGTCCAACCTACAGCGGTAATTACAGCAAAAGTAGGAATAAACAATGAAGCAAAAAAGCCTCCAGTTGTAGCTAAATCAATTAAAGCCAATAAACCAGCAGCACCATAGACACCTCCAACTGTTTTCATGGATACTTTTGTGCGTCTAATTTTTCCTTCAACTTCCGCTGAACATATGTATACGTCTTCGTTTATTAATTCCATAGATTTATCAGGTTCCATCAATATGTATGCTGGGGTTCCTTCAATATTTATAAACTTATTCTTGTCTGGAGCAGAATTCACGGTATTAACTGCGCATGAGGTAGATACCATTAAGGTAAGTATTAGGCTTGCTAGATACTTCATTCGCATTCAATAATTAAATAATTTTTACCTGATGCTCAATTTATTTTCACTTTCACATCTATAAAAGATCTCAAATATTCTTCCACCTAAATCCTTTAATCCTGTAATTTCACAACCCTCATATTTGGAGTCTAGATATTCTTTAGTGGCATTTTGATAAGCTTCTAACGTTCTATTAGATGAAATAGATAACCCTAAAGTAAAAGTTGCTATCAAGACATTAATGTATCCACCGCAATCAGTAATTAATAACCTTTCTCCAGGTTGATTTTCAATCCCGTAACATTTCCCTTTAATTTCATACTCACCGTGTTCAGGAACATAAAAAGAGTAGTCGATAGCTTTTGCAAGCCCGCAAGAATGAAGAAGTAATAGTAGTGCTATAAGAGCAAATAAATTTTTGTATTTATTCAACTCTCTAGCAACACTTACTGTCACTTTGAATGGGAGGACACTTTACATCCCCATAGGAACAAAACACGCAACAATCTCCGTCTTTAGGTTTAAGAATACTTTTACATTTAGAGCATTCATAAAAAAATTGACAACTATTTAGCTCCATAAGTTCAATTTTCTTAAACCCACAGTTAGGACAGGTGATGGTTGAGTTGCGTTCTAAATTTTCCATTTCTATTCCCACTCTAAAATTAATCCTTAACCAAATTTATTTTTCTATATAGCATTATTATTCCATACAGAAACCAAACAACAACAAACCCCCACCATAGAACAAAAAACCAATCGTTTTTTGTTGTTCCATTCCATTCGAGCAACTCGAACACAATGCCCTCCATAAATAAGTCAAAGGAAAGAAGAACAAAAAATCCAAACACCCACATTAGAAAAAAATATAGTGTTTTCAATTATTTCTATACTAAATAGAACTTATTTGTTGGATTTAATCTCTATCTTGATATCTATATCTTCTGGTAAAACTTTATGGTGACAGTAAGTAGGGAAAGTTTGAACTATTTATTCTAACTTTTTTTTAAAATCTTTAAATAAGGTGTAAGGAGAGTGATAGCCCCAACTGCCAACAAGATGACAGGAATGTAATACTCAGGATCGCTAGCATAAAATTCCTGATAGACTCCGTTTGCCAGAGCCAGCAAAAGGAAAATGTAGCCAATAGCTTTAATCATCGAGTAATTTTCAAATTACTAAATCTTCCTATAGTTGAGCTATGTATCCAAAGAGCAACGTTTCCCCCTGCCTCTCTTCCAGTTTTGAGATTGTTAATAATCAGCGTAGGTTGCTCTACTTCATTGATGTACAACTTGGCTGATTGATCTTCCACTACGATTTTTACCTTTATCCATTCATCGGGAACTATGTCTACGTAAGCTTCATACTTACTAGGCATCTCTTTCCTCAAACGGTACCAAGTCCAGTCTGGATGTGAAATATACTGGACAGAATGATTACGACGCTGCTGGTCATTCGCACGTCCATTGGTGGGTCTTAAGTAGATACAATCATAGGTTTTATCATCTTGCACATTCCATGCTATACCAACAAAACCTCTTGCCTGCCCTGAAGCATTCGAAGAAAGAGAACCTGCAATTTCAGCCTCTATAGTCCCTTGGTTAAATTCAATTGTTTCGAAAACCACCAGATGGCTGCTACTCAAAGGTTCAAAATCTGCTGGTGTAGGTTGCTTGCCTCTTGATTGAAAGCCTTTAATCAATTTTGCAGTTTTTTCCCTTATGGAATCTGTCACTTCAGGATCGGCATAAACTTTTAGACTTGGTTTGCCTTTGAAATTTTCCTTCTCAGTTATCACGTTAACTAGTCTGATTTCATCTTCTAAACCTTGTTCCAATCCCCGAACATCAGCAAACGCATTAGTTACCAAGAACAGGCTTAAGAATAAGAGTAGGTTTTTCACGCCTTAACTATATTATTGGCTACTGTGAAGGAGAGACTCTAGTTTTCCCCTTAATGGTAATCAGCTCGACCAAATCACCAATTTTAAAATTGAATTCTCCAACTTCTTGAACCACAGAGACAGTCCGATTGTCATCCAAATTAATCGTAAGTTGAACGCCCTCTTTTTTTGTAATTTTTTGAGACAACTTAGATCCCACAGCAGAACCAACTGCCGCTCCTAAAGTAGCACCGATGGAGGATTCTATTTCTCCATCACTTACACCTGAACCAGCAGCCGCTCCTACGACTGCGCCTACCAAAGCACCACTCTTTATATCACCTTCAATATCTACTGTTTTCACCTTCACGACTTCTCCATAAAAAACATTACGCATCTCTTGGACTGCGTCTCTAGAATAAGTTTCAGGTTGCAGAGAACTATAAGCACAGCTAGAAATAATGAGAGACAAGATCAAGAAGGCAGCTCCAATCTCTAGTCTTTTAGAAAAATTCCGCAGTTTATCAGTTCTCATTTTTTATCGTTCTTATCAGTTTTGATTACTATGTTTATATCAACATCTTCCGGCATAGCTCCCAAAGCTTCACTCAGAGCTTTCTCTACTCTATCAGCTATATCAGCCGGTAAATCTCCTTTTATATCATCCGATTTAAGATGCAGTTTCATTGTTGAGTCAGAATCGGTATCAATGATGATTTCTTTATGCATAAATTTCTTAGAACCCATAGCAGCATGGGGAGCTGCTAATACTTTTATTTGAGCATGTTTTCTGTCTTGATTACTACCACCTGTAAAGAGAATAGCCCCCCCAACCAAAACGCCTATGATGATGGAACCAATGATGGTATCGCTAATTTTCATTTATTTTCTCCTTATTAGTAAATGATTAATTTAGTGTTCGACTATATTCATTTGAATTAGTTCTAACAGATTAAAAGAGAGATTTCCTTTTGTACAAGACCACAAAACCCGCAAATAAGAGACAAACCAAATAAGAATAAAACAGGTTGTACAAGAGGGGTATAGATAGATTTAAGATCAGGCCCAGAAAAGAGTCAGTGATAACTTCCACTTCGCGTAGGAGAATAAGCGCTGAGGTCATACTTACTAAGCCCACGAAAACCAGATTTCTTCTATGTCTTCTTTTTAACTCCTCCTGCTTGATTAAAGTAAGAGTGTAAAAGGTAAATAGATCCTTATTTCTCTGGTTGTAAGAGGCTTCTTTTTCTTTTTTAACAAGTACTTCCATCTCATTCATTTTAGTTTCTCCAAGGCGCGACTTATCTTAGATTTTACCGTTCCTGATTTCATATCTAAAAAATCACCAATTTCATCCATTTTATAATCGTAGATAAACCGGAGGGCAAACATTAACCTTTCTTCTTTGGTTAGAGGTTTTATAAGGGTAAAGAAGTCTTTATTGCCTTCGAGGTGAGGGGTATAACTTGGCTCATTTGTGTCTTCGAGAGATGAATATTGATTTTCTTTTGCGATTAAATCTTTAAAAGAGTTAACCGCAATACCAGTAAGCCAGTGTTTAAAACTTTTTTGAGGATCAAAACTTTTTAAATAGGTATAAGACTTCATGAAAGCTTGTTGAGACATATCTTCAGCAAGCTCTTTATTACCTGAAGTTAACCGCATGCCCAATCCAAATAAATAATCAGCATATCTCTGTATTAAAACCCCAAAATGGTGGCTGCCTTCAGAGAGAGTTCTTCTAACCAGTTCTTCATCTGTTTCCATTAAGAAGCATCATTAACTTTCTTATCTTTGTTGTAAATACCATAGGCAAGAATTCCCAAACCTATTGAGAGCACCAGTAGCCCAATTCCGACAAGCGGAGTCTCGGCAACACCAAATTGTCCAAATAAAACTATCCCAATACCAACTCCTGCGGTTATGGTGCCTGAACGAATATCATTCCTTTCTCCGTTCTTTTCCTTTTTATAACCCGGAATACTTTGTAATATATCTGGGGACAATTCTTGTCCGCTTTTAATTAATTCTTGTAATGTCTGGTGAAATTTCTTTTCACTTCTACTTTCAAAGTAATGAATAATCCACACGATCAAGACTGGCGTTCCAAAAACAGCTACTATCCCAAATATTGGTATTAATATGTCTTCCATAAATATCTCCTATTAGTTAACAATCAACATCTAAACTGCCACCAGAACTTGTTGTGATGTCAGTTCTTATTGTGTTTTCAGCGACTTCAATACTACCGCCACTGGAAACTTTACCTGAAACTTCAAGAGCTCCACAAATCTCAACCGAAGCTCCAGAAGATACCCTCACTTCAGAGGTTTCAATAATAACTTCATCGTCCGCTTCAAAATCAGATCCTGAAGAAGCTTTGAGTCTGAGGTGGTTAATATGCAGTTTTTCCTCTATCTCTATTTCAGATCCAGATGACATATTCACTTCCAGTTCGTTGATGGAACCTGAACCTTCATCAATTACAAAAGAACTTCCAGAGGATACTGATAAACTTAAATCTGCTTCTTTCTTAAAACAATTTTCCATTTCCCCTTCAGAGCCAGCACTCAATTCAATAAATTGAGGTGGGTTCTTCAGAGTGATATCTGCAGTTACGTCATTTCTTCCCCATGAAAAAAACAGCCAAGAACTACTATTCTTTCTTTTAATCTTTAGTTTCTTATCTTTCATGGACATTCGAAAGTCATCCTCAGAGTCAGCAGTGATGTCTAATTTATTCACAGCCCCACACCAAACAGTAAACTCCACCCCAGAACTTACATCCACAGATTCAACTTCTTCTATCTCATAAGAATAAGTCTCACAGAAAATTAAGGGAGTAAAAAAACTTACCGTAAGTAAAATGAGCTTCTTAACTGTAATCATTTTTTTGCCTTCATTTATATATACCAAATATTGAACAAAAGGGTTGCGATTAATTTTTTTTCGGGTTCTTTGCAACCCTTTTTTTATATCTCAGGTATATATAAGCAGAACAAATACCCAATTCAAAAAATTATCTTAACCTTTAAAAAAATTTGAAAAAAATCATACTCTTACTTGCGTGTTTTTTGAGTACGTATATTTACTCAACCATCGAGATTGATGGCAAGCTTGATGAACCTGAATGGGACTCCGCTAAGGAAATCAACCAATTCTATGAAGTCTTTCCCTATTCACTAAAAGATGCTGATTTTCCTACCAAAGTTCTTATCAAAGAAACAGATAAAGGCATTTTTTTCGGATTCTCCAGTAGTCAAAAGAAGGACACTATTCGGGCTAATCAACATCAAAGAGATGCTCATTTTATGCGCACTAATGCAGATTTGGTTGGAGTAATGATTGATTTTGATGGCAATGCACTAACTGCCTTTGATTTTTATGTATCCGCAGGAGGTTCAATAGGCGACGCTATTATTAAAAATGAACAACAATTTGATGGGGATTGGGATGGAGACTGGTTATCAGCTACCTCCATTTCAGGTGATCACTGGTATGCAGAAATATTTATCCCCTGGTCAATAGCGCCCATGAGATTTCAACGTGGAGAACTGAGAAAAGTAAAGATTGGAATGTACCGAGTTATCAATTATCAAAATCGTATGTTCGGCAGTGTCAAAGCAAACCCGGATATGGGACAGTTCGTCTCAAAGTTTGAGGAGTTTACATTTAAGAACTACAAGGCCTCAGCTCTCAACTTTTACCCTTATGTAACCTTGTCAAACGACAGATTGACCAGTCAGACAGAAACAAAAACGGGCATGGAAATATTTTGGAAAATAGATTCAAGCAAGCAATTAAATGCCACTTTCAATCCAGATTTTGGACACGTAGAGAGCGATGAAGTCGTGGTTAATTTTTCTGCTGTGGAGACCTACTATTCTGATAAAAGACCTTTCTTTGCAGCAACTCCAACATTATTTAATGTGCAAGACCAACATTGGTATATCATTAATACCAGAAGAATTGGGGGAACTCCAGACTATAACTGCTCCAAGTACGAAGAAGAAACACAAACTTTATGCTCCAACAACCAGCAAGGCAGTTCCGACATTGATCTGGCACTCAGCTACACACAGCAAAACGAAGCCTTTGATATAGGTGTTTTAGGGGCGTTTGAGGACGATGCAAATTTCAGCCAGGGAAAGGATTTTTATGCAGTTAGATTAAGGACCACACGAAACAAAACCACATGGGGATATTTGGGAACCCTGGTCAATAGACCGGTGTTAAATCGAAGAGCTAAAGTAAACTCCATAGATCTCAATTATCACTATTCGCCACAACTAAAACTAACAGGAAACTTGATCAACTCAATTGTCGACAGTGAGCAGGGTTACGGTTTTAGAGTGGCCCTGGATCACACGCCTAATAACAGCAGAACACATAATTTTAAAATAACTTACTTTGATAAAAAGCTAGACATTAATGACATGGGTTATATGTGGCGAAATGACCTTATGTCTATCAGAAGCCAGTCCCTTTTCACGCAATCCGACTTTAAGAAAGAATCAAAAGTTTTAAGTAGAACGCTGATGCTCTTTACTAATCTAAGAACGACGGCAAACGGAGACAAGGATTCTTCCTTTGTGGGTCTTGCAGGCTTTAATATGTTCAAGGACACTTCCGGAATTGAATTTGAATCCTTTTACAAACCAAAAGGTCGGGACAATTTAATAACTCGTAACTATGAGCTTGCACCTTTTGTAAAAAGGTCAGAGGAATTTAATGTTAGCTTAGCTTACAAATCTCCTGCACATAAATTCTTTCATTATGCACTTGTAACACAAAGAGAGAAGCGAGAGTTGGGATATGGAAATACTTACATGGCACGGCTGACTGTAATTCCTTCTGAAACTCTATCGTTAACCTTTGCTCATCGTCATCAAGATAAGTCAGGATGGTTGAATTGGTTACAAGAAAATTTGCTTGGAAGTTATGACCAAACTCAAAAAACTACCTTAGCAGAACTTCAATGGTTTAAAGACAATAAACACGAACTGAGAGTAAAAGCTCAAATGGTCGCTTTTACTGCCAGAGACCCTCAAGCTTATCGAGCAGATATGCATGGCAACTTGCTAAAAGAACAATTAAATTTAGACCCTTTCACTTTAAGCCAATTGGCCTTCCAGGTTCGCTACCGATATGAAATGGCGCCGCTTTCCTATTTTTATCTAGTCTACTCAAGAGGAGGTCAGATTTTAGAATTTGATCAAGAAAATGATTTAAAGCAGATTTATAGGCGTTCTTGGAGTGATCCAGAGACGGATTCAATTGTTGTAAAACTGAGATATAAGTTTTAAATTGGCAGTGTAATTTTTTTATTATTTAAGGAGTTTCTACTATGCAAAGTAAAAATTATCTAATGGTTCTCTTGTTGTCATTCTTTATGCCCTATGTCATTGCTCAAGAGGTTCTCAAATCAGGTATTGAGCTCTCGAATGTAGACCAGAGTATTAGACCCCAAGACGACTTCTACAGATACGTCAACGGAACCTGGTTGGATAAAACTGAAATTCCTACAGATAAATCTTCGTATGGTTCTTTTACTGCGCTAAGAGATAAGGCCAGACTGGATGTTCTTGAAATTATAGAGGAAATGTCGAAAAGGGAGGATCTTGAACCGGGCTCAGATGAACAAAAAGTGAGAGACCTGTATAGGAGCTTCATGAACACAGAGAAAATCGATACTTTAGGGATTGAACCTATGAAAGTAGATTTGAGAAGAATCGATACAATAAACAACGCAGAGGAACTTGCTTCCTATTTTGTCGAATCGGTAAAGTTAAGTACTTCATCTCCTTTTAGTTTTTGGATAGATAGTGATTCAAAACAGCCTACCAAGTATTCTGTGTATTTCACGCAGTCTGGATTGGGTCTTCCTGATAGAAGTTATTACTTAGACCAAAATGAAACATCTGAAGATATTAGATTGGCTTATCTAGAACACTTACAAGCCATGTTTTCACTGGCAGAACTCAAAGATCCTAAGATCAAAGCCAATACAGTTATGAAGCTAGAAACGGCCATTGCAAACATTCATTGGACCAATGTGGAACGCCGAGATAGAGACAAAACTTACAATAAGCTTAACACTCAAGAATTAAAGAAATTAATCCCAAGCTTTAACTGGGATTTGTATCTGAGAGAGGCCGGTATAGCCGTTGAAAAAGATTTTATCGTGAGAGAGTTAAGTTATTTTCAGAATCTATCTGACTTGCTCGCTGCAACAGATTTAGAAGATTGGAAAGTTTATTTCAAGTGGACTCTTCTAAATTCTGCTGCTGGTATATTAGGGAAGGAGTTTGATGAACAAAATTTCTCTTTTTATGGAAAAAAACTTTACGGAACTCCAGAACAAGAAGAACGATGGAAAAGAGGGGTAAATTCGGTCAATCAGATACTGGGTGAATCAGTTGGCAAAATATATGTGAGTAGGCATTTTGAACCAGAAGCAAAAGTAAGGATGCTAGAGCTTGTTGAGAATTTAAGAGAAGCTTATCGAGTAGCCATCATTGAGTTAGATTGGATGGGCGAAGAAACAAAAAAACAAGCTTTGACTAAGCTTGCTAAATTCACGCCAAAGATCGGTTACCCTGACAAATGGAGAGACTACAGTAAGTTAAAAATCGACCCAAATGATCTTGTTGGCAATTTCAGAAGAGCTTCCCAATTCTATTATCAGAGAGGCATAGATAAGTTAGGCAAGCCCATAGACAAAACAGAATGGCACATGAATCCTCAAACCGTAAATGCTTACTATAGTCCGGTCATGAATGAGATAGTTTTTCCTGCAGCAATACTACAACCTCCGTTCTTTAACTTGAAAGCGGATGATGCCGTTAATTATGGAGGCATAGGCGGTGTGATTGGGCACGAGATGGGGCATGGCTTTGACGATCAAGGTTCAAAATCCGACGGGGATGGTGTGTTAAGAAATTGGTGGACAGAATCGGATTTGATAGAGTTTAAAACAAGAACAAACCAACTCGTTGATCAATACAATAAATTTGAACCTATACCAGGAGAGTTTATTAATGGCCAATTGACTTTGGGAGAGAATATTGGAGACTTAGGTGGTCTGACGATAGCACATAGGGCTTATAAGATATCTCTCCAAAATCGAGAATCAACAAAAATTGATGAATTTACTGGTGAACAGAGATTCTTTATGGGGTGGGCTCAGGTTTGGGCCTATAAGTACCGAGATGAGGCTTTAAGAAACCAATTACTGACCAATCCTCATTCGCCTGCATCTTATCGTTGTAATGGAGTTCTTAGGAACATGCCTGAGTTTGTCAGTGCTTACGAACTGAAAGCAACAGATGAAATGTACTTAGATCCAGTGAAGAGAGTAAAGATCTGGTAAAAATCCTTTATAGTAATACCAATTCGTATACTTTTTATAGCCGGAGCAATCTCTGAGAATGACAATTTACACTTTGCTTTCTAAAACTTTTTCGGCAGTCACTCTCATTACGCTGTTAAGTGGCCTGCTTATTTCGACTGATATCATGTCTACAGTTCCGATTGTCCAGCCGGGCGCTCCTGGCGAAGCCACTCGAGAACTGGATGCTGAAACAGCAGTGAATATTGCCAATTCTTCATATACGGTTGCCGATGTCGATTTCATGCAGGACATGATTATCCATCATCACCAAGCTCTGTGCAGCACAAAGTACCAATAACCAGGCAATTTTAGACTTAGCTGGGCGTATCGATGTTTCGCAGAAAGATGAAATTAGTCTCATGCAGGGCTGGTTACAAAAACGTGAAGAGCAAGTACCTGACCCCACATCAGAACACTCAGAGCACACTCACCACACTATGATTGGTATGGCGACTCCAGAACAAATGACTCAACTCGCTGAGTCAAAAAGTACAGACTTTGACCGACTTTTTTTAACACTAATGATTGATCATCACGACGGTGCAATAAAAATGGTCGAGGAACTTAGAGAGCAGCCTGGGTCAACCTACGACCCCATTCTCAATGAATTTGTCTCCGATATAACTAATGATCAAGCAGTTGAAATTGAACGAATGAACGCTTTATTAATAGGTCTTTCAAGTGATCCCCGGGCAGGTTTAGCTTCGGGTCTTTATGATGCAGAAGAAGCGATCATGAATATGCAACTCGTAGAATCCCAACGTAAGCCCTTAGGATTCTATGACCCTGCAAATCCTGCAGAACGCGGGGCTGAAGAACTGGATGAAGATAAGGAAATAAAAGATGGAGAAGGTACTGAGGAAGGTGAAGAGAAGGCTCAGTCTATCGAAGAAGATGCAAAGAGTAGGCGTTATCCAATGCTCAGTTTCTCCAACACAGACATGGCTTTCCGTGACGATATACTAATAACTGGAAGCTACCATGGCTTCAACATCTATCGTATCAATGAGATAGGTTTGCCGAAACTTATAACCTCTGTTATTTGTCCAGGAGGTCAGGGTGACGTTTCCATTGTTGGAGACCTGTTGATTTATTCGGTTGAGCAAACTCGTGGCCGCGTTGACTGTGGCTTAGAGGGAGTAACTTCAGATGCCAGTCCAGACCGTTTCCGTGGATTACGTATCTTTGACATCTCTGATTTGTCGTGGCTCTCATACTCATTCAGTTGTAACTGGTCCTAATCCTGACGGCAAGATTCTGGTTTATAACTCAGGCACCGGAGGCGTTCGCGAAGAGGAGGAACTCGAGCAATGCATTAAGGACATTCCCGGTGATAACCGCACAGCCCTATTCCGTATCGATGTAATTGAAATACCAGTAGATGATCCCTCTCTGTCACGAATCATTAATAGCCCGGCAGTATTTGCCGACCCTGAAACAGGCACACTGGCTGGACTCTGGCGTGGCGGCGACCATGGTGATGGTTCTCAAGAGACCGAAATCACAGATCAGTGCCATGATATAACGGTATTCCCATCAGCTAACATAGCTGCAGGCGCTTGTTCTGGCAATGGTATCCTCTTTGACATCACCGACCCAAGCAACCCAGAGAGAATTACAGGGTTTGCCTACTGGCACTCGGCTACTTTCAACAATGAAGGAACCAAGATATTGTTCACTGACGAATGGGGTGGGGGTGGCCGTGCACGTTGTCGAGCGTGGGATCCATTAAATTGGGGTGCAGATGCCATTTATGACATTGTTGATGAAAAACTCGAATTTAGAAGTCACTACAAGATGCCAGCCCCGCAATTAGAAACAGAAAATTGTGTGGCTCACAACGGTTCTATCGTCCCTGTGCCTGGCCGCGATATCTTCGTACAAGCTTGGTATCAAGGTGGAATCTCTGTGATCGATTTCACTGATTCAGCAAACCCTATAGAGATTGCATACTTTGATCGTGGACCGATAATGGAGGAGGAATTGATAACAGGTGGTTATTGGTCTGCTTATTACTACGAGGGTGCTATTTATGGCACAGAGATCACCCGAGGATTAGACATACTAAAGCTGATACCAAGCGAGTATCTGAGTGAAAACGAGATTGCAGCAGCTGAGCTAGCATATCCATTGATTGGCCCTCGTCGTATTTTCAACCCGCAACAACAAGTGCCTATGACCTGGCCTGCAAGACCAGTAGTGGCGCGAGCTTACATAGATCAGTTACTTAAAGATAAAGCTCTAGAAGAGGATACGGCACAGAGTATTATCGAAAGGCTTGACCTCGTAGATGTTGCGATGGAGAAAGGTGGTAATAATAGGCTTGCCAGACAGATAAATAGGCTTGAGTTATCTGTTGATGCTCTGAATGTTAATGCAATGACCTTGAGAGATTAAATGCCACACTAAAGGAAATCGCTGAAGGTCTTAGTAGGTAACTATTCCCACACAATAGTTAATTTGGCTCACTAATCTAACCTACCATCCAAGTCTATTTACTATTAATTTTTACTAGATTATTTGAGATCACTTGCATCATGGCGCTCGAGGATTGCATTGTCTTCGGGCCCACTTGGTTTTCTGTTAACCTTAGAACCTCTTTGGTATGCAGGACGCTCTACAATTTCATTTGCCCAACGAACTACATTTTCATAAGACGCCACGTCTAAAAAAACAGCTGAGTTATAAATATTATGGAGCACAAGACTTCCGTACCAAGCGTGCACTGCGATGTCAGCTATGGTGTACACATCACCGCACAAATACTGTCTAGATGATAGGTTTCTATCCAGAACATCCAGTTGTCGTTTAACTTCCATCGCAAACCGATTAATTGGGTACTCAAGCTTTTCAGGGGCATAGGCATAAAAATGACCAAAGCCACCTCCTAAATAAGGTGCGCTACCCATTTGCCAAAAAAGCCAAGACATACACTCAGCTCTTTCTAAGGGTTCTTCAGGTAGAAGCTCACCAAACTTTTCAGCCAGATAAACCATGATTGCGCCAGATTCAAATACTCTGGTGAAGGGCTCAGTGCTTCGATCTACTAAAGCAGGGATCTTAGAATTTGGATTCACTTCAACAAATCCGCTACTAAATTGATCACCTTCACCAATGTTGATTAAAAATGCATCGTACTCTGCCCCCTCATGACCCAAAGCCAGCAACTCTTCAAGTAAAATGGTTACCTTGATGCCGTTAGGAGTGCCCAAAGAGTAAAGCTGGAGTGGGTGCTTACCCACCGGCAGTTCTTTGTCGTGCGTTGCGCCAGCTATTGGTCTATTTATGTTGGTAAATTTTCCACCACTTTGTTTTTCCCATTTCCAAACCTCTGGGGGGACGTAATTTGAAGAATCATTCATTAAATACTCCTTTTTTTTAGTTATTTATTCAATTCAATAATTATTAATGTTATGTGTTATTCCCACTCAATAGTAGCCTACAAGCTTAAAGGATTAATTTCCTTCTTTTTATTCCTACTCAAAAGTTGCTTAGCTTCTTTTTCTTAACCTTATAGATTCAGGAGTAACTTCGACCAATTCATCATCTTCAACAAACTCAAGAGCTTGCTCTAAAGTGTGTTGAATATGTGGAGTAAGAATTAGATTCTCGTCAGTTCCTGCTGCCCTAACATTAGTTAGTTGCTTAGCTTTTGTAGGGTTAACCAGCAAGTCATTGTCTCTTGAGTGCAGACCAACTATTTGGCCTTTGTAGACCTCTTTGCCGTGTCCAACGAACATTCTTCCTCTTTCTTGCAGGTTAAATAATGAGTATGCCAGAGTTTTACCAGAGATCATGGAAACCAAAACACCGTTTTGTCTTTTTGCTACTTCCCCTGTCTTGACAGGACCATAATGATCAAAAACACTTGTCATGATTCCTGTGCCGCTAGTTAGAGTTAGGAAATTAGATCTAAATCCTATCATCCCTCTTGAAGGAGCAATAAAATCAAGTTTCATTCTTCCCTTGCCATCGGGTTCCATATTCTGAAGATCTGCTTTTCTTAGCCCCATTTCTTCCATGATTGAACCTTGATATTGTTCTTCAATATCAATAACTATCTGCTCAAAAGGTTCATGAATTTCACCATTAATTTCCTTTTGAATAACTTCGGGCCGAGAAACACCAACCTCATAATCCTCTCTTCTCATATTTTCTATTAAAACAGATAGGTGCAATTCCCCTCGTCCAGAAACTATGAACTTATCAGGGTTATCTCCAGGCTCAACTCTTAGCGCAACATTGTGTATTAACTCTTGTTCCAGTCTTTCTTTAAGGTTTCTTGATGAAATGTATTTCCCTTCTCTGCCTGCAAAAGGGGAGTCGTTTACTTGAAAGGTCATGCTTACTGTGGGTTCATCTACTGAGAGAGGAGGTAGAATTTCAACAGCTTCTGGATCGCAGATTGTGTCAGAGATATTAAGTTTATCTATGCCCGTTATACAAACTATATCTCCAGCTTGGGCTTCTTCAACATCCACTCGTTCCAGTCCAACGTAACCCGTCACTTGCAATATTCTTTCTTTTCTTTTTGAACCATCAGAACCTGCAACAATTACTTGCATGTTGGGTTTCATTCTCCCTCTCTTTATGCGACCAACACCGATAACACCTACGTAGCTGTTATAGTCGAGGGCGCTTATTTGCATTTGAGCTGGTCCTTCATCATTGACTTCGGGAGGATGAACTTTGTCTATTATCAATTCAAGTAGAGGAGTCATGTCCTCAGCCAAATCTTTGTAATCTAAGCCCGCCACTCCATTTAGAGCAGAGGCATATATAACCGGAAAGTCTAACTGCTCATCAGTTCCACCCAGCCTATCGAACAGATCAAACACTTGATCCAGTACCCAATCTGGTCTCGCACCAGGCCTGTCTACTTTGTTTATAACAAGGATAGGGTTAAGACCTTGATCAAATGCTTTTTGCGTAACAAATCGGGTCTGTGGCATAGGCCCATCAACCGCATCAACCAATAATAAAACAGAATCAACCATTGAAAGAACTCTTTCTACTTCTCCTCCAAAGTCAGCATGTCCTGGAGTGTCAACGATATTTATACGGTAACCATTCCATTGTATTGATGTGTTCTTAGCAAGAATGGTAATTCCTCTTTCTCTCTCTTGATCATTTGAATCCATGACTCTTTCCGTTGTCATGCTCTTTCTATCCAAAGTTCCTGATTGTTGTAGCAACCTATCAACAAGAGTAGTTTTGCCATGATCAACGTGGGCAATAATGGCTATATTTCGAAGGTTCTTAACGGTCATGATGTTCCTAAAAAGGCGCGATTATAAGGGTTTCCTGAGAAACTTCTATGAATCATTTGATTTAAAAAAGGATTTATAAAATTAGTAGGAACTTATTTATAATTTTTGGTTCTATCAACCTGAAACCCGCATTCTTTCGTTGCTTTGACAGAGTTGTCACGCTGTTAATGGTCTCAAAGGGTTGATTCTAAAGGGTTTATTAGATTTGCAACAATTCCCACTCACCACTTACTCTACACAAAACCCTTATAAACAAAGGGTTTCAGAGGCACTTTTTTTCTTTGTAACTACTTTGTAACTTTTTCATCTCTAGTTTGTAATTTTTTTAATTTTCTTGTTTTTTGAGCCAAAAAATCTGAGCAATAATTCCAACAACAAATATTAACAAGAAAGCTAGGTAAAATTTAACTAATAAAGGATCTTCGAAAGAATCAATGAATGGATCTCCAACTGGCAGTCTTCTTAGAAAGTCCGTTATTGCAGGAATCATGTGAAATAAGAGCGTACTGGTATAACTCAGTGCTTGGAAGTATTTTGAGAAGGATCCAAACAGTTTAATTTTTTCCATTATTAAGCCGCCAGCAAGAGCGATTAATGTAAGAACTGCAAGTATATGAGCAATTCCGAAGCCTCCTTGGTTATAAATTCCTAAGGCAGAACCCGCAACTAATAAGGTTACATATACATATAACCTTCCAGAGCCTTCCTCCACTGAAATCACCCTATATTTATATATGGTATAAAAACCACTTAATACAGCCACTACTCCTAATACGGTATGGAACCAACCCAACATTGTCATTTCAGGCATTTAATCTTTTCTCCTTTTAATTCTCTACTCTAACTCTACTCAATAGCAGCGGGCAAGCTAAGATATTTACTTAAAAATATTTTCGGTGGAAATCTTGAATATCAGGATCTATTAGTGCATCTGATACTTTTAGTTCTCTAAAGAGAGTTAAAGAGCTTAAATTTTTACAACGACTTAAGGCTACATAAGCTTGACCGGTTGCAAAAGCTCCATCGCCTAGATCAACCGAACAACTTTCCAAAGTTAACCCTTG
>JYMV01050263.1_pt1 | contig 21063 bp, 21 predicted proteins | sample 338911 | NCBI WGS metagenome assembly JYMV01 (sample SAMN03354496, study PRJNA234377) | hydrothermal vent metagenome | biome: Deep sea; feature: Hydrothermal plumes at the Eastern Lau Spreading Center, Western Pacific Ocean; material: Seawater | place: Tonga | collected 2009 | depth 2000 m m
TTCGCCTCATGGATCCGCGTTGATCGCGGCCATGAAAAGTCCTTCCTCGAATCTAGAAAAAATCTAGGAGCCGAAACATCGCTTACGAATATTTCGAATATATGGTATTCTAATATCATGATAACTAAGTTGCCAGAGTTAGTAAGGCCTACGGGAGACCAAGCGAAGAAAGCCCGGGAAATGCTTGGCTCTCTAAAAGAAAAGCCTCAGAATGAGACTGTGATGGTCAAGCTTGAAAGCGGAACCGAAATAGAAGTCCCAGCGTTCATCTTTCGCCTATTTCTTCGGCTATTGAAAGAAACGGCCAAAGGAAACGCGGTGACCGTTCTACCGGTTCATTCAGAGCTAACAACGCAACAAGCAGCGGAAATATTGAATGTATCTAGACCCTATGTTGTTAAGCTCCTCGAAGGCGGAGAAATCCCTTTTCATAAACGTGGTCGGCATCGACGAATTCGGTTCGATGATCTCATGGACTACAAAAGAAAAGACGACCTTGAACGAGAACGAGCCTTAGAAGAGATGGTAAGTCTCTCTGAAGAGCTTGGATTCGGATATGAATAGAGGTCAATATTTACTCCCAAAACTTCACTGTCATTTATGACGCTTGCGTGTTGTACCCGTTTTCCTTACGGGACCTTCTGATTCAACTTGCAATGAAAGGTCTTTTTAAAGCTCGATGGAGCGAGGAAATAAACGATGAGTGGACTCGCAATCTTCTAAAGAATAGGCCGGATTTGGATCCAGGGAAGGTCCATATCACAGTCCAGAAAATGTGTGGCGCCGTGAGAGATTGGGAGGTCACAAATTTCCAGGACTTAATTCCATCGCTAAATCTCCCCGACGAAGGAGACAGACACGTTCTTGCGACTGCCATCAAAGCAAATTCCGATGCTATTATCACATTTAACCTTAACGACTTTCCCGAGTCAGAATTATCCTCCCACGGCATCGAAGCTCTTCACCCGGACGACTTTATCCTTGACTTAATAGACCTCAATGCTCAGCTTGTTTTAGATGCGGCTCGAGCTTGTTGGCAAAGACTCAAGAACCCACCAAAAACCTGGGATGAATACTTGGAATCCCTTAAGCGCTGCGGCTTAGTGAAGAGTTCTGAGAAGCTTCTAGAGGTCGGCGACTTCTAGTCTCAATGAAACCTGTTTGGTTAAGAATTGAGTTCTTGGGCCTTTTTGAGGGCTCGGATGCCGATGTGGCGTTGGAGGGCTCGAGTGAGGGCTTTGAGGCTGGAGCTTAGGCCGACTTCTTCGGGTGCTACATTCAGGAGAGTTTTGAGCTTCTGATCGAGCTGTTCATCGACGTATGGCAAGAACTGTTCGGCGGAGATGGCGTACTTTGTGTTTCGACCCGTGCCGGTGACACCACCTGTGATTCTAGCCCACTTGAGGGTGGAGAAGTCATCTCGTTGACTGGCTTTGAGGGTGTGCCGCATGAGGTTTCTTGTTTCCGTGTCGAAGTCCAAGGGGCTCACAATGTCGAGACAGGGGCGGCGCTGGGTCACCGTTTCATAAACAGTCTCTCCTTTCTTCTCTTTGCCCGTGTCTAGCCGGTACGTTTCATTTCCGTACTGTTCGAAATGATTGACGTTGTGAAAGCCGAGCTTCTTTAGATGTTGAGTGAAATGGTGGGGAATGCTTGTGCCTACTGGATCGAAGTCGCAGAAGCTGAGGATATTGAGATTCTTCGAGAAGTCGTATCCTAGCTCGAACATTTCGGTGAGCATGGTGTCCGCCATGACGTAGGTGCTACGACCCGTGGTGACCTGGGCCATGACGCCGTAGCGGCTTGCTAACGTCATAAAGCGACCTACGAAAGCCTTCTTTTCGGCGAGTAGAAGAATGTGGGTGTTGAACCTGGCCGGCGGGAGAAAACGGAATACTTTCCGGTCGTCTTCGATATTGAAGTCTCTGTAGGAGACAAGGCCTTTCAGAACCAGCGCCTGGACAGCGTTGGTGAAGGTGCCATAGAACGAGTCGATGTCTCCCTTGTCTTTTTTCTTCTCCGATTTGGTCTTCTCTGTGTTATCACTGAAGATCTTGTTAGCGGTGAGAACCGGCTTGAAGAGATAGAAGATCGTTCTCATGTTGCAGCCCTCCTTGACGAACTCTGGAGGGTTCCCGGCTTGAACAAGCCTGTAATAGTGCCAAACTACGTTTCGGGCAAAGCGGCTTTTGTCGAGTCGGTCGGGATTTCTCTTGTGAGGGAAGAGAGAGAGCACTTCATCTGCCTGTAGTTCGAGAATAGACTTCTCGAGATCAATGATTCCAAGCTCTTTCTTAGCCTTCTCGACATACTCTTTGGACGTCTTCTTCTCGTGCTTGACGTATTTTCGCTTTCTACGCGGCGGGATCGGGGGAGGGATGAAAAGGGAGTCGGGCCCTTGGCAGACGACATCAGAGTAGAGCTGAGCGTACAAACCCGGGGAGAGCTTTGCTCCCAGATGCGAGGCATGATCTGAAAGCTCCTGAGCAGAGTCGTATTTGTAGACGTGAGGAGAGTTTTGAGAGAGAGCCTCTTGCTCTGAAACCTCGACCAGCTGAGAAGCCCCTTCAGGCTCTATCGCGCCTTTGTCGTTCTTGAGAAGACCGAAGCGAGCAAGGTTCAAAAGTCTTCCTCCAGTTCGTGGGCAAACTTGGCAAAGGATTCTTGAAGAGCTTGTTTTGCCATTTCCGGGTCGTAGTCGTCTGGATCGAAGCCTACGGAAAGGAGCCAGTTTCTGAAGAAGAATTTCTCGGCGGCCTCGGCGAGAGCTTTCTGCAGACTCGGATAGGGCCGAACGGTGTTTTCTCCGAGCCAGTGATCGATGTCTTTTTTGCGGAAGCGAATGAGGTTGCCGATACGGGAATGAGGCATTTCGAGATCGCGAACCTTGTCGTATATGGTGGAAGGGGCCAAGCCTAGATACTCAGCGACTCCTTCGACATTCATGATGTCGCCTTTGAGCGTTTTTGAGTCCTTGTCGTCGCTTGAGAGGCTGTTTTCGCTCATTTTTTGGCTTTCTTGCTCCGTTTCTTGGAACTTTTCTTGCGTTTCGGCTTCTTTTTGGGCGATTTCGCCTTGGCCCTTGGCTTCCGCTCGGCTCTGAGCCGTTCTTTATAGCTTCCTGAAGGGCGAAAATCGACGGTGTAGGTCTCGGGCACCTCAATTCTTTCGGGTTCCTGACCCTCTGGAGTGTCAACTCCCGGATTTATAGTAGAGTGGGCCCTGACGCTATTGAGGTTGAAGGTGCCGAAGCCTCTGATTTCCACGCGCCCTGATTCTGAGATCTTGCGCGAAAGAACGTCGATGAACTTCTTGATCCATTCGTCATGGCCTGAGATGGTGCCGCCGTGCTCTTCTTTGAGAGCCTGGGCGAGGTCTCGCCGCGTGACTGTCATTTGAGGCCCAGCCTTGCGTCTTCGGCGTTGTTCCATTCAACGATGAGGCGCAGGACTTCGCCGAGCTGCTCAAACGGGATATTCTGAAGGGCCTCGACAAAACGGACGGGGTCGGGGGCGACGGTCGATTCGCCGAGAACTTTGTGGTATCCGAAGTCGACATCCTCGGGAGCGACCTTGGATCGCTCATCTTTTTCGAGGGAAGCGGCTGCGGCCGTGGCAACTTTGACCAGGAACTCCTGAAAAAGCTCGTCGACTCGCTCGAGCGCCTCGGTGCTGACCTGGCTGGCGCCGGAATGTTCCTTGAGAACGTCTTTGACGAAAGAGTTCTTGATCAGTCTTGTGGCCATTTGAGGCGCTTAAACGGAGGTCGGAAACGGTCCTTTTGCCATTTCGCCAAACTTAAACTGACCATGTGGTCATTTCATGGATTTTACCAGGATTTGATCTCTTTTCAAGCAAAGTACCATGGCTATCGGCAAGGCCGGGACAAATGAAAAAACCTCCGTTGGCGCGGAGGTTTCCTCAACTCCTTGGGGATCGCGAGAGCCACCATAAAAGTTCGATGCTTTATGAGTTCTCAACCCCAGGCTTAGTTCCTTTTTGTCGAAATAAATTTAGGACAAAAATCTCGTGAAGAACTCAAGACCGAGAATCAAGTATTCTCAGACACCACATTCTATTTCTCGTCGTATAGAAACGATCTCTAACAAGACGGCGTCGGCGCTTCTTTCTTTCATCACTCGAAAAACTATTGGGTTTGGGCAAGGCTCGATTGAGCTTCCTTATGCTCAGATCGCTAAAGAACTCAATGTCGACCCGCGCACGATCTCTACAGCTGCGAAGAAGCTCGAGAAGTGGGGGGATATCATTCGAGAGCGTGTTTCCCGTAGGATCTACCGCTGGGCCGTGGTTTTGGATCGGGAAGAGGTGATTTTTGACCCCGAAAAGACCTATGTCACGAAGGCGTGCGGGGAGACCGAGATGCGGATCGTTCGATCCGGATCATGCGGATCGTTCGATCCGGATCATGCGGATCGTTCGATCCGGATCATGCGGGAGGGCGTCGAACACGAGAAGCCTTGTGGAATCGAAGCTGCGGACACGTTTTTCGAACAGTCCGAAAGCTCCCTAAAGAAAGTATTTAAAGAAACTTCTTTAAAGAAACAACAACAGGGAGCGCCCACCGAGAAGACCACCTCATCCCGGCAGTTCAAGAGCAAGACCCAACTCGCCTCACGCAGTGATGATGAACCTCTTTATAAATTTTGTCTTCGAGCGCTTAAAAGTTACGGAGTACGCCAAAGAGTGGCCAGGAAGCTGTGTCGTGAGTTTGACCACGAGTTGATCAAGTCGGTGCTTGAGACGGTACCCCAGCTGTCGGGGGTGGAGAATGTTGCCGGCTACCTGGTCACTGCGATCCGAGATGGCGGGTATGAGCCAGTTCGCTGCCGACAGGGCAAAAAAAACGCCCACCAGGTTACTGGTGGGCGGTCCAACTATGCTCATCTCACTGAAGACAATGTAAAGGCTGAGCGTCACAGAGTCGTTAAACAGGAAAACGAAGTTCCAATTCTACCGAAAACGGTGGAGGAGACTCAGAAAGAGCTGCAGGAACTCGAGCTTGAGCGGTCCCAGAGGGAAGAAAGCTACCAGAGCGAGAGCCGAAGCCTCGTTCAACGTTTTCGGCAGCTGGGAGAAGATGTCAAAGTTTCGTTAAAAGAGCTCTCTAGACGATACTTAGAGACGCTTTTGCCAACTTCTTCGAAGCGAGAGCAGATGCTACAGGACCCGACATTTCAAAAATTAGCCAATCGGACGGTGACCGAGCGGTTCTTTGCTTCCCTTGATCAAGGGCTTTCGAGCGCTTTGGCTTTGGAGAGAACGAGGTTGGCGTGTTGTGGAGGGTAAGCAAATGAAGAAAGCCCGGAAAACCGAGCCCTCTTCGGGTTGTTCAGGTTCCCGGCCCTAAGGCCGGGACTTTGTCCAGCTTCCTTAAAAAGCCGATTCGGGGAGGGGGGCCAGATTATCAGCCGCTCCGAAGGGGCCAGAGAACCTTGCCGTCTCTCGCGTATCGGCTGCCGGTACCGAGATTACTCGCTTGCACCTTGTGGATGTTACGAGCAACGACTTCCTGGAGCCGCCCCCGTGGACTCTCCACATCCCAATGGGATGGGAGAGCCAGCGTGGCGCCTTCGTCCTTTACCTGTAAAGGACGGATACGGGCCTGCCTTGTACGCAGAACTACTACCTAAGGATGAGCAGTAAAGCTACTGGTGCGGAAAAACATCCGGAGTCCAGTAGTAGTGGACTATCTTTCCTGCGAGAGGATCAATTTCGAGGTATATGTTTTGAGCCGAAGAGTTGGCGTTACTCTTTACCTGAATTCTACCGTCTGCCATTTCTGTCTTTTCGATAGGCAGAATTGGCCAGGTGCTCCCTGAACAAACCTCATTTTTCTCCTCGAGAAAGCGAACTAACTCTTCGTCATTCATCATTTGTAACCTAACCAAGCGGCCCATTCTGCCAATTTCGCCGGAAGTTCAGCTAATGGCGGTTTAAGTCCCGATAGCGACTGTTCAATATGCTTGAGTTCGTGCGCTATCGTTGCCACAGCAGTCCTTGCGTCCGATAAGCCCAGTTTGGTCAAGCCTATCACGGGCTTACCAAGCTCACGATAAATGGCCCCGGACGCATCGTGGAAGACTGCACCATAAACGTTCGGGCCAGGGTTGTGATAACCTCGGATAGTTGCAGCACCCACGTCCAGCCCATTCCGTTTAGCAGCTTCTTCAGCAGCTTCGAGTGTGATTTTCGAGCCACAGGGGGCTAAATCATTGAGCTGTGGCCTTTGGTATGAAGGCTTACGCTTGAACAGTCTTCTCCACCAGGAGGATGTCGACGGGGTGACTCTTCCAATGCTAGGCAAAGCAAGTGTGGGGCTTGGTCCATCGTAACCTAAGACGGCTCCCAATCCAACTTCCGCTGCCCCCAGAGCAGTTGTTGGATTGGCCATTGCAGCCGCAGCTAACTCTGGTAAAACGAAGGGAGCTATTGCCGCTGTAAAGGCGCCAGCAACGATCATTCCTCCAGCTGGATTGTTGTATCCAGGATAGGTAGATGCCGGAACGTGTATCCCGAGCCTTCGATCCATCACGCCTTCCGGTGGCACTAAGCCATTGGGATCGGTCATACTCACCGGATTATTAGCGCCGTACTCGTAAAGATTGAGCCCCCCCGCGTGCCCAATCGGATCGCGGGAGAGAAACCTGCCGAGCTGCGGTTGGGCCGCCTTTGAAAGTCTCTCATTCAAGCTTCCACACGCATCATGCCGGTTTTTAGAATCGTCAGAACGGCGCGTAATACACCGTTAGATCGACTAAGAGGAAGAGGCTAGAAATGGAAAGGGGCGGCCCGAAGGCCACCCGGGGGTTGCTCCCTTACCTGATTCCCATTAAAATGAGGGTCAGGATTGTAACGGCTGCAGCAACAGCCGCCACAAGAGCTAAGGGAGCGCAGTCACGTCGTCGAAACATGTGAGACTGCCCTCCTTTTTTAATGTCGCTGAGCTTTCCCTCAGCGCCCCGGCGAACCGAGGATTCATGTTTCGACAAGGTTCATGTTTTGTGAGAAAGACGGGCCTCCTGTGCCTCAACTAAGAGAAGAAATGAGGGCGAGGAACGCCAGCTTTTCGGCAGTAATCCCTCAGGATATGCCTCGCGTTTTGGCCATCCATTCTGGTGCCAGCTTTAGTCACGAAGAACGCCTGTTCACGGGGCTGGGCGACACCGGCGCGGCCGAATCGGAGATACCGTTCGAGGTCCGCTTGGAGGCCGGAGGCGAGAGAGACGATTCGCCGACCTTTCCGGCTCTTGAGTAAGAGCGCCCCGGTGTCCGGTTGGAAGTCGGTGAGGTTCAGTTTGGAAAGAGAGCCCGGGGAAGCCTGGACCTCAACCAAAAGCGCCAGCATGGCCCGGGCCCTTAAGCCGTTGAAAGTCTTGATGTCGGGCAGAGAGAGAAGCTGCCTGGCTTGGCCCGGCGTGAGAGAGACTCGCTCCTTTGGCGGCACCCTCCGAGTGACCAGGTAAACGGTGGGGTCTGTCTTGACGTAGCCCTGGTCTTTGCACCAGCGAAAGTAGGCCTTGAGAACGCCCACAGCCTGGTTCACAGAATTCTCTGAATACAACTTTCCATCTTGTCGCGGCTCCCACTGGAGAGACTTGTGATACTCGCTGAGATCTGAAGGCTTGATATCCCTGAGCGGCTTGGGAATACGGGTCTCAAAGTGCTCCAGCCAGCGGGATGAAACATCCAAGGTGGCCGGGGAATAACCACGCTCACGCAACGAGCTGAGGAACTCTTCAATCACAGAACCGCTCCTCAACTTGCCACATCCCGCAGCGTGCACGGGGGTGAAAGTGACGATGAACCTTTTGTAATTCGGAGTCGGTGACCTGAGTATAGCGCTCGGTGCTACTGGGGACGGAATGCCCCAAGAAGGCCTGGATATGCTCGAGTTTGGCCCCGGCCTCCAGCATATGGGTAGCACACGCATGGCGAAGTAAATGAGGATAGATCTTACCCAGGCCAAGCTTCTCGGAGTTACGCCAAACGATGTCGCGAATGTAAGTATAACCTAGTCTGGTCCCGTTCTGCGGCGAGACCCACAGAGCCCGTTCCTCGGGAAACGGCCGCAAGTAGGGCCTGGCTTCCTTGAGATACTCACTCAACAGTCTGCAGAGCCGAGAACTCAAAGGAAGAACCCGCTCCCTGGACCGCTTGCCCATCACTTTCACGGTCTGCTGAGAGAGGTTGAGATCCTCGATGTTCAACCGGTGAGACTCCCGACGCCGAAGCCCCAGAGTATAAAACGACTCCAAGACCAGCCTGTCACGCCTTCCAGGCGGGGAGTTGGGGTCGGGTGCATTCAAGAGCATTTCTACTTGGGCGACGGTGGGAACGACAATCTCCGGGAGCGTCCGGTGAGGGAGTGGGAAACGCTCGAAGTCGACCAGGGTGTGACCTTCTCGTAAAGCCCACATCATGAAGAGGCGAGGGACGTGGAGAGCCCTGTGTTTGTAAGCCTCGGAGAGTTGCTCTCCACGCTTGCCCGGAACGGTGTTCAGTCGGTGACGGTAAGCCTCCAGCATCTCAAGCGAGACGGCCCCCACCCGCTTCACTTTCCGCTCTTCCAAGAACTCAAGGAACCTCTGCAGATAGAAAAGATCTCCGCAAGCCGTTGAGGCCGAGACATAGAGCGCCCGCTCGGCCAGGAAAGACTCTAAGAGAGCTCGCGGGGATGACATCGCAAGAACACCTCTCGTAAGTCTGAGACCTCCACTCGGGTGTAGCGTTCCGTGGTAGTCGAGCTGGAGTGCCCGAGAAGCCTTTGAAGATGGCGAAGCCCCGCCCCGTGAGCCAGCATGTGTGTGGCACAACAATGGCGCAGAATGTGAGGTGTAACCTTCATCGGGAGTTTCACTCTTTCGCCGTAGCCACGAACCAACTCAGACAAGACTTCACTCGTAAACGGCCGACCCCACCGGTTCAAAAAGAGAACATCGGTTTCATTACGAACCAGATGTGGCCGGCTACTCTTGATGTAAGCCTCCAACCAGATCGCGGCGGGCTCGCCCAGCGGAACATTCCGCTCCTTTTGACCCTTGCCGCTGGTCACTCGCACTTGAAGGCGATGAAGGTCTATATCCTCCAGTTTCAAGGCTCTCACTTCGGCATTGCGCAGAGCCGAGGAATAGACAAGTTCCAGAACCGTGCGGTCACGCAGCCCCAAGAAGCACTCGGTGTCGGGCGCTTCCAGCAACCTCAAAACCTGTTCTTCGTCGGGCAGCTCCGAAGGCAACGAATCCGGCACCCTCGGAAGCTTCATATCACGGGAGGGGTTGGCCACGATAAACGCCTCTTCGTAGAGATATTTCAGAAAAGCAAAGACCGCCGCCAACTTGGAAGACTGGGTCTTGATGGCCAAAGGCTCGCCGTTGGGCTTGCGCTTCTCGTGCAAATGAACTCGGTAAGCCTTCACATCGTCCCGCCGGATGTCGGCCACCTCTTCGATGCCGCGTTCGGCCAGGAACTTCAAGAAAAGCCGGGTTTCCAACCAATAACTGTGCACCGTCCGCTCAGACCGGTTCAGAAGCCTCAACTGGTCGCAAAACCGCTCACACCAAAGCTCAATCTTCAAAAGAAGCACCTGCCCAAAATCGCCGCACGCAGTGCTGACCCTGTAAGCAGATCCATACAGAGTTAAGATTAATAATGATATTTCTCTTCTTAGTCGTCATATTCGAAGGTCGTTTTTACACAACACACTTCTAGGATTTGGCGAACAGGTGGACAGGTGTCTTGCAGACGCCTCTTAACGGCTTGGTTAAGCCATCCAACCTATTCGCACAGGTCTGGACAGGTGAACAGGTGCGCTACACCCCAAGAGTGCTCGCTCCGCAGCGCGCGCGGAGAGTTTAGGGAAAAGTGGGACCGAATGGCTCAGATTATGAGGCTTCTTCTCCTCTTAGTTGCCCTTTGCTCAACAATCGAGCCAGCTCGTCGGGATGGAGAAGACCAGACACCGGCGACGGGGAAGCGCCTTGCTCCAGGATAACCGAGTAGCGGTAAGCCTTGCCGTTGGCTCCGTCGAGCACCGCCAGGTACTCCATGTTCACCAGCTCGGCAATGTTCTCAGTAACCTGGCGCTGTGACCACCCCAAAACTTCGCGAATCTGGCGGCGAGAGAACGAACCCTCGAAAGAGTGCGCCGCCTCCAACACCTTGCGGGCCGAGATCGACAGCTCGTGAAGTGTGTCTCTCAGGATGTCCCGAGCCAGATCATAAGCCAGCTTGTAATCATCGAGATTGGCCTCCACATAGAAGACCTCGGTCCCGTCAGGCCGCTTGCAAGACTTCTTTACGCGCTGGTACTGGTGCAAGAAGGCCGAAGCCTCAATCAGACACAGAAACCGCTCGTTGTCCCGCCTTGTCCGCAGCCACTTGGTGGGAAAGGTCAGGTGCTCCACATACGGGATCACAATCTTGACTTCCTCAAGCATCCGCTGGGCGTTGTGATGTCGGTCGAGTATGGCTTGCCGGTCGGCCCGCTTGAGCCGGTTGATAGTCCGCGCCTGTCGTTGGCGCTCGTGAATGCGCAAGGTCTGTTCCTCCGTTTCGTCCAGGTAGATCTCAAAGCATCGGCTGGCGTTCTCCTGATTGAGATGCCTGCAAGTGGTGGTCTCGATGTAGGCAATGGGACCTTCCACTTCAAACTCCTGAGTCCGCATCTCACCGGTGGCCGGGTCCTTGATAACCACGGCCTGGCGTATCTTGTGCGACGACTGCAGAATCCTGATGTAATAGTCGGCCGCTTCTCCACCCACGCGCTCTTCCATAATGATGAGCTTGCGCTTGAAAGCATCCTTGGGAGCGTAGGCCAGAGCGTGAGCCGACACCCGAGAGTAGTGGATCACCTCTTCCGGCGGCGTCAGCAGAGCAATCAAGCTCGAAAGCCCCGACTTTCCGGCGCCGCTCTGGGACCGGATGATAGCCGACAACGGATTCTCGAGCTTACGGGACAAGCCCACCAGATAAGCCAGGAGCTTGCCCTTCGGCTCGCCCACATAACCCAACGCCTCCATATCGGCCTGCAGACGGCGAACCAGGTCCGGGCGCTTCAGGAACTCGAGTGCTTGGAGCTTCTCATCGTCACTCAGGATGGGAGCCTCGCTGGCGACACCGCCCTGAGACTCGCCGTCTGCAAGACAATGGACGAAGTCCTCGGTTGTTTCGAGGAGGGTTTGCATGTGGGATTCGGCCACTGCCTGGGGCAAACTCAGGGAGTTGGAAAGATTCTTGACCATGGTGTCCCGGGCTCGAGCACTGGTCAGATCCAAGCGGTCCAGAAACCGCCGCTTTCGCCCCGTGTCTTTCGACTTCGTAGCCTTCAGAGCAACCCTCATTCGACCGTGGAAGGGCGGGATTGGGGTCACTTCATACGCCAGAGCAAGCTCTTCGTAGGTCAGAGTGAAGCCGGTATCGCTGGTTTCGGTGAGTGGAACGTCATGGTCCTCTGACGCGGAATCATCCAAACTTGCTGCCTGCAAGGCATGGCAATCTAAGAACGTTCGGAGTGAGGACGGACCCTCATCGCAAAGGATCGAGTTCGGGTCCGTCCCGGCGGGCAGAGCGACCCGCGAGATCTGGAACCGCCCTTGCGTCTGCTCGGCGATACGCTCCACCGCTTCGTCACCGGCCCGGTCGGCGTCCACACAGAGCCGCAGCTCCCGCACGTTCGAGGCATTCAAAGCCCTCAACGTGTCCTCGTTGAAACCGGCGGTACCGTGCAGGCAGATCACGTTCTGCTTACCGAGCGACCAGAGCGAAAGAGCATCCAACACCCCTTCAACAACAAATGCTGTCGCAGATCCGTTGGGTTGTGTGCTCCGTAGAAAGTTGTGATTGAAAACCCCGCGCTTGGAGCCGGGTAAGAACAGATGCCTCACCTTGGCATTGGGATTGATACGCCGACCATACAGGCCCACGACTCCCCGTTCAGGATCCTCCAACGGCACCACAACACAACCTAAGAAGTGCTCCTTGCCCTTGGAGTTGAGAACACCAAGACCCATAAGACTTTGCCTGGCCTCACTGCCCTTCGGCACCGTCTTCAAAAGAGAGCCGTCACAGAACCCAATCCGAAAGTCACGCCACATCTGGACATCACCGAGTCCGCGGCTCTCCAGGTAGGCCCGGGCTTCCTTGTTCTCGGCCAGGCCGCGTTCATAATGCTCCACGACCCGCCCTAATAGTTCCGGGTCGTGCGGGCTGGAACGACCCGAAGGCCTGGTCGCTGGAGAGCTTGCCCCCAACTCGCCGCCCGCCAGGGCATGGAGCTTCTTCACGGCTTCACGAAACGTCAGGTTCTCGGACTTCTCAAGGAACGTGAGGACGTCGCCCTGGGCTTCGCAGCCGAAACAGTTGTAAAGCTGCTTCTCCGGGTTGACCACAAGGGATGGCTCCTCATCATCGTGCCAAGGACAACACGCAAGAAAGTTCTTGCCCGTCTTTTTGAGTTCGAGACCGGTGGAGCGCATCAGCTCGGCCAGGTCAACGCGGGCTTTCAGTTGGTCTAAGTCGGCTCGTGAGTAATCGTTCATCAGAAGTACCGACACGGCGTTCCCAGAGTCTTGCCGTTGACCCAGCTGAGAAAAGCATTTCGGTGGCCATCGTCCCAGAAGCAAATCTCTGCGAGATCAAATTGGAACTCGTAACGGTTCCAGACATGAAGCAAAAAACTGAAGAGTGAACGCTCTGATGTGCTAAGGGGCTCGGAACGATAAGCCTCAATCATATCTTGGGGCGTATAGTTAGCGGGAAGTTTGCCTCCCTGGATGATTCTTGGTAGATGATGAAAGCTGTTGGCGAGAGTTCGCCAGGCCTGGGTTTGAGTCATTAGAAACTCCGCAAAGAAATTTTGAACGAATTTTAGATTACTTATATTGTAATAATATTCCTCTTCAATTGAAATAAAAGACTTTTGCAACCTTGCCAAGCTCGGAGGCATAGAAGAAAATAAAGACCTTGGAACCTTTTCTTCAGAATATGTCATTAGGAAAAACGATATCTAAGTACCGGAGAGCAAAATCTCTCAAACAGTCCGATTTGGCGGAGATGATTGGTGTTTCGCAAAGCTATGTCGCTAGATGGGAAACTGACCGAATCCGACCAAGAAAGAACTCTTTGGACCAGATCGCAAAAGCTCTAGAGATTCCAGTTGAGAAGCTTCTTTTGGGTGGAAAAGAAGGCCTCGCTTCAAGTTTAGACATTGAGGATGTAGAATTGGTTGAAATGCTCACTGAGATCCCGAAGCTTGAGAATCACGAACTTGCTGCCCTGAAAACGGTTTTGGGCTCGATGCTGACACGACACAGAATGGAAGAAACCCTGAATGGTATGAGGGCTCAATGACTAAACAAGATCTTCTAAATATGGTTCAGGCTATGCCGGACGATGCTCCCTTCGACAAGATCGTGGCCCAGTTGAGAAAAGCCAGAGTTGTCGCTGAGATCGAGGCTGGTCTGGAAGAAGTCTCCCGAGGCGATGTTGTCTCACATGAGGAGATGAGGCGGCGCGCAAAAGAGTGGAAGCAAAACAGATAATCTGGACCCGCCGGGCTTCCATTCAACTAGAAAGCGCCCAAAGCTACATTGCAGCCGACAACCCCGCCGCTGCTGATGATTTTCTGGACGAGATTCTTGACTCCGTCGAATTACTTCTGAGGCATCCAGAGTTCGGGCGAATGATACCCGAATATCAGAACCCAGTCTTTAGAGAGCGCATTGTCGGCCACTATCGACTGATGTACACGTTCGAAGAAGAGACGATCAGAGTTTTAGCGCTTTTCTACGATACTCAACAACTGCCTGACAACCTCTAGACCTCAGCCCCCAAGCCGCGCCGAATCCCGCTGCAACTGAGCCAGATGAGCGTGGGTGTAGACTTGGGTAGATGACAACTGGCGATGCCCGAGTATCTCTTTGACCGACGTGATAACCGCCCCGTTCGCTACCATACCGGTGGCCATGGAATGCCGGAGCGTGTGGGGAGTGGCCGGCAAATCTAGATCCGCTGCCTCTCGATACCCCTTGATAAGCTTTTGAATAGATCGGATCGACAACGGACCATGAACACTATTCTGAAACAACGGAGCCGCCGGAGCGGTAGAGAAACCACGCTGCTGATTGAAACGAACCTGCTTTTCGATACACACCCGAGCGAGAGCATTCAAAGGCACAACACGCCCCCTGGAGCTTTTACAAACCGCCGCCGGTAGATGGAGCCATTCCCGAGCTTTGCCCTGGCTATAGACCATTTGAGTGATGAGGTGGGAGCATTCGCCGAACCTGAGACCGGTTTGGTAGAGGAACAGGATCAACAGGTAATCACGCTTTCCGAACGCGGAATGAACATCTACGGCACCAAGAAGCTGACGGATCTGGCCGGGGTTGAGACTAAACATAGAGACCTCCAAAGGAAAATGATGGCTACTTCACCAGCGCAGTGAGGAGCGGTGTCCAGGGCGCCGAAGGCGGCGAGCGAAGCTCGCGAACCCTGGACTCCGTGCAAGCCTACGGCGTTACGAAGTCGAACGGAGCTACAATCCAACATCATTATCCTTAGGAGGTCGGGTTTAGTCGCGGCACTGGCCGGAAGCGGGGCCTGGGTGCTCTGGAGTGCTCGCTCTTTTCGGAAAAGAACGAACACTCCAGGGAGTAAGCGGGTGCCGGCGAGACCAGTGGAAAGAAGGCTAGTGCAAACGAGAAGGGTCAGTGCCGACGGCCGGATCGCGAGCGACAGCATGATGTTCTGGCCAAAGGCAGCGGCTAACTGATTCCCCACCACGAACCGGCCTCAAGATCATTTTGCTCATGAAGACGTGAAAGAAGCCCGGAAAACCGAGCTTCTTTCGGGTCGTTTGACCGAGATCGATCAAATCTGTTGTTAAGCTGTTTCGTTGAACCGGTGGGAGACGCGAAGCGGCTCACATCGGCAGGCGGGGTTTGGGGCTGACAAGCCCCAGACCCTTCGGGTAGCACTCCGTTTGCGGGGCCACCGGCCCCGCATTCCCGGCCCTAAGGCCGGGACTCTGAAAGCGCCAGCGTTACGAAGTCCCTGTAACTTAAGGTGAATTCGGGGAGGGAAAACAGACCTGTTGGATGGCCGAAGGCCCAGAGCTGTCAACCGTCTCTCGCGAGTTCACCGCCGGTACCACCTTGCTCGTTTGCACCTTGTGGATGTTACGAGCAACGACTTCCTGGAACCGCCCCCGTGGACTCTCCACATCCCAGTGGGATGGGAGAGCCAGCGGGGCGCCTTCGTCCTTTACCTGTAAAGGACGATGGCAACACGCTCGCTGCGGGACCGGCGACTAGCATCTCTTCAAAAATGAATCTTAATTAACTTGGAATTTACAGCTGGGGGAGAATCGTGCTCAAGAGCAATAAGGACTGCTGTCTCTTTCAAGTCTTCGATAGCCGGACCGGTTGCGTAGGTCTGAACGCGCCACATTCTTTGAGTGAGTGGATCAAGGATAGGCTCACCTGGTTGGAAGCGTCGCTCATCGGAAAACTCTAGAACTGAAATTATCTGCCCTCTGTCGATGCCAGATACCAGGACTGTTGCTGTTATATTTTCTCTTGTCATACTAAACTGTTCCAAAAACGGCGTGATGTCTCCAGGACTCTCTTTTCGACAGCTGTCCAATTTTTTCGTATCGATAGAAAATTTAATTTCTCCGCTATTTCCAATTCCCATTGAAGCTTGAAAGGAACAATGTCGGCTGGCCAACCTGCTTTACGGGCTTGCCCGACGTGTCCGAGTTCTTCTGCAACAGTAATTCTCGCGGGTTTCGCACGCAAATAGACTGTACCTGGAATACCATCCGCATGACCGGGGACATAGAGTCCATCTGCTTTTCTGGCGTCCAGGAGAGAGTCACCAAATCCCTCACCAATTCTAACTCCAATCCCCTCGCTTTCAAGGGAACTCTTAATCTTGTTAAGTTTGTTCGGATCGATCTTCGGGCAATTTCCAATATCCACATGTGTGAGAGAGGAAAGCCCCTTGGCACCTCGCCCTGCAGCACGTAGGCTTCTGAGTCCTAGAAAACCAATCACAACTCCACCGAGCGTGAAAAAGCCGGGTGAAGATATAAAATCGCGAAGAGATAATCCGCCCCCGATTATCGGGTTGAAACCCAGTAAAAACTCCGCAGTCCCCTTTACAAAAGCCTTATCGGGTCCACGAAGTACTCTAGCCATTTGGGCTTCCGAGATGTCGTAAGCAGAGCCCTCCTGTAGGCCAGCTGGATCAACATAGTTCACGGGGTTCGTAGTGTAGTTGTATTGGTTGAGCCCCCCCGCGTGCCCAATCGGATCCCGACTCAAGAACCTACCGAGCTGCGGTGCATAGAACCGATGCCCCATCATCATTAGCCCGGTCTCACTTACTTCGTCCTGGACAGACATACCACCGACATAGGTTTTGTCGCTTTCGACTCCACTGGTATTGGCCGGTGAAATCTTCCCTCCATACTCAGAGAATTCGTATCCGGAGATGGCGGTTCCGGAGCTATTGATTATGTCTCGTACGGTGCTGAGCGCATCTGTGAGAAAGTAGTACATGGCTCCATCGGACTCTCGTTCAAAGCCCATGATTCCACTGCCCATGAGGTAGCTGTATGTTTCACCGCCTTGAGCTTTGGAGACCGCCGTAGCTAGACCAGCCGCGTATTCTGTGGTCTCAACATTGTTCTTGTCTTTCTTCTTCCGCCTGAAACCGTTAGGAGCGAAGGTGTGCTCCTGTTTTTTCGAGTTGTCGGAGGTTGAGATTGAGGCGAGACGGTTGAAGTCGGTCCACGAGTAGGTGGTCACGATGCTCGACGTCGTGTCTGTTCTGGTGATTAGATTTCCGTCGTCGTCTGAAGTAAACGTTTCGATCACAACAGGCGATCCTGTTCCTACTTGCTTGGAGACAGATTCGATCTCATCACCCAGCTTGTAAGAGTACGTGAACGTCTCTGTGAGGGCTGGATTGATGTTGGGAACCTGGAACTCTGTCCGGTTGTCCGAAGCATCATAGCTGTAGACTGAGGTAAGCTGGAGTGCTCCCAGGTTGTTTTCATCGGGTCCGGTCGCTTTTTTGACAGTTTCCAGTCTATCCAGCCAGTCGTAGCCGTATTCCCATTTGGTTGCACTCGGAGAGGTTCCACCTTTGACATCCAGCTGAGAAATTCGATTGCCGGCCAGATCGTAATCGAACTCGAAGCGCCGTATGAGGGTGCTTCCATCTTTTACGTAACGGAGATGTTTGAGCTGCCCGTTTCCATCCCATCCTACTTCCGAATTTGGTCCGGAGAAGTGAGCCACGACCCCGGTGGAAGATGGATAAGTGAGTGTCAGTGGTCTTCCGCCTGGGTCATAGGCATAGGTAAAGACCTGGTCCCCGCCGCTTCTCATCGCATAGGTGATCTGATAGAGTCGGCCATCACCGTAATAGGAGAACTGAGTGACCTTCGGGCTCGCCGAGCTGGCGTTCTCCGTAATTTGGGTGACGTTACCCTCCTCATCGTAGAGGTACGAGATCTCTTTGTCGTCTTCGAAGATCATTTTCTCGAGACGGTCTAGAGAGTCGTAGATGTATTCTCTCTCTTCCACAGAGGTCGCACCGGAACCGTAGACATCCTGGCCGTAGCGAGCTTGCCCGTATCCGGAAGCTGATGAGGTTGACTGAATGGACTTGATCACTCGACCCAAGTCGTCATGCTCAAATGTTCTTGTTTCACTGGCGACATCTACCTCAAGGGGATCCGTTGCTGCTGTTCCCACTTCAATTTGAGTGAGTCTACAGAGTGAGTCGAAGCTCGCTTTTCTTCTGACTCCACGTGCCGAGGTGGTTGCTTGCCCTACACAGTAGGGTTCATAGGCAGAGGTACTGGTCTTACCGTTGGGGTCTACAGATTCCGTTACTCTTCCTTGTCGGTCGTACTTGGCGGTGTGAGCGACCTCGGCTTCGGACGTTAGGCCGAGATGCTTGAGTCGAATGAGAGACCTGAGTTGGGAGAATCCATCATAGGAGAATCCCACTCGAAGTTGGTCCGAGTTGGAGCTGTCTTGCCGATTGATCCGAAGGGGACGACCGGCCGAGTCGTAGACGATTTTTCCGAGACGAAGGTTCCCACTGAGAGTTCCTCCCACCGGAGTGTTGTTTTCTGGTATCTGTGCCTCTTCGAGGACTTTGTTCAGGTACGTGAAGACGGTATCGGTATCGACCCCATCGGTGATGGTCGTCGGTCTATCGACACCGTCATAGATGGCTTCGATCTTATTTCCGTTGGCATCTTCAACCAGAATGACATTGTCATAGGTGTCGTAGCCGAATGTGGTCTTGCGAAAGTCCGCAGCAGTCTCGTTCATCAGTTCGGTGATCGAAGGAGTTGGCGCGAGGCTCTTTTGGACGTGAATCTCCTCAAGTCGATCTCGAGCGTCATAGATGAGGTAGGTCTTGAATCCTCGTCGGTCGATGATTCGGTCCACTTGTCCGTTATTCTTATAACGAAAGGAAGTGGTTTTTCCCTGGGCATCTACAACGCTTGAGAGATTTCCGTTAGAGGAATCGTAAAAGAATTTGGTCGTGGGATAGAAAGTTGTCGGAGCACCTATGCGGTCTGGTGCCGGCCTTCGAATCTCCGTGACGAAATCGGGGAAAGTGGAGGCTAAACCGTGACCTGTGACCTCCTCTACGTAGGTCATTTCCGTCACATTCTCTTGGTCGTCGGTGACCCGTTTAAGATTTCCTCGAGACGTGTATTCATATTCGGTTTTGGAAGCCTTGTTGATCTGTTCCGTTTTGGTGCGGAGCCACGGGTCGTTCGGATCGTTGTAAAAGTGGAGGGTCGCGATGTAGCTGAGGTCGTCAATTTGACCGTCTGAGTCAGTGTCGTCAAGAACCTCTTCAAACTCTCCAACCGTTCGACCTAAGCTGTCATAGGCCAAATAAGTGACTCTTGGAGCGTTTGAGGAATCCTCCAGGTCTGTGGCGGTAATTTTGGTCGTTGTATAGGTAACCAAAGCTTCCGGACCCGCGCCGTCTTTATCGTAGTCAAACGGCACATTGTACTCATACTCCACCATGAAATGGTCGGTTACGATATCCGGCCCGGGACTTTGAAGAAGTGTGCTGGAAGCTTTGACAGATGCCAGCCTACCTGTGTTCGACGAATCGTAGGTGTAGAAAACTGACCGGGTGTGGTCTGTTAGAATCTCCCGTCGCTCGGAAACTCGGCCCGTTGCGTTGTAGACGAAGAGAGTAGTGTCTCCCACCGGGTCCGTGATTGAGCGGAGGCGTGCTTGCTCTGTGCCTTCGTTGTAGTAATCCAAGAGATATCTACGGGCGTTAGTATCGCCTTTCGTTGCGCTATCGGAAATTTCACTGGGTTGAACTTGGTAGGTTCCGGGTGGTTGGCTTGAGTCTAAGTCGAAGTGAATATAAACAACTCGGCCTTTGCCGTCTGAGATGCTGAGATAGCTCGTGCTTCTCGCATAGTCGGTCGCGTGACCGTTTCTGTCTACCGCTTTTCTAAGGTCTCCTCCGGAGTCGAACTCACGACGTGAGCCGTCGCGCCATCTCACCACGTAGCGGGCATTGGTACTTCCCGAATTGACTGAGATTGTCATTCTGTTGTCGGGGAGAACCGGAATATAAGAACCAGAGTCGAGGACCCAACGCCGGCACATTCCTGATTCGTCGCAATAGACGAGATCTGTATCGTTTCCTAGAGGACGAAAGATCTTGATATTCTCGGTTGAGAACCAACCATATCCCATAGAGCCCTTCTCATTCGAGCTTTCAGATGAAGTGTAGTTGAGAGGGACGCTGAGGTCAGAGAGACCTCCGTCGAAAAGGTCGATGGTTTCGCTGAATTCGGCGAATGGGTTGGTTGTTTTGTTTTCGCACTTTTTGCACCAGACGCCTATGGTTGCCGGTGGAGTGATGACATTACGGGTGGGATTGGATACCTCGGTGAGAGCTCTGGCTTCCACGATCATCTCTATTAAAGGAACATCTCCTTCGCCGTATGGAGGCTGCGCTCCGGAGTCCAAGAGACCGTCCCAGGTCACGGAAAAACTACCTACTTTACCCTCACTATCTGGGAAGTTAGGTGTTATGGGTAGAAGGCCATTAACTCCACTCTCGAAGACAACCCAATCGTTCTCAGGTATCGTTTGGCTTTTTAAAGTAACTCTCCAGTGGATATCATTCTGAGGGGTCCAAGCCGTCGCTCCATTGTTGTCTGTAGGATTGGGGTAGACTGTGATATCCCCTGTGATTGTGACTTGGCGTTTCGTTCCGTCGACTTCAATACGCTCAGGAGTGCTTTTGAGATTGGTGATTGCTAAGCCTCGGAGTTCAAAGGTCTCACGAGTGACTGTTTGAAAATCTGAAACACCGTTTCTCGCGTAGATCACGAGTCGGTGATCTCCAAATGCTGAGGGGTCAAAATCAAAGCCTTCATTCACATAGCTATCAGCGTAATTTCTGCCTCCGAAGAAGCTGAGAGTGTTGGTTTTGCCGACAGCGAACTGCCCTGGATTCTGGAAAGCTATATTCTGAAAAGACTCTTGAAAATAATAGAGTCCTGAGCTTGAACCTGGGTTTGTATCCAGATACAGCTGGTTGTTAAGTTTCGTGTCGATGAGGGAAGGATCTGAGTCAGGGGCACCTGCGTGGTCCTTTTCGATCAAGAAGCCTATATCTTGGCCAACTTGAACATTGGTTCCGATCCCGTTGTTGTAGGTGTTGATGACTGTAATGAGGTCCGATGAGTAAACCTCATTCCAGTTTGAAACTTGGACACTTGTTCCGCTGGGTTGATTGGCGTCCAAAGTCCACATTCGTGGTTGAATTCTTTGGACAACATTAGGCGGGAAATTTTGTACTGCCATTTTATTGATTCCTTAATTTAAATTTTTTGATGTGAGTGCGTCGTTGAGACACTCAAGAAATATGAGGTAAGCGTGGCGTTTGGAGGGAGGCAGACCCCCAAGCTTTTTGTCCATCTCGAAGACGGACAGCTTGAGAGCTGCCTCGACCTCCATTCCCTGGA